>OHKP01000123.1_pt1 | contig 52475 bp, 35 predicted proteins | sample 1568861 | NCBI WGS metagenome assembly OHKP01 (sample SAMEA3879524, study PRJEB24766) | human gut metagenome | biome: human-associated habitat; feature: feces | place: USA | collected 1985/1987 | reverse complement strand
TTTTAAACATTAATTCCCATTAATTGAACATTAATTAAACATTAATATTCGCGCTTCGCGCGTTTGTATAGGAATACGAATTGTCATAAATTATCCATGAATTTATCTACAAATTACAATTGCAGAATGATTAAACGAACACAGATTGCAGATGCATTTTTAAAGTAGGACGGTGGTCTCCGTGCCCCGTCCTCCCACAACCAAACTGTTTGAATCGATATTACTTTTTGGGGGTGCTGGAGGACGGGGCACAGAGGCCACCGTCCTACTAAAATTTGCCTCGCCCATCACATGAATTCTTCGTTCTTCACTTAACCACACCCCGTCCTACTATGGTTTGCAAGGCTATTTACTCCCCTCTCCGACGGGGAGGGGTTGGGGGTGGGGCTGTTTTTGCATAAATATACAGAAATGAAATTGCGCTGCGAAAGGCATCAAATTACAATCTGAAAGCATGGGTTTCAGGCTGCGAAACCAAGGGTTTCAGGACGTGAAACCAAGGGTTTTAGGGTGTGAAACCCATGGTTTTGCAAATGAGAAGTATCAACTTTTAAAAGTGAAAGAAAAGAAGACGAAAATCGAGGCGATTGTTATTATTTTAACAAATGTTTTGTAAAGATATGTAAAACTAACAAAATTAAGAAACGCCTAAAATGGGGCTCATTTTGCATAAATATGCAAAAGCAACTGTATATTTATGCAAAAACAAGTTTTTACGAACATAAGGGGGAATAAAAAAGCCACCGCATACCCTGCGGTGGCTATAGATGTATAACTTGAGTTGACTGACTCCTGCATTACTTCTGATTTGTTATAGTAACTTCTTTATTCCGTTTGCTCTAAGAATCGGAAAAATAGCATCGCCATACAACACCGAGAAGCGGCTTTTTTAAACCCTAAATACCATACTTGTTGAAATAAAAAAATACCATTCTCTCATATACTAAAAAACCTATTTTCCTTGCGGTCTTGTATCGTTGGGACGTAATTTCGCAACTAATCCCACCTGATTACAAATCTTTCAATCTATCCGCTGACGATTGCTGTAGGCGATGCTCGCAATGTTCTGGTTGCAAATATACACACATTCTGCAATATATAATACATAAAGTAAAAGGTAAAGTAGATTGCATAAAACACTACTTTATTAATTGTCAATGGCTTACGCAATTAATCATAATTATTAAAGTAGATTATTTTTCCATGTAAACAACTACTTTTAAGCCTCTTTTCCTCACTTTTTAGCTCATTAAACGCAAATTACCCAACCATTAACTGTTTCTATCTTCACCAAGTTATCTTTTTAATTATGTTCTGATCCTCAAGAATATGCTCAATATAATCCTCGTCTAAAAACGTTACACTAATTTTGCCTTCACAAAATGCTTTTCTGTCAATAGACAAAAAGGGATAATCAATAAAATCCATCAAGATAATTTCAGTATCAGTAAATGTTAGTTTACGAAAACTCTTCCCAAAAAAATCATACCATAGTTTCTATTATTAGTTGATTATCAGAATTATACGCTCTAAACGGTAGAAAAGTGACCGTATGGATTCTGATTAGATACGAAAAGCGTGAGATTTAACATATTTAACTTTCGTTAGTGTCAAATTGGCAGAAATAAAGAAGAAAGCCTGTCGGTAATGAAGAATTTTCACGACCGACAGGCTTGTCTGTATTTTATCTATAAAGTTATCTCCATAGAGGCTCCGAAATCCAATTTTCAGGGAATCCCATTGCTGTCGGATCTACCTGTGGATAAGAAGCGAGTAATGATTTGAGTTCATTCTTGAAGTCCAATCCATATCCCATGGAATCAAGCCAATATGCTATACAACAGGCTATAGCATATACTTTGTTCGCATCAACACCATCAATGTTCACCCATGCACCACGTAAAGAAGCGTTCATTTGTGGAGCATTGGAAAGATAGCGATTCCAAAGTCGTGAGTGGTGAGCGCAACAGTTTCTCAAGACAGTTACACTGCGCATCCAGCTTTCCAACACCTCATGCTGTGGAAGATTGAATTGACGAGCTACACGCTTCTTCAACTTCTTGTCACTGAAATTGTAATAGAGTTTTGAAAGCGTGCCAAAAGATGCAAGTTCAAGCGTTTTCCATGCTGGAGGGAATATCGGCTTGTCATAGTTGCGCCTATGCTCTTTGATAAAGTCCTCCTTGCTACGTTGAAGTTCTCTATCTATGGAGTTCATATTCTCAATAAACTTGTGTTCATCGTCAGCAAGACTTGTATCAAAGAACCAAAACGGTCCATGAGCCAAAGAGAACTCTTGTATAATCTTTGTGCGCAAAGCAATCTCTAATCGTTGAACAGCCTTGAATATCAATTCTCTCAACTCTATATCAAAGTTATAGAGAGCTACGGCATCTTCAAATCTACTATTAGGCTTAAATTGATGTGTAGTCTTGTCTGCCTCCATAGGACGAAGGTATTGAACAAAACGAAAATAGCTGACCTCACCAAGAAATTTTACAGCCTTGGATGAATCAGCAATATTTAAGTCTCTACTTTTTAGTAGTTCTATTTGTTCGGAAATAGAAAGAGCATGTTTAGTGTATAATCTTAATGTTCCCATAAAAGCAAAAGACCCGCCCTGGTTCGCTGTTCAAATGGGAAGCGTGGCGGATTCTGTTATTGCAAAGATACGAATAATCATTGATAATACAAATTTTTAGCAGGAAAAATCACGCAAAAGAGAAATTCTTTGACATATTCATATTTAGTAATGTTAAATCAGACCTTAAAATAATACTTTGCCAGCCAAACAAAGGAAAATGGGGAAAAAGTTTATCTGTCAATACATAAACGCCCAACACCAAAGCAGTCCTCTCAAATATCAACGTATGGAGGTTACTATGCTAACATGCCTTGGTTAATGATGCCTGGTTTTAATTATACTCCAACTTGTAATTATTGGAGTGTTCCAACAACACAATGGGCAAATTTCCCTATTTATGGCGGTGTAGGTGACTATGTACCGACTAATACAACAGACCCCATCGTAAATTCGGGAGCAAGTGGTAATTCTTCAAGAAAATGTAGCTATTGCAATGGCACTGGTCAAAAAGCTGTAGATCAAAGTACTGCAACATTTGGTTCTAACGACCCTATCGTTCGTTGCAATATTTGTGGAAGGAATACTCATCGGTCAACAGGACATTCACATGTCACATGTGGACAATTTGGAGGAACTGGTAAAGCAAGATAGATGGTTACAATGTGGCAAATCCGCCTATACTTTTAAAAAGGCAGATTTGCCATTATGTTCAAAAAAACAACTTGCACAAAACTTCTATAATGTTGGGGTGGTCATCGACTTAACCCTTTTCCCTTTCTTGGTTTCACCATCCTCGTTGCTTGCTGCAAGCATCGTCTTATCCATTCTATCTCATCTTCATCCTTGTTGCGTCCCCAATCCTTGGTATCGCTACCGCCTCCACCTTGGCTTTTTGCGAAGTTAGTTGCCTCGTTGATGTAGCCAACATACAGGTACATTGCACAATAGATGATTTTGTCACCGCAATTGATGAAGTCCATTGCAAAGCTATCGTCAAATAGGCTGCTGTCGTTAATGCTCGTCATACGAGGATAGATGTCTGCTATCTCTGCCAACGCCTTCATGCCAGCCTGCGCCAAAATCTTATTGATCATCTGTTGCTGGTATGAAACAGCTGTTTTTCAAAATCAGCTTCAAATCAGTCCTCCATTGTAAGCACTCGTAATCCCTTGTCAACAGCATTCACGCTATGACAAAATGAAAAGCTCCGCAAATTCTCCACGATAGAAATACGCTGCAAAAATATGTGGGAAATCAGGAACTGCCAAAAAGCACTCAGAAAGTGTTAAAAATCGAAGAGTGTTGAAAATCAAGACTTTATGTTTGGTTATTCATAGTAAGTTATGGTTAGTTATAAGGCTCTAAATATAACCAACAAAGGCAACGTTGTTAACGTTAATCATTTGTTGTTTGTGTTGTTACCTTGCTCTATATTATTGTTTATAACATCCCCTTAATAGCATCATAAGGTTAAACATTCATTATACATTGGTAGGCGCTTTGTGCGAACGATTTTTTTTTGTAAGTTTGCAGCATGAAACACATTCTACATATTATTTGTCTCGCTTTTTGCCTCACCGCTATGGCTGCCTACGGCACCGAGGGCAAGAAGCCGAGCGCCACAGCAAGAAAAATGGAGCGGGCGGGGTATATAAACATACAAAAGGCCGACCCCACGATACACGTATCGCTGATGTATGCTCGTGCCGACAACTTCACAGGGCGCGTGCTCTACACCGACCTGCGCGAAGCCTATCTGCACCCCAAGGCGGCAGCCGCCCTGGTGAAAGCTCAAAAACGACTGAAGCAACTGCGCCCCGACCTCAGCCTAAAGGTGTATGACGCGGCACGCCCCATGCACATACAGCAAACCATGTGGAACGCGGTGCGCGGCACAAAGAAAGACATCTATGTAAGCAACCCTGCCCATGGGGGCGGTATGCACAACTATGGCCTGGCGGTAGACATCACGCTGTGCGACGCCAAGGGCGACACGCTCGACATGGGCACAAAAATCGACTATATGGGCAAGGCGGCACACATCAACCAAGAAGACGTGTTGGTGCGACAGCACCGCATCAGCAAGCAGGCACAACGCAACCGCCAACTGCTGCGCCAAGTGATGCGCTACGGGGGCTTCATGCCGCTGCGCACTGAGTGGTGGCACTTCAACCTGGTGTCGCGCGCCACAGCAAAGAGATATTATAAACCCATACCCTAACCCCCACCCCACACACACCGCATGACCAACGATAACACCTTATTATATATAAAGGAGCATCGAAACGACGATGTGCGCCAACTGGCCCTTCAAGCTACACGCAACACCGACATCGACCTGTCCTTCGCCCTCGACCAGATAGCAGGATGGCAAACAGCGCGACATAAGTTGCCTACATGGGCGGCCACCGACGGCCTTATCTATCCGCCCCACCTTTCTATGGAGCAATGCTCGTCTGAACAAACGGCTGGGTATAAGGTTGAGGTGCTGCGCCGCATCTTTTCATCGGCAGCGCCGCAAGCCACAGAAGAGGCAGCACGAGCCACAGAAGCGCAACAGACAGAAGGCAGCGAGCAGATGCTGAGCATGATAGACCTTACGGGCGGCTTCGGTGTCGACTTTTCTTTCCTCGCCCCGCATTTTGCCCATGCCACGTATGTAGAGCGTAACGCTCGCCTCTGCCAAGGGGCCGAGCACAACTTTGTGTCGCTGGGCCTAAACCACGCCCAGGTGGTGTGTGCCGAGGCCGAACAGTATATCGACGAGATGCAACCCGTAAGCCTTATCTACCTCGACCCCGCCCGCCGCGACGCACAAGGCGGCAAGACGGTGGCCATAGCGCAATGCACCCCCGACGTGGCGGCACTGCTGCCCCTACTGCTGAAAAAGGCTCAGGCGGTAATGGTGAAGCTGTCGCCCATGCTCGACTGGCACAAAGCCATCGTTGACCTGAACAACCACATTGCCTCTATCGACATTGTGGCCACACATGGCGAGTGTAAAGAGCTGCTACTGGTGCTGCGCCCACAGCAAAGTCAAGAGGTGAGGGTAACGTGTGTGAACGATGCGCAACGCTTCAGCTTCAGCACCGCCACGCCCTATGCCTCGCCCGTGCCCTTAGCTCAGCCTCTGCTACAGGCCGACGAAAAATGGCGCAACACGCAAGGCACACTGTACCTTTTCGAACCTAACGCCGCCATCATGAAGGCGGGATGCTTTGCCGCTCTGGCACAAACCTATGGTGTGCGAGCAGTAGGCGCAAACAGCCACCTCTTTGTGGCAGACCACGACATCAGCCATTTCCCTGGCCGACGCTTTGCCGTTACGGCCTTATCAACGCTAAACAAGCAGGCACTAAAGACGGTATTGGCGGGCGTAACACAGGCCAACGTGGCGGTGCGCAACTTTCCGCTCACGGCCGAGGCGCTACGCAAAAAACTGAAGTTGCGCGACGGCTCTGACCGCTATCTCTTTGCCACCACCGACACGGCGGGCACGCGCCTGCTGTTCTGCTGCCAGCAAGCCGTAAAACAAGGCTAACTGTCGGGTTACTTGGCAGTTGACGGGTTTTTCGCCCTTTTTGTTTGCGTTTTTGCTACATTATTGTTAATTTTGCAGTTTCAGAACAATACTTACTACACATAATGTCATCAGTACAAATTAAAAAAGTGGAAACAAAAGCCGACCTGCGTCGCTTCATCGACTTCCACTACGACCTTTATAAAGGCAACGCCTACGATGCACCCAACCTCTTCAGCGACGATATGAACACGCTGAGCAAAGACCGCAATGCAGCATTCGACTTCTGCACGGCCGAATATTTCTTGGCCTACAAAGACAATAAGATTGTGGGACGCGTGGCCGCCATCATCAACAACAGCGCTAACACAAAGTGGGACCGCAAGGCGGTGCGCTTCGGATGGATCGACTTCGTAGATGACATCGAGGTGTCAACAGCGCTGCTAAACGCTGTAGAAGACTATGGCCGACAGAACGGAATGACAGAGGTGATAGGCCCGCTCGGCTTCACCGACATGGATCCTGAAGGTATGCTCACCGCTGGCTTCGACCAGTTGGGCACACAGGCCACCATCTACAATTATCCCTACTATCCCGAGCACATGGAGCGCATGGGGGGCTGGGAGAAAGATAACGACTATGTAGAATATAAGCTGTTTGTGCCCGAACAGATACCCGAAAAGTATACCAAGGTGGCCGAGATGATACAGAAGCGCTACAACCTGAGGGTAAAGAAGCTGAAGCGCAACGAGATTTTCGGCAAAGACGGATACGGACAGAAGATTTTCGACATCATCAACGCCACGTTTAAAGACCTCTACGGATATTCTACCCTCACACAGCGACAGATTGACCAATATGTGAAGATGTATCTACCCATGATCGATCTGGACCTGGTGACGCTGATAGAAGATTGGAGCACACCCGAACATCCACTCGTCGGCGTGGGCATCACGCTGCCGTCGCTCACACGCGCACTGCAGAAGTGTCGTCGTGGCCGACTGTTCCCCTTCGGATGGATACATATATTGAAGGCGCTGAAGTGTCATAAAACAAACATTGTCGACCTGCTGCTGGTGGGCGTCTTGCCCGAATATCGCTCGAAAGGTGCCAACGCGCTGCTGTTCTACGACCTCATACCACGCTATCAGGCATACGGCTTTGAGTGGGGCGAGACACACGTAGAGATGGAAACCAACGAAAAGGTGCAAGGACAATGGCAGTATCTGGAGCGCGAATGTCATAAGCGTCGCAGATGCTATAAAAAGAACATCGGCCTATAAAAAAGAACTATAAGAGAAGGGCTATTAACTATGGAAGAGCAAAATAATCAACCTACGGTACAGTATACCGACGACAACATTCGACACCTCTCTGACATGGAGCACGTGCGCACCCGACCCGGCATGTACATTGGCCGACTGGGCGACGGCAACCTGCCTGAAGATGGCATCTATGTGCTGCTGAAAGAGGTGATTGACAACTCGATTGACGAGTTTAAGATGAACGCCGGAAAACGTATCGAGGTAGACATCGACGATAACATGGCCGTGAGCGTGCGCGACTACGGACGCGGTATTCCGCAAGGAAAACTGGTAGAAGCCGTGAGCGTGCTCAACACTGGCGGCAAGTACGACTCGAAAGCCTTTAAGAAAAGCGTGGGCCTAAACGGCGTGGGCGTAAAGGCCGTGAACGCGCTGAGCGAACGTTTCGAGGTAAAATCGTATCGCGATGGCAAGGTGCGCTCGCTGGTGTTTGAACGCGGCATCTTACAGAAAGATACCACCAAGAAGACCGACGACGAGAACGGCACCTACATCTACTTCCGCCCCGACGCAACGCTCTTCACGGGCTACCGTTTCCACGACGACATTGTGGAAACCATGCTGCGCAACTATACTTACCTCAACTCGGGCCTCACCATCATGTATAATGGCCGACGCATCCTCTCGCGCAATGGCTTGGAAGACTTGCTCAACGACACCATGACCAACGAGGGCCTCTACCCCATCATACACATCAAGGGCGAAGATATTGAGATAGCCTTCACACATACTAACCAGTATGGCGAAGAGTATCACTCGTTTGTAAACGGACAGCACACCACACAGGGCGGTACACACCAAAGCGCCTTTAAAGAGCATATAGCACGCACCATCAAAGAGTTTTTTGGAAAAAACTATGAGTATGGCGACATACGCAACGGACTGGTGGCGGCCATCGCCCTGAACGTTGAAGAACCTATGTTTGAAAGCCAAACAAAAATTAAGTTGGGCTCGCTACAAATGGCACCTGGCGGCGACAGCATCAACAAATATGTGGGCGACTTTGTGAAACGAGAGGTTGACAACTATCTGCATATTCATGCCGATGTGGCCGAGGTGATGAAACAGAAGATTGAAGAAAGCGAAAAGGAACGCAAGGCAATGGCTGGCGTAACAAAACTGGCGCGCGAACGTGCTAAGAAGGCCAACCTGCACAACCGCAAACTGCGCGACTGCCGCATACACTATTCTGACACAAAGAACGACCGCAAAGAGGAAAGTTCGATATTTATCACCGAGGGCGACTCGGCCAGCGGTTCTATCACCAAGAGTCGCGACGTAAACACACAGGCCGTGTTCTCGCTGCGTGGAAAGCCCCTCAACTCGTTCGGACTCACCAAAAAGGTGGTGTATGAGAACGAGGAGTTTAACCTCTTACAGGCGGCACTCGACATTGAAGAGGGCCTCGACACGCTGCGCTACAACAAGGTGATTGTGGCCACCGATGCCGATGTTGATGGCATGCACATTCGTTTGCTCATCATCACCTTCTTCTTACAGTTCTTCCCCGAACTTATCAAGAAAGGCCACGTATATGTATTGCAAACGCCGCTGTTCCGCGTGCGCAACCGTCGCACCAAGATTAAAAACAAAAAGGCTATAGCCGAGGCCGATGCCAAGATGGGTAAAAAGGAGCGTAAGGGCGACTTCATCACCCACTACTGTTATAGCGACGAAGAACGACAGAAGGCTATCAAGGCGCTGGGCCCCGACCCCGAGATTACACGATTTAAAGGTCTGGGCGAAATCTCGCCCGACGAGTTTGTTCACTTCATCGGTCCCGATATGCGTTTGGAACAGGTTACGCTGCACAAAACTGACCAGGTGCAGAAGTTGCTGGCCTACTATATGGGCAAGAACACACCCGAACGCCAAAACTTCATCATCGACAACCTGGTGGTAGAGGAAGACCTGCCCGAGGAAGATAAAGAAAACCGCGACGACGATTAATTGTTTTTCATTATGCACAAAAACAGTAACAAACACTTACACCCCACAACACCATGCACCCTCAAGGTGCGTGTGGCAATGCTGCTGGCGCTGCTGGTGGCTTGCCTGAACCTACAGGCTCAGCTGCGCATCAACACTGGCGACGACAGCCCCATGCGCAAACTGCAAATTGCCGAGATGGCTATCAATAACCTGTATGTCGACTCGGTAGACGAGCAAAAGCTGGTTGAGGATGGCATACGCGGTATGCTGGAGAAACTCGACCCACACTCGTCATACACCACAGCTAAAGAAACAAAGCAGATGAACGAGCCGTTGCAAGGGTCGTTTGAGGGTGTAGGCATACAGTTTAACGTGTCGCAAGACACACTCATGGTGATACAGCCCACACTGGGAGGCCCCTCTGAAAAGGTAGGCATCATGGCGGGCGACCGCATTGTAGCAGTAAACGACACGGCCATTGCGGGCGTAAAGATGGCGCGCGAAGAGATGATGCGTCGGCTGCGCGGGCCTAAGGGCACAAAGGTACACCTCACGGTGATACGTAAGGGCATTGCTGACCGCCTGGCCTTTACCGTTACACGCGACAAAATTCCTGTAAACACCGTTGACGCCGTGTATATGATACGTCCGGGCATAGGATATATACGCATTGGCAGTTTCGGTGCCACCACCTATAAAGAGTTTATGGATGGCGTTGCAAAACTGAAGAAAGAGGGCATGCGCGACCTTATTCTCGACCTGCAAGAAAATGGTGGCGGATATATGCAGTCGGCCATTCAGATAGCAAACGAGTTTTTACAACGCAACGACCTCATTGTATATACCGAGGGACGTAGCAGCCAACGACGCGAATATAAGGCGCAGGGCAACGGACAGCTGCTCGAGGGAAAGGTGATGGTGCTGGTGAACGAATATTCAGCATCGGCAGCCGAGATTGTGACAGGCGCACTGCAAGACCAAGACCGCGCACAGGTGGTGGGCCGACGCTCGTTTGGCAAGGGCCTGGTGCAACGCCCCATCGAGTTTAAAGACGGATCGATGATACGTCTTACCATCGCCCACTATTACACACCCACAGGACGCTGCATACAGAAGCCTTACACCAAGGGCGACAAGGCCGACTATGCCATGGACATTGAGAAACGCTTTAAACATGGCGAGCTGTATAGCGCTGACAGTATTCACTTTGCCGACTCGCTGCGCTATTACACCATACGCCAGCATCGCACCGTGTATGGCGGCGGTGGCATCATGCCCGACTACTTTGTGCCGCTCGACACCACTCAGTACACACCGCTGCATCGACAGTTGGCAGCCAAAAGCTTCATCATCAACGCTTCGTTACGATACATCGACGGTCATCGTAAGGAACTGAAGAAGAAATACAGCTCGTTTGAACAGTTTAAATCATCGTTTGAGGTGCCCAAAAAGGTAATCGACGGCATCTTTGAAGAAGCCGCAAAAGAAAAGGTTACGCCGAAAGACGATGCTGAACGCGAACGCACACTGCCACAACTGCGACTGCAACTGAAGGCTCTGGTGGCGCGCGACCTATGGGACATGAGCCAGTATTTTGCCATCATCAACGAAAGCAACCACGTGGTGCAAAAAGCTATCACGCTGATGACGGGCGAGGTGGCCAAATAAACAGCTGGACAGGCAACCGAGAAACAGCTGGACAGACAACCGAACAAAGGATGAACAAAGCTGAAACAAGCTTTTTTCATCACTGAAATGAAAAAATAATCACATATATTTGTTTGCGTGCAGAAATATTCGTAACTTTGCACCATTCAGTGGAATGAGGGGCTCCGAGAGCTCCTCATTTTTTAATTGTTCACAGTTACACATGGCGTGTGGCAATATGAAAAACAAGATGATGAAAAGCTGACAACACGCCCCAAACAAAATGTATGATAGATAAAAACATCGTTAAAGAGATTGTTGAAACGTGGCTCGAAGACAAGGAATACTTCCTCGTAGATATCGAGATTAGCGCCGACGACAGAATTGTTGTGGAAATTGACCACGCCGACGGAGTATGGATTGAAGACTGTGTAGCGCTCAGCCGCTACATAGAAGAACACCTCAGCCGAGACGAAGAAGACTATGAGCTGGAGGTAGGATCGGCCGGACTGGGACAGCCCTTCAAGGTGCCACAGCAATACGTATGCTTCGTAGGCAAAGACGTTGAGGTACTGGATGCCGACGGCAAGAAATATAAAGGCTTGCTGAAAAGCGTTGATGGCAACAACTTTACCGTCACCACACAAGAAAAGGTGAAGGTAGAAGGCAAAAAACGCCCACAACTAATGGATGTAGACCATACATTCGATATGAACAAAGTGAAATATACAAAATATCTAATCAGTTTCAAATAAAGCTATGGCAGCATTAAAGAAAGACGATACAGTAAGCATGTTCGACTCGTTCAAAGAGTTTAAGGAGACAAAGAACATTGACCGCACCACACTGGTGAGCGTGCTCGAAGAAAGTTTCCGTAATGTGCTCGCAAAGATATTTGGCAGTGACGAAAACTTCGACGTTATTGTCAACCCCGACAAGGGCGACTTCGAGATTTATCGTAACCGCGTGGTAGTGGCCAACGGCGAGGTGCAGGACGAGAACAAAGAAATCTCGCTCACCGAAGCACAGAAAATTGAGCCCGACTATGAGGTAGGCGAAGACGTGTCAGAGCCCGTCGACTTCACCAAGTTCGGACGCCGCGCCATCCTCAACCTTCGCCAAACATTGGCTTCAAAGGTGCTGGAGCTGGAACACGACTCGCTGTACAACAAATATAAAGACCGCATCGGACAGGTTATCGCTGGTGAGGTGTACCAGGTATGGAAGCGCGAGGTGCTCGTGGTAGACGACGAGAACAACGAGCTCATCCTGCCCAAGTCAGAGCAAATTCCTAACGACGTGTACCACAAAGGCGAAACCGTGCGTGCCGTCATCGAGCGCGTTGACAACGACAACAACAACCCCAAGATTATTCTTTCGCGCACCAGCCCCGCCTTCCTGCAACGTCTGCTCGAAGCTGAGGTGCCCGAGATTAACGACGGCATTATACAGATTAAACGCATCGCACGTATGCCGGGCGAGCGCGCTAAGATTGCTGTAGAAACCTTCGACGACCGCATCGACCCCGTAGGCGCTTGCGTAGGCGTAAAGGGTAGCCGTGTGCATGGCATTGTTCGCGAACTGGGCGGCGAGAACATCGACGTTATCAACTGGACAGCCAACACCAAGCTGTTCATCCAGCGCGCACTGAGCCCCGCTAAGATTTCAAGCATCAACATCGACGACGAGAACCACAAGGCAGAGGTGTTTCTCAAACCCGAAGAGGTAAGCCTCGCCATCGGACGTGGCGGCTTGAACATCAAACTGGCATCAATGCTGACCGAATACACCATCGACGTGTTCCGCGAGGTAAGCGATGCTGAAGCCGAGGAAGATATCTATCTCGACGAGTTCTCAGACGAAATCGATCAGTGGGTTATCGACTCAATCAAGCGCATCGGTCTCGACACCGCTAAGGCAGTGCTCAACGCACCGCGCGAAATGCTGGTAGAAAAAGCCGACCTGGAGGAAGAAACCGTTGACCAAGTGCTCAACGTGCTCCGCGCCGAGTTTGAGAACTAACAGTATACCACAAAACATTACAGCACTGCATCCGCACAAGGTGGGGGTGTAGGCACTAAACCCCTAAAAAAGAATAGTAAAGATACAGAATGAGCATCAGGTTAAACAAAGCATTAAGTGAATTAAACATAGGACTTCAAACGGCAGTTGAATTCCTCGAAAAGAGAAGTGAGCTGGGCGAGGTAAAGCCCGAACTGAGCTTCAAGCTCAGCGACAAGCAGTACACAGCACTGGTTGAAGCCTTCAAACAAGATAAGGAAGTGCGCACACAGGCTGAAAAGTTGCTGCAGAAAAAGCCCAAAGAGAAGAAGCGCACTGCCGAGCAAGGCAACGACAACGCTGCCGAACGCCCCGTGCGCACACCCCAGCAGTATAAGCCGCTGGGAAAGATCGACCTTGACAGCATAGGCAAGAAGCCCGCAAACAAGGGAGCCGTTGCTCAGAATGTCAACAATAAACCTAAGGCTCAGACTGCTGCCGTGAGTCAGGAGCCCGTAAAAGTGAATAACGCCGTTGCCGAAAAGCCAGCCGTTAAAGAGGCCAGCAAGCCCGCCGAAGCACCGAAAAAGGTAGAGAAAGTGGTGGCTATAGCTAAGCCCGTCGAGGAAGTAAAAGTGGCCGAGAAGCCCGTTACTGCTCAGAAGGCAGCCGAACCCACTACGCCCGCTGCGCCTAAAGCTACACCTAAAGCTGCCGAGACACCCGCGCTCACCGCTGAGCAGAAGTCGGCCGACCAGCGCACACCGCTGGAGCAGAAGCATCTGGCTCAGCAGCAGAAGAGCGACGACATCTTCACCACCAAGAGCGAGAAGAAAATGCTGAACGCTCCCAAGGTGAACGTGTTAGGAAAGATTGACCTTGCCACACTGAACCAGAGCACTCGTCCCAAGAAGAAGTCGAAGGAAGAGAAGCGCAAGGAACGTGAGGAAAAAGCACAGCAGCAGCGCGACGGAAAGAAGAAGCGCGAGCGCATTAACAAGGTGCGTGTTGACATCAACGCTGCCGCTAACCAGCAAGGCAACAACCGTGGTGGCAACAACAACGGCGGTGGCAACAGCGCTGGAGGCAATGGTGGTGCTGGCAACGGAAAGAAAAAGAAGAACCGCAACCGCGCTCCGAAGCCCGTTGAGGTAAGCGATGAGGACGTAGCACGCCAGGTAAAAGAAACGCTGGCACGCCTCACCAACAAACAAAACCAGAACAAGAAGGGAGCCAAATACCGCAAGGAAAAACGCGAGGCGGTTCAGGAAAAGCTGAACGAAGAACGTCGCGAAGAGAAGAAGGAGAGCAAGATACTGAAACTTACCGAGTTTGTAACGGTGAGCGAATTGGCTACCATGATGAACATCAGCGTAAACCAGGTTATCGGAACCCTGATGAGCGTAGGTATCATGGTGTCTATCAACCAGCGTCTTGACGCCGAAACCATCAACCTTGTGGCCGAAGAGTTTGGCTTCAAGACCGAATATGTAAGTGCCGAAGTGCAAGAGGCTATCACCGAAGAGGCCGACGACGAGAACGATCTCACACATCGCGCGCCCATCGTTACTGTGATGGGACACGTTGACCACGGTAAGACGTCACTGCTCGACTACATCCGTAAGACCAACGTCATTGCGGGTGAGGCAGGCGGTATCACACAGCACATTGGTGCCTATAACGTAAAACTGGAAGACGGACGCCGCATCACCTTCCTCGACACTCCTGGTCACGAGGCCTTTACCGCCATGCGTGCCCGTGGTGCTCAAGTTACCGATATCGCCATTATCATTGTGGCTGCCGACGATGCCGTTATGCCTACCACCAAGGAGGCCATCGCTCATGCACAGGCCGCCAACGTGCCTATGGTGTTCGCCATCAACAAGATTGATAAGCCAGGCGCTAACCCCGACCGTGTGCGCGAAGAGCTGGCGGCCATGAACCTCTTGGTAGAGGAATGGGGCGGCAAGTATCAGTGCCAAGAAATCAGTGCTAAGAAGGGCATCGGCATCAAGGAACTGCTTGAGAAGGTGCTGCTCGAAGCAGAGATGCTCGACCTGAAGGCAAACCCCAACCGCAAGGCAACAGGCTCTATCATCGAGTCGTCGCTCGACAAGGGTCGTGGTTACGTTTCTACCGTGCTCGTATCAAACGGCACACTGCGCGTTGGCGACAACGTGATTGCTGGTACCAGCTGGGGTCGTATCAAGGCTATGTTCAACGAGCGTAACGCACGTATCGAGAAGGCCGGACCCGCCGAGCCCGCCATCATCTTGGGCTTGAACGGTGCTCCTACCGCTGGCGACAGCTTCCACGTGCTGGAGACCGAGCAGGAGGCACGCGACATTGCTAACAAGCGTTTGCAGCTGCAGCGCGAGCAGAGCCTGCGCACACAGAAACGTCTTACTCTGTCAGATATCAGCCACCGCATCGCCCTCGGATCATTCAAGGAGCTGAACATCATCGTCAAGGGCGATACCGACGGTTCTGTAGAGGCATTGAGCGACTCGTTCATCAAGCTGTCGACCGAGAAGATTAAGGTTAACGTTATCTTCAAGGCCGTAGGTCAAATCTCAGAGAGCGACGTTACACTGGCCGACGCTTCTGACGCTATCATCGTAGGCTTCCAGGTACGTCCTTCAGCAGCCGCACGTAAGCAGGCTGACCAGGCTGGCGTTGAAATCAATACCTACTCGGTTATCTACGACGCCATCGACGACGTAACCTCGGCTATGGAGGGTATGCTCGACAAGGTGAAGAAGGAGGTTATCACTGGACAGGTAGAGGTGCGCGAGGTATACAAGATATCAAAGGTGGGCACCGTGGCTGGATGTATGGTTACAGAGGGCAAGGTGCACCGCGCCGACCGTGCTCGTGTGGTACGCGACGGCATCGTGGTTCACACCGCCGACATCGCTGCACTGAAACGTTATAAGGATGACGTGAAAGAGGTGGCCACCAACTTTGAGTGTGGTATCTCGCTCGTCAACTTCAACGACATCCAGGTGGGCGACGTGCTTGAAACCTTCACCGAGATTGAGGTTAAGCAGACGTTGTAAGAAACAAGAAATTAAAAGCGAAACATAAAAAAGTCCATACTCAGTGGTTGTCACCGAGTATGGACTTTATTTATAAAGTTATGACAAGTAATAACACTCTGAACACCCACACAAAAGTAAAAGGGCGCTTTGCTCCCTCGCCCACAGGACGTATGCACCTGGGCAACGTGTTCAGCGCCTTGCTGTCGTGGCTATCAGCAAAGGCAAAGGGCGGCACATGGCTACTGCGCATTGAAGACATCGACCCGCAACGCTCGCATCAAGAATATGCCGACATGCTGATGGACGACCTCACATGGCTGGGACTCGGCTGGGACGAAGGGCCCTACTATCAAAGCCAGCGCACCGACATCTATCAGCAATGTCTCGATGCCTTGAGCCAGAAGGGGCTCACCTATCCTTGCTATTGCACACGCGCCGACATCTTGGCTACACAAGCGCCACACGAAAGCGATGGCCGCGTGGTATATAAAGGCACCTGCCGACATCTTTCTCCAGGACAAAGAACAGGGCCTGCCGCCATACGTATGATGGTGCCCGACGAGGGTAAAGGGCTCGTCACCTTCACCGATGGGCATTATGGTACACACAGCGTTGACCTCACCACGCAGTGTGGCGACTTCATCGTGCGACGCAAAGACGGGGCTTGGGCTTACCAGCTGGCCGTAGTGGCCGACGATGCGCTGATGGGCATTAACGAGGTGGTGCGAGGGCGCGACCTCTTGCTGTCATCACCACAGCAGATATACCTTGCACAGCAGTTGGGCTTCACCCCACCCCATTTTACACATCTGCCACTGTTGTGCAACACCGCTGGACAGCGACTGTCAAAGCGCGATCAAAGTCTGGACATGGCAGCATTGCGCCAACGTTTTTCGCCCAACGCCATCATCGGACTCTTGGCACATGCCGCAGGGCTTCAATCAGCACCCGACCCTATCAGCGCTCACGACCTCATTGCCACCTTCAGTTGGGATAAGATTGGCACCGCCGACATCATCATCAACACCCACGACATAAGCCATCCACAAGTGTGCCAAACTACGCATCAATCAGCAGGTTAAGTTTTACACACACTGACATTACAAGCAGCTAAGGCAACACAAGAGAAGGCTGCGCCCCATCAAGAAACAAAAAATGTGTAAAACGTTCGAATAATCAATGCTTATTTCGTAATTTTGCATTTTAAAGTTGGGCGTAAGGGTTCTATCCCCAAAATGAGCAAAACGAACCGTTAACGCCCCTACAACATCAAGCAAAACATGGAACAGAAAGATATAAAAAATGCCTATGTGCGCCAGGTGGCCGAACAGAAATATGAATACGGCTTTACCACCGACGTGCATACCGACATCATTGAGAAAGGTCTTAACGAGGAGGTGGTGCGCCTCATCTCGCAAAAGAAAGGCGAGCCCGACTGGATGCTCGAGTTCCGCCTGAAGGCCTTCCGCCACTGGCAGACGATGGCGCAACCCACATGGGGACATGTGCATTTGCCCGACATCGACTATCAGGCCATCAGCTATTATGCCGACCCGCTGGCCAAAAAGAAGAACGAGAAAAAAGAGATTGACCCCGAACTGATGAAGACCTTCGACAAGCTGGGTATTCCTCTTGAAGAGCGTCTGGCGCTGAGCGGCGTGGCCGTGGATGCCATCATGGACTCGGTTTCTGTCAAGACCACCTTCAAAGACAAGTTGGCCGAGAAAGGCATCATCTTTAGCTCTATCGGTGAAGCCATACAGCAACACCCCGACCTGGTGCGACAATATCTCGGCACCGTGGTTCCCTACCGCGACAACTTCTTCGCAGCTCTAAACAGTGCCGTCTTCTCTGACGGATCATTCGTTTACATTCCTAAGGGCGTGCGCTGCCCCATGGAGCTCAGCTCTTATTTCCGCATCAACGCACAAAACACAGGTCAGTTTGAGCGCACCCTCATCATTGCCGACGACGATGCCTACGTAAGCTATCTTGAAGGCTGCACAGCACCTATGCGCGACGAGAACCAGCTGCATGCCGCCATCGTCGAGATTATTGTAAACGATAATGCCGAGGTAAAATATTCTACCGTGCAAAACTGGTATCCAGGCGACGAGAATGGCAAGGGTGGGGTGTTCAACCTTGTAACGAAACGTGGCGACCTGCGTGGCGTCAACTCGAAACTGTCGTGGACACAGGTAGAAACGGGTTCGGCCATCACCTGGAAATATCCCTCATGCGTGCTGCGTGGCGATGGCTCACAAGCCGAATTCTATTCGGTGGCCGTTACTAACCACTATCAAGAGGCCGACACGGGCACGAAGATGATACACATGGGAAAGAACACCAAGTCGACCATCATCTCAAAAGGTATCTCGGCAGGACACAGCCAGAACTCGTACCGTGGACTGGTGCGCGCCACCAGCAAAGCCGACAACGCGCGCAACTACTCATCGTGCGACTCGCTGCTGCTGGGTTCCGACTGTGGTGCCCACACCTTCCCCTACATGGACATTCACAACGACAGTGCGGTGGTGGAGCATGAGGCCACAACCTCTAAGATCAGCGAAGACCAGCTCTTCTACTGCAACCAGCGTGGCATCCCCACCGAGCAGGCCGTGGGCCTCATCGTGAACGGCTACGCCAAGGAGGTGCTCAACAAGTTGCCTATGGAGTTTGCCGTCGAGGCACAGAAGCTTCTCAGCGTATCGCTTGAAGGAACAGTGGGATAGTATTCTTTGGGTTTTGAGTTTTAAATTTTGAAGAAAAGTGTTTCGCAAAACAATAATATCGGCTGTTCTTGCAGCTCTTTCAGCTTTTCCGTTTAGCACGCTGACTGCTGCCAAGGTCAATGCTGCCGCTAACGTTGCTGCCAATGCCGCCAATGATGATGATGACGACATGCCGCGCCGCTGGGCGGTTATAACGGGCATGAACCTTTCTTGTCCTACGACAGCGAACATAGACCATAATGCAGCGCATGACGAGAGAGCGGCTTCGTTCGCAAACCCGTTGGGCAACATCATGTTGGAGTATTATCTTCCCAACGACCACTTTTCGGTGGTGGGAGGCTATAACGCCGAGTCGCTCCAATGGTTCAGCGGCGACGTGTCGGCAACGTTGCGCAATATCGTGCTGGGCGCACGCTATTATCCGTTGTCCAACGGTTGCGCTATACAGCCTTACGCCGCCCTTGTGACCTACACCAACGTGGGGACGCAGAACGAGACGGGCTACATGGAGGCCAGCTCTTCGGGCATGGGAACAAGCTATAGCCATGAGCGCCACTACTCTATAAGCTATCCGCGCTTTAGCGTGGCACCAGTCATTGGTCTCGACTGCTACCTGTTCTCATCGCTCGCCCTTGAGTTTCAATATGGCTTCCCGCTCGCCATCAATGGCAAGACAAGCGTAAGCACAACATACAACGGACAGCCCGAGACCTACAACATGCGTTCCAACATGCACCGCCATAACATACAGATTGGGCTGAAGCTTACGTTCCCGTTCAGATTCACATCTGACGACGGCAACACACTCTACAAGTTTATAGCGACAGCGCTCGGACTCTATTCCCCCGATGATGAGCCTAAAAAGGAAACGAAGAAAGAACATCAGAAGGCAAGATTGAAGCGTGTGCTCGATGCTTATTGATAAAGCAATGACAGCCAGCGGCCACAAAAGAAAACAGAATAATAAAAAAGATAAAAACAAAAACGCTAAATATGTTAGAAGTAAAGAACCTCCACGCCAAGATTGGCGATAAGGAAATACTACGAGGCATCAACCTCACGATAAATGATGGCGAGATACACGCTATCATGGGTCCGAACGGTTCGGGCAAGTCGACACTCAGCGCCGTGCTCACTGGCAACCCTCTGTATGAGGTAACCGAGGGCGAAGCCATCTTCAACGGCAAGAACCTGCTTGAGATGAAACCCGAAGAGCGCGCCAACGAGGGTCTGTTCCTCTCATTCCAATATCCTGTTGAGATACCTGGCGTGTCGATGACCAACTTCCTTAAAGCAGCCGTAAACGAGAAGCGCAAATATCAGGGTCTGCCCGAACTGAAGGCTGCCGAGTTCATCAAGCTCATGAACGAAAAGCGTAAGGTGGTAGAACTCGACAGCAAGTTTACCCGCCGTTCAGTAAACGAAGGTTTCTCGGGTGGTGAGAAGAAGCGTAACGAAATTTTCCAGATGGCCATGCTCGAGCCCAAACTCTCTATCCTCGACGAGACCGACTCGGGCCTCGACGTTGATGCTATGCGCATCGTGGCCGATGGCGTAAACAAAATGCACACACCCGAGACATCGGCCATCGTTATCACCCACTACGAGCGCTTGCTCGACATGATCAAGCCCAACGTGGTGCACGTGCTCTACAAAGGTCGCATCGTGAAGACCGCTGGCCCCGAACTGGCAAAAGAGATTGAGGCCCGCGGATACGACTGGATAAAGGCCGAAGTGGGAGAATAGCTTTGAATGATTTCTCATCATAACAATCATTCAAAACTTAAAAACACAATATTCAAAAGTCACGATAATGAACAGCGAACAACAATATATCGACCTCTACACCCAGTGTCGCGAGGCATTGTGCCAGCATAGCGCCGAGCCTATGAACGCACTGCGCGACGAGGCCTTTGCACACTTCAAACGGCAAGGGTTTCCTACACGCAAGGTAGAACGATACAAATATACCGACATGGCCGAGCTGTTTAAGCCCAATTATGGTTTAAACATCAACCGCCTTAACATTCCGGTCGACCCCTACGAAGCTTTCCGTTGCGATGTGCCCAACCTTAGCACATCGCTCTATTTCATGGTCAACGATACCTTCTACCATCAGGCGCTGCCCAAGGCACAATTGCCCGAAGGCGTAGTGATCGACTCGCTCTGCTCCTTTGCCACCACTCACCCCAAGGTGGTAAGCCAGTATTACGGCAAATTGGCCGACAGCGCTACCGACAGCATCACCGCTCTTAACACCATGTTGGCACAAGACGGTCTGGTGGTGTATGTACCCCGCAACGTGAAGATTGACCGCGCCATACAGGTTATCAACATCTTGCGTGCCGACGTAGAACTAATGATTAACCGCCGTGTGCTCATCATCATGGAGCCAGGCAGCGAAGCCAAATTCTTGTTCTGCGACCATGCTGCCGACGACCGTCGCTTCCTCACCACACAGGTGATAGAAGCTTTCGTGGCCGACAACGCCTCACTCGACCTCTACTGCTTGGAAGAAACCCACTATAAAAACACTCGCGTGAGCAACGTATATATTGAAGAGCAGGCCAACGCCCGCGTCAACCACAACGTTATCACACTGCACAACGGCGTTACGCGCAACCGTCTCGACCTCATCTTGAAGGGCGAAGGTGCCGAGTGCTGGTGCAACGGATGTGTGGTGGCCGACAAAGAGCAACACGTCGATAACAACACGCTCATCGACCATCAGGTGTCGCACTGCACCTCGCACGAGCTATACAAGTATGTGCTCAACGACCAATCCACAGGCGCCTTTGCCGGCCGCGTGCTGGTGCGCCACGGAGCACAGAAAACCATCAGCGAAGAGCGCAATCAAAACTTGTGCGCCACCCGCGAAGCCCGCATGTACACACAGCCCATGCTCGAGATTTATGCCGACGATGTAAAGTGCTCACACGGCTCTACCGTAGGCCAGCTCAACGATGCCGCCCTCTTCTATATGCGCCAGCGTGGCATCAGCGAGAAAGAGGCCAAACTTCTCCTTGAGTTTGCTTTCGTCAACGAGGTTATCGACCAGATAAAACTCGAACCGCTTCGCGACCGCCTACACCACCTTGTTGAAAAACGCTTCCGTGGCGAACTGAGCAAGTGTGAAGGCTGCAAGCTGTGCAAATAAAGTGAATAGTGAAAAGTAAATAGTGAAAGATGTATAACATACAACAGGTAAGAGACGATTTCCCCATTCTCGCGCGTACCGTCTACGATAAGCCGCTGGTTTATCTTGACAATGCTGCCACCACACAGAAGCCCCTCTGTGTGCTCGACGCCATGCGCGACGAATATCTTAATGTCAACGCCAACGTGCATCGCGGCGTACATTACCTCTCGCAGCAGGCCACCGACCTGCACGAGGCGGCTCGCGAAACCGTAAGGCAGTTTATCAATGCCCCGAAGACCGAAGAAATAATCTTCACACGTGGCACCACCGAAAGCATCAACCTCGTGGTGTCGTCATACGTCGACGCCTTTATGCACGAGGGCGACGAGGTCATTGTGAGCGTCATGGAGCACCACAGCAACATTGTGCCCTGGCAGCTGCAGGCCGCACGCAAAGGCATCGCCCTACGCGTCATACCCATGACCGATACAGGTGCCCTCGACATGCAAGCCTTTGAACAACTGTTCAACGAGCACACACGCTTCGTAAGCGTTGCACATGTAAGCAATGTGCTGGGCACCGTAAATCCTGTGAAAGACATCTGTCGCATAGCGCACAGCCACGGCGTGCCCGTATTGGTTGACGGCGCACAGTCTACCCCTCACTTCAAGGTTGACGTGCAAGACATCGACTGCGACTTCTTTGCCTTCAGCGGCCACAAAATATATGGCCCCACAGGTGTGGGCGTGCTCTATGGCAAAGAAGCCTGGCTCGACCGTCTGCCGCCCTATCAGGGTGGTGGCGAAATGATAGAGAGCGTAACCTTCGAGCGCACCGTGTTTGAGAAGTTGCCCTTCAAATTTGAAGCGGGCACCCCCGACTATGTTGCCACACACGGCTTGGCCACCGCCTTAAAATATGTGTCAAGTCTGGGCATGGACAACATCGCAGCCCACGAGCGCGAGCTCACCACCTACTGTATGGAGCAAATGCGCACCATACCTGGCATGCGCCTCTTTGGCGACACGCCCAATAAAGATGCTGTGGTGTCGTTCCTCGTAGGCGATATTCACCACCTCGACATGGGCACACTGCTCGACCGCCTCGGCATTGCCGTGCGCACAGGTCATCATTGCGCACAGCCCCTTATGGAGCGTCTTGGCATACAAGGCACCGTGCGCGCATCGTTTGCCCTCTACAACACCAAAGACGAGATTGATGCCTTGGTAAGCGGCATACGACGCGTAAGCACTATGTTCTAAACATTGAGCACCATTCTTTAAACATTGAGCAGCATTCTTTAAACATTGAACAGCCTGTTCTAAAGGCAAACAGGCTGTTCAATACCCACACCCCAGTTCTTCTTCACAATGCTTTCTTGCAGGCAGCTATGGCTTTCCATAGCCAGAGGGCACCCACGGCACGAAACGCCCGCGGAGCCTCGGCCGGCAAGAAGGTAAAGAAGAACGCCGCTTGTGCATTAACAAGCAGCCATGTCTGACGCATCGACAGCTCACGGTCGAGCGCCTTACTATAATATCTACGGAGCCAATCAACACCATTTCTTACATTCTTCAGCACACCATTGGCTGCAAGGGCCAAAGCACGTGTGGCAATACCAGCAAAAGCAGTGAATGTCGTCATTGAGCGATGTTCGCAAGCCAGAGTCATATCCTTTTCCATATATGTATATCTTTTAGGTTATACGTTTATTTTCTTTTCTCGCTGCAAACTTACCCCAAAAGGTGGAAACAACACTTCCTTTCTCAAAAACTTTTGTTAAAGATTATTATAGGAAGGCATCAAAGGCACCTCTTATCACCAAACGCAAGGTATAAAAAGCATCATTTTTATCTCCTATAAAAGATAAAAACACAAAAACACACCGTTTTGTTCGTTATAAAAGATAAAAGTTGTATATTTGTAGAAAATTTCTTTTATAAAAGACAAAAGCCTATGGAAGCAATCAACAGACGAAACTATATGGACAAGATTGAAAGATATCTTGGCAAAGAAACCATCATCGTGCTTGTGGGACAACGTCGTGTGGGCAAAAGCTACATCATGAAAATGGTACGCGAGAAGAAGATGAAGGATGCTGGCAACAACGTAATCTATATTGACAAGGAAAAGCGAGAGTTTGACAACATCCAAACTTATCAAGACCTTAACAAATATATTGACGAGCATTTCGCTGTCGACAAGCACAACTTTATTCTTATTGACGAGGTACAAGACATCAAAGAGTTTGAGCGCTCTGTGCGAAGCTTCCGCACAGAACCCAACACCGACATCATCATCACGGGCAGCAACGCCCGCATGCTGAGCAATGAGTTGAGCACGTTGATAGGCGGCAGATATAAAGAAATATACGTTCAATCGCTCAGTTACAACGAGTTTTTAGAGTTTCACCAGTTGACAGACAGCGACGAGGCGCTCGCCCGTTACATACAGTATGGTGGGCTTCCTGGACTGGCAAAGATTGGGTTAGACGAAGACGACGCTCGCGAATATCAGATGGACATCTACCACACGGTGCTCTTGAAAGATGTTATCATGCGCAACAAGATACGCAACGTGCCGTTCTTAGAAAACCTGATGCGCTTTCTTGCCGACAACATGGGCAAGCTGATCTCTGCCAACAGCATCGCAAAATTCATGAAGTCGCAAGGAGAAGCCATCACATCATCGGCCATCATCAACTACATTTCCTTTCTCTGCGAAGCCTATATCCTACACAAAGTGAGCAGATACGACATTCATGGCAAACGCATATTCGAGACCAACGACAAGTTCTATTTCGAAGACAGCGGCATAAGAAACGCCATCGCTGGTGGCACACGCGAGGGTGATGTAGAGAAGGTGATAGAAAACATCATCTACCTACATCTACGTAGGTTAGGCTATCAAGTGTTTGTGGGACAGCTACAAGCTGCCGAGATTGATTTTGTCGGTACCAAGCCCGACGGTCAACGCATCTATGTGCAGGCTTCTTACATCATCGCCGACGAGACCACACGCGCGAGAGAGTTTGGCAATCTTAGAGCCATCAAGGACAACTATCCCAAGTATGTCATCTCCATGACTCCCTTGCTCACTCGCAACGACGACAATGGCATCACCCACCTACACCTGCGCCATTTCTTGCACGATGGGCTGTAAAGGTTTATTAAGGAATCCGCCTCTTTCATACAATATCGCATAAACAAAGTGATTATGGATTAAAACATCTATTTCGCCCATTCGCATTTTCCAAAACGCCAATAAGCATAAATTCATCACAAATTATTTCGGCTCAGATAATATTGTTGTGTGAAAGGGGAAGTGTTTAGAGGTCAGAAAAATGGAGATAAATGACTTTCTTAGTATTAAACGACAACCCCTAATTACAGGGTGATTCATTCGGATGAGTGATGGAGTTGTATTGGCTGATGCTTGGAGTTACTATATTGTTGGTGTCTTCCATATTGTTTCTTAGTTATAAGAAATGGTTGCAATAGCGGCAATCAAATCGTTAAACTTTACTATAATATACGAGTAACACGTTGATGTTTCAAGTACTTTCCTTATTTTTGCGTTTAACGCAATAAAAACGAAAATGAAAAAGGACATAAATCGCATTAAAGTGGTTTTGGTGGAGAAGAAGCGAACCAATAAATGGCTTGCGGAACAGTTGGGTAAAGATCCTGCAACAGTTTCCAAATGGTGCACAAATTTTTCCCAACCAGACTTGGTAACCTTAACTAAGGTTGCCCAACTTCTCGATGTTGACATAAAGGACTTGCTGAACTCCAGCAATCCTTCTGCAAACGAAAAAGTGATCATTATCAAAAACAATTAACATGACAGAACAGAATATCTACGATATACTAAAGATGCGTATGGCTGTTTACAAAGCAGGTGTAGCTGTTGGATTTTGGAAAGATATTGATGAGGAAGGAGCATCGGAGATGATGGACTATATTTTTCCCAAGACTGGCAATATAGCCTATTATAATCTTGTATTGGAGTTTATACGCAATGCCCATGATATTTTCTCTGGTAGTGTGTTTTATCTTTTCAATTTGCCAGCACAGGTGGAAAAGATGATTATGGACTATTTGAAGAGAGAACAATTGAATGTTGCTTCTTTGGGGGATAATGCAGATGAATATCTGCAAAGTATGGATACTATTGTGACAGACCACTGTTTTTCAACTGTTAACATTGGTTCGTTTCGTCAAGATTGTATCGACAATCTTTTGCGATTGTGTGCTTCACATTATAGATATTCTTTTCAGGAGAAAATCAAGTCTTTCCCATATATGCAATGATGAGAAATACCAAATATACAAATGCACTCGGCAAGGGGTGTGGATTGGTAGAGGAAACACTCACCTTGTTGTCTGTATGCCAAGCACATACGACAAGGGATGGGCTTGTCCAGTATGTACGTGATAACAATCCTTTGAGTCGTTGTTCAGACATGCGTAGCGTGGACATTGTGAAGCTCGTTTTCTATCCTCGCTTCATGAAGCAGAACCCAGATTTGGTAATGTGGCTGCAAACCATACGACAGAAGGGCTTGTTGCTCTCGCAATTCAAGCAGATTCTGATGCTTTATTGTGCTCGTGAGAATGCTGTGATGTACGACTTTGTCGTGAAATGTTTGAATGAGTTGCGTGCAAAGCAAGTGCAGAATTTGAAGCGAAGTCAGATTGTTGATTTCATCAAAGAGATTGTGGATAATGGACTGGCTCATTGGGGGGAGATGGTTCAGAAACGTCAGGCTTCCTATATCAAGGCGGTCTTGATGGATTTTGATATGGTGGCTCGCAATGGTAACATCTTGCCCTATGAGATTTCCAATTTTGCAATGCTCTATATCATGTACGAGTTGCATTTTGCGGGTCTTTCTGACATGGCAATATGGAATCATGAAGATTGGCAGTTGTTTGGATTGGATAAGTATGGCCTCTTGCAACGTATTATGGATATGAATATAAAGGGTGGGTATATCGCTCAATGCTCGGGCGAATTGCTCACTATTTCGTGGAATTATCAAACTATGGAGGACTTTATCAATGGAACGCTATGAAGATAAGATAGAAAAGGCTCTTCTCTATTTGAAGTCGCCAAGCAAGCTGTCACCTACTGGTTACAGCCCTATTGTATATATGGTTTATCAACCAGAGGATGCCTTTGTGGTAAAAGGACTAACTGATACGTTTTTGAAGCCTAAGGCTGAATATAGTGGCTTTCGTGTCCATGAAATCTCCATGGGAGAGGTGTTAGATAAGTTTATCAACACGAATAACTATCTGTCTCTTTGGACGAACCCAAGGGTAAAAGAGCAACAGTTGTATCAAAGTATTCGTCAGGCAATAGAGCAAAGTCGATTTATTGAGAAGGTCTTGTTGGAGAAGCAAGAACAACTCTTGAAAGAAGAGACCAATCCTTTGTTGATTATCAAGGATGTGGAGATGCTACATCCTTTTTATATGATAGGTACGGTAGAGAACAATATCTATAATCAGATTCAGATACCGATGCTGGTTCTTTACCCAGGGGAGACTCAAGGTACAGCTCGTTCCTTCATGGGTATCTACAACCAAGACGGCAATTATCGTTCCATCAATTTTTAAAGATTATCTGTTATGCACAAGATACAAGAATTATTTGACCCAGCCAAACAGCTCAATCGCAAGATTGAGAGTGTTGTTACTTTTGGTGCCAACACCATCGAAGATTTGAATCATGAAATCAAAGAATACGTCGTAACCGACAAACTTCATCGCAACTATGAGGATGTGCTTACTGATTTACAATCAGCGTTCAATGACACCAGTAAAGAAATCGGTATTTGGGTCTCTGGTTTCTATGGTTCTGGTAAAAGTTCTTTTGCTAAATACTTGGGTTTGTCATTCAACAAGAGTCTCTTGATAGATGGTGTGACTTTTGGCGATAAATTGATGAGCCGTATTCATGATACGGCAATTACTGCCATGCATCATGCCATCATCAATCGTCATAACCCTTTGGTTGTCATGATAGACCTCAGTACGGAGTCGGTAGCTGGTAATGTGGCAATGGTAAGCGACATCGTATATTTTGAAACGCTTAAGCAGTTAGACATCACCAAATGTACCGACCAAAAGGTGATGTGCTTTGTCGATATGCTTTACAAAGAGGGCAAATATGAGGAGTTTTGTCGCATCGTGAAGGAAGAAAAGCACATGGATTGGGAAGAGGAGCAGACCAACGACTTGGCTGCCAATATGATTTGTGCCGACTTGGCGCCTCGTCTCTTGCCTGCTTATTTCCCAGATAGCGAGAGCTATGACAATATCAACATGGATAGTGCGCTCAATGAAAAAGAGCGCTTCAAGCGTCTTTATCAGTTGATTAAGCAGAAAACGGGTAGGGATAAGGTCATCTTTGTGCTTGATGAGGTCGGTCAGTATGTGGCTTCCAATGTGGATTTGATCTTGAATGTGCAGGGCATGATGCAGATTTTTAAGGACGAGTTCCGTGGCAAGGTTTGGGTAATAGCTACTGCACAGCAAACTCTTACGGAGGACAACAAGCAGGCTCAACTCAACTCTAATGAACTGTTCCGTCTCAACGACCGTTTCCCTATCAAGGTGGATATTGAGGCAAATGACATCAAGGAAATCATAACAAAGCGCCTGTTAGGAAAATCGCAGGAGGGCAAGGATTTCTTGGTCAAGATGTTCAATCAAAATGAGGGAATCTTGAAGAACAACACCCATCTTGCCGTGCAACAGCGCAGCATCTATTATCAAGTGCTTAGCGAACAGACGTTTGCCAACCTTTACCCGTTCTTGCCTGTGCATATTGACATTTTGTTGTCTCTTTTGCAGAAGTTGGCAAGTCGTACGGGTGGTGTGGGACTTCGCTCCGTCATTCGTTTGATACGAGACATCTTGGTGGACAATCATTTAGCCGACGCTACTATCGGCCAGTTGGCTGGCCCTGAGTTTTTCTATGATGTGTTGCGCTCTGATATGGAGAAAAACTCTGCCAAGGAAATCGTGTTGGCTGCCGACAAGGCTATCCATATCTTTAATGGTAATGCCTTGGCGGTGCGTATCTGCAAGACCATTGCCGTGATGCAGTTGCTCGATGATTTCAATTTGTCGTTTGACAATATCTGTGCCTTGCTCAACAACCAGGTGGGTGAGACCATCGACCGCAACCTGGTGCGTGACTTGATAGACCAAATAACCGACTCTGATGGGCTCACCTTGCAAGAGGTAGAAGGCAAATACCAGTTTATGACCAATGCCATCTTGGGCATTCGTGAGGAGCGCAGCAAGATAGTGCCTCGCGAACAAGAGAAGGCTGAGGTGATGCAGGATATGCTCAAGGACTTGCTGACTCCTGCCCCTGCTGTCAATATCTATTCCAGCTTGACCATTACGGCAGGTGTGGAGCTGACGGAGCGCAATCGCTCATACAATATATATAATACCCAGAGCCTCAGGATGAATGTACGCTTTGTGATGGGAGCGCAGTTTGATGAAACAAGGCAGCAGTTGCTCACGGAGAGTACTCGCCCTGACAATAATCGCACCCTCTACTGGCTCTGTACGCTCAGCAAGGACAAGGAGCCTTTGCTGCAGGAAATCGTAAAATGCCAGAACATCCGAAAACACCATCAGAACGAGACCAACAAGGAGATACAGGCTTATCTTAGGGCACAAGGCGATTTGGCTGAGGAGAAGAAACAGCAGTTGCTTCGTGCGCTTCGTGAGGCACAGGCCAACAGTGAAATTATCTTCCGAGGCACGCCACAGCAGGTGAATGCTGACACCTATAAGACGGTGGCATTGAAGGGTATTGCCGAAAAGGTATTTGAAAAATATCCATTGGCTTCTGCCAATATGAAGAGCGACTGTGTCAACAAATTGGCTGCGTATGGCGATGTGACGACGATACCAGACGCTCTCAATCCATTCAAGATTATCAAGAAGACGGATGGAACTATAGATACTTCTCATGCCGCCTTGATGGAGACGAAGGACTTTATTGCTTCTCGCAGTGAGGTGACTGGACAGGAACTGATGCATCATTTTGAAGGAACGCCGTATGGATGGTATAAAGATACCATTCGCTATTTGGCTGCCTTGATGCTGAAAGCTGGTACTATACAGCTGCGCATAGCTGGTAAGGACATCACGGTATTTGGTGATTCTGCTGTTACGGCGATGGGCAACAATAATTCCTTTGCCAAGATAGGCTTCTTGCTCAATACCGATGGAGCTTTGAAACCAACGGAACTATTGGCTGCATCCAAACTCTTGATGAGTGTCTTGGGTTGCACTCGCACAGCTCCTGTGAAAGATCAGATTGCCAAAGCTGCCTACAAGCGCATGAAGATGCTGATAGGCAAGTTCCGCAACCTGCAAGAAAGTTTTGCGCATTTCCGTTTGGCAGGTTTGCTGAAAATCAACCAAGCCATTCAATATGCCGAGCGTATCATTGAGACGGAAGGTGGTGATGCCGCCTATCTGTTGGGTAAGGACAAGGAATGTGAGAAGGCTTTCCGATATGCCATGGATATTAAGAAATGTGATGAACAGTCGAGTGTAATCGACCAATTTAAGCACATGGAGAAGTTGATGGATGAGGCGGATAAACTGACTGATTTGGAACAGCTTCGCTCCTTCCGCAATCAGGTGAATGAAGTTAGACTGGAATATAATGCTTATGTTGCTAATCCTGATTTGAACCTCATCGTGGAGAATGTCATCGAGACTCGACAGCAACTGGACGCTTATTTGCGTGACGCTTGTCTGGAGTTCCAAACCCAAAGCAATCAGCAACTTGCCAAGAGTCGTGAGAATATCATGGCGATGCCTGAGGTCGAGAAACTCTCGGAAGAGCAACGAACAGAAATTGAGACGGAATTAGGCGAATTGAACATTGAGAGTCGGGGAGTTTCGATAGATAACTTGCGCGATATGATTAACACCTATTCTGCTTTCTATCTGCCACAAGGTAAGGTGAATATCATCGAACAGCGTATCAAACGTATGGTGCAGGCAGCAGCTCCTGCTGTAACCACGGTTACGCCAGAACCTGCTACGGGTAATGGAGGAGGTACACCTACCACAGTAAGTAGTCCAACATATTCGCCAACTCGATTGCGAGTGAAGTCGAAGCTCACGTCTCGTGCGGAGTTGCAGGCTGTCATCGACCAACTGACACAACTCTTGGGTAAGGTGGATGACAATTCCCCAGTGGAATTGGTTTTCTAATGAAAATTTATAAAGAAGAATATATATATATTAAATATATGATTTCTCAAAACGGAAAGAAGATAATCGAACATTTTGTATCGGCAGCCAAACAACTGTTGATGCAGAACGTGACGGAGATGTTGCAGCAGTGGTATGGCATCTGGGCTGATGGTCATACCATCGGCGTGGAGCAGTTGCCAAGCCAAGATACCGATGTGATGCATACGGCTCGTATGCTCCGCGACCGCTTGCAGCATTTGGAGGCGGCTCTTCCTGATACCGATGACAATAAAGGACAACTCGCTGTAAGCCAGCTTGTAGCCGAGCAAGCATTTACACAGCTCAACCGCTTTTGTGCTCTTCGCATGTGCGAGGAGCGTGAACTCATCATGGAGAGCATCCGTGGTGGATATGAGTCGGCTGGCTTTATGGCTTATGATGGTATCGCACAGGCTTCGGGGGCTTCTCGCTATGAGCGTTATCGCTGGTATCTGCTGAGCGTGTTCGATGAACTCAGCATCGAGCTGCCTGCCGTATTCGACCGTTTTTCACCATACGGTCTTCTTTTCCCGGACGAGAATACATTGATGAAGCTCTTGGAGCTGATCAATGACGAGCAACTTGCTGCTTGGTATGACGAGCAGAACAACCAGACTGTCAACTTCTGGAAGGAGGACGAGACCTTGGGATGGATGTTCCAAGACTACAACTCCCTGGAGGAGCGTCGCAAGATGCGTGAAGAGAGCAACAAACCTCGCAACAGCCGAGAGATGGCAGTGCGCAACCAGTTCTTTACCCCTGAGTATGTGGTGAGATTCCTGACAGACAATTCCTTGGGGCGTATCTGGTATGAGATGACCCAAGGCAATAGCCATATCGGAGAGGAGCAATGCCGCTATATGATTCGCCGACCAGGCGAGGCATTGACGGAGCGCAAGCTCAAGGAACCTACCGAGATTCTGTCGCTCGACCCTACCTGTGGCTCCATGCACTTCGGACTCTATCTCTATGAGGTGATGGAGTATATTTATATGGATGCTTGGGATAACCAGCCTTCATTGTTGCAGGAGTTTAGGGAGGTGCATACTCGTGAAACCTTCCACCGTGAGGTGCCACGACTGATATTGGAGAATAACATTTATGGGTGCGAGATAGACCCTCGTGCCCTGCAGATAGCTGCGCTTAGCCTTTGGCTCCGTGCGCAGAAGAGCTATAGCCAGATGGGGCTGGATGCTGCCGAGCGTCCGCTCATCACCCGAAGCAACTTGGTGCTGGCTGAGGCTATGCCGGGCAACAAGCGTTTGCTCAAAGGCTTGATGGACGAGCTGGACAAACCTATGCAGCGATTGCTCACTACCATCTGGGACAAGATGAAGTTTGTGGGGGAGGCTGGTTTGCTCTTCAAGATGGAGAAGGAAATCAGCGATGACATCGAGTATCTGCGCAAGAACTGGAGCAAGGTGAACCAAGACCGCAATGCCGACATCTTTGCTTCGGAGGAACGCCGTGCGGAGGTGGCTGCTGCCAATGAGGCTCGCCGTGAGCTTCGTCATCATAAGGATGAGTTCTTTGAGGAAATCACCGAACGCTTACAGGCAGCATTGCAAGAACTCTCTTCCCGACTGAGCGAGGAAGAGGGGTATGAGAATGCGCTCTTTTCGGAAGATGCCACACGTGGTTTTGCTTTTATCGAATTGTGTCAGAAGCGTTTCGATTGCATCGTCATGAATTCTCCTTTCGGTGAGGGAAGCGAGCATACCTCGCAATATATTAGCGACAACTATCCTGCTTGGAGCAAAAACGTGGTGTGTGCTTTCTTCGACCGTATGCAGGAGATGCTGGATGAGCAAGGTAGATTGGGTGCTATCTTCGACCGTACCGTAATGATTAAGTCGAGCTACGAGAGTTTTCGTCGTCGTAATCTTTGTGGCTTTATCACGGCATGTGCTGATACGGGTTGGGGCGTGCTGGATGCAAGCGTGGAAACTTCTACATTAGTGCTGAATAAACTTAGCTCTGATGTGGAAGGTGTGTTCTTGGATGTGCAAGATGTTGAGCCAGAAGAAAAGGATGAGAATCTTCAAGTATTGATAAGAACGTATAATAGAGGTGAGGATGCCAAGTGGATTTATGTGGCTAAGTCGGTGGAGTTTGATAATCTGCCGAATACGGTGATAGGGTATAGCTTTAATAATCATATATTGCATCTTTTCCAAAAAGAAAATTTGGGACAGCGTGGATTTATGCCACAAAGAGGATTTGCTTTAGTGGCGGATGTCCATTTTAGGCTTTATTTTGAAGATACCTCTACCTCAAATAATAGATTACTATATAATGGAGGAAATTATTCTCTCTTTTACACAACTTATGGCGAATCTTTCGTGTGGGAAAAAGATGGATTATTGGCATATACTTATCCAAACTTTAGACCTACAGGCTTAGAATTTCAAGGAAAATCGCAAGGTGTTGCTTATGGTAAACGTGGCGATATTTTAGATGCACATGTCTTGAAAAAAGGTTTCTTTTTTACAGTTGAAGGACAGACGATTCCGAATCTATCAAGAACCAATAGCCTTGTAGTTCTTTCATATGTTAATTCATTATTATCCCAATATATAATAAACTTATATACAGGTCAACATAAACCATCTGGTTATATGGAACTCCTCCCTATGCCCGACTATGCCACTCGTCAGTCCGACATTGAGCGAACAGTCAATGCCATCATCGACATCAAGCGCAAGTGGTTCAGCTTGGACGAGACCAACTTGGAATATCATGGTTTGATAGCACAGATGGATTTGACTAATGGTATAGAAGCTGCCTTAGACAAGATGCAGCAGAAATTGACTGCTGACTATGAACGCTATACAGAACTGGTAAAAGAGAACGATGACCTCTGGATGGACCTGGCAGGCATCGAGCGAGGCAGCGACTTCCGTCAAACGCTCAACGACTACAAATGTCGTCGTCCATACGAGGAGCTGCTATCCATAGACGGAGCCAGCAATTACAACATCATTGACAAGAAAGTGATGGCGCAAGAAATCGTGATGACACTTGTGGGCATGGCTTTCGGCAGATGGAACACCGCATACACCAAGGGTGAGAAGGCTGTGCCAGCTTTTGGTGATGTGTTCGATGCCCTGCCATTCATGCCTGTGGTGAGCCAAGGTGACGAGCCTTGTCCTAAGGCGTTGCATGTGCCCGAAGACGGCATCATGACCAATGATGCCAATAGCCCATTGTGCCTTTCTGCTCATGTGAGAGAGGTGATGCATGAGCTATGGGGCGACCGTGCCGACGATTTGGAATATGAGCTTTGCTCGCTGATAGGCTGCAAGAGTCTGCAAGCCTACCTGCAATCGCCAACAGGCTTCTTCGACTATCATTTCAAGCGATATACCAAGAGTCGTCGCAAGGCTCCTATCTACTGGCTGCTTGCCTCAGAAGACGGCAGCGTGGATTATTGGGTATATTATCCAAAGCTCAGCAAGAACACTCTGCCACAACTCATTATCCACCTAAGAGAGCAGGGCGAGCAGGTTCGCACCACTCTCAATGCCGCCCTTGCTGCCCACGACAAGGCACAAGAAGCACAGCAGAGAGCCAAGCAAGCGCAAGTGGAAGGCATGATGGAAGTGCTGAACAGGCTCCTTGCCGCAGGCTATACCCCTAACCACGATGACGGCGTGCCCGTAACAGCCGCACCTCTGTGCCATCTTGCAGCCAGCCGACTATGGCGACAGGAATGTGAGAAAAACATGGAGCAGTTGGAAAGTGGCGATTACGATTGGAGCCACCTTGCCATGAGCATGTATCCTGCCCGAGTAACCCAAAAGGCAAAGAAGGATTGGTGCATGGCACTGACCCATGGACTGGAACATCTCTGCGAGAACAAACCCAAGGAGAAACGAGCCAGAAAGAAGAAAGGCGAAGGCAACGAGCCAACCCAACTTGCGTTATTTTCATAACATAAAGAAGTAAGATATGGACATAAATCAAAAATATACCGATTTGCTGAAAAAGCAGTTTGAGAGCATCAAGAAAGAATGTAGATACTTGGAATTCAAGTCCAATTATCAAGAAGCAGACAAACTGGGTAGATATATCTCAGCTATGTCAAATGGTGCTTGCTTGGATCATCAGGACTATGCTTATCTTTATTTCGGCGTGGATGATGATACGCTTGAGGTGAAAGGTACTACGTTTGACTGCTCAAAAGTAAAAGCCCAAGGCAACGAAGCCTTAGAACTATATTTGAGGCGTATGGTTGTGCCCAAGTTGAATTTCTCTATCGTAGAGTTCGAATATGAAGGGAATGTGCGTGTGGTCATGTTCAAGATTCCTGCGGCGGTCAATGAACCGACAACTTATAAGCAAAAGCCCTACATCCGTGTGGATAGTCATGTAACAGACCTGACTCCTTATGTGGATTGGATGCGCCAGATATATACATCCAAGATTGATTGGACAGCTCAAATTATAGAAGATGCAACATTGGATGATTTGGATTCTGATGCGATTTTAATAGCAAGAAAAGGATTTGCCGAGAAATTCCCTCAGTTTGCAGTAGATATGGCAGATTGGTCTGACGCTGTTTTCCTTGACCGTGCAAACTTGACGCAAGATGGGATGGTGACACGTGCGGCAATGCTGCTTGTCGGCAAGAAGGAGAAGGCTTATAAGTTGAGGCATATTGCCCAAATTGTATGGAAATGCTATCAAGGCGACAAGACCTTTGGTGACATCTTTACTATACCGTTTATCAAGAGTACAACAGAAGTTTTAGGATGTATCCGTAACTATCGTTTCAAGATTTATCCCAACAACTCTTTGATTCCTGCTGAGGTGTGGAAGTATGACACTCGTAGTATATTGGAGGGAATGCATAATTGCATCTTGCACCAAGATTACGTATGTAACGAACGTGTCCTTGTTATAGAAGACGACGATAAACTGACATTTGAGAATGTTGGCAGTTTCTATGAAGGTGATTACGAAGAATATATTATGGGGCAGAAGACTCCAAAACGTTATCGCAATCCTTTCTTGGCAAAGGCAATGGATAATGTCAAAATGATAGATTCCAAAGGCTATGGCATTCATAATATGTTCGTACGACAAAAAGAACGTTATTTGCCGATGCCATGCTACGATGACTCTAACGACTCGCATGTAGTAATGCAATTGCCTGGAAATGTTTTGGATAAGAAATATAGCCTATTGTTGATGGAAAAGTCGGATATCAGTCTGACGGAGGCTGTATTGCTTGACCAAGTACAGAGAGGCAAGAGAATAAACGATAATGCAATAGCTTTGTTGAGAAAGAGACATCTCATTGAAGGTAGAAAGCCGAATATCTTTGTCGCCAAGAGATTGGCACAAAATACAGGAAGAAAGATAGAATATTCCAAACACAAGGGACTGGAAGCAAAGTCATGCGAAAGCCTGTTACTGAATGCGTTGAAAGAGCATGGCAGACTGTCAAGGGCAGAAATCGATACGTTGTTGTGGAATGTGCTGTCAGACCAATTGGATGATTCTCAAAAAAAGACAAAGATTGGCTACCTCCTTCGCAAACTGCATAAAGAGGGAGTTGTCTGTAATGAAACTAATGGTAATAAGTCGTTTTGGTCGCTCGTAAATTAAGTAAAATTACGAGCGAATTACGAGCGAATTACGAGCGAAAAGTTAATATGCTTGAAGGTAAACTACTGAAAATCAGTGTTGATTCGCTCTTAAATTACTTAAAACTTTCGCAAGTTTTAAGTAATTTAAGAGCGATATTATAAGTGAAGATTTACAAGAAAATTACAAGAAGATGGACATACAAGGATATATCATAGACCACTGGATGGAGAAGATGAGCGCAGAGAAGCCTGTGCTTGTCATCTATGACCGTGATGGCTTTTATCATAGCATTCTGCCTCTTGCAGACGAGCGAGGCGTAAAAGTGATAGATACAACCAAGGGGTTGCTTCATGCCCGATTGGCTGCGTCACGTTTCTGGTGTGATGAATTGTCGCAAGAGAAGGACTTGCGCATGATTATCTATCGTAAGAAAGCACAGCCAACTACTGGCAGACAATGGGTGGAGGAGTCTTATAGTGCATTCAAAAATGCTGCCGCAATGTTTCCTGTAGGTCCACAAGACGACTACAAGTATATCTGCCAATCCTTCTTGCCTAATAAGATTGAGGAAATCAATCAGCTTTTTGAAAGTGGCAACACCTCTTTTAATATGATCAACGCCTTGCTGGATGGTGCAGCTTATCCTGCTTTGGAAGAATTGACTGGTGGCAAGAGCTTTGTGGAAATGACCGTAGGGCTTTTGTCGCAGGCATCTTGCTCGAATATGAACTGGCAACAAGAATGGGTTCGTTTTGCAGGAATACAATACCCCGAACTTGACAGCTCTGGGGTGACGCTGCAAGAAATTCAGCAAAAGTTATGGATGTATTTGCTGTTCTCCGAGTTTGTCTTTGACCTTCCTGGTGCATTGCCTGATAGTTTGAAAACTGTGACAATGGCTCCTGCAGCGATGAAGGATAAAATCTATATGGTATGCGACCAGTTACGTACTCGTACCAACTTGCGTGAGGTTTATGTAAGGATGGCTCGTAAAACGGCCGATGCTTATCATTTGACAGAGAACTTTGCCAAGGCAAAGCATTTGGGAGACCGAGTAACCTTTGCTTTTGAGAACATTGTGGAGTACGAACGCTATGTAGCTTATCTGAAGGAAGGCAAGCTGTCAGATGCTCATGCTATGCTCAAAAAGAACAAAGAGGATGTTTGGTATCAAGAAGATGCTGAGGTGGCAATCTTTTGGAAATTGGCTGGATATGCGCTTCAAATAGCCGATTGCATGAATCGTGGTGTCATGACCGATGGAAACATCAAAGATTTAGTGGAGTGGTATGCTGATAGTGGGCAAGAAGCAGATTATGCTTACCGTAAATTCTTGACAGATCGCCAAGATGCTGTCAATTTGCCAGTTGCGGTCAAGGCTTTGACAGAATATGTAAATGGAGCGTATGCCGAGTTTACGGAGCGAGGTGTGAAGGAATATCAACAAAGAGCGAAAGAGATAAAAAATCATGCGGATTTGAAAAATCAGATTTGGCAGGATGTCGTATATCCAGCTTTGGCAGACGGAAAACGTGTGGCTTTATTCTTTGTGGATGCTTTTCGATATGAAATGGGTAAGAGCTTTACCGACAGCATCAACCGCAGCTATCCCAGTCATGTGCAGATACAACCTAAATTGGCATTTTTGCCATGTGTTACTCGTTTCGGTATGGCTAATCATTTGGGACCTATCAAGATCGTGGAGCATGAGGGTAAGGCTGAACCTACTGTTGATGGAAAATTGATAGCCTCGCCTACTGACAGAATAGAGTATTTGCGTGCGAAAGTCAATGTGGAAATACAGGATGTTCGCTTGGAAAACTTACAAGAGACTTCTATTGAGGAAAATGTACGTATGCTCGTTGTAAGAAGTCAATCTATTGATTCCGAAGGTGAAAACAATAAATTAGAAGGGCTTGCTTCTATGGATAAAGTGTTGGTTCGCCTGTCGCGAGCCGTCAATATATGTAAGCAGAACCACTTTGATATGGCTGTACTTGTGGCTGACCATGGCTTTATGGTAAAATCAGTATTCCGTATGGGTGACTTGATCAATAAACCGACAGGAAGTGACATCGTCTTGGAGGAATCTCGTATGTTGATGGGCAACTTGAATGATAGTGATGATACCTTGTCTTTTACTCCTTATGATTTGGGAATAGATTCGGACGTGATGAAACTATGTTATGCCAAGGCTTTCACGGTTTTCCGTAAGGGAGAGGTCTTTTATCATGAAGGATTATCTTTACAAGAGAACGTGGTGCCTCAGATAGTAGTGAAACTTCAAGAAGAGCGTCGTCATCAGAGTTTCAGGGTTGATTTGAAATATAAAGGTAATACGAAGGGTACGGTTTATACGCGCCGCCCGTTGATAGATATCCACATCCATCAGAATGACTTGTTTGCTGATGCTGTTGCCTTACGTATGACTATCAAAGATAAGAACGAAAACGTGATAGGACAGCCTTGTGAGAAGTTCTATGATGAAGTAACGCAAACGCTACATATTCCGTCGGGTGTAACGCAAGCCCGTCAGACGATATGTGTTGATGAGGAATATGAGGGCGATAGTATTGTCGTCTCGGTTTTGGATGCCGAGACGAACGTAAGACTCTCGACATTATGCTTAAACTTTGAAAATGATTTATAATGGATGCACTAGATATAAAACTCAACGAAGCCTTCCCTGGTAAGGTGGTACGTAAGGATTTGCTACACGAAATCAAACGTGCAGTGAATGTTCCTTCATTTGTCTTGGAATTTCTTCTTTCTCGTTATTGCGCCAGTGAAGACTCGGAAGAAATAGAGGAGGGTAAGAAAGCTGTGCTACAGACAATAGAAAAGTGTTATGTCCGACCAGATGAGTCGAACAAGGCGCAAGCTATTGTGGAACAAAAGAAACGCCATAAGTTTATCGACAAGATTCATGTAAAATATGTGGAACGTGAAAAACGTTATTGGGCAGAGATGGAAAACTTTGCCTCAAAGCGCATAGCCATCAATCCATGTTTCTATCAAGAGAATGAGAAACTTTTGGAGAGCGGCATCTGGGCAGAGATAACTTTGGCTTATAATGAGGTGGAGGAAGACGATTATGCTTTCTTCATCGAAGACTTGCGCCCAATTCAAATTGCTCATTTTGATGCCGAGAAATTCTTTCGTGGTCGTGAAAAGTTTACAACGGATGAATGGATAGACGTGTTGATTCGCAGTATTGGAATTAATCCTGATTGGCTGGCAGAAAAATCTCGCAAGTTAAGTGGAGATAGGAATGGCAGGAGATTGAAATTTCACATTCTTTCTCGCTTCTTACCTTTGGTACAAAGCAATTATAATAGTATAGAGTTGGGTGGACGAAGTACAGGTAAGAGTTATTTCTATTCTGAGTTTTCGCCTTATTCAACATTGTTGTCCGGTGGTCAGGCTTCTACCGCCACTTTGTTATATAATAACCAACGTAAGAAAGTGGGTGCTGTTGGCTATTGGGACAATGTGGCGTTTGATGAGGTGGCAAAGATGAAAATCAAGGATGCTGATACCGTCCAGATTATGAAAGATTATATGGCAAATGGACGTTTCTCTCGTGGCAGGGAGGTAACAGGCTATGCCAGCTTTTCTTTTGTGGGTAACTTCGACCTGAATATTCACCAGATTGTGAATAACTACGATAAGGATTTATTGGTTACATTGCCAGAGGCTTTCGACCTTGCTGTGATAGACCGTATCTATAATTATATCCCAGGATGGGAGATTCCAAAGATAGACGATAGTGCCTATAACAATAATTTTGGGTTGATTACCGATTATATGTCAGAAGCTCTTCATTATCTATTTGTGCATGACAGTAACTATGTGGGTGTTGTTAATGCAAGGTTGAAGAAAGGGGATAATATTGAAGGTCGTGACAACCGTGCCTTACAGAAGACTATTTCAGGATTTGTCAAGTTACTTTTTCCTGTGGGGCAGCCTACGGATGAAGAGTTTGATGAAATCGTTGAATATGCTATTGAGGGGCGCCGCAGGGTGAAGGAACAGTTGAACAAGCGTAAACCAGATGAGGAATATGCTCGCATCAATATGTCGTATATCAACAAAGATGGAAAGAAAGTTGTTGTGTATTGTCCCGAGAGCAAGTATAGTAGGGCAACCCAAAACCCTCGCAAAGACCCAAGTGTTTCAGTGTTGACATCTGCTACTGTTGCTGTTCAAACGGAGGCTCAATCTTCCAATCCAACGATTAAGAACAGTTTGTTGCCAAAGGAGAAAACTGTTGATGTACAGTATGGTGATATAGGTTATAGTTATGATGACTTGTTTGCCGAATATTTGAGAGGGGCAAAGATTGTGCAGTTGGAAGAACCTTATCTTTCGCATGGCTACCAAATTACCAATTTGGTGCGTTTCATAGAACTTTTGGTGAAGATAGGCGATTGTCAGGTTTTCAAGTTGATTACCAAGTTGGGAGACACAAAGGAAGAATCCAACTATGTTAAGGATAGTCTCCAGGGAATCAAGGAAACATTGGCTGATATGGATGGTAACAATATGACAATGGAATACGAGTTTGACGAGAATTCGCATGACCGCTATATCCGAACCAGTAACGATTGGGATATAACGTTAGGGCGTGGTCTCCACTTCTATCAGAATTTGAATCCCAATAAGGACAGTCGTAATTATTTTCAAATGGGAACTTACGATCTTTCTCTTCGTCCATGTTTGAAGACAAGGTTCACGTTTATAAAAAGAGTTTCTAAAGAATAATGAGGTTTGTTTGATACTAAAAAAGGAGAAGTATGGCAGAATATTTGAAGGCTATTGGAATTCTTTATAAGAATGAACTTAAAGCCATTAGGAAAAGTGGAAATCCGCTACAACCTGTATATGAGGCATTTTCAAATGCTTGGGAGTCGTTAGTAGAACGATTCCATAAGGAGCATTTGAACTTAGGTGAAATACAATTTAAATTTTACTATACAGTAGGCTTATTTGATGATGATAAAGAAAATAAAACTACGGTATTGGATAAGATAGTTTGCGTCGATAATGGCATTGGCATAAATCCCAAGAGTTATCAGCGTCTCTTAACCCTAAGAGACAATAGTAAGTCAACTCGTAATAAAGGGACTGGTAGAATACAGTTTGCGCACTATTTTGATGAAACTATATTTGATAGTGTTTTTGCTAATGGTAAGCATGGGGGAAAACATATTGTAATGTGTTTGTCTAAGAAACAAGCATATTTGGCTAACAACGCAATTTTGTCTAAGGAAAAAGAAGAAGATGTTAAAGAGGCTAATTCCTATGCAAAAGTGACATTAAAGCATATCTTGGATGAGAAGAAGGATGCAAAATTTTATAATGAGTTGAAACTTGACGCTATTGTTTCTGAGTTGAAAAATCATTTTCTGTCAAGATTTTGTGAAAGTAGAGAACTTTTGCCAAAAATGGAATTTGTAAGATATGAAGATAACAAAGAAATCGAAAGTCGAATCCTTTGCAAGGAAGATATTCCTCTACCACAAAAAAAAGAACAAATTTCTGTGAAGTATAGTAAGTTGGACGATAATAATAAGGTGGTTGATGTTGATAGAACCGAAACATTTACTCTCTTGTCTTTTGTTCTGCCACAGGAGTCTTTGTCAAAAAATTCTATTTATTATGTAAGTAATGGGGCTCTTGCCCAAGAAAATGCTGTTGATGGTCTTTTGAAAAAGGATGCCATAAACGGTAATCGCTATATGTTCCTGCTTAGTGGTGATTATTTTGATAGTGTTGATGATGATTTGCGTGGAAACCTACATTTGGTAAAAGAGGCGGATTTTAAAAAGCAGAATGAGGGTAGTTTATTCCCAGAAGAATGTCTTTTAGCTGATAAAATAGAGATTTGTGCAAATGATAAAATAGCGGAGTCATATCCTGTTTTTGCAGAAAAGAAACTTGAAGCGCAGAAAAATTTGGATGAACTCCAACAGATGTTTCTTATTGACGACAAATCCATGGCTTCTTTTCGCAAGAGAGTAAAAACTTCTGATTCTGACTCTGTAATATTGTCTGCTATTTATAAGGCAGAGGTTGACGAAACGGCAAGGCGTGATGCTGAATTGAAGGATGAATTTGAAAAATTGAAAGCTTTGAAGCCAAATAGAAGAGAATATCAACAGCAGTTGAAGGAACGTGTTGCTGCGTTTACGAAACTTGTTCCATTGCAGAATCGTACCAATCTTACAAAGTATATAGCAAGAAGAAAATTGGTTCTTCAGATTTTTGAAATGATTCTCAATCGTGAACTGGATAAACTAAAACATGGGGAACGTATAGATGAAGATATCCTTCATAACTTGATATTCCAGCAGGGTTCGACAGATGCTGCATCCAGTGATTTGTGGTTAATCAGCGAAGAGTATATATATTTCAAAGGAAACTCAGAAAAAAGATTTAAGGATATTAAGATAAATGGTGAGAAGATTTTTAAAAGTGAATTCTCTGAGGAAGAAAATGAATATTTGAATTCTTTAGGAGAGAAACGATTGATCAATAGACCAGATGTTCTTTTGTTCCCTGAAGAAGGAAAGTGTATCATTATTGAGTTTAAGGCTCCTGACGTTAATGTGTCAGAACATCTTTCGCAAATAAATTTTTATGCGAATTTGTTGCTTAATTATACGGATCCAAAATTTGGATTCAAGCGTTTTTATGGTTACTTAATAGGTGAGTCAATTGAAGATCGTGATGTCCGTGGTAGGGTAAGTGCTATTGAACGATCTGAACATTTTGGCTTTTGGTTCAAGCCTTCAGAAACTGTTGTCGGTTTTGATGGGCACCAAGATGGCTCTCTATATACAGAAATTATAAAATTTTCAAGTTTGCTTGCTCGTGCAAAAATGCGTAATAAAATGTTTATAGAGATGTTAGAAGCAAAAAAGTAGTTGGGTGTAAGTTGACAGTTGAAAGTCCATAGTGATTTTTCAACTTGTCAACTTTTATATTTGACAACCTCAAAATATTCTTTCTTTTGCAGAATAGGTGAAGAGATTCTGCAAAAGAGTGGGTGCAAGAATGAGGAAGAATAGAAATCGGGTGCCCGTACTACGTTAACCATGAGCGAGAAGCGAAAATGGCACCCCGCCTCGCGCCGACACAAAACGGCATAAAAAAAGCCTTGTAAGCGGTTGCTTACAAGGCTTTGCAATGAGCGCTTCAAGATGGGCTTGAACCAACGACCCCCTGATTAACAGTCAGGTGCTCTAACCAACTGAGCTATTGAAGCATTGTTCTGAATTGCGTGTGCAAAGGTAAAGCATTTTTTTGTTTCCTCCAAACTTTTTCGAAACTTTTTTCTCACTTTTTTTATTTTAAGGCTAAAAATAGATAAAAAAGTGGTGTTTTTCTCTGTTTTACGGGGTTAATGTCGTACTTTTGTATTCGTGAAAGCCGACAACGCTTCATCACGAAGCACAGCCGATACATCCTCACGAAGAATTTTTTTCTTCCGCCCTTATCTATTATATATAATAAGGTGTAGGTGCAGTCCATCTTGTTAAAAAGGAAACAAGAAATAACACGACAGGAGGAAACGGAACGGAACAGAAAAGAATATAACGTATCTGAACAGAACGCAATAAGAAACAGAACGCGACAAAGAATCTGAACATAACAAAGAACAGAACATAATAAATAAAGAAACATAACAGAACAAAAAACATAACATATAAGTTATACCGCTGCAATGAAAAAATTAATTGCCTTGGCCCTGTGGTTGCTCTCGCTGCCGCTGGCCGCACAAAACATGAACGACCACAACTATGATGTGGCCAAAAACCTTGAGGTGTTCAACGCCATATACAAGAACCTCGACTTCATGTATGTTGACACGCTGAACGCTACCGACGTGGTGGGCACTGCCATCAACACCATGCTACATAGCCTCGACCCCTACACCACCTACTATCCCGAAGACAAGGCTGCCGAATATAAGGAGATGATGACGGGCAAGTATGCGGGCGTGGGAGCCATCATCAGCTACAACTTTAAAGAAAAGCGCGTAGTGATAAACGAGCCCTACGAGGGTATGCCCGCCGCCGAAGCTGGTCTAAAGAAAGGCGACATCATTCTGAGCATCGACGGCGAAGACATGACCGACAAAACCAACCAGTATGTCAGCGACCACCTGCGCGGAAGCCCTGGCACCACGCTCGAGCTAAAGGTGCTGCGCCCCACCACGGGCAAGAAGCTCACCATGAAGATTACGCGCAAAGCTATACAGATGCCCTACCTGCCCTACTACGGCATGAAGGAGGGCGACATCGGCGTCATCAATTACACACAGTTTCTTGAAGGATCGTCGAAAGACTTCCGTCGCGCCTTCATCGACCTGAAGCAGCGCGGTGCCAAGAAGCTCATCATCGACCTGCGCGACAACGGTGGTGGCTCGGTGCAAGAGGCCATCAGCATCTTAAACATGTTCATACCCAAGGGCAAGACGCTGCTCACCATGAAGGGCAAGATAAAGAACGCCAACCAAACATTTGCTACCACCGTCGAGCCTATCGACACCGTAATGCCCATCGTGGTGCTGGTGAACGAAGCCACTGCCAGTGCCAGCGAAATTACCAGCGGAGCGCTACAAGACCTCGACCGCGCCGTCGTCGTTGGCACACGCACCTACGGCAAAGGATTGGTACAGGTGCCCAACGTGCCACTGCCCTATAACGGCAAACTGAAGCTCACCACCGCAAAATATTACATCCCCAGCGGACGCTGCATACAGGCCATCAACTACAAGCACGCCAAAGGCGGATATACCGAGCATGTGCCCGACTCGCTCACACACCTCTTCTACACAGCGGCAGGACGCGAGGTGCGCGATGGCGGCGGCATCAACCCCGACATTGTGATGAAGGCCGACTCAATGCCTAACATCGCACTCTATCTCGACCGTGTAGACACCACCAGCGTGCTACTCAACTACGAGGTTGAATACATGAAGAAGCACCCCACCGTGGCATCGCCCGCCGACTTTGAGCTCTCTGATGCCGACTATGACGAGTTTAAGAAAGCCGTGCTGGCCAGTGGTTTCAGCTACGACCGTCTGAGCGAGAAATACCTGAAAGAGCTTGAACGCGTGGCACAGTTTGAGGGCTATTACGATGATGCCAAGGCCGACTTCGAGGCTCTAAAGAAGAAGTTGAGCCATAACCTGGCGAAAGAGCTCGACTGGCCCTACAACAAAGAGCACATCAAGCAGCTCATCGCCCTCGACATCATGGCCATCTACTATTATCAGAAGGGTGCCATTGAGCACAGCCTACGCTACGACCCACAATACAAAGAGGCCGTGCGCTTGCTAAACGCCCCCGACGAATACCGCGCACTACTCACGCCAAAAGTAAAGGCCGAGAATAAAAAGGTTGACGAAAAGAAGGCCGACGACAAGAAAGCCGAGAAGAAAACAAGCAAGAAAACAAAGAAATAATAACAACGTTTTCGTTAAGCCAGATGAGCAGAGCCAAGCTTGCTTGAGCTTTGCCATGGCGAGAAAACGTGCTATAAAATAGAACCTTTGTTTTACATACATACCCTTATAGACGTTCGCTATTTTGCTGGAAGCGCCTCTTTTACCCCATTTCCAGCAAAATAACGAACACTTATTTTACCAAATATCCTATTTTATACTTTAACGCAAAACATCACTGCCGCGCTATCAGCAAGCCCGCATACACGGCCAGCAAGCCCACAAACAGGCTGAGGGCAGCATATAGGGCGGCGGTGAGCAAAGCGCCGCCACGCAGCAGCGCCAAGTTTTCGTTGCAAAAGGTTGAGAAGGTGGTAAAGCCGCCACAAAAGCCCACGGTAAGAAACAGCTTCAGGCCATTGCCCAGCCCATCAAGGCGCGCAGCCAGGCCGCACACCAGTCCTATCAACAGGCATCCCACCACATTCACCACAAAAGTGTGCAGCGGAAAAGTCGTCGCACACTGCTCTTGCACCACACGCGACACCACATAACGTGCCGCCGAACCCAAGGCGCCACCCAGCGCCACCATTATCACCGATTGTATCATTCTGCGTATCTGCGTATAATTGTATCTGCGTATAATTGATGTGCAAAAGTAAATAAAACCAAGCAAAAAGCAGTCCGATAGATGAAAAAAGATCTCCATTTCAAGCAACTCTTCAACAACCACTACCGCGAGTTGTGCCTCTTCGCCACCCACTTCACCGCCGACATTGCTCAGGCCGAAGACCTGGTGCAAGACAGTTTTATGCGGTTGTGGGAGAAGGTGCAGCAAGATGGTGCCGACGACATTGTTGCCCCACGTGCCTACCTCTTTACCGCCGTGCGCAACGCCTGTCTTATGGCTGCAAGAGCCAAACACATTGAGACCGAGGGCGACGAGACCATACAACGATTAGAGGCCGACCCACAGCTCGCCGTCACCCCCGACACCATGCAGCGGTCGGCCCGCGAAGCTCGCCTCTGGACCGCCATCGACAGCCTTTCTGCCCGTCGTCGCGAGGTGCTGCTGATGATAAAGCGCGATGGCATGACCTATGCCGAGACCGCTGCCGAGCTGGGCATCAGCATTAAGACCGTAGAGCACGAGTTGGCCGAAGCCATGCAGCGCCTACGTGGCCAACGCGAGGACATATTATACTGCTTAACATTTTTTTAGTTTCTGTCAATGGGGATATTCTCGTCATACTGCATCTTGTAAACGTATGACAAACAAAAAACACAAGATGAAAACATTAATCCGACCCATCCTGCTCACGCTCGTGTTGCTGGCCACCACCCTTACCATGGCAGCCAAGACACGCACCGTGCGACAGATGATGGACATTGTAGCACGTGAACAAGGTGTGAGCTTTGTTTACGACGCATCGCTGCCCCTCGACGTTCCGTTCAACCAGGCAGCGCCCAAGAAGCACAAGCTCGACCAGTGGCTCGACGCCCTTTTCCAGCCCATCGGCATCACCTGGACACGCCAAGGCCACTACGTCATGCTACACCGCAAGACACCTACCGCCCCAAAGCCCAAAACTGAACCCCAAACCCGACGCGCCGTCACACGCTATACGCTAAGCGGCTTCGTGCGCGATTCAGTGGGCGAGTCGCTCATCCGTGCCACCATCTACGACGCTACATCAGGTGCCGCTACCACCACCAATGCCTACGGCTTCTTCAGCCTCACCCTCGACGAGGGCGACCACGATATTAAAGCCTCATATCTGGGTTATGCCGACAGCCACTTTCGCCTACGCCTGCAAGCCGACGTCAGCCACGACTTTGCTCTACAACCCAACGCCACATTAGGGCAAGTGACGGTGACCGCCGACCGCAACTCGACCTTGCTGAACGAGCAAACGGGGCACCGCCAACTAAGAGGCAGCGACATAGGCCGAGGCTTTGCCCTCTTATCATCGCCCGACCTGGTAAAGGCGCTACAGCTCACGTCGGGCGTGGCTCCAGGCGTCGAGCTCATGTCGGGCCTGTATGTTCATGGCGGCGGCAACGACGAAAACCTGTTCTTGCTCGATGGCACACCCCTCTATCAGGTAAACCATACATTGGGTTTGTTCTCAGCCTTTAACACCGACATTGTAAAGCGTGTCGACTTTTACAAAAGCGGTTTCCCCGCACGCTATGCAGGCCGCCTATCATCAGTAACCGACGTGCGTACCAAAGATGGCGACCACACCCACACCCACGGGGGCTACTCGATAGGCACGCTCGACGGACGCTTTTGGCTCGAAGGCCCCATTGGTCAAAACCACCGCACATCCTACGTCTTTGGCCTACGCCGCAGTTGGCTCGACCTGCTCTCCACCCCTATCTTTGCACTCGTCAACAAGGGTAACGACGACAAGGTGTCGCTGGGCTACCTGTTTTACGACATGAACGCAAAACTCTCGCACATCTTTTCTAATCGTAGCCGACTGTCGCTAAGCCTCTATAGCGGACGCGACCGCTTCAGCACCAAAGACGACAGCTATTTTGAATACGCCACCGACGCGAACGGCAACATCTGGAGCGACCACGACATCACGCGCATGAACATGCGATGGGGCAACCGCAACGTGGCCCTCAACTGGAACTATGTGTTCTCGCCCAAGCTGTTTGCCAACTTCAACGCCACGTTCACCCAAAACTATTCGCGTTACAATTATAGCGACAACGATAGTTATGGCAAGAAGGGCGAAGAACAGGTGAGTTACCTCTCGCACGGATACCGCTCAATGATATACGACACGGGATCCGATGCACAGTTCGACTACCGTCCTTCATCACGCCACCACATACGCTTCGGCACAGCCTATACATGGCACGTATTCAGGCCGCAGACGCAAGCACAGCGCAGCGTCGTGGGCACCGCCGAAAAAACCGACACCATCAGCACCTCGGGCAGCAACCGCAACGTGTCGCACGAGCTGAACCTCTTTGCCGAAGACTCGTGGCGACTGGCCCCACAGTGGAGCCTCAACGCGGGTTTCAACGCCAGCCTGTTCAACACCGATGCCAAAACCTTTATGCGCTTCGACCCACGTTTGGCCATGCGCTGGCAGATGAGTCGTACCATGGCCGCCAAGCTGTCTTACACCATGATGACGCAATATGTGCACCGCATCACCAACTCGTTTCTCGACCTGCCCACCGACTATTGGGTGTCTACCACCGCCAAGCTTGAACCCATGCGGGCGTGGCAACTCACCGCGGGCCTGTATGCCGAGCCATCAAGCCACCTAAGTCTGTCGGTTGAAGCTTATTATAAGCAAACAAACCACATGTTGCAATATGCCTCGTGGGCAGGAATAGAGCCACCCGCCGACCACTGGGACGAGAACGTGATGGACGGACGGGGCAAAGCCTACGGCATAGAGGCCGACATACATTATCACACCACGCGCCTCGACCTGGCAGCAGCCTACACGCTGTCGTGGAACAAGCGCCACTACGACGAGTGGTACGACGGATGGTTTGCCGATAAGTTTGACAACCGCCACAAGCTAAACGTCACCATGCAGTGGGCCGTAACCAAGAAGATAAACCTCACCGCCGCCTTCACCATGCGCAGCGGAAACCGCATGACGGTGCCCACACAGATAGCGCCCATGCCCGACACCCCCGGTGGCAGCAATAAGTATGGCAACTATAGCTACGATGTTAACACCTACATATACGAGCGTCCCAACAACGTGTCGCTGCCCCTGTATCACCGTCTCGACCTGGGTGCCGACTTCCACCACACCACCAAGCACGGCCACGAGCGCATCTGGAACGTAAGCATCTACAATGCTTATTGTCATCTCAACGCCATGTATGTAGAGCTGAAACAAGACTGGAACGGCAGTGCCCTCAGAGCTAAGGCGCCTGGCTTCATCCCCATCCTGCCATCGGTAAGCTACACCATAAAATTCTAATTCACCCCTCATCATTTAAACAAACCATTATTATATGAACACAACAAACATTCGCAATATATTAGTAGTTGCCGCTGCCATAACCACCGTCTCGTGCGAAGACCATTTCGACATCGGAAAGATTGAGGGCGAGCCCAAAATAGTGATGTACTGCATGCCCTCCTGTTCCGACACCACCATCATATCGCTGGCCGAAAGCATACCCGTGAACACGAAGCCGTCGGAACTGACAACGCCACACCGATTGTCTGATGCCACTGTTACCTACCGCCTAAACGGTGTAGAGCAGAAGGTAGAAAGCCTGGGCAAAGGCGAATATCGCGTAGTAGCCAAACACAAAGCGGGCGACGTGATACGCATAAAAGCCAGCCATGCAGGGCTGCCCGATGCCGAAGCCGTAACGGTGATACCCGAAACCGTAGAGGCCGAGATTGTGGGCATGACTGACGTGCGAGCCGACGCTGACGGCGATGGCGACTTCCGCGACTATGTGCAGCTGGCGGCCCGCTTTAACGACGATCCCAAGACAAAAGACTATTATGCTGTACGCGTGATGGCCGACTACCGTTTCTATTGTAAAGACGGCATCATCATGGTAGGTGACAACATCTTTGATGATGACAACAACCAGGTACCAACGGCCGACGATGACGATGAGGTGACACCGCCAAAGGGCTATCACCTGGTGACCTCGCAGAGCTACACACGCTGGCAGGAGCTGAACATACAGAACGAGCCGCTGCTCAAGCCCTTGACCAATGCCGACAGCGACTTCGGCTTTGAGCGAAACTTCTATCAAAACTTCTACATCTTCGACGACTCCAGTCTGCACGCGTCGTCATACACGCTACACCTCAACGTGCCGAAGGAGGCAACAGGAGGCATTTGGGGAAAAGACGATTTCTATGCCAAAATAAGATATAAGGTGGTGATGTACAAAATCTCAGAAACAGCCTACCGTTTCTTTAAAGGCATGAACGACTTAGATGGCAACGACTTCGCCACCTACGGCTTCTCACAAATAGCCGCCACCCCCACCAACGTAGAAGGAGGCCTGGGCTTCGTAGGCGGATATAGTTCGGGAAAAGGACAGTGGAAGCAGTATGAAGACTAAGGCACCCATTATGTATTACTGAACACTGTTTGCAAGGCTTAAACAAGTAAGGCTAATCTCCTTGTTTACTTGTCTGCTCGTTTACTAACAGCATGTCGAAGGCATGCGAAACTTGAAAGAATTATGAATTATGAATTAAACCACGTTTTCCGTCATTATCGCCACAACGCGCTGAACCCATCACGCGCCTACCGCCAGTTTGCCGAGGCTACAGGTTTACGTGCCCGTGCCACCCGCCTCAGGATATGGTTCTCGGCTGCGGCCGCCACCCTTGTGCTGGCCGTGGTAGGAGCTGTGGTATGGATGCAACAAGCCACAGGGCAGACGCTATACGAAAGTGGCAACACGCCGCTGGCCCTCGTCTTGCCCGACGGCTCACAAGTAACCTTACAGCCCCACTCGCAGCTGGCCTACAACGGCGATAGTTGCCGAAACATACGTCTACGCGGTGCCGCCTCGTTCAGCGTGCGCCACGATGCCGCGCACCCCTTCACCGCCAGCGGCACGATAGGTCGCGTAAAAGTGTTAGGCACACAGTTCTGCTTTGACGAGCGCCAGGGCAAAGCCTTGGTGAGCGTAGAGAGCGGAAGGGTGAAGTTTGCATCAATAAAGACAGGACAAAACGTAGTGATGACACGCGGCATGAAGGCCGAGCTGGCCACAGCCGACGGCTGCCCCACCATCACGGCACAGCCCGATGCGCCCCTCATGCACACCTTCGCGTTCAACGCCACACCTCTCAGCGAGGTGCTCGCTGTGCTGGGTGCCTACTATGATGTGCGCCTCATCACAGCCGAAGCCAACCTCACTCGCCACCTTACCGGACGCTTCACCGCCACACAGCTCAACGACATAGTGCCCGTGATTGAGCAAACATTAGAGATAAAAATAAAGGTTGAAGAATTCAATTAACTACTATCCACACAGGTTATCCACAGTTATAAACATAGTTATCCACACTTTTCACGCCACTTATACACAATAATAAGGGAAGAAGAGTGTGGATAACTTTTTAATGGATTAAAACTTTTGGGCATAAAAAATGCCGTTCTACCCGAAAGTATTGCGGCATAATGAAAGGAGGAGTGGTGCCACCAGGAATCGAACCGGGGACACAAGGATTTTCAGTCCTTTGCTCT
>OHKP01000122.1_pt1 | contig 52600 bp, 44 predicted proteins | sample 1568861 | NCBI WGS metagenome assembly OHKP01 (sample SAMEA3879524, study PRJEB24766) | human gut metagenome | biome: human-associated habitat; feature: feces | place: USA | collected 1985/1987 | reverse complement strand
GAGGGGCTACGTCTGCTACCCTCTGTCTGTGAACAGATAATAATTCAGCAGACCCTAAGTAGTATTACGGGCAATGGCTTTGTCATAAGAAATGCTTTATCCTTGTTTACTTATCTACTTGTATCTTGCGCTACTGTGTTGTATATCGAAAACTTGCTAAACTTTAATCAATTACCAAAAATGGGTTGTCCCACAGTGCCATTAGGCGCTTGCACATGCAGCAAGGCCGCAATAGTGGGGGCAATGTCGGTCATATAGGTAGGTTTTGTGGTAGTACCATGCTTTATGCCCCAACCCATAAACACAAGAGGTATGTGTGTGTCGTAGGGGTTCCATGCGCCATGATCGGTACCCTTCATGCCGTGTGCATAGTGGTTGGGCTTCAGCAGCACCACCACATCGCCGCTGCGCTCGCGGTTATAGCCATTTATGATACGACTCTTCACCACATCAGGTATGCTCTCGGTCATCACCTTTTGCATATCGCAAGCATATAACACATTGTGGTCTTCTTTCAACACTTGCAGCACAATCTGCTTAATCTTCTCAAAATCGAGCTGGTGCTGCTGTATCACATCGTGGTTGAAGAACACCTGATAGTTCATCACCGTTTTAACAATATCGCCCACGTTAGGATAGGTTTTAGCCAGCACTTGGTTCAGTTGCGTTGCCATTGCTTTGTCATCCCAGTTACCAGCAGGTATGCGACAGTCTTGCAAGAAGCGAGCATTGTTCATGGCACCGTGGTCGGCACTAAGAAAAACAAGATAGTTGCCCTTGCCCACCTTTGTATCAAGGTAAGAAAGAAAATCGGCAATGGCCTTATCTAAACGCAGATAGGTATCTTCAGTTTCAATGGCATGAGTTCCCACCTGGTGCCCTATATAGTCGGTGCTTGAACAGCTCACCGTTAAGAGGTCGGTTTCGGCATCGGCACCCAGCAGTTCGCCTTCAACGGCAGCCTTGGCCATATCAAAGGTGAGAGCGTTGCCAAACGGCGTGTTTCTGATAATGCCATATCCATATTTCTTATACAAAGCAGGCAGGTTCAAGGGCAACGTAGCCTCAACGCCAGGTCTAACGTCGGCTTCGTATTCGTTCTTATCGCTGGTGCTCTCGGTATAGGTATCTTTCGGATAAAGCGTGTTCCACGGTTCTGAAAGATAACGTTTTGCCAACTGTTTGTTGTTAAACGCCTCAACCCACCGTGGCAACTTATTCATATAATAAGAACTGGTGATAAAATGCCCTGTCACGTCGTCAAACCAAAAGGCGCCATTGGGATTATGACCAGCAGGAAGAATAGAGGCACGATCTTTCAAAGCCACGCCCACTACCTTGGCTCGGCCGTTTGAGGCCAGTTTCATCTCGTCGCCAATGGTTGTTACCCACAGGTTGCGGGGCGACATCAGTCCGGCCTCGCTGGTGGTACCCACAGGCTTTACCGTGTTGTCGTCGGTGCAATACACCTTTTTTCCATCAATCACAAAATTGTTTCCTGCAATGCCATGTATCGAAGGCACGCTACCCGTATAGATGCAGGTATGCCCAATGGCTGTAACCGAAGGCACATAAGGTATAAGCGTGTTTTCGCACGAATAGCCCTCGTTCAGCAATCGCTTAAAGCCGCCATCGGTATAACGCTGCTGGTAGCGGTATAGATAATCCCAACGCATTTGGTCAACAACAATGCCCACTACCAGTTTGGGGCGCTCAACACCCCCTGCATTTGATGTTTGGCTCAGAGCCGAAGCTGCATTTGAAGCCACTGTTTGAGCCGCTGCCACTATTTGAGCCGAAGCCAAACCACAGCTCAAAAATGTCATCACGACAACACTAAAAATCTTTTTCATTTTATTGTAAAATTACTATTACCATTTTTTCAGTGTGTAAAAGTAATTATTGTATATGAAAAAGGTGTTACACGGATGTTTAAATTTGGTTAACGATGAACGAGAAGGGATAGGTGCTGCTGGAGGACGGGGCACAGAAGCCCCTATCCCTGCTCTAAGGGGCTTAGAAAGGAAAAGCCGTGTTCGTTTAAATATTCAGTTAGAAATTAAACTGCTCCAACTTCAATCCGTTCTTGGTCAGTGCCTCAATCTTCGGAACCAATGTGGTGAAATGGGCCGATGCCATGTGTACCTTCAGCAGCACCTCATTCTGCCATGTTTCGCAAATCATCATTACACCCTTGCGTGTGCCACTTACAAAAAAGTCGTAAGCAATGTTACCCTCGTCGGTCAACGACTTTTCTACCAACTCATTGCACAAAGCCTTCAGTTCATCGGCCTTGGCATCTTCTTTTACTTCAAAGAAAACATTTAATCTAATCATCTTTTCACTTTTTTTAGTTTTATTATTATCGCTATCATCATGCTATAGCTCATTGCAAATTTACACCTTTTCTTCAGAAACAAACAGGCTGTTAACGTCTTTAACGTTAAAAAAATAATAGACCGAGCCAGGGGGCTAATGCTTTTCTAATACCATTCTAATAATTCTCTAACCCATTATTCACTATTTTTCAGTAACTTTGCAACCGAATTGCATGAGTTTGTGCACCACTACAATAACATTATCACGACTGAAATAACATTATGAATATGTTGAAACGAAACATCTCGTTCATCATGCTCAGCGTGTCCTCATGCCTATGCATGGCCCAAACGTTTAGTGGGCAATACATTAGCGAGGGTCAGTGGAACATGAATAACAAAGCCAACTGGCTGAACCAGTTGAGGCTTAACCTCAAGTTGCCTATTGCCCATGGCAAAGGAGCGTTTGAGGCCGCCACGCTGCATCTGGCAAAAACCAACGAGGCCATAGCCGCCGACTGGCAAACATTTTCAAACATCGAGGCCGACAATATGCTGGCAGCCATCGCCGTGCTGGGCTATATGCAGAGCTGGACATGGGGGCACACCTTTGTGGGCGTAAGAAATGTGAACGAAGACTTCTTTACCTCCGACATCACAGCCCTCTTCACAAACAGTTCGTGTGGCATCTTCCCTACCATTGCCGCCAGCTACCCCATAGCCAACTATCCCTTTTCGGGGCTGACGCTATATTTTGACGTAACCCGCGGTGGCTGGACATTTAAAAATAGCATATACAATGGCATGGGCTATAACGGCTGGAAACATAACGACAACCCGTTTAGGCTGAACCCGAAGCAAGACGGCATCTTTAACATATCACAACTGGAATATGCCTATCACGATGCCCACTATTTTGCGGGACTGGCCCTGCACACACGCCAATATCAGGTAGACGACGAGGGCGGCCTGGCACCTGCCAGCGAAGCACGGAAGCACACCACCTGTGCCTGGTGGCTGTATGCCGAGCAACCAGTATGGACACAAGGCGTGAAAAGCATTGCCTGCATGGCGCAATATTCAGAAAACACGTGCCGCGAAAATGCTTGCTATCGTTATGCCGAACTGGGCTGCGCCTACACTGATAACGACGACAAGATAGCACTGTCGGGGCAATATGCTCGCTTTCAGCAAGGCACTGAATACTCGGCAGAGCTCACATGGCACCGACAACTGAACTCGGCGATAGCGCTTCAGCCCTCGTTTCAATATATCAAAAACGACGATGGACACTACACCATGCTGAGCCTTCGCCTGTGCTACAACTTCTAAAAAAAACGTTATATTAAATCACCACAGGTGGCGCACCCAAGGGCAAAGGGCTGCACGTGTATAAGCGCTTGGGGCAAAATATTATGAGGTGAGAGGCGCCACGTGCCGTTACTGATCAGGATACTGCTGATAGAGCTTCATGCCAAACTCGGGGGCGAGGGCGTAGATGGCATCCATGATGTCGGCCAACTGGTGCTCGTACTGCACCCACGACTTTTCCTTCAAGAAGAAATAAAACTCGATGGGCAGGCCCGTGCTTGTGGCTTCGAGCTGTCGTACCATAAACGTCATGTTCGTGTTTACGGTGTTGAGCGTTGACAGCCACTGCTCAACATAACGGCGAAAGAGCGTACTATTTATTTGCTGCCCTTCAAGTTGCTTAGCGGTGAAGAAGCCACGACTGATAAGATGCTGCTTCAGCGTATCGTCGGCAATGCGTATGCTATGAAAATCAAAAAACACCATACGCTTCACCCGTCGGCCATCACTCTCCTGCATGCCCTTCCAGTTTTGAAACGAGTCGGACACCAGCGTCGTGGGCGACACCGTAACGATGGTATTATCAAAGTTGCGCACCTTGACGGTGGTGAGCGACATTTCTTCAACCACACCGTTCACGCCCGCCTTATCAAACTGTATCCAGTCGCCCTTATGCAACATATCGTTGCTGGTGAGACGCACGCCAGCCACAAGGCCCGTAATGGTGTCTTTAAACACCAGCATCATAACGGCCGAAGTGGCACCCAAACCCGCCAAGAGGCTGAGCGGACTGCGCCCCAAGATGACGGCCACCGTAACCACAGTGCCAATAAACACCGCCACTATTTTCAATACGCCACACAGCGAGTGCAGATACTGCCTGGTTGACGAGCGCTCTGGCTTAGTCTCGATGTTACGAAAGGCCGAGATGAAGGCCAGCACCAAGCGCACCGTCATCACCACAATATATACAGCTGTGGCGCGGCTCATCAGTTCTTCAACCATGTGGTATTGGTAAAACACCAGCGGCAAGAGCAGCCATATAACGATGGCGGGCACAATGCGACAGGCCGAGATAAGCACCTCTCTACTGAACAGCACATCGTCCCATTTAGCATCGGTGTGAGCAGTGATACGCAGCACGACAGGCAGCAACACGCGTCGGCATAGCAGTTCGGCCAGCCATGCCAAGAACACGGCTATCAACACCATGAGCACGTGGCGCACTATGTGCACGGCATTGCCTTGCATGCCTGTGAGCGATATCAATTGTTCAACCATATCGCGCACCATGTCGAGCACGAGGATACGGTCTTGTTGAGGATTAACGGTCATTAAATATATTTTTAGTTGACAAGTTGACGAGCCAACGAATTGACAAACTAACGAGTTGTTGGTATGGCAAGCGGCGAAGCCGAGCAGACAAGTTGCGCGCTTTGAGAATAATTATCTACTTGCCAATTTTACATTACGGTCGGCACAGTTCGGTGCACACCTTATCTTGAAAGGCCCTACCATTGCGCGTATGTCTAAGCCCTTGGTTCATGATAGCGAAGGCCAGGCGATGGCCGTTGGCTGCGGTGCAGTAGCCCGCCAAGGTGCTGATGCCCGTTAGCGTTCCTGTTTTAGCATACACATTGCCATTGGTAAACGTGCCACGCATGCGCTCGCTCAGTGTGCCATCGGTGGCAGCGATGGGCAGCGATGGCTTCAGGTGCAGCAATATGTTGCCCGTCTTTACGGCATAGCGCAAGAAAGCTACCTCGAGTTCGGCCGTAACATAATTATATAATGAGAGGCCCGAACCATCGGCAAAGGTATAGTCGTTAGGGTTAAAGCCCAACTTCTGCACCAAACGTTTAATGATGGCGCGTGCCTGTCGGGCCGAAGCATGTTTGCTACCACTGCTGGCCGCTATCTGGTAGAACATCGACTCGGCATACAGGTTGTCACTCTCCTTCAGCATCTTCAGCAATATCTGGTCCATGGTGTGAAAGCGGTGGCAGATGCAATAAGCGTTGCCAGGCTTGATGGCCGTGTCGAGGTTAGCCTCAACCACAATGCCCGCCTCGGTAAGCTTGGCGGCAAAGCGCTCAATAAAGTTGTCTTTACGGCTCAGCAGCAGCGGCGACAGTGTTGGGTTATCATCATCCCAGCACCATCCTTCGCCATATATTTTGTCATCCTTCATGCTCTTATCGGCATAGATATTACCACGTATGGTGTCTACCCCCATCTTGCGTATCGCCTCAACAAAGGCGCGAAGGTCGTCGAGGTTGAAGCGCGGGTCGAAGCCTCCCACGCAATATACATTACCGTTCAGCGTGTTGTTTTCAACCTTTCCTGTATAGCACAGTTCGGTTTTAAACTGATGGCTACCCCCCAGCCGGTCGAGTGCCGTGATGGCCGTAATCAGTTTCATGGTTGACGCAGGGCGCATAAGCTGTCGCTCGTTATGTGCATAGATGGCCGAGTCGGCATCAAGGTCATACACCATTAGCGCCACTTGCGAGGTTTTAAACAGGTTACTCTTCAGCAAGTGGTCAAGGTTTTTACACAACGATGCAGGCCACGACAAAGATAGCGAGTCGGCATGAACATCATTCAGCGCAGCACTGTCGGCCACGGCCGATTGCTCGTCGCGGTCGATTACCTCTTGTGCCGTAGTCTGTAACAGCGATAAGAGGCAAGCCATACATATCATAAGATATCTTTTCATCTTATTCATCTTCATCATCTTCTTCAAAAAATGTATATATATAAAATAATGTAGTTAAGCCTTGGGGGCATCGGAGCTCTGAGTTTCTTCCCATTGTTGCCATTCTTTCATGGCGTCTTGCCACGATGTTTGTTCGCCACTGGCCACGGCCTCTTGCTGTTTCAGGGCCTCATCGCGAGCCTTATCACGTGCACGTTTAGCTTTCATATCGGCAATGGTGGCATCGTCAAGAATTTGAATAGCGCCACGGCGTATGGCCTCGTTCAGTTCTTCCTCGCCAAAAGCCTTACCTTGTTCATTAAAGTCGGAGATATTAAACTCGTAGTTCACACGCAACTGGTGTCTTATTTCTTTCTGTTGCGCTCGGTTGCCAGCGTTCTTTAGGCGCAACAGCTTGGCTATGGCATTAATTTCGCCTTCGGCATATTTATTTCTTCCCATATTCGTTTTGTTTGTTCTTTGTGTTGAGCATACCGCCTTGCATGCCCACTGCTATTGTGTGTGTTATTTAAAAGTGCAAAGTTAGTGCATTTCGGCTAAACATAAATGATAAATAAAATTAAATGTTCGTATATTACACTGATTTATCGTACTTTTGCATATATGAAGCCAACAATACATATCTTTTTGCTTGCCCTATGTGTGCTGGCACTGGCACTGGCCATCTTTTTCAGCATCTACAGCGCCAGCATATAGTAAGGATAAAGAAAAACATATAACATAGAAAGAAAACACATCATGCGACTGACAATACGTATCAGCACCAATGCCTTGTCGTTCTCGGCACAACAGGCCGACGGCACCATTGCCTACGAACCTTATCACGTAAAGAGCGGCGTTTCTATCGCTGCCAACCTGCGCCAGGCTTTCTCTGAAAGCGGATTGCTGGCAGCAGGCTATAAAAGCGTGCTGGTGCTGATGGATGCCCCCGTGCTGCTCATACCCATTGAAGAGTATCAGCAAGAAACGGTTGAAGCCCTATACACTACTGCCTATAAAGCCGACCATAGCAGCACCGTGCTGCACAGCGTGCTGCCCGATGTTAACGCGGTGGCCGCCTTCAGCATGAACAAAGACCTGCGACTGGTGCTTGACGACAACTTCAACGATGTGGCCATCATACCGCTGATGCAACCCGTATGGAAGTGGTTATACCGACGCAGTTTCGACGGCACACGCCGCAAGCTATATGCCTATCTGCACGACCGCAAGATGGAGGTGTTCAGCTTCAGGCAGAACCGCCTAAGCTTTTGCAACACCTTTGAGGCCACCCACGCCGCCGATGCCGCCTACTATCTGCTGGCCGCCTGGCAACAGTTGGGCTTCAAAGCTGATGCCGACGCGTTGCACCTTGTGGGCAGCCACGCCGAGAAAGAGGCACTGAAGAACATGGTGAGAGAATATGTTCCCAACATACAAGAGCTGACAGCCAGCACCGAGTTTGCCGATTCCCCATCGCTGCAGCACCCCGATATGCCCTTCGACCTGCACACACTATATGCCAAAGGGCGATAACGCTGCACCATGCAGACGACAACAACAAGAAAAACGAACAAGTATTTATGCGCATTATAACCGGAGAGTTTAAGGGCCGCCACTTTGATGTGCCGCGCTCGTTTAAGGCAAGACCCACCACCGACTTTGCCAAAGAGAATATTTTTAATGTTATGAACGGCTACATCGACTTCGACGGCATTGAAGCCCTCGACCTCTTTGCTGGCACAGGCAGCATCTCGCTCGAACTGCTGTCGCGCGGCTGCCAAGCGGTAACCAGCATCGAAGCCGACCGCGACCACGCTGCCTTCATACGCCAGTGTGTGGCCAAGCTGGGCGTTACCAACCACAACCTGATACGTGGCGATGTGTTTCGCTTCTTAAAGTCGTGCCGCCGACAGTTCGACTTCATCTTTGCCGACCCTCCCTACGCCTTACCACAGTTAGACACCATACCCAGCCTTATCCTTGAACACAACCTGCTGAAGCCCGATGGCGTGCTGGTGTTTGAACATGGCAAGCAGAACGACTTCTCTACACTACCACAGTTTGTTGAGCATCGTGCCTATGGCAGTGTCAACTTCAGCATCTTCCGCCCCACCCCCCCACAGCCATGACCACCACTGAGCTGACCCAACGCATCGTCGACCAATTTGGCTTTGCGCCCACCGAGGGGCAGATACAGGTGTTGCAACAGTTTGTGGCCTTCTTAGCTTGCCGACAGCCCATGAGCGCCATGTTGCTACGAGGGTCGGCAGGTACAGGCAAAACCACCCTCACGGCCGCCATTGTGCGCACGCTGGCCACACTGGGGCAGAAGGTGATACTGATGGCACCCACGGGTCGAGCCGCCAAGGTGATGAGCGTGAACGCGGGCCGACCCGCCTACACCATACACCGCAAGATATATAGGCAAAAAACCTTTGAGGGCGACTTTAATCTGAACGAAAACCTGCATGCCGACACGCTGTTTGTGGTTGACGAGGCATCAATGATTGCCAACGACGGCTTTGCGCAATCGGTGTTTGGCAGCGGACGCCTGCTCGACGACCTTGTGCAATATGTGTACCACGGCCGCAACTGCCGTATGCTGCTCATAGGCGACACGGCACAGCTACCGCCCGTAGGCGAAGAAGAGTCGCCAGCACTAAACACCGACTTTATGCGAGGCTATGGCCTCACACTGTTTGAGGCCGACCTCACCGAGGTGCTACGCCAAAGCGCACTGTCGGGCATACTGTATAACGCCACGCTGATACGTCGTATGATAACACACGACGAGATGACACAGCTGCCACGCATCAGCCTGGCACGCTTTGCCGACATACACGTGGTGAATGGCGACGAGCTGATAGAACAACTGGCCACCAGCTACAGCAACGTAGGACAAGACGAAACCATGGTGGTGACACGCAGCAACAAACGCGCCAACATATACAACCAGGGCATACGAAACATGGTGCTGGGCAGCGAAGAACAGCTCACCACTGGCGATATGCTCATGGTGGTGAAGAACAACTATTTTTGGACCGAGGCCGACGACAAGGCTCCCCTAAGCTTCATTGCCAATGGCGACCGCGCCGTGGTGCGACGTGTACGAAACCTGCACGACCTATATGGGCTACACTTTGCCACACTCACCCTCGCCTTCCCCGACTATGACGACTACGAGCTCACGGCTACAGTGCTCACCGATAGTTTAACCTCTGAAGCCCCCGCCCTCACCCCCGAACAAAACCAGATGCTGTATGATGGCGTGATGGCCGACTATGCCGACATACGCCAAAAGCGTGAGCGCATTGACAAAGTGCGACACGACGAGCACTACAACGCCATACAGATAAAATATGCCTACGCCGTAACCTGCCACAAAGCACAAGGCGGACAGTGGGCACACGTATATGTAGACCAAGGATACATGACCGACGATATGCTCACCCCAGCCTACATTCACTGGCTATACACCGCCTTCACGCGCGCCACCGAACAACTGTTCTTAGTGAACTGGCCAAAGGAGCAAAGAGAAGAAACGGAAGCCTCATTATGAATTATGAATTATGAATTAAACAATATGATTTGTAAAACCCTCATCGCAGCATTCGCCATCATGATGGCAGCCGCACCCACCACTTGGGCACAGGCCCAAACAGAGAACACAAATGCAACCACTACCGCTACTGCTGCGGCAGACGACGACGCTAAGTATGCCACCACACTGCTGAAGTCAGGCACACAAGCCCCCGACTTCAATCTGTCGACCGCCGACGGCAAGACCCTTAGCCTGAGCGAACTGAAAGGTCGCTACGTGGTGCTCGACTTCTGGGCATCGTGGTGTCCCGACTGTCGTCGCGACCTTCCACACATGGTTCGTATGCAGCAAACCTATGGCCCTCGTGGCGTACAGTTTGTGGGCGTATCGTTCGACGAGAAGAAAGAAAACCTGCTGAAGGCGGTGGCCGACTATAAGCTTGAATATCCGCAGGTAAGCGAGTGGAAGAAGTGGAAAACTACCACCATATCAAAGGCTTACGGCATCAACTGGATACCCTCAGTTTACCTCATCGACCCCGAAGGCAAAGTGGTGTTCTCTACCGTAATGTCGGACAAGATTGAAGCCGCCTTGGCACAAATTTTCCCCTCTTGCTGCGAACAAGACGCTGCATTAGAAAAGATTAGTTGCTGCAAACAGGCTCAAGGTTGCTGCAAACAGGCTCAAGGTTGCTGCAAAGAAAAGCGCTGCCATTAATGTTGCCTACAATAGCACTGCTTGAGCAATGGTTCAAGCAGTTTAATGCCAGCTATTTCAACAACACACTTCCCCTACCGCGTTTGTCGCTATCAAAGGCACACACGCGGCTGGGAACCATGTCGTGCAAACGCCACTTCGGACTGACGGGATGGCGATACACCGATTTCAACATTCGCATCAGCATCTATTACGATTGCGACGAGCGTTGCTATCAAACCATCTTGCTGCACGAGATGATACATTATTATATTGCCTACACCCGCCAAACCGACAACGCACCACATGGCGAACGCTTTCAGACTTATATGAAAGCCATCAACAGCCATGGGTGGAACATCACCGTGAGCACCCGCACACGAGGTTGGGCCGTGCGTTCTAACATCAAGCGCAAACGGCAACGATTGTTGCTGCAAATGCAAACCCACGAAGGCGACATTTTGCTAACGGTTGTGTCGCCACGATATGCCCAACACCTGGAACAAAGCCTCAAACACGTGGCCGACCAAGTGGCTACACACGCTTGGTATGTAAGCACCGACGACCGCTTTGCCACCTACCCCACCGTGCGCACCTTGCGCGGTAGGCGCATCACAGCGGCCGATTGGCAGACACTGTTACCACTGCTCTCCCCCTTTACCTTGCCAACGATTTAACCAAAGGTTAAGATACAGAAGAGTTTCTACCCTATTTATTACCTATTTCTTATGTTGGAAGGACGGGGCACAAAGGCCACCGTCCTACTAAGATTACTTAAACAGTTGCGGGATGAACAAGAGCGAATACTGTCGCCAGTTGCTCCAAAGATGACCGCGTGAGCTCTCATGGAAAGTATATTTCAAGCCATCCTTGGTCATACGCTCCATCAGCTGTTTGTTGGCGGGCATCAGCCAGTCGGCATTACCACAAGCAATCCAGAAGAGTTTAGGATTGCTCTGTGCCAACTTAGCCAATTTAGCATCAAGGTTGGCATAGGCTGGTATCTCCTCCATCTTAATCTTTGAAAAGTCGACGCCAGCCGAATAGAGGCCCACATAGTTGAACATATCAGGATAGTTGACCGAAATCATAAGCGTGTGCATGCCACCCATCGACAGGCCAGCAATGGCACGATGCGCCTTGTCAGGAATAGTGTTAAATGTAGCATCCACATAGTTTACTATTTCGGGGAACGCCAACTCATAGAGGCCATCCTTGTAGTGAGGCAGGAAGTTGGTCATTACAGGTTTAAAGTTAAGATTTTCAGCTGTCTCGCCAGCAGCAGCCTGCTTGCCAAAGTTGCCGTTAGGTAGAACAACAATCATGGGTTCGCACTTACCCTCGGCAATAAGATTATCCATGATGCGCGAAATATTGCCCAGTTCAAGCCAAGCGTTCTCGTCGCCGCCACTACCATGCAGCAGATAGAACACAGGATATTTTTTATCGGTCTTGCCATAGCCAGCAGGCAGATACACGTTCATACGGCGGTCGGCATTAACTGTATTAGAGTGATACCACACTGTGCGCACCTGACCATGAGCCACGTTCTTCACCTGATATTCGTCGGCAGCACCGCCACCTACATAAAAGATGCTAAACACGTTGCCCACGTCGCGACGTGTGAACGGATTGATAGGGTCGATACCTACCACGCCATCAATATCAAAGCGATAGGTAAACATTTCAGACGTAAGCTGCGGAGTGGTATATTCCCATACGCCGTCCTTACCTTTCTTCATCGTTCCCTGTCCGTTATTCTGTTCCCAGTCGGCCAATACTTTCACGCTTTTTGCCTTCGGAGCTTTCACGCGGAAGGTCACCGTATGGTCGTCGTTAACCTGTGGCGAAACCAGTTTACCCTGACGAAACGATACGTTCTGTTGTGCACTCATGCTCATCGACACAAGCACAGTAGCCATTGCTAAAAATATTTTCTTCATAGATGTTTTAATTGAATAATCAGTAAGGTATGCTACATACAATAAAAAAGTCGTATAGCATAAAGTTGTTTTATAGTTATTATCATTGCAAAAATAAGAAATATTTTTCTTATTAAAACATCAATTGCATTGTTTTTTCGTTTGGCGCCCAAACAAAAAATAAAAGAATGTGTATTAACATAAACGAAACAACATCATAAACAACAAAAGAACAACATAAACAACAAATGAACAATGTTGACACAATCTCCATGATAACCACTTTATATTCAATCAGAAACATTAAAACAATCGGGTAAAAACATGGGAATAATTAAGCGAGAGCATTGAGATAATTGAGCGAAAGCATTGCGAAAATCAGTCAAAGTCAAATCGGGCAAAAGCATTGAGAAAGTCATGCCGCATCGACCGTTCTCCATGTTCATAACGGTCGATATGCACACGAGCATCGACCGTTCTCCATGTTCACAACGGTCGATGTGAGATGACTTGTTGCTGGGTTTTGCCCAATATTATGCCTTATATAAGACAACATTATACCCTATATAAGACAATATTATGCCTTATATAAGGCCATATTATGCCCTGTATAAAGCCATATTATGCCCTATATAAAACGAAAAAGGGCTGAATGTAAGAGAAAAATGCTGGCGTTATCACTCAAACACGCTAAGGCCAAACATTAGCGAAACGCAAGAGATGAGGATAAGAAGCGTAAAGATGCCCACGCCCGTATAGATAACAAAGTTAGGGTGACTGTTTGTGGGTTCGGGTTCAAGATTTACGAAGCGCGCTGTGAGACGGTATAATAGCCAAGCAATAGTGGCGCCCACGAAGCCGCCCACCACAATATCGCCCAGGTAATGCACACCCAGATAAATGCGTGTGTAGGTATGTAGCACGGCCCAAATAAAGATGAACACCGAGAGGCGGCGCAAACGATACAGCAACATAACCAGTGTGGCCTGCGCAAACGAGTTGGCCGAGTGGCACGATGCCATGCCATAATGTCCACCGCGATAGCCGTTCACGGTATGTATCAGCGTGCTGATGCCGCTATCGGGCTGTGTGGGGCGCGGACGGCTAAAGAAGGGGCGTATATAGTCGGCACAAACGGTGTCGGCCAGCGTGATGGTGATGGCAAAGAGAGCCAACACTGCCAATGTGCGCTTTCGCAAGCCGAAATGCATCAGTGTTACGGCAAAAAGCACAACATACATGGGCACCCACATCCATCTGTTTGATGCGAGATACATGATGTTATCAAAAAAAGTATTGTGAAAGCTGTTCAGCCATACTACAAGGCTGGCGTCATACTGGCTTAATGTTTCTAACATTCGTTTACTGATATCCTCTTTATTAAATCTTCTTTTTCATTTTCAGGGTGCAAAATTACACATAATATATTAATATACGTTCTGAAAACACATATTTTTAAACTATTGTAACAACACTTACTGCTCGTTAGATAAGATGTTTCACAACAAAGGCGACAGCAAACGCACCACCGACTCCCACAAGCGTTGCCCAAAATTGCGACGTGGTAGGTCGGCCACATTTTCTATCAGCGTGCAGTGTTCAAGGTCGGTAATAAATATTTGTTTAAAGCGTAGAGCCATATCGCGGTCGTAGAAGAAGATGTTCGACTCGAAATTGTTTTCAAAGCTACGAAAGTCGACATTGGTCGACCCACAGGTACACAACATATCGTCGCACACCAACAGCTTGCTATGATTGAAGCCATCTTCGTACAGGCAGATGGTGATGCCCGCCTCCAGCGCCTCGCGCAGGTAAGATGTTGATGCCCACTCAACCAGCTTTGCATCGCTCTTGCGTGGCACCATCAGTTTAATGTCTACCCCCGCAATGGCTGCTGTGCGCATTGCAAAGAGAATGGGTTCGGTGGGTAGAAAGTAAGGCGTTTCGATATAAACATAGTGTCGTGCCTCGAGCAGTATGCGCACATAGCCTTGCATAATATCGGGCCACAGGGCAATGGGGCTACTGGTTACCACCTGTGCCAAACAATTGTTTTGCGCGGTGGTGATGGGCGGATAATATTTGCGATGCGTGATGAGGGTGCGGTCAACAAAATACCAGTCGAGCAAGAAGGCACGCTGCACGGCATACACGGCGCCTCCCCTGATGCGCAGATGCGTATCGCGCCAAGGGCGGTTGCGTCGCCCCTGCACATAACGGCGCGCTATGTTCATGCCACCTATAAAGGCAGTGGTGCCATCGATCACACACAGTTTGCGGTGGTTGCGATAATTAACCTTGCTGGTAAAGGCAGGAAACTTTACGGGCATGAAGGCATGCACGTCGATACCCGCCTCGCGCAGATGTTCAAAAAAGCTGCTGGGCACCTGCCAGCATCCCACATCGTCGTAAATGAGGCGCACCTCTACCCCCTGGTGGGATTTATGAATGAGGGCATCGGCCACCAAGCGCCCCAGGGCGTCGTCTTCAAAAATATACACGTCGAGGTGTATGTGGTGCTGTGCCGCGCTAATATCGGCCAGCAAGGCAGGAAAAAAATCGTAGCCACTGGTGTAGATGTCTACCTCGTTGTCTTTAAACGGCAATGCGAGGCTTTGGTTTGTAAACAGCTGTATAAGGGTGCGATACGCTTCAGGTATGTGTAAATGCCTTTGTTCAACAAAGCCCAGCATTGAGTGCTTATCAAGCTGGTCGATGCTGCGCTGACTGATAAGGCGCTTTTTGCGCGTGTTTTGTCCGAAGAAGAAGTAGAGCACCATGCCCAAAATGGGCGCAAAGGTAAGCACCATCAGCCACGCCATAGTTTTCACTGGCTGACGGTTCTCCATCAGTACGTCAACCATACAAACCACGACGATGATGATGTAGATGCTTAAAACGATTAAATGTAAAAGAAGCATGGTGCGCAGGGTGTTTGTTGTTCTTATTTAAAACCTATCAGCTTGTGCGTTTGCAACGACAGGCGCCACTCGGGGTGCTGCTCAATATAGGCTATGCAGGCCGCCGTAATGTGGGCATTGCGTTGCGCATCGCCCACATCGCAAGGCTGCAGATAATAATATTCGGCCTCAATGCCATAGGTGATAATGTGGCTGGCATCGCCATCAAAAATACATTTCAGTTCGTTGCAATGTGAGATGGCCACCTTACCTTTGGGCGAACAGGTAAGCCAGTCGATGCCTTTAGGTGGCTGCTTGGTGCCATTGCTTTCCATGGCTATCTCGTAGCCGTGGGCGTGCAGCAACTGAAGGAAAGGTTCGTCTACCTGCAGGGTGGGCTCGCCCCCTGTAAGCACGACAAAGCGCGAGGGGTATTGTGCTATCTCGTTAAGAATTTGCTCATCGGTCATCTCGCGATATTCGTTAAACTGTGTGTCGCAAAACGAGCAGTGCAAGTTGCAGCCCGTAAAGCGTATAAAGATAGCGGCGCGCCCTGTGTTTCGGCCCTCGCCTTGCAGCGAATAGAAGATATCGTTAATACGTTTCATTGTGAAAAATCATTCTTTTCGTAAAAGCTTTTATTTGAAGTTGTCAACCTCGTAGGCAGCCACATTGCCTTCGCTCTCTTGCACACGCGTCTTGTAGCAACGAGGTACCTGTTCCGTAATCCAGCGCGCCATGTTTTCGGCCGTGGGGTTGAAGGGCAGCACCTCGTTCAGGTTGGCATGGTCGAGCTTTTGCTGTATCTTTTGTTTTATGTGGGTAAAGTCGACCACCATGCCATCGGCGTTCAGCGTGTCCGACTTGCAGTAGACGGTGATAATCCAGTTGTGTCCATGCAGCCGTTCACACTTGCTTTCGTATGAAAGGGTAAGGCGATGGCAAGCCGACACCTCAAAGTTTTTTTTGATATAATACATATTATTTGTTTTTGAAGACAATGGTTGTTATTATTGTTTGTTTTCTACATTGTTATCGCTTTGTGAAGCGTCAGAAGCGGGGCGTGATGGCGTTTTCTCGTCGGCATGCTCGTCTTTTTTGCGCTGCAGATAGCCCCACTCGTTTTGCAGCAGCGTGTTGTTTGTTTCGCGTATCGTGTCGCTGGTGTTCTTGTCGTTTTCGTTTTTCAACGACGATAACAGACGTTCGGCCTCAACAAACTGCCGCCTGTCGGCAAAGACATGCGCCTTAAACAACTTTACACGAAAGAGCAACTGTAGCTGACTGTCGTAGTTGTCGGTGTCGGCATCATCGTCATCATCATCGTCGTTAGGGGCGTGGGCATTGAGATAGGTCATGAGGTCGGTCTCAAGATTACTAATCACGGGCATCAGTCGGGCATCATGACCCGCCAGCAACACGCGCAAAAACTCGGAGTGAACGGTGAGCGTGGGCGGCCCCATGGCAACAATCTCGTTGTAGAAGATGGCCCACTCGTTTTGCCCTGTCTGGGCATAGGCAGCAGCCAGCATGCGGCAAATATGCAGATAGGTGCGCAAATTTTGTCCCACGTTGTAGTAAGCATCTTCGTTCAGCTTTTGATAAACGAAGCGCAGGGGCGCAATGGCCTCGGCAAAACGCTTTTGATGGAACAGCGTCGAGCCGAGATAAAGCGCATCAAACACATCGGCCTGCGGATGAAAGAGCACGGTCTGCCCATTGTCGTCGGTAGGCATAGGCTCGCCTTTACGATAGGCTTCAACGGCCTCTTTCCACAGATAACGACGTTTGGCCACCTGCTGTTGTGGCTCCATCACATCAACGCCTATGCGGATGCTCTGCATGGTGGGTTGCACAAAGCTAAACTCTTCAGGCTCAAGCGTGTTGTCGGTGGGCGGAAACAGAGTGGTGGTAATGCGATAGTAGCGTGTTTCGTTGGTCGAAGCCGTCTTGCTAATGTCGATGTTAAGACGTCGCTCACGACCACTGACATCGGTAAACGTCAACACCAAGAGGCCGCTGGTGGTGAGCGGATAGAGGGCAATCTTATCAGTGGGCACGTCTTGCCAAGCCTGGCCTGGCACGGCAACAGTCATGGTGCGGGGCTGCCATGTGTGTATATCGAGCACATCGGTGAAAAGGCGTTGCAGCGTGAACGGCTGCTGAGGGGTGCATATAGGGTTCTGCACTGATGGCTGGTAAGCCAACAACTGTTCGGTAAGCATGGCCGTAAGAAAGCCATCATGTGCTTGAAACTTTTCGGGATCGGAGGTAAGGCCACCTGTGCGCTGCAGGGTGTTCTGTTGTGTGATGTGCTGTATAAAGATGTTGCGCCACACAAAAATCTCGTTCAGCAGGATTGACAGTTCGTGGGCGCTGCTTCGAGCGCTCACAATAAGATCGCTTTGTATGTGCACGTTTATGGTGGCCTCTTCGTTATTGATGGTGTAAACAAAGCGGCAACGATCGGTGTTGGTATTGCAACGGTTTATCATTGTGCGCACATTGTCAATCATGTCGATGGTGGTATCGTAGAAGAACAAGAAGGTGAGGTGTGCTATGGGATGCTCTTCGTCGATATTGATATTGAAGTGTCCGCCCTGATAGGTAAAGTGCAGGGTGTGCTCTTTACCGTCTTTGCTCCATTCGCCATGCGTGTTCAGGTCAGACAGCATATCGTTGATAACGGCCTTGATGTCTTCAACAGCGGCCAATGGCACCGCCTTCTCTTCTTCTTGGCTTTGTTCTTTGCGTTTCTGAAAGAAGCGTTTAATCGGCAAAAAAGATAGCGCCAGCACTGCTACAACAATCAGTTCAGGCAGTATGTCTAGAAAGAAATTATTCATGTTTATAATGTTTTATGGTGTGTTTTTGTGGCACACCGTTGGGGTTATACTACGATATTGTTGCCTAACATTTTGGCCAACTTATTGCGTAGCCCCTGTGCCTCCTTATATTCGGTCATGAGGGTTTGCAGGCGGTCAGTGGCAATACCTGGCGTTGCTATCTGCTTTTGCAGTTCTTTCAGGTGGTGCTCAAGATAGTCCATACGGAAATCGTTGAGCAGGTGCTCAAGCTGTTTCCTGATGTTTTCAGTGTGCTCGGCAGCGCGCAACTGCTTTTCTTGTTCGTTCAAAGGCTGCGCCTCGTTTTGCGTGTGCTGCGACAGCTGGTAGCGGTCGATGCTAAGGTCGGTGGCCACCTTGCTGATGTTGATGTCTTCGTGATGGATGAAGAAGCGCTCGGCATTGAAGTCGGCATCAAGCGAATGTTGCACCGCTTCTTGAAGGATGCGTGCGAAGATGGGGTTAGACAACTTCAGCCCGTCGACATTCAGGTTATAATCAAGATATTGGGCCACGTTCAGGCTGATAAGGTTGCCATCGGCATCTTCAACATTGTCGTATATCACCTCATGCCCATGACGTATCACCATGGCGGTGAGCATCATTTCAACCTTCGATGCCTGCTGCAGCGGCGAGGCCACAGTGACGGTGGGCGGTGCTACCTGTATGGCCGAGGGCGGCTCAGAACCTACGGTGGGTTGCGTTTTGGCCTCGCGCCCCTCGCGTATAAACTTGTTCATGGTGTTGATCAGTGTGGCCTCGTTCATGCCCATGCGCACGGCACAGTCGTGCAGATAGGTGTCGCGCAGAATTTGGTTCTGCACCAGCGAGATGCTTTTCACTATCGAGTTGATGGCCTCAGAGCGTTTCAGCGGGTCGCGCACGCCTTTGAGCAAGAGGTCGGTCTTAAACTGCATGAAGTCGGTTTGGTGCTCTTCAATATATTGTTTAAAGTCGGCCGCCGTGTGCTTACGTGCAAAGCTGTCGGGGTCATCGCCGTCGGGCAGCAGCAGCACCTTTAGGTTCATGCCCTCAGATAGCAGCATATCAGTACCACGCAGGGCGGCATGTATGCCCGCCGCGTCGCCATCATACAGCAACGTGATGTTTGAGGTAAAGCGGTGCAGCATGTGTATCTGGTGCAGGCTGAGCGCCGTGCCCGAGTTGGCCACCACGTTTTCAATGCCACACTGATGCATGGAGATAACGTCGGTATAGCCCTCAACCATATACACGCGGTCGTCTTTAGCAATGGCTTTCTTGGCTTGATAGATGCCATAGAGCTCGCGGTCTTTGTGATATATTTCGCTATCGGGCGAGTTGACATATTTTTGGTTTACGCCTTTGGTGCGCGCATCGAGCAGTCGGCCACCAAAGCCCACCACCTTTCCGCTCACACCTATCCACGGAAACATCACACGACCAGCATAGCGGTCAATCAGTTCGCCACGGTCGTTACGGTAGCAGATGCCTGTTTTCAGCAAGAAATCTTCATTATAGCCTTTACTTCGGGCCGTGTTGGCAAGGGCATGACGGTCGTTGAGGTCGTAGCCAAGACGAAATTTCTTGATAATATCGTCGCGGAAGCCACGCGAGCGAAAATATTGCATACCGAGGGCTATGCCGTCGGGGTCGTCGTGCAGAAGGCTGCTAAAATAGTTGGCCACCCACTCGTTGACGATGAACATACTCTCGCGCTCGCTCTGTTCGCGTTTTTCTTCGTCGGTTTGTTCGCGCTCGTGTATCTCGATATGATACTTCTGAGCCAGCCAGCGCAGGGCTTCGGGATAGGTCATCTGCTCGTGCTCCATGATAAAACCGATGGGAGTTCCGCCCTTTCCGCAACCAAAACAGTGGCAGGTGCCACGTGCTGGCGACACGTAGAACGAGGGGGTCTTCTCGTTATGAAAAGGGCACAAGCCCTTATAGTTGGCCCCGCTGCGACGCAGCGTGACAAACTCTGACACTACCTCAACAATGTTGGCGGCATCTTTTATTCGTTCTACGGTGGCTCTATCAATCATTTTATGCGTATCTTGCTTCTTTGCTTTTTCTTATTGATGTTGTCGTTTTCTAAAAATGAGGTAGCGAAGGTGGCGTAAAGACGCTGTTCTACCTTAAACCATACAAATTTATATAAAATAATTGGAATAGGTGCAATGTGTATCAAAAATTGTTATTTCTTAGAGGCTACAACGCGCTCTTCTTCATTGTTTTGCTGTCGTGGGCTTATTCTAGTATCTTTTGTGTGTTAGCTTGAAGATAGAAAATGGGTGCTGGAGAACAATGCACGGAGACACCTGTTCTACTATGGTTTGCTTAGTAGGATGAGGGTCTCCGCGCCCCATCCTCCCAGCGTAGAACAATGTTATTATACAAAAATGGTGAGGGTGTGTCAAAATAGAAGTTAAAAGAAGTTTGGGCTTCGCCCGAAGTTAACAGAAGTTAGCGGACATATGTATAAATTGCTGAAAATAAAGCATTTGTCTGTTAACTTCCATCCATCGTAGATGGATTAACTTCTTCTTAACTTCCTCTAACTCCTATTTTGACACACCCTCACCAGTATAGAAATGTAGTAGAGAAGAAAATGTCTATCTCTTCGTATTACTTGTTGTCGTAAGCGTGTACGGGATAGTCGATAGTGTAGTGCAGACCACGACATTCTTTGCGCTCAATAGCCTGACGGGTAATGAGATAGCCCACATTAATCATGTTGCGAAGCTCGCAAATATCGCGGCTGGCCTTTACGTGTTTGAACAACGACTCGGTCTCTTCATACAGCAGGTCGAGGCGGTCCCAGGCACGTTTCAAGCGCAGGTCGCTACGCACAATGCCTACATAGTTGCTCATACATTCGCCCACCTCTTTCACGCTTTGGGTAATGAGCACGCGCTCTTCGTTGGTCATGGTGCCTTCGTCGTTCCATTCGGGCACGTCGGTATTGAAGGTATATTTGTCGGCCACCTCAAGGCAGTGCTTGGCAGCAGCATCGGCATATACCACCGCCTCGATGAGCGAGTTGCTGGCCAAACGGTTTCCACCATGCAAGCCTGTGCAAGCACACTCGCCAATGGCGTATAGGCGGTGGATTGACGACTCGCCATGCAGGTCGACCAAGATGCCACCACACATATAGTGGGCAGCGGGGCGCACGGGGATATACTCTTTGGTGATATCGATACCCAGGCTCAAACACTTGTGGTAGATATTGGGGAAGTGGTGTTTGGTTTCTTCGGGATCTTTATGGGTTACGTCGAGGCACACGTGGTCAAGACCGTGTATCTTCATCTCTTTATCGATGGCGCGGGCCACAATGTCGCGCGGTGCCAGCGATAGGCGCTTGTCATATTTCTCCATAAAGCTCTCGCCATTGGGCAGACGCAAGATGCCACCGTAACCACGCATAGCCTCGGTAATGAGGTAGGCAGGATGGGTCTCGCCAGGATGATAAAGGGCTGTGGGATGGAACTGTACAAACTCCATGTCTTTTACCGTGCCCTTAGCGCGATACACCATGGCCTCGCCGTCGCCAGTGGCAATAACGGGGTTTGTGGTGGTTTGGTACACGGCGCCACAACCACCCGTACACATCAGGGTAACCTTGCTTAGGTAGGTGTCTACCTTCTGGGTGTCGGGGTTGAGCACATAGGCGCCATAACATTCGATATTGGGTGTGCGACGTGTCACCTCAATGCCTAAGTGGTGCTGGGTGATAACCTCCACGGCAAAATGGTTTTCGCGAACTTCAATATTGGGATTGTTGCGCACAGCAGCCATCAAGCCACGCTGTATCTCGGCACCCGTATCGTCGGCATGGTGAAGGATACGAAACTCAGAGTGGCCACCCTCGCGATGAAGGTCGAAGGCACCGTCGGTCTTGCGATCGAAGTTCACGCCCCAGTTTACCAACTCTTTGATTTGCTCGGGGGCATTGCGCACCACCATCTCCACGGCGGCGGGATCGCTGATGTAGTCGCCAGCAATCATGGTGTCCTCAATATGTTTATCAAAATTGTCTACTGCCAAATTAGTTACGCTGGCTACGCCGCCCTGTGCAAACTTGGTATTTGCCTCGTCGAGCGTGGTTTTACATACGAGGCATATCTTGCCTTTGTGTGCCCGTGCTATCTTCAGGGCATAACTCATGCCGGCTACTCCGGCACCAATAATCAGAAAATCGTATTTGTATACCATAATAGTGGAGATTTTGTGCAAAAGTATAAAAAATCTTGCTTTCGACATAAGCTTTTCATTATATTTTTGCGAGATTGTATTGAAACACTTGACAAGGGACAAAAGGCGTATCGGCCCATTACCTTTTAAAATCGGCCCATTACCTTTTAAAAAAGGATAAAAAGCAACGGTTTTTCTTACATAAAGATAATAGTTTAGATAAAAATATGTAATTTTGCACCATAATCTGATTATAACATCTTATGACACTTGATTTGCTGACAGCTATATCGCCGATAGATGGCCGTTATAGAGGAAAGACAGAGCCTTTGGCAGGCTTTTTTTCTGAGTATGCACTCATTCGTTACCGAGTGCGCGTAGAGATTGAATACTTTATCACGCTTTGCGAGTTACCACTTCCGCAACTTGCATCGTTCAATCACGACTTGTTCCCACGTCTGCGCAACATATACACTGCCTTTGACGAGGCATGCGCACAACGTGTAAAAGACATCGAAAAGGTGACAAACCACGATGTGAAGGCCGTAGAATATTTTATCAAAGAAGAATTTGACAAGATAGGAGGTCTGGAGGCTTATAAAGAGTTTATCCACTTCGGTCTTACCTCGCAAGACATCAATAACACCAGCGTGCCCCTCTCTATTAAGGAGGCATTGGAGCAGGTTTACTATCCGTTGGTAGAAGAGCTGCTGCAACAGTTGCTGCAATATGCTGAAGAGTGGAAAGATGTGCCCATGCTGGCCAAGACCCACGGACAGCCCGCATCGCCCACACGCCTGGGCAAAGAAATCATGGTGTTTGCCTATCGTTTGAGCGAGCAGCTGAACCAGCTGAAGGCGTGCAAGCTGACCGCCAAGTTTGGTGGCGCTACTGGCAACTATAACGCACATCATGTGGCCTATCCGCAATACGACTGGAAGGCGTTCGGCAATAAGTTTGTGAGCGAGAAGCTGGGCCTTGAGCGCGAGCAATTCACCACACAGATTAGCAACTACGACTGCCTGGGCGGCGTGTTTGATGCCATTCGTCGCATCAACACCATCATCATCGACCTTGACCGCGACTTCTGGATGTATATCTCTATGGAATACTTCAAGCAAAAGATCAAGGCTGGCGAGGTGGGCTCGAGCGCTATGCCACATAAGGTGAACCCCATCGACTTTGAAAACTCGGAAGGAAACCTGGGCATTGCCAACGCTGTACTGCAATTCTTGGCACAGAAGTTGCCCGTAAGCCGCCTGCAACGCGACCTTACCGACTCGACCGTGCTGCGCAACATTGGTGTGCCCCTCGGACATGGCGTGATTGCTATCGAGAGCACCTTGAAGGGCTTGCGCAAACTGATCCTTAACGAGAAAAAGATTGCTGCCGACCTTGACAACACATGGGCAGTGGTGGCCGAAGCCATTCAAACCATCTTGCGTCGTGAGGCTTATCCACACCCCTACGAGGCGCTGAAGGCGCTGACACGTACCAACCAAAAGATGACCGAGGAAACCATCCACGAGTTTATCCAGGGTTTGAACGTAAGCGATACTATAAAAGCCGAACTCATGGCTATCACACCGCACAACTATACAGGCATTTAAGCCGTTCAGCAATAGAAAAAAGAAAACTTGTTTAGTAAGCGCATGTCGAAGGCATGCAAAACTTGAAAAATATAGTAAGACGAAACAGACTAAATATTAATTGTAAACACATTATATATTATAGTACTATAAGTTTTTAATTACAAATCATTTTTAAAAAAAAGATTTATTAACCATGGCCGTGAGGCCAAGAAAAAAACTCTGAAGAAATGGAATTAGGAGAAGAAAACAAGATGCAGGAGAACTCTGCAGAGAAGAAAGACAGCGTACAAGGTTACACACGCTCAACAGGAAGCTACCAACGCGAGTACAGCAGTAATGGAACACGCACACAGCGTCCTCGCATTCATGCACAGCGCACCTACAGCTCTGATAAGAGCACACAGAGTGGCGACGAAGGCGGATTCCGCCCCGAAGGCTTTGGCGCAGGTTTGCAAAGCAATACTGGTGGCTATCGTCCCCGTCAGCAGCAAGGTGGCTATCAGCCCCGTCAGCAGGGAGGCTATCAGCCCCGTCAGCAGCAAGGTGGTTATCGTCCTCGTTACAACCAGAGTGGCGACGACCAGCAAGGTGGATACCAGCCCCGTCAGCAGCAGGGCGGCTATCGTCCTCGTTACAACCAGGGTGGCGACGACCAGCAAAGCGGTTATCAGCCCCGTCAGCAGGGTGGCTACCAGCCCCGTCAGCAGGGTGGCTACCAGCCCCGTCAGCAAGGTGGCTATCAGCCCCGTCAGCAGGGAGGCTATCAGCCCCGTCAGCAGGGAGGCTACGGCCAGCGTCAGCAGGGAGGCTATGGCCAGCGTCAGCAGGGCGGCTACGGTCAGCGTCCTCAGGGAGGTTATGGTCAGCGCCCTCAGGGAGGTTATGGCCAGCAGCGTGGTGGCTACGGTCAGCATGGCGGCTATCGTCAGCGCACTGCCGATTACGATCCCAATGCTAAGTATAGCATGAAGAAGCGCATCGAATATAAAGATATAAACATCGATCCCAACGAGCCCATCCGTTTGAACAAATACCTGGCTAATGCTGGTGTATGCAGCCGCCGCGAGGCCGACGAATTCATCCAGGCAGGTGTAGTAACCGTTAACGGCGAGGTGGTTACCGAATTGGGAACAAAGGTGATGCGCACCGACGAGGTGAAGTTCCACGATCAGCCTGTAACACTGGAAAAGAAAGTATATGTGTTGCTGAACAAACCCAAAGACTATGTTACCACCAGCGATGACCCACAACAGCGTAAGACGGTGATGGACTTGGTACAAAACGTATGTCCTGAGCGCATCTACCCCGTAGGTCGTCTCGACCGCAATACAACGGGTGTGCTTCTGCTCACCAATGATGGCGACTTGGCATCAAAGCTCACCCATCCTAAATTCTTGAAGAAGAAGGTATACCACGTATATCTCGACAAGAACGTTACTGCACACGACATGCAGCAGATTGCCACTGGCATACAGCTGGAAGACGGCGAAATCAAGGCCGATGCTATCGAATATGCCAGCGACACCGATAAGAGCCAGGTGGGCATCGAGATTCATAGCGGCAAGAACCGCATCGTGCGTCGTATCTTCGAGAGCCTCGGCTATCGCGTAGTGAAGCTCGACCGCGTGCAGTTTGCTGGCCTCACCAAGAAGAACCTCCGTCGTGGCGACTGGCGTTTCCTCACCGAGAAAGAGGTGGAGATGCTGCGCATGGGAGCGTTTGAATAATATCACTTGTTTACTTACAGCATGTTTTAACGACATGCGAAAATAGAGAAACAATAAAAGCAATGAAAAGAACAAAAGTTGTTGATGCGCTTATGCGCACCGATTTTGGAGCAGACGTTTGCGTAAAAGGTTGGGTACGCACTCACCGCAGCAGCAAAGCTGTCGACTTTATCGCGCTGAACGACGGCTCAACCATCAAGAACATACAGATTGTGGTTGACCCCGCCAAGTTTGATGCCGAGATGCTCAAGCAAATTACTACAGGTGCTTGTATTTGCGCCACAGGTAAATTGGTAGAAAGCCAGGGCAAGGGTCAGACATCGGAGATACAATGCGACAGCCTTGAAATATATGGCCTGTGTGGGTCAGACTATCCCATGCAGAAGAAGGGCCAAACCTTCGAGTATATGCGCCAGTATGCACACCTGCGTCTGCGCACCAACACCTTCGGTGCTGTAATGCGTATACGCCACAACATGGCAATGGCTATCCACACCTATTTCCATGAGCATGGCTACTTCTACTTCAATACACCGCTTATCACCGCCAGCGACTGTGAGGGTGCAGGACAGATGTTCCAGGTAACCACCAAGAACCTCTATAACCTAAAGAAGACAGAAGACGGAAAGATTGATTATAGCGACGATTTCTTCGGAAAGCAGACCTCGCTGACCGTGAGCGGACAGCTGGAAGGCGAGCTGGGAGCTACTGCTCTGGGCGCCATCTATACCTTTGGTCCTACCTTCCGTGCCGAGAATTCAAACACACCGCGCCACTTGGCCGAGTTTTGGATGGTAGAGCCTGAGGTGGCTTTCCTCGACCTCGACGGCTTGATGGAACTGGAAGAAGACTTCATCAAATACTGTATCCGTTGGGCCTTAGAGCACTGCAAAGACGACCTCGCGTTCTTGAACCAGATGATCGACAAGGGCTTGCTCGAGCGTTTGCAGGGTGTGCTCAATTCTGACTTCGTTCACCTGCCCTACACCGAGGGTATACGCATCTTGCAAGAGGCTATCAAGAACGGCAAGAAGTTTGAGTTCCCATGCGAGTGGGGCGACGACCTTGCCTCTGAGCACGAGCGCTTCTTGGTTGAGGAGCACTTCAAGCGCCCCGTTATCATGACCAACTATCCTAAAGCCATCAAGGCCTTCTACATGAAGATTGATGATCAGGAGTCGGGCTTCGGTGGCAAGAGTGGCCAAACCGTTCAGGGCACCGACGTGCTGTTCCCGCAGATTGGCGAGATTATTGGTGGCTCGGTGCGTGAAGAGAGCTACGACAAGCTGATGGGCGAGATTGAAGCCCGCAACATCCCCATGAAGGATATGAACTGGTATCTCGACACCCGCAAGTATGGCTCATGCCCCCACGCAGGCTTTGGCCTCGGCTTCGAGCGCCTCATCCTGTTCGTAACAGGTATGCAGAACATTCGCGACGTCATCCCCTTCCCCCGCACGCCCAAGTCGGCTGAATTCTAAACCCACGTTTGCTTTCACCCTTGTGGCACAGCGCTTACCATCATGCTTGTGATAAAGCAAATATAATAATGTAAGAAAAACACATTATTATATATTTATACATAAAGAGAGAGTGCCGTAACAAAATCCACTGTGGTTATTGTTACGGCACTTTTTTATTTATAAAGTTTTGAACAAGGCATCCGTTCACACACAAAAACATAAAAAAGACACTGCACAAAACACGCGCTTTGTGCAAATAACGTGCACAAGCAAAGACCGTTTGAGCATTTTTCAAGCCTTATATTTGGCTGCCTAACAGAAAGTTGTTACTTTTGCATTTTGAATATTTTACAATAATAATATATATTATGAGTTTGAAAATTGTTGTACTTGCCAAGCAAGTACCCGACACGAGAAATGTCGGAAAGGATGCCATGACCGCCGAAGGAACGGTGAATCGTGCCGCCTTGCCCGCTATCTTCAACCCCGAAGATTTGAACGCATTGGAACAAGCTCTGCGCCTGAAGGAACAGAACCCTGGCTCCACTGTAGGAATATTGACCATGGGTCCTCCCCGTGCTGCCGAAGTAATACGTCAGGGCTTGTACCGTGGCGCCGACACAGGCTGGTTGCTGACCGACCGTTTGTTTGCTGGTGCCGACACCCTGGCCACCTCTTACGCACTGGCCACCGCCATCAAGAAGATAGGCGATGTTGACGTAGTGATAGGCGGACGCCAAGCCATTGACGGCGACACCGCACAGGTGGGCCCCCAGGTAGCACAGAAGCTGGGCCTCTCACAGGTGACCTATGCCGAAGAGATTACCAAGTGTGAAGATGGCAAGCTCACCATACGCCGCCACATTGATGGTGGTGTTGAGACCGTAGAGGCACCCCTTCCTCTCGTGGTTACCGTTACAGGCAGTGCCGCTCCTTGCCGTCCCTGCAACGCCAAACTCGTGATGAAATATAAGCGTGCCACTGCTCCTATGGAGCGCCAGGCCGACGATGCCTACAACTATCTGTATGACGAGCGTCCGTACCTTACCCTGAACCAGTGGACCGTGGCCGACGTCGATGGCGACCCGCAGCAGTGTGGCCTCAGTGGCTCGCCCACCAAGGTAAAGGCTGTGAAGAACATTGTGTTCCAGGCTAAAGAGAGCAAGACCCTTACTGGCAGCGACGCCGACATCGAGGGCCTGATAAAGGAATTGTTGGACGAAAAAATCATTGGATAATGAACAACGTATTTGTATATTGCGAGATAGAAGGCACTCAGGTACAAGAGGTGTCTCAAGAACTTCTCACCAAAGGCCGCAAGCTCGCCAATCGACTTGGCGTTGACCTCAATGCCATCGTTGCCGGCACTGGCATCAAAGGCAAGGTAGAAGACCAGATTTTGCCCTACGGCGTCGACAAGCTCTTTGTCTTCGATGCTGAAGGATTGTTCCCCTATACATCGGCTCCGCACACCGATATCCTTGTTAACCTGTTCAAGGAAGAGCAGCCGCAGATAGCCCTCATGGGCGCCACCGTTATTGGCCGCGACCTTGGTCCTCGCGTATCGTCATCGCTCACCAGCGGCCTTACCGCCGACTGTACCGAGCTTGAGATTGGCGACTACGACGACAAGAAAACAGGCACCCACTATGACAACCTGTTGTATCAAATTCGTCCCGCCTTCGGTGGTAACATCGTGGCCACCATCGTAAACCCCGACCATCGCCCCCAAATGGCTACCGTGCGTAGCGGCGTGATGCAGAAGGCTATCTACGAAGGCGAGGCTAAACACGAGGTGGCTTACATGGACGTTGCCAAGTATGTTCCCCAAGCCGACTTTGTGGTAAAGGTGCTCGACCGCCACGTAGAGGCTGCCAAGCACAACCTCAAGGGTGCTCCCATCGTGGTAGCTGGTGGTTACGGTGTAGGATCGAAAGAAAACTTCGATATGCTGTTCCAGCTTGCGAAAGAGCTTCATGGCGAGGTAGGTGCCAGCCGTGCCGCCGTTGATGCTGGCTGGTGCGACCACGACCGTCAGATTGGTCAGACAGGTGTTACCGTGCATCCCAAGGTTTACATTGCTTGTGGCATCTCAGGACAAATTCAGCACATCGCTGGTATGCAAGACTCGGGCATCATCATCTCTGTAAACAGCGACCCCGAGGCTCCCATCAACAAGATTGCCGACTATGTCATCACAGGTACTGTAGAAGAGGTGCTGCCCAAACTGATTAAGTATTATAAGGCGAATAACAAATAAAAAGGAAGTTATCTGAAGTAAAAAGGAAGTTAATCAGCCTGCGGCTGATGGAAGTTAACGGACAAATGCATTTAAGGTCTTAAATTTATGACATATTCATTCAAAGACATAAAAGCATGGCAGTTTGCACACGCTTTTGTATTGTTAGTATATCGAAACACTAGGTTCTTTCCTGAATATGAAAAATTTGGATTGAGTTCGCAATTTCAACGTGCCGCAGTGTCTATACCCGCAAATATAGCAGAAGGCTATAAGAAACTACATAAGGCAGACAAGCTTCGGTTTATGAATATCGCTCAAGGTAGCTTAGAAGAATGTAGATATTACATTCTATTATCCAAAGATATAGGCTACATTGACAATACACAATCAGCCGAAATGGAAACGCTATTAGAAAAGACAAGTTGGTTTCTAAACGCTTATTGCACGGGAATAATCAAAGACAATGCTTTAAAACATGATGTATAAAAATATGCATACAGCAAAGGTGTTGTCTGTTAACTTCCGCTCGCGAAGCGAGCTAACTTCTGTTACCTTCCATTAACTTCAATAAAGAAATGGCTAACTATTATACCGACCATCCAGAGTATGATTTTTATCTGAATCATCCGGAAATGAAGCGCGTGGTAGAGCTCAAAGAGCGCAACTTCGCCGACAAAGATAAATATGAGGATGCACCCGTCGACTTCGACGATGCTATCGAGAACTATAAACGCGTGCTCGACATCACTGGCGATATTGCTGCCAACATTATCGAGCCAAATGCTGAAGACGTTGACCTTGAGGGCCCGCACCTCGTCGACGGTCGTATGCACTACGCCTCAAAGACCTACGAAAACATTGAGGCCACCCGCCAGGCAGGCCTGTGGGGCATCTCTATGCCTCGCCGCTACAATGGTTTGAACATGCCCACCACCCCCTACTCTATGGCCTCAGAGATTGTGTCGTGCGCCGATGCTGGTTTCCAGAACATCTGGTCGCTGCAAGACTGTATCGAGACCCTGTACGAGTTTGGTTCAGAAGAGCAGCGTCAGAAATACATTCCTCGTGTGTGTGCTGGCGAAACCATGTCGATGGACCTCACCGAGCCCGACGCTGGCTCTGACCTGCAGCGCGTAATGCTGAAGGCCACCCAAGATGCCGATGGCACCTGGCGCCTGAACGGTGTGAAACGTTTCATCACCAATGGCGACTCTGACATTCACCTCGTGCTGGCCCGCTCTGAAGAGGGCACCCACGACGGCCGTGGCCTCTCAATGTTCATCTACGACAAGCGCGACGGTGGCGTTACCGTGCGCCACATCGAGCACAAGCTGGGCATACACGGTTCGCCCACCTGCGAGCTGGTTTATAAGAACGCCAAGTGCGAGCTGTGCGGCAGCACCCGTCTCGGCCTTATCAAGTATGTAATGGCATTGATGAACGGTGCCCGTCTTGGCATTGCAGCCCAGTCGGTAGGCGTAAGCCAGGCCGCCTATAACGAGGCCCTGTCATACGCCAAGGAGCGCAAGCAGTTTGACACTCGCATCGTCGAGTTCCCCGCTGTTTACGATATGGTGAGCCGCATCAAGGCCAAGCTCGACGCTGGTCGCAGCATCCTTTATCAAACAGCCCGCTACGTCGACATTTACAAAGCCCTTGAAGACATCTCGCGCGAGCGCAAGCTTACCGCCGAAGAGCGTCAAGAGCTGAAGAAATACTCACGTCTGGCCGACGCCTTCACACCGCTGGCCAAGGGTATGAACTCAGAGTATGCTAACCAGAACGCCTACGACGCCATTCAGGTGCACGGCGGCTCAGGCTTCATCATGGAGTATAAGAGCCAGCGCCTCTATCGCGACGCCCGCATCTTCTCTATCTACGAGGGCACCACACAGCTTCAGGTAGTAGCCGCCATTCGCTACATCACCAATGGCACCTACCTGGGCATCATCAAAGAGATGCTCGAGCGCCCCGTAGCCGAAGAGCTGCAGCCGCTGAAGGTGCGCGTTGAGAAGATGGTAGCGCTGTACGAGCAGGCACTGAAATATGTGAAAGAGGCCGAGAACCAAGAGATGCAAGACTTCTTAGCACGTCGACTCTACGACATCACTGCCGAGATTATCATGTCGCTCCTCATCATCGAAGATGCCACACGTGCTCCCGAGCTCTTCGCTAAGAGCGCCAACGTGTATGTGCGCTATGCCGAGGCCAACATCATTGGTCACCACGCATACATCATCAACTACATACAAGAAGACCTTCCCAACTTCCGTGCCGAGTAAAAACACCGAAGCGCTAAGAAGAAACATACAAACGCCAACGCAAGCCTCTCATACACAAAGAGAACGCTTGCGCTGGCGTTTTTTTATTGCCCTGATGTTACAATCATGTTACAATTTGGTATATTTTAGAGCAAAACAGTTCGATTTTCGAAGAATTTCGCCTGATTATCAATCTTTTTATATATCTTTGCATCCAATTTGATTATATATAAATCTACAACAAACTGCTTAAAAAAGATGCTGTGCTTCTATACAGAGCGGTTGTTACGTTATGTAAGGAACAGCATAGAACAATAGTTTAACTTGTAACTTACGATCTAAAATTTTTATTTTTAACACATTCATGCAGAAGAGAATTATCAATTCCTTCCTGTTCTTATTTGCCATACACGCGAGTGTGGCCAACGCACAGGTATATGCCTACGTTGAGCAAAAAGAAGACAACTCAAAAGAACAGAAAAAAGAAGTATCAGTAGAGGTAACAACGTTGGGCAAAGCTATTATCAGCACCCGATACATCACCCCTACAGTTCAGTTTATCAATGGTAAAGCGGTGATGAAGATAGGCAAAAGCACCGTGGCATCAGTATCGGTGATTGATGGCGGCGTGCTGGTAGTAGAGCCTTTGCCCTCTGATAAAGACGAAGAGGTAGAAGCCAAGGAATACAACAAAATCACTAAGTCGCCCTCCACTGAGAAGCCCTACGTCACCGTGTTTTCACCCTTCCAGCTCGTGGTGCCCACTGGCTGCGAGGTGTATGCACCCGAATATGACGCCAGCACACAGATGCTGCGCCTGAACAGTGGCAACCAGATACCCGCGGGCGCTATTGTACCCGCCGAGACGCCCCTCGTGGTGAAAGGCACACAGGATGTCGACTTTCTGTTTTCAATAAACGCCGCCACCTGTGCCCCCAAGACCGACCTTAGTGGCACCGCCGTGCGCATCGACACGCCGAAAGATGGCACCGTATACACCTTTGGTCGCGACAAGAACAACCTCTCGCTCTACGGCCTCTTCCGCTACGTAGGCAAAACCCTTCCCGCTGGCGTGGCCTACCTAAAGACCAAGGCCAATGCCACCACCGCCGCCAAATTCATCCCCATGTCGTTTGACGAGGACGACGCTTCCGACCCTACCAACATCCTCAACACCACCCCACAACGTACACAGCCCTCGGTGGTAAAACAAATTGTTAATGGTCAACTGCTGATAAAGCGAGGCGGCAAAGTGTATAACGCCAACGGGCAAGAGGTCAGTCATAATTCGTAATTCATAATTCATAATTCGTAATTCATAATTCCCAATGGGTTATGCGCGACGCATAACATAACTTACACTATATGAACAAAAAGACATATATACAGCCCCTGACACAGGTGGTGGCATTAGAGATAAACCCTATTTTGGCCGCCGACTCGATACACGCCTGTGACGACCACTACACCGACGAAGTCAATTCAAAAGAAAACTCGTTTGGCGATTGGGACGACGCTGATATCAGCACCTTATATTAAGGAGAGCGCTCCTCGCCCACAGAAACCAGCTTCATCGCATAAACATACATTACATATATCTATATAATAGAACAATTTTCCACTATAATACAAAAGCAATGAAAAAGATATTACTATCGCTCATCGCCACCCTCTGCGCTCTGAGCAGCCATGCACAAACCATAGAGGTATTTAAAAATGGCAAATCTATCGCAACATACACCAATGCTCCCAACGAACATTACGTGGTAAAATTTTATTCTACGGGAGACTACGACCATATTAACGGCCACGAGTATGTAATAATAGGTGGTCTAAAGTGGGCAACCATGAACGTGGGTGCCACCACCGTGGCCAATGATAACGCCACAGCCTTTGGCGACTTTTATGCCTGGGGCGAGATAGATACCTACTATAATTCATATACCGACACATCTGTGTCGTGGAATAAAAAAACGAACCTCACACACATACCTGGAACAGATGCTCTTCAGAAATATAGCCATAACTGGGTAAACTATTGCACTGGCGACAAAAACAATAATACTTTTCAAGAGTGGAGCCCCAAACCCTACGACAACAATTGTCGGCTTACTGCCGACTATGACGTAGCCCACGCCAAATGGGGTGGCACCTGGCGCATACCCACCATAGACGACTTTAAAAAACTGTACGATGCATGCGTAGACAAAAGCTATAGCAGCACTGGTTCAGCAGGCATTGGTGATGCAGCGCTAAAGCCGCTACCCGAAGACAGAATTATTACAAAGGGAGGCATCTATTGGGTGCCCCAAAAAAGCACTGTCGATGGTTTTCCCTACAACGTAGCAGGTGTGCTCTTCATTAAGATTGACGACATTAACCAGCGCTCTTCTTCCCTGCAGCTGGCAATATTCAATTCACAAGCCGCTCTTCCATGGGCACCCTGGGCACTTACTGGAGTGCTAATGCCAACGCCAACGGCTCATCAGATGCCCAAACCTTATATCTCTCTAGTGAAAATGGCCTTAGCCTGAACAAACCGAAGAGACGTCACCTCGGCTTCTCTATCCGCCCCGTATCCGACTAATCGCTGCCCCCGATTTTTTGCATAAATATACAGAAACAGCCCCCATGGAAAGGGGTTTTTAAAAGGCATCAAATTACAGTCTGAAAGCATGGGTTTCAGGCTGTGAAATGCGGCATATTAGAGGCTGAAATGGGCCGAATCACGACCTGAAACCAAGCATTTCAGAAACGAAAGGTATCAAGAATAAAAACTGTAAGCAACCCACCATGGTTTGCTTACAGTTTATAAGTTTTTAGCCTCATCTTTAGTGAACGAATGTTAAATACCCGTTTTGCATATTTATACAGTTTTATGTATATTTATGCAAAACGGGTATTTTGTTTTGACCTTGTAACCCGCCCACGCGGCAGCGTTTTCAAAAAAACGCATACCTATATATACTAAACACGGTGAAAACGCGTTTATATTTATATACAAAACTGAGAAAGAAACGCAATCATGATTGATTATATAAAGGGTGAACTGGCCGAACTCACCCCCGCCATGGCCGTTATTGAGGCCGCTGGTGTAGGCTATGCTTTGGGCATCTCGCTCAACACCTACACCGCCATTCAAGGTAAAAAAGACGTAAAACTGTTTGTACACGAGGTGTTAGTGGCTGGTGGCCGCGACGACTCGTACACCCTCTTTGGCTTTGCATCAAAGCAAGAGCGGGCCCTGTATCGATTGCTCATTAGCGTGTCGGGGGTGGGCGGCAATACCGCTCGCATGATATTGTCGTCGGCATCGCCCGCCGACCTCAGCAACGCCATTGCTTCAGGCAACGAGCGCCTGCTGAAAGGCGTGAAAGGCATTGGCCTGAAAACCGCACAGCGCATCATTGTCGACCTGAAAGACAAGGTGCTGGCCTTAGGCATTGCCCAAGAGGTAACCATGAGCGAAGGCGGAGCCGCCGTAGCCGTGAACAACGAGGTGATGGACGAGGCCGTATCGGCACTCACCATGTTAGGCTTCTCGCCAGCACCGTCGGCCAAGGTGGTAAGAACCATTCTTTCCGAAGATGCGTCAATGCCCGTAGAGATGGTGGTGAAAGAAGCGCTGAAGCGCATCAAGTGAGCCACTTATTCATGAATAAGACATTTGTGTAAATGAAGATAAGGCCAAAAATATATCATTTTCTTGCAGTGTGGCTTGTCGTGCTTACGGCAGGCTATAGCATTGCCATGCCTTATCGTCAAGACAATAAGCAGCGCACAAAGAGCGCAGCAACAAGAAGCAACACGGCAAAGACCGCCACAAACAAACCCGCTGCCAACGACAGCGTTATGGCGCAACCCATCATTGAGAACGAAGACACCATACCCGACTCGCTGCTGCACCCACGCTGGAAAATACAGCGCACGCTGCCCATCACCCTGGGCGACCTTGACCAGGGGGCGGCCGACCTTCGTCGCCCCGACAACCTACCCCAAACCGTTGAGTATAACGACACGTTGGGCCTATACGTCATTGGCACAAAGATAGGCAACACCTATCTGGCCGCCCCCGTGATGATGACGCCCGAAGAGTATCGTAAATGGAGCGCACGCAAAGCCATAGAGCGCTATTTCCGTTCAAAGAACGATGAGATATACAAGGCCAAAGGCAAAGAAAAATTCTCGTTTTCGGATATGCACTTCGACCTGGGCCCTGCCGAGAAAATATTTGGCCCTGGCGGTGTGCGCATCAAGACACAGGGTACCGCCGAACTGAAGCTTGGCGCCACCATGAAGAACATTGACAACCCGTCGCTGCCCATCCGCAACCGCAAAACCACCAATATCGACTTTGACGAAAAGGTGAACCTGAGCCTAAACGGAAAGGTGGGCGACAAGGTAAACATGAACCTCAACTACAACACCGATGCCACCTTCGACTTTGATGCTCAGAACCTTAAGCTGAAATATGACGGCAAGGAAGACGAGATTATAAAGCTGGTTGAAGCGGGCAACATGTCGTTTCCTTCCAACTCGTCGTTGGTAAAAGGCGCCTCATCGCTCTTCGGCCTTCGCACCGACCTACAATTTGGAAAACTGAAACTGCAGTTGGTGGCCTCGCAAAAGAAAACATCGTCGAAGAGTGTGCAGTCGAAAGGCGGCGCACAGTTTACCACCTTCGAGATGAACGCCACCAACTATGAGGCCAACCGCCACTTCTTCCTCTCACACTTCTTCCGCGAAAAATACGATGCCGCTATGCGCACCCTCCCCAACATTACCACGGGCATAAAGGTGAACCGCGTAGAGGTATGGGTAACCAATAAAACGGCCACCACCAGCAACACACGCTCGGTAGTGGCCTTAACCGATTTAGGCGAAAACGCACAGATAAGCAACCCCCTGTGGGGGGCTGGCGCACTGCCCGTGCCCGCCAATAACGCCAATGGCGAGTATGCCGCCATGACCACACAATATGCTGCCGCACGCGACATCGACCAAACCTCGACGGTGCTCGACGGCATCAGTGGCTTTGCGGGCGGACGCGACTATGAAAAGTTGCAAAACGCGCGTCTGCTCAACTCGAGCGAATATACCATCAATTCGGCATTAGGATACATCTCGCTTAAATCGGGCCTCGAAACCGACCAGGTGATGGCCGTGGCTTACGAATATACCTATGGCGGACAAACCTATCAGGTGGGCGAGTTTGCCCAAGACGTAACCGACGTGTCGCAAGCCCTCTTTGTAAAAGCACTGAAAAACACCAGCAACAACCCAAAGCAAGGCAACTGGAAGCTGATGATGAAGAACGTGTATAACCTGGGCGGATCGGTAGAGAAAGAAAAGTTCCGCCTTGACGTAAAGTTTCAGAGCGACACCGCTGGCGTTTACCTCTCGTATCTGCCTGAAACACAAACAAAAGACCAGCCCATCATACGTGCCTTAGGTGCCGACCGCCTCGACAACAACCTGCGTGCTCACGCCAACGGCTACTTCGACTATGTTGAGGGCTACACCGTGCAAAACGGCCGCGTGTTCTTCCCCACCACCGAGCCCTTCGGCAGCACCATCTACCAGTATATGACGAGCCGTGGCGTATCGGCCGACCAAGCCGCCAAGTATGCCTTTACCGAGCTGTACGACTCGACCAAGACCGTGGCACAACAAATAGCCGAGAAGGATAAATATATCATTAGCGGACAGTTTAAAGGCTCGGCCGCCAATGTTATCTCGCTGGGTCAGGGCAACGTGCCACAAGGTTCGGTCGTGGTAACGGCTGGCGGTGTTACGCTGACCGAAAACTCTGACTATAGTGTCGACTATAATGCGGGCGAGGTTACCATCTTGAACCAAAGCATTATTGATGCGGGCACCGCCATCAACGTGTCGCTCGAAAGCAACGACTATTATGGCCAGCAACGTAAAACCATGTTTGGCATGAACTGGGAGTACGACTTCTCGAAAAACTTCCAGCTGTCGGGCACCGTGCAGCACCTATCTGAACAGGCCCTCACCACCAAGGTAAACATGGGCAGCGAGCCCCTGAACAACACCCTGTGGGGTGTGAACATGAACTGGAAGAAGGAGAGCCAGTGGCTTACAAACATGCTCGACAAGATACCGTTTTTGCACCTCACACAGCCCTCTTCAATATCGTTCACAGGCGAGTTTGCACACCTCATTGCGGGCCAAAGTCATGGCACACAAGACAATGCGTCATACATCGATGACTTTGAAAACACAAAGAACGCCATCGACATTAGCACCCCCACCTCGTGGTTTATGTCGAGCGTGCCCACCATGTTCCCTGAAAGTGCCGACAAAACCTCGCTGGCCAGCGGCTATAACCGCGCCCGACTGGCATGGTACACCATCGACCCGCTGTTCACACGTCGCTCGTCGTCGCTCACCCCATCGCACATCAAGAGCGACCTCGACCAGCTGTCAAACCACTATGTGCGCGAGGTGCCCGTGCGCGAGCTCTTCCCACAGCGCAACCAAAACTCGTATCAGGGTGCCACATCAATGCTGAACATTCTTAATCTGGCCTACTATCCGTCAGAACGTGGCCCGTACAACTTCAATGCCAACGACTTGCAGCCCGACGGCACACTGGCTCACCCCGAAAAACACTGGGGTGGCATGATGCGCAAGCTCGACACCAACGACTTTGAAACGGCCAACGTAGAGTATGTAGAATTTTGGATGCTCGACCCCTTCATCTATTCGCGTCGCGATGGCACCGCCTCTGAGTATGGCGGCGACTTCTACATCAACCTGGGCGAGGTGAGCGAAGACATCTTGCGCGATGGCAAGAAATTCTACGAGAGCGGCATGCCCGTTGACGGATCGCAAAGCTTTGTTACCACACAATGGGGTAAGGTGCCCACACAGGCCACCGTAACCTATTCGTTTGCATCGGCAAAGGGGGCACGCGCCTTGCAAGACGTGGGCTTTAACGGACTGAACGACACTGAGGAACAGTCGTTTACATCATACCAAGACTTCTTAAACGCTGCCAAAGCAAAGGTGAGCACGGCTGTGTACGACTCGATATGGAACGACCCCGCCGCCGATAACTACCACTACTTCCGTGGCTCTGACCTCGACCGCATCGAGGCACCCATCTTGCAGCGATACAAATATATTAATAACCCACAGGGCAACTCGCCCGACAACGATAGTCGCACCGAGGGCTACGACACGTCATACAAGACCACGCCCGACGTTGAAGACATTAACCAAGACTACACCCTTAACGAATACGAAAAATATTATCAATACCACATCTCTATCCGCCCCGAAGACCTTGTGGTGGGACGCAACTATGTGGTAGACAAGCGCGAAACATCGCCACAGCTGCGTAACAACAATACCGAACAGGTAACGTGGTACCAGTTTCGTATACCGCTGTCCGACTTTGAAAAGAAGGTGGGCGGCATCAACGATTTCACCTCTATCCGCTTCATGCGCATGTTCCTCACAGGCTTTAAGCGCCCCATCGTGTTGCGCTTTGGCAACCTCGACCTGGTGCGTGGCGAATGGCGTGTGTATAACCAGGTGCTCGACGCCACAGCCGCACAAACGGGCAAACTGAGCATGAGCGCGGTAAACATTGAAGAGAACAACGACAAGCAACCCGTAAACTATGTGTTGCCACCGGGCATCTCGCGCGCCCAAGACCCCACACAGCCACAGCTGGTTGAGAGCAACGAGCAGGCGTTGGCCTTAAACGTTGAACAGCTGGGCCATAACGAGTCGAAAGCCGTGTATAAAAACACCACGCTCGACCTTCGCCAGTATCGTCGTATGCAGATGTTTGTGCATGCCAACTCGTACAACCCCAACAGCACACAGCTGCAAGACAACCAGTTGGCAGTGTTTGTGCGCCTGGGTTCCGACTATAAGAGCAACTACTACGAGTATGAAATTCCGCTGAAACTCACTCCGTGGAACAGCAAGTATGGCATGTATTCTACCACCGACCGCCGCATGGTTTGGCCAGAAGAAAACATGCTCGACATACCGCTCACCGCACTCACCGCACTGAAAAAGGCACGCAACAAGGCCAAAAGCGAGGGCATGGCCTCGTATAGCCGACCCTATTCGGCCTACGACGAGAAGCATCCCTCAAACAAAATTACGGTGATGGGTAACCCCACCCTGGGCGAGGTAAAAACCATGGTGATAGGTGTGCGCAACCTGTCGTCAGAGCCCAAGAGTGGCGAGGTATGGGTGAACGAGCTACGCCTGAAAGAGTTTAACAACGCTGGCGGATGGGCAGCAGCAGGAAACCTGAATATGCAGCTGTCTGACTTTGGTACCGTAAACCTCACAGGCAAGTATATCAGCAATGGTTTCGGCGGACTGGAAGATGGCGTGGCCCAACGTGCCACCGACGACTATAAAACGTATAGCCTGACCACCAACTTCGACCTTGGCAAGTTCTTCCCCGATAAGGCCAAGGTTACAGCACCGCTCTACTATTCGGTAACAAAGGAGGAAACGCGCCCACGCTATAACCCGCTCGACACCGATATGCGTCTCGACGACGCCCTCGATGCCGTTGAAGGCCACGAACGCGACTCGATAGAAAGCATTGCCGTAACCAAGACCACGAACACCAACTTCTCGTTGTCGGGCGTGCGTGTGGGCATTGCCACCAAGCGGCATCCCATGCCTTACGACCCCGCCAACTTCTCGTTCAGCTATAGCCACAACCACCGCTACACCTCGGGCGAAACCACGGTGTATGAGAAGGAAGACAACTGGCATGGCTCGATGAACTATACCTGGACGCCGGTGTACAAATCGTTCGAGCCCTTCAAGAAAATGAAGAACAAGAGCAAGTGGCTCGACCTGCCGCGACGCTTCGGCCTAAACTGGTTGCCACAAAACATATCGTTCAACACTGATCTACAACGCAGCTACTACGAGCTGCAAGAGCGCGATATGCAAGATATGGGTGGCGATAAACTGCCCCTCACCTTCAACTCGCAATTCTTGTGGAACCGTGAGTTTAGCATACGCTGGGACCTCACCAAGAACCTGCACATGAACTTTAGCAGCGCCACACATGCCGAGATTGAGCAGCCCTATACGCCCGTGAACAAAGACCTCTATGCCGACCACTATCAGGCATGGAAAGACTCGGTGTGGACCAGCATCAAGCATTTCGGCACACCGCTCGACTATAACCAGTCGTTCACAGCATCGTATAAACTGCCCATCAACCTCATTCCCATCTTCAGTTGGATTAACGCCGATGCACAATATTCGGCCACCTACAACTGGATGCGTGGCTCTGACCTTGAAGACGGCACTTCGCTGGGCAACACCATTGCTAACAACCGACAGGTGCGCCTGAACGGCACCTTCAACCTGGAGCGACTGTATAATATGTCGCCCTTCTTGAAAAAGGCGAACGAAAAGTTTAGCAAAGACCCCGTGCGAAAGAAAAAGACAACACGTAAGCCCACTGCACAAAGGGCCAAGAACGGCAAGGATGATAACGACGGCAAAGACAGCAAGCAGCCCAACAGCCGAAGGGGTAAAAACGCCACCGACCTTGAGAAGCAAAAGGCCCTTCTGCCTAAAAACAAGAAGGGCTTTGAGAAAGAGGTGACGCTGATGCCCGACACCACCATCACCCTGCAGCACGGCAAGCACAGCAAGCGCCTTATCGTGGCCGCCAAGACTGCTGATGGTAAGCCCTTTAAGCTGAAATATCGCAAGACCGATGCCAACACGTTGCGCATCATGAACAAGGTAGACAGCGCCATGAAACTGAAAATTACGGTTACGCCGAAGGAGCCCCTCGACGATAAGTCGTGGTATAAAACCTTGCAGGCCGTGGCACGCGGACTGATGATGGTGCGAAACATAAACGTAAGCTATTCAAGCCAATATTCGATGGCGCTACCAGGCTTCATGCCATCGGTGGGCGATGCCTTCGGACAGAAACGTAACACGGGTGCATGGGCGCCAGGTCTCGACTTTGCCTTCGGCCTTACGGGCGACAGCTACATCGAGCGTGCGCGTGAGAACGGATGGCTCATGGTGGCTGACTCGGTGGCTACACCCGCCACCACCAATAAGACCGAAGACCTGCAGCTGCGCGTAACACTCGAACCCGTGCGCAACCTGAAGATCGACCTCAACGCCTCGCGCACACAAACCAAGGCGCGCAGCATACAGTATATGTACACTGGCACACCCACCACCGAGAGCGGCACCTTCTCAATGACCACACTGTCGTTGGGCAGCGCCTTCGAGGGTATGGGCGACGCTAAAAAGGGTTATCACTCGGCATCGTTCGAGCGCTTCTGCAACAGCCTCGACCAATTCCGCCAGCGCGTTGAGCAACGCTATACAGGCACCCTGTATCCTGAGGGCTCCGCCTTGGCAGGAAAAGTCTTCGACCCCACGCTCACCCCCGTAAACAAGTATAGCGCCGATGTGATGGTGCCTGCCTTCCTGTCGGCTTATACGTCGATGGGCGGTAAGAGCCTCAGCCTCTTCCCCTCGCTGTCGCGATTGCTGCCCAACTGGTCGGTACGTTATAGCGGACTGGCAAAGCTGCCGTGGGTGCGCGACGTGTTTAAGAGCGTAAACATTAACCATGCCTACAAAAGCATTTATGCCGTGGGAGCCTACCAGTCGTACAGCACCTTTATGGAGCTGATGGGGCCTGGCATGGGCTTCGTGTCAGATGCCACCTCGGGCATGCCTATGCCATCGTCAATGTATAATGTGTCGACGGTAAGCATCAACGAGGCCTTCTCACCCCTCTTGGGTATCGACATGACGTTTAACAACAACCTTACCTGCAAAATCGAGTATAAGAGCACACGCGTGTTGATGCTCAGCATGACCAGTGTGCAGATAAACGAAAGTTCGTCGCACGACTGGGTGCTGGGTGCTGGCTATACCATCAGCAATTTTAACCCCTTCGGCCCTAAAGCGCGTAAAATAAAAGGCGCAAAACGTAGCACCGATGGCACTAATGCCAACAAAAATCGTAGCACAAACCGCTCGACAGGCTTTAATAGCGACCTCAAACTTCGCCTCGACCTCAGCTACCGCAAGCAGGCAGCCTTGAGCCGAGACATTGCTTCAATGACGTCGACAGCCAGCAGTGGTAATACAGCCTTCAAACTGTCGTTCACGGCCGAGTATTCGTTGTCGCGTCTGCTCACCATGAGCTTCTATTACGATCGACAAACCAATACGCCACTGCTCACCTCAAGCAGTTATCCCACCACCACGCGCGACTTCGGCCTCAGTCTGAAGTTCTCGCTCACAAGATAACCTTGGGACATTATGTGCAAGGACGTAAAACTGAGAGTAGTAGAAGAAAATATTGAAGAAGATATAGAAGAAAAAATAGAAGAGATAGATAACAAGGAATAAAAGAAACTAATGAGTGACTTTATCCTAACTACAAACTAAATAAAAAAACAATTTATGGCTTTAGAAAAAACATTGGTATTGCTGAAACCCTGCACACTGCAGCGTGGCTTAGTGGGCGAAATTGTCAGCGTGTTTGAGAAAAAAGGTTTGCAAATTTGTGGCATGAAGATGATGCAGCTCAACGATAAGTTGCTCAGCGAACACTATGCACACCTCAGCGAGAAGCCCTTCTTCCAGCGTGTGAAAGATGCTATGATGACGGCTCCCGTGGTGGCCATGTGTCTGAAAGGTGTCGACGCCATTGCTGCTGTGCGCGCATTGGCAGGCCCCACCAATGGTCGTAACGCTGCCCCTGGCACCATTCGTGGTTCATATTGCATGAGTTTTCAAGAGAACATCGTGCATGCTTCCGACTCGCCCGAGACGGCTGCCGTAGAGCTAAACCGCTTCTTCCGCCCCGAAGAGATACTTGAGTGGAACCAAAGCGTCTTCACCAGCCTCTATGCTTGCGACGAATATTAAAAGAGGAAGACAGAAGAAACTAAATTAGTTTTATTGTTAAGACAATCACAGAAGATACTAAATTAGTTTTACTGTAAGATAACAGAAAGAAACAAAGACGGTCAGCGCTCGGCTTGGCAAATGGCAAGCTGAGTGCTGACCGTCTTTCTATCATACCCCTTCGGCCAACAGTTCGGCCACCTCTTCAGGCGTATTGAAGAGGATGCCATCATTCAGTTCATCGTCGGTAAAGCCTTTCAGTATATCTTTAGCATCGGCCTCAGTTATACGTGCGTTACCCTCGTTATCTTTCAGTTGCAGCATAGCATCAAGAATAGCTGCTCTGTATTCGTCTACCGTCATCATACTGTATCGTTGTTATTGACATTCATTGTCTGTTGTTATTCAATCGTCGTAACTTCAAACGGCTTTTTCACAGCAGCGTGTGCCGCCTTTTGTGCAATGTTTTTTTGCTGTGGCGTGATGCCCTTCGGCGTATAGGTATTGCCTATGACGCTTTTGCCCGTGATAGCCTCAAACCAAGTGCAGGCAGCGGTATAGCGGCCATATATATAGTTCAGGTGGAAACCATCGCGGTTAAGCGAGTCGCCCAAGGCCGATGTGCGAGCGTTCTGAATGGCCGTGCCCGCGGGCACCAGCACATCAAGCTTCAGGTCAGTCATTACACGGCGCGAGCAATCCATAATGGCCTCATACATTTGCTCTTGGCTGTTGCCATAACGGCGGAAGCCATCGTGGTTAGAGTTTTTTGCATAAGCCCATGTTTGGTGAAACACGATGCGCGGTTTGCCTTTCACGTGCGCCTTGATATAGGTCACCAGTTGTTCAAGATAAGGCTGATAGGTAGAATAGTCGCCCGAGAAGTGGCTTGCCTGTTGCACACTGATATAGTCCCAACGTTCGTCGGCCAACGCGCTATCCAATCGGCATTTCGCAGCCTCGGTCATAACACCGCTGGCATTAATCTTGCGGTAGCGGTAAGCAGGTACCTGTGTATTCATACATTCGACGTGTCGTTCCAGCGAGCATCCTCCTATAAACAAGTTCCCTACCACTGTTGTTACGCCTGCGGCCTGTGCTATCTCATGCAAGTTTTGCTCAATAGCATCCTCTGAAAAGCTGTTGCCCACAGCCAATATGCGCACCGTGTGCTTAGCGCACGCTGTGCCCACGGCCATGACAACCAGCGCCAGCAAAAGAAGAAGTTTCTTCGTCATAATATGTTATATTTATAGTTATAATCATTATTTATAATTGTAGCTATAATTGTAGTTATAATCGTTATTATAATCGTAGTTATAATTGTAGTTATAGTTGCATGGCTTTCACTTCAGCAGTTCTTGCAGCAACAGTGGGTCATTAGTGGTGATAAAGTCGGCACCGTTATCAATGCACCACTGCAAGTCTTCTTTCTTGTTTACAGTCCAGATGTTTACCTTCAGGCCCAGGTCGTGGCACTCTTTAATCCAATTAGGGTTTTTGTGGAAGCAGTTCAAATGATAGTCGGGGCCCGCGCAGCCAATGGCCTTCAGCTCGGCTGGTGACAGCTCGCCATTCAGATAATACACCTCGGTGCCTTTAGGCGCATATTTAATAAACTCTTTGGTGGCTTGCAGCGAGAAGGTAATGTAAACGGCTCTGTTGGCAAGACCCTTCTTCTTCATCATCTTCAATATTTGGTGCACAGCCTTGCGCTCTACATCTTTATTCTTATGCGCCTTTAGTTCGCACACCACCTTAAGGTTAGGGTGCTTACGAAAAGCATCAAGATAGGCCGAAAGATAAGGCACGTGCTCACCATTGGCCAGTTTTTGCGCCGTTACCTCTTTCGAGGTGCTTGTTTCAATAACAATGCCATTAATGTTGTCGTCGTGGTTTACCACCAGTTTGCCGTCTTGTGTCATCCATACGTCAAACTCTGACCCCCAACACCCTATCGAGTCGGCCTTTACCAAGGAACGAATAGAGTTTTGGGCCGAACCTTCAGTTGCCCAAAATCCACGATGTGCTACTACTTTTGCTTTTCCATTTGCCAGACAGGTGGTGGCCATGCTGATGGCCAAAGCGGCTAATAAAAATATACGTTTCATGTTATAATATATAATAAAAATAGGTATAGTTTATGATTGCCTATAAAAACGATGGCATTATCTCTAAAAAGATGCACATCAATAAGCATTGGCAAAGTTAACAAAAACAGAATAATAAACGGGCATAACAGTTAAATAAATATGTTTAATATTGTTTTACAACGTATTTAGCAATTTAATTGCGTTATTTATATTAATAATTGTATTTAATTTTATAAAAACTTGCACACAACTTGTTTAATATTTAAATTTGCCACCATAAAACCCATTAATAATAAAAAACCTATTAGAGAGAAGACAATGACAAGCCCAAAATGTCTTATACATTATATTATATGCATAACGAGCCTTATGCTAACAATGGGTAACAGTTTTGCCCGAGCAAACACTGCCACCCATGAAACCCACCTACTGGTGGTGGGCGGTGGCGCTAGTGATAACTTAGATACGTGCGAAAACTTAATCAGTAAGAATATATATAAGGTTAATGATTGGTTTGTTTTTTGAGAGGTGTGTCGTCATAAAACGGGGCGGCACACTCTCTTAAAAGAAAACAGGTAGAAGAAGAGAATTAGGTTAATAAAAAAGATTTGAGATGAAGAACGGGGAAAGAGAAAATTTGCTTAATGCATTGCGTGAATATGCCACCATGACCATGATCAGGGTTTTAGCTGGCCATAGGGTAGATTTACTCTTCCCCTTTTTCTTGTTTTCTATGGGAATGGCCATACCGATACAGCATTGAGCCCCCTGGCGTTATCGTTGCAAAAAACAATAAATAAGCAGCCACAGTTTATTTAATGTTGGGAATAAGCCAAATTATTTTTATAATTACAATAAATTAACGCGATTATTTACAAGACATCAAATACTATTCGATATCTTTGCAACAGAGTAAGTTTTTTATTTCAATAAAAGAAAAAATCGTTGTAACATTAAACCAGTAACCATTATGACAAGAATTTTTTTTGATAAAGAGCGCACGGCTATGCAAACAGCCATGATCAATCTGTTGCTTGAGAAAAGCGAACAAACCATAGCCGAACTGTCGGCCGCACTGGGCGTAAGCATACCCTACACCACTAAGTCGCTAAACGAGCTTATCGACATGGAGCTGGTGCAAGAGGTAGGCAAACGCGACAACTATGCTCGCCGCGCCCCCAGGGTGTATAGCCTCATTGCCACTGCGGGCTATTTTCTGGGCATCGACACCGGTCACGATCGCCTGAACCTTGCCATCACCGACTTTTGCGGCGATATTGTATATAGCGAATGTAATATTTCATACGAATATGAGAACACCGAGGCATGCTTTCAGTCTCTTACCGATAAGGTGAACGCCTTCATCGAAGAATCGGGCATAGCACGCGACAATATTGTTGAAGCCTGCATGAGCGTGGGCGGACGCGTAAAACCCACCGAGGGCAAAACGCACAACTATTTTACCTGTCTCGACACCACCCTGGCCGATGCCTTAACACAAAGCATAGGCGTACCGTCGTGCATCGACAACGACACACGCTGCATGCTGTATGGCGAGTGGCTGAAAGGCTGCTGCCGTGGCTACCGCAATGTGGTGTTTGTAAACATTAGTTGGGGCATAGGCATAGGCATCATCAACGATGGAAAGATGTATCTGGGCAAGAGTGGATACTCGGGCGAGATAGGCCACATGCACATCTACAACAACGACATCATCTGCCACTGCGGAAAGACAGGCTGCATGGAGACCGAAGCCTCGGGATGGGCCTTGCAACGCAAGATGGCCAAAGCCATTGCCGACGGCGCTGCCTCGATATTATCTGACCGCAAGAACCCACAGCAAACGCTCACCCTCGACGACATTCTCGATGCCATTGCACGCGAAGACGTGCTGAGCATTGAAAAGCTGCAAGAGGTGGCCGTAGAGCTGGGCATCAATCTGGCAGGCATCATCAACGTGTTCAACCCCGATATGCTGGTCATAGGTGGCGACCTGTCGGTTACGGGCGACTATCTCACCCTTCCCATCTGCATGGGCATCAAGAAATATTCGCTCAACGTGGTGAACGAAGACTCAATCATCGCCACATCAACGCTTACCAACAAGGCGGGCCTAATAGGTGCTTGCCTCATGGCACGACACAAGGTATTAAATAAAAATTTATAATCAATCATAACTATGACGGATAGACGAGACTTTTTAAAGAAATTGGCAGCAGGCTGCGCCGCATCAGTGGCAGCCCCCACATTGCTACAAGCCACTAACCCACAAACCGTTAAGCCACGCAAGACAAAGATAGAGGGCACTGGCAACGAGAGCCACTTGATTGTGCCTAAGGCCGAGGGTTTGAAAATTACAGGTACCTTCCTCGACGAAATATCGCACGACATACCGCACCAAAACTGGGGCGAGAAAGAGTGGGACCTCGATTTCCAATACATGAAAGCCATCGGCATCGACACCGTCATCGTCATCCGCTCAGGCTATCGCAAGTTTATCACCTATCCCTCACCCTATCTGCTGAAGAAAGGCTGCTATATGCCTTCAGTCGACTTGATTGATATGTATCTGCGCCTGGCCGATAAGTATGACATGAAATTCTTCTTCGGTCTGTACGACTCGGGCCACTACTGGGACACTGGCGACATGACACACGAGATTGAAGACAACCGCTATGTTATTGACGAGGTATGGAAAATGTATGGCCACCACAAGAGCTTCAAGGGCTGGTACATCAGCACCGAGATAAGCCGTGCCACAAAGGGCGCTGTTAAAACCTTCCACACCATTGGCAAACAGTGTAAAGACATTTCGGGTGGTCTGCCCGTATTTATCTCGCCCTGGATTGATGGCAAGAAGGCCGTAATGGGCACAGGCAAGATGACCAACGAGCAAGCCGTAAGCGTAGAACAGCACGAGCGCGAATGGAACGAGATATTTGATGGCATACACGACGTGGTAGACGCTTGCGCCTTCCAGGACGGACACATCGACTATGACGAGCTCGACGCCTTCTTCTCAGTGAATAAGAAGTTGGCCGACCGCTACGGCATGCAGTGCTGGACCAATGCCGAGACCTTTGACCGCGATATGCCCACCAACTTCCTCCCCATCAAGTTTGATAAGCTGCGCCTGAAGCTCGAGGCTGCCAAGCGTTGTGGCTACGACAAAGCCATCACCTTCGAGTTCTCACACTTCATGAGTCCGCAGTCGGCCTATCTGCAGGCAGGACACCTGTACGACCGCTACAAAGAATATTTTAACATTTAACACATTCTCTTATAACGAAACAGAAAAATGCAAAAAAACGTAAATCTCGGCTACGTCTTTTTCCTTGCCTTAGTGGCAGCCCTCGGTGGCTTGCTCTTTGGCTATGATACAGCCGTAATATCTGGCACCATTGACCAGGTAACCGAGCAGTTTCAGCTCGACGACATTAACAAAGGCTGGTATGTAGGTTGCGCCCTCATAGGGTCTATTGCTGGCGTATCAGTGGCAGGCATCATGAGCGACCGTTTAGGTCGCAAGCCCACCATGTTCATCTCGGCCATACTGTTCACCGTGTCGGCAGCGGGCTGCGCCATCTCCTTCTCGTTTACCACGCTGGTGGCCTACCGCATCATTGGCGGTGTGGGCATTGGCATCATCAGCATTGTGGCTCCCGTTTACATCTCAGAGATAGCCATCACACGCTATCGCGGACAAATGGTGTCGCTCTACCAGCTGGCAGTAACCGTGGGCTTCTTGGCAGCCTATTTCGTCAACTATCTGTTGCTCAACCACTCGCTCAACACACAGCCCGGAGAGGGATGGATGAGCCTCATCTTTGTAAACGAAGTGTGGCGCGGAATGTTGGGTATGGAGTCGTTGCCCGCCCTGTTCTTCTTTATCATCATTATGGTGATACCTGAAAGCCCACGCTGGCTCATCATCAAAGACCGCGTTGAGCGTGCCAGCGGCATCTACGGCAAAATGTACACCACAGCCGAAGCCGTGACACAGCAGATTGACGATACCCGCTCAATGATATCATCAGAGGTGAAGAGCGAGTGGCGCACACTGCTCAACCCAGGCATCTTAAAGGCCGTAATTATTGGCGTGTGCATAGCCATCTTAGGACAGTTTATGGGTGTGAACGCCGTGCTCTACTACGGCCCCTCAATCTTTAAAGACGCTGGCATGACCGACCCGCTGTTCTGCCAAGTGCTGGTGGGCGTGGTAAACACCGTCACCACCATCATAGCCATGTTCATCATCGACCGCGTAGGCCGCAAAAAGCTTATCTATTATGGCGTGTCGGGCATGATAGCATGCTTGGTGCTCATCGCCTTCTACTTCAAGTTCCAGCAGTCGTTAGGCCTCTCGGTCTACTTCATGCTCACCTTCTTCTTGCTTTACGTGTTCTGCTGCGCCATCAGCATCAGCGCCGTGGTGTTTGTGCTGTTGTCAGAAATGTATCCTAACAAGGTGCGCGGTTTGGCCATGAGCATTGCTGGCCTCTCGCTATGGATAGGTACCTATCTCATTGGTCAGCTCACACCCTGGATGCTTACCAACCTCACCCCCACTGGCACCTTCCTGCTCTTTGCCGTGATGTGCGTGCCCTACATGCTCATTATGTGGCGTATGGTGCCCGAAACAGCTGGTATGTCGCTCGAAGATATTGAGCGCTACTGGAAAAAAGAGGGCAAGAAATAACAAAATAAAATTGGTCATTCATTAACTCGAAAAATAATATATAACAATTCACTCTTTTATTCATACGCTGCGCATTGGCCGTTGAGGTTAGTGCGCAGTTTTGTTTTACCACAATACACAGTTCTTCTTAACCACAAAGGTGTTAAATATACGCAACACTTTGAATGTTTTCTACAAAAGTGTTGCGTATACTCAACACTTTTATTATTTTTGCAAAAAGTGTTGAGTATATGAAACAAATATTATTAGAGCGTCAGGGTTATTCAGAGCGTATTGAACGCATGTTTGGTAAGGGCATGGTAGTGGCTCTTACAGGGCAGCGTCGTGTGGGTAAAAGTTGTATTATGCGATGTATATACGAGAAATACGCTAAAGAGAGCCATAACAATGTTATTTATATTGATATGGAGAAGACGACTTTTGCCGACATTTTAAATTACAAAGACCTTGAACAGTATATTGTAACACGACTTGATACATCAAAAGACAATTATCTCTTTATTGACGAGGTTCAAGAAATTCAAGATTTTGAAAAAGCAATCCTTAGTTTGCAGTCGGATGAATCGTGTCAAATCATGGTGACAGGTAGCAATGCCAAGATGTTATCGAGTGAACTCTCAACACGTCTACGCGGGCGATATATAGGATACCATATACATGGGCTCGATTATGAAGAGTTTATCGAATTTCATAACTTGCACGACAGCGACGAAACGCTTAACCAGTTCTTACAATATGGTAGCTTGCCACAGTTGCGCCAGTTAGGACTTGAGAACACCGACTTAGTGAACGATTATTTAGAGAATGTGGTCAATACCATTGTTTTGCGCGATATTATTGAACGTGAAAATATACGTAATGTACCTCTTCTACGCACGTTGGTAAGGTTTATTGGTGATAATATTGGTAAACAATTCTCAGCCAGAAGTATAGTTGGGGTATTGAAATCACAAAACACAGAAGCCTCCACCAACATGGTTCTCAACTATCTTGAATACCTTTGCAATGCCTATATTATCAATCGTGTGAATAGATATAATATTCATGGCAAGAAAATATTTGAGATGGGCGATAGCTTCTATTTTGAAGACTTAGGCTTGCGCAACCACATCGTAGGCGGAAATAGAAACTTTGACATTGAAAAAGTGATGGAGAATGTTGTTTACCAACATTTGCTACGATTAGGCTACACTGTTTATATAGGTATGCTTTATAAGGCTGAAATCGACTTTGTAGCCGAGAAACAAGGTAGCACTATATATATACAGGTGTGCTACATGCTTGCCTCGGAAGATACTATAGAACGCGAATTTGGCAATCTGCGAATGATAAAAGACAGTCATCCTAAATATGTAGTGTCGATGGACCGCATGTATGGCGATACGAATATTGATGGCATCAAACATCTGCATCTTAGAGATTTCCTAAAGAAGCAGGAGTTGTAAAAGAAGAAAAGCCTTCGATGCGTCACGCACCGAAGGCTACAAATAGTTCTTTTTCATTTATTTTAATTTCATGCATCATGAAACAAAATCAAGATAAATTACAAATCATCTTACTTTAAGATAAAACAAATTTAAACAAAAGGTTAGCAACCACCAAACTTTTTGTTAACTTTTTTGTTACAAATATAACAACATAAACAAGCAGATACCTATGATATAGCCTGTCAAGGTTATTTATGATACATATACACTATTGCCATGCTAACCACACTTTCTTTTCCTTTAGCGTGCCCCAATAACTATAGTGACGTTTTCCCCCTAAAAATACTGCGCCAGTACTTGGCCCAAGTACTGCAGTAATCTCGGCCAAGTACTGCAGTAATCTCCACCAAGTACTGCAGTAATCTCCACCAAGTACTGAGACGATATGTTTGCTATCATTTCTTATTAACAGGCAATGTCTTTACTATTTACGATGTAACAACCCGTTTTAAACATTATTTGTTAGGGTGTTGACCATGTCATCGTAACGGCAACAGGCTACTACAGCTATCGAGAAGAGGGCAAGAGGTAAAAAGCCACCATTAAGAGGCTTTTTGATGTTTTTCTCATTTACTAACAAAAAAGTTAATAAATTACTTACATACTCTCCCAAAAATTAGTACCTTTACATTGTTCAATAATATAATTGAACTTTCGCATTTAAAATATGAAAATATCTCAAACAAGCGTCGCCGAAGGCGGCGAA
>OHKP01000121.1_pt1 | contig 52618 bp, 62 predicted proteins | sample 1568861 | NCBI WGS metagenome assembly OHKP01 (sample SAMEA3879524, study PRJEB24766) | human gut metagenome | biome: human-associated habitat; feature: feces | place: USA | collected 1985/1987 | reverse complement strand
CGATCTTTGGGATCGTCATACCCTCGTTGTACCATTTACAAACAAGGAAAACTGTATCTTTTGTGAAAATGCGATTAAGCTGTTTGCTCTTACTGTCCTTGCAGTCGGGACACATATAGTTAAGACGCTTATTTGTACTCATCGTACCCTCAAATATTGATGATTCGCCGCAAACGTAGCACGTTACTTTTTCAGCCATTTTCCTCACCGTCCTCATCCATTTTTGCTCCGCAGTTGGGACAATACGGTGTTATATCGTCCTCGTCATATCCGTAATGTCCACATTCGGAGCATTTAGGTTTTATTGTTGTTATCCGCTTTTTCATAATCATTGTTTTTTTTGTTGATACTGCTTTCATTAACGAAAGTACCATTTATAGGAGAGCTTGCAAAACTTTCTTTGATTCCCACTTTATCTATCCTCCTTATAATACAGCTCATGTGTACCGTCTAAAATAGATCTCTCTACATCGGATATCTGATATCCGAGCAAGGCAAGCACCTTGTATGTGCCTGTCAAGTTGGCGTTGTACTCATAATCAGCCTGCCAAGTGTGCGCCGTTATATCGTCAAACGCATCTATTATTGCAAGCAGAGTTACAATAAGCTGTTTGTCGGGCGATATCATCGCATTGTTGCCAATCACCTCGGTTGGCTTTTGGTCGGGGTATAAGTCCCTCATTATATCGGCAGGCTTAAAGCTCTCTGTATAACCGTCCTCGGAGTTGGCAACGCTTGTTACAATGCTGTTGATATCATATATAACACAGAGCTTGTCCACTGCTTTTTCCTGCGGCAAGCCCTTGAAACTGCGCATAAAGTCAATGCGTGATTTTCGCATATCCTCACAAATTGTATCAAGCCTGTGAGCACGCTCTCTGCGCTCGGCGGCTTTTTGCTGTACCTGCTCCGATGCAACTTTGCGCTGATCCATTGCCTCACGCTCGGCGGCGGTATAGTCGGTATATAATTCCACTCCGTATCCTTTTTCTATGTAATAATAGTTGCGGCTATTATCATATTTTTCGGGCAATTTCAGATCTGCTGATGATGCACTGGAGTAATAGCAGCAGATATAATGCATACCGGATACATCATCGACAGGCTTGGCATACGGCTGTAAAAAGTCAATTACCTGCCGCTTGAAATCCTCGCTTTTTTGACTGTCAAGCGCACTTTTTAATTGCCATGTATAATTTGCCGTGCCGATAAGCCCGACAAGCTTGTTGCGCTTGTCCTTATCTCTTATCTTTTTGATATTGTCATAATCGGCAAGAGTAGCACCGCGCTCAATAGATGCCTTGACCTCATCGCGGTTATACTCCGCAAGGCTCAGACGGCGGCGGACGGTCGTCTCTGACATACCCGTTTTTTTGACAATGGTGCTTACAGTATCGCCAAGGTCGAGCATCATCTGCATACCGTCAACCTGCTCCATTACTGTAAGGTCAGAGCGCTGCATATTCTCGGCGAGCATTATCGATACCTGTTCCGAGCGGCTCAGATTGCCGACTACAACGCAAGGCACTTTGTCAAGTCCTGCCGCCTTTGCCGCCGCAAGCCGCCTGTGTCCGATAAGCGCCATATACTCGCCGCTGTCAGTTGGGATAACGGTAAGATTTTGCATAATGCCATTTTGTTTGACGCTCTCGGCAAGCTCTGCAACGTCCCCAACGTCCTTGCGTGGATTGTCAGGGTGCGGCTTGATCTTGTCAACGCTTATGTACTCGATGATGCGTTCATCGTCTTTAAGATCATTAATTGCCTCCATAATCTTATCCACCGACTCCTGCGATAATTCTCTGAGTTCTTCGTATTTGCTTAAAAAGTCGCCGACTGTCTTGATGTTGTCACGTTCACAGAATCTGTACAGTCTTGGCGCAAGCTTAATATCTGCTATGTTTATATGTGTATCAATCATATAGTTTTATCCTCCTTGTTTATACTTCATCTTCCCACGAAACGCCGATGTAGTCCAAAACACGTCCCCAGCCATATTTTTGACCATCACTGTCGGTACAGCATTCGTACATCCAATAGTGCCATTCTGCGGGATTATCTTCTCGGAGACGGTCAAACCGATGCGGTCTTTTTTCCATGTGTATTCCAAAGCCGCACATCGAGCACCCTGTCCGCTGTGCTCTCGTTGTATAGAGTGTACCATCATCTTTACGCTTGATCTCGCCGTATGCTCTTGGAATCGGTACATCAAGATCAAGTGCCAGCTGTAATAAATCCTGCCTTGTGAATATCGCAAAAGGGCACGATCTGATAGTATTCTTGCCGTAGTAATTGCAGCCGTTTTTTATAAGAGCCTTTTCTCTCTGTCCGCCCTCGGAAGCCATAAGCCCCAAGTAAGGATAGCTGTTATGTTCTTTAGCCCAATCATCGCAGGGTTTTTCTTTCATATACAAGCAGCATTTGTTTGATACCTTAAATTCGGGCGGTTTGCTAAAATGTAAGTCCGGACGATGTGTGCGGTAATTGTAGCCAAAAAGCTTTATCCATTTTTCCGGGAGCTTTATTTTATCGCAATGCTGGAAGTGTCCCTGCTCACCCATATCGCCTGTCATGATAGCGTGTATGAATGTTTGCTTATCGCTGTTTGGCGTAAGCAAATACTCTATCTTGTTTGCCTTGGCTTTCGATACGACAGGAAAGCCCAAATTTTGTAACACTGCCGTTTTTGACATATACGGTTTAATACTGATTACTCCAAGCTGCCTATGTATCTCCTGATTGCCCTTATCCTCCAAGATCGATACAGATATCGCCGGCACGTCAATGCCTATGCTCCGTAAGAAACAAAGCAAAGTGATGCTGTCAAGCCCTCCGACCGAAACATGACAATTGGCATTATATTCCCCCACGGGCGATGTAATTGTATTATAAAAATCCTTGACCATTTGAGCGGCGTGTGATACTTTAGCCTCATAAGGCAGCCGCTGAAACTGCAAAAAAGTCTTCATATCCATCGGTTGACAAGACCTCCTGTTTGTGCTATACTGTAATCGTCATATAGTTTTATTCTTTCGTTTTTCTTCGGGTCGTCCTTTGAGGGCGGCCTCTTTTTTTGCGGTTTTTACGCACCATCATAGTCCTCCCCCAACGCTATCACCAGCTCCTCTACACGCTGCTTTGTAAATCCGATTATCGGCTCGCTTAAATCGCATCGATATGTCTCTTTGTACTTTTTGGCGATGAGCGCCTTAACGGAGCACTCCCACTTGATACGGACCGACGGCTCTGTACCGTCCTTATGGCCGAGCTTGGCGACATATCGTCTATACCACGCCGACAGCACCGTGTTGTTGAGGTTGATATCATATCCATACGGATTGCCCTCGTTAAATACCCTCTTGTGTCGGGCATTACGCTCCTCGATTATCTCTGTGTCTGTGCGGTATGCCATTTTTGAACCTTTCCATAAAGTTTTCAGCCGCCGCTTTTATGGCGGCTTTTTCAGCGGCTGTAAAGGATATGCTACAGTTTTGCGCTATCTGCAATATGAGCAGACCAAACGCCGCACCGCATACGATGATTATTGCTATTTGATACATTTGTCGTGTACCTCCTTATCCTTTAAAAAGTCCCCGAAAGCTTGCGCCATCGTCTGCATCTTAGCCGCCTCGGCTACCGATACGGCACACATATCACGATCTCTTTTGGCTTTGCAGGTTACCTCGGCGGTCGTTGGCGTACGATCAACAAAAATCGCATTATACAACTCATCGGACACAAAATCCTTACACATTATCCGCAGATACTCTTTAAACTTATCCCGATAGCGTACCCTTTCTGCGACTGTTTTAAAATCAAGCACACCGTCACGTGCGTATTCGTCAAACTGTTTTGCTGCGTCCATAACGGCATTGATATAGCTGTCAAGCCGCTTTTCTCCAAAGCCAAAATCATTATGCAGTACATATATCGACACAAGCAGATTATCAACTAACAGCTCATATATCCTGTTGTTGCCGCTCTCGAATGCGGCTCTTTTTGCCATCATTTTTTATTATCTCCTTTAAGTTCTGGTATATTTTTTTTAGAGTACTTAAGTATTTTATCAACATCATAGGAATGTACCCCACCGCCGCTCTCGGTAATGGTCGGAGTTGCTGGCTCGTCCTCCCACCGCCTGCGCCTTAGCCACGTTGACGGATACGGCACAAACTGGCCGCCGTCCTTAGTCCACTCTTCAGATTTTGCCTGCTGCTTAACGGCAGCGATTATCTGTTTTTTGAGTGCCTCATCGGGAGCGAGCTTTTGCCACAGCTCACAAGCCTTGGACTTATCTCTTTTGTTGGGATATACCGCCCAAAACTCATCGAAGCCGCTTGCCTTACTTTTAGTCTTTTTGCTGTCCGCTTTTTTGGACGGTTGCTTTTTGACGGCTGTTGGCTTGTCCTGCTGCTTATCGGCAGCGGCGGGCTCTCCTTTTTGCTGTTCTTTGGCAGCGGTGGGCTTGTCTGTCTGCTCCAAGCGCAGCGCAACAGCACCGAGCCGTCCGATAAGTGCGCTTAAGCTCCCAAACTCAGTAAGCTGTATGCGCTTGTCCTCCAGCTCGGCCGTGAGGTCTGATATCTCGTTTGTGAGCTGCTCGACCTGCTCGGCATACTGCTTGATAGTTTTCCGTTCACGCTCTATGGTCTCTTTCATGCGCTCGGCAATACTGCGCACTCGGATATCGTCCTCGGCAAGCTGTACGCCGATGCGGAGCAGTTCCGCCGCCCGCTGTGCGTTGTCACACTCGTTGCAGGCATCGATGTACTCCTGCGCCGTCATGGCTTATGTACCAATGTCTTAAACCGCTCTTTAAGACTTATTTCCCACTCGGTGAGTATTTCACAAAAATTCGGGAAATCATCTGCAAATGTAGCCTTACAAAGTTTTATAGACGCAAGGAGTTTTTGTATCGCTTCTTTTTTTGTCGGCTTTTCAAACATCGATATCACCAACCTTTTTATATGATTCGTATCTCACACCCGCAATATCTATATGATCTGCGATAGCCTTAGCTGCTTCAACAGTCTCGGCATCGAAGCCATTCAGATAAAGCGCATATATCTTCATAACGGCGGCAACAAGGCACGGCGCTTCAATTGAAGATATCTTTTCAATGTGTATGCGGTTGATGTGTTCACTCGTGCGTTTTGCCATCAGCGAAGCGCACTTTTTATCATCGCCGGCGTTTGATGCACTGATGATTTCCTTTAAAAAAATTTTTTCGTCTGTCATAGTTTTACTCCTTTTATTTTTTTAATCGTGCAGCACCTTTACTGCAAAAGCCGGGTTATGCTCCAATATCCGCTTGCAGGCGGCAACAAGCCGATCCGTGCGGAGCTTGCGATAGTATGCGCTCTGCTCGGGCGTAAGCTCATCAAGAGGGACGGCGGTTATTCCACCCGTTTCAGGGTCGGCTATCTCCTGATAGCTTATAACTGTAAGCTCTTTGCTCTTTGCCATATTATCTCACTCCTTTGATTTATGCTTATTGCCGCCGCTGGTTGTCTTATTCCAGCGGCAGTATCTGCGTTACCGTAAATATCTCGGTTTCGTCCTGCGTTATTTTCACGCCTCTGTAGTCGATGCCAAGAGCCTTGACAATGCTCCTGCACAGATCATCTCTTGCCTTTTCGGTGTCTGCGAGATACTTTTCGTATTCTTCCGCTGTCTCAAAAAAATCCTTGCTGTTGCTTGGCTCGGAAAGTATCCACTCATTAAGAGCCTGCGGTGTAAGCCTTATCACCGTTGCCGTGCATCTGTACTTTATTACGCCGTCTGACGATTTCACACGGTCGAGAAATTCGCCTTTTGTAATCAACTGCAAAATCGGCGATTCGCTTTCTTCATTTTCGCCCTCGCTGTAGTCGCCGAAGGGGATCATAATGCAGGAACACTGCGAGCCGTATGAGTATCCTGTGCGCAGTACTTCAGCTTTTTTCAGCGGTTCCGGGATATCTCCCACCACGCCCTCAAAGTATGTTTCGGACATTGGGTCGGTATCTCTGTCCTTGTTTTTGCCGATGATTTTTACACGGATGTTAGGATCACAGCCCTCTATACATTCTGCGACTGTAAAGATTTCTTCTGTTGGCGTCATATTGTTTTACTCCTCCTTGACATTTTCCACCATTCGGCTTATAATCAAAGCGGAAAGGTGGTGAAACAATGGATAAAAATGAATTAAAAGGCAATCTGCGCAAAATAGTTGATGATTACGCCGACAGAATTCGCAGTTCTTTTGCCGAGCTCTCCGATGAACCTGCAACTCACGGAGATCTTTGCGAACTCGGTAGACAGACATTTTACACGTTCGATGAAATGTGTGTCGAGATCATCAAGTATTTAGATGCCAATTAATCTTTTTCAGCGGTCGGCTTTTCACCGGCTGCTGTTTTTTTGCTTATCCTATCATCAATGATTTTAGGAAAGATGCGGCAAAACTCTCTGAAATTTACTCTCCCATAGCCGAACAAATTTGCTCTTCCGTTTATTTCGAGATCATAAGTCCGCTCTTCAAGTTTCCGTACTCTCTCACAAAGCTCTTTGTATTTTTTACGGCTTATAAACAACCTGCTCACCTCCTATCTGTTACTGCTGACCGAAAAAAATTTCCTGCACGGACTTTTTAAAATTGCCTCACTCCTTTCTTAATGTTTTTGTCTATTTTTATTGACAAATATTCTAAAATGCTGTATAATATTTCCCGAGAAAGGGGGTGTAATAATGGCTACTACATCATACAAATCAATATCTTTGTCAGTGTTGCAAACAATTTTAACTCATACAGATAATAACAAGCTATTACTTGTTACAGGCATCGGTATGATAACAGGTACATCTGTAAATTGGCACAGCCTTCCGGATTCGGAAACCAATACTCTAAAATCAAGCGGTAAGAATTTGGCTGAATATGCTTTAAGCACAACAGATATAACCTATTCACAACTTGATAAAGATTCCGATCCTGCCGACTCCATTTTTTCGGCTATTGCATTAAAAGATGTGAAAATATTAACTTCCTGCGGCAAAAGTGTAGAAATATCATCTTTAATTGTGTACACAGACCAGATTATTGCGGCATCAATAGCAAACTAAGCTTTTTTACGGTTTCGTTTGCGATATCCTCTCTTGTGATTTTTGCCTTGTCAATATCACACACAAATGTTATAGTCTGCTGTTTATGTGGCTTTGCTGCTTTTTCAGCAGACTTTTTTCTTTTTCTCAAAACACCACCTCCTGCCAGTTGTAGACTATTTGTCTACTTAAGATGCAAAAAAAATTTTCTCCTGCTCCTCGGCTGTAAGATCAAACAGCTTGGATATTGTCTTAATCTCACTTGCCTTAAACTCGTTGGTGTTATTGATCTTTTTGTAAAGACCGCCTCTGGACATACCCATTTCTTTGGCAAGAGTTTTTACTGTCCAAAAACAAGCTGACATCTTTTCAAAAAATAACGCTGTGTTAGTCATTTTATCACTCCTTTGCTTGTAGGCTTTTTGTCTACATTTATATAATATCACTGTGTAGGCGTTTTGTCAACATAAATATACAAAGTTTTATTGTTTCTACTTTTTACACAAAAATTGCGATGTATTTTTGTAGACATTTCGTCATAATGTTTGTTTATTTTTGTTGACAAAGCGTCCACAATAGTATATAATAATAGACAGTAAGGAGGTGTAACAATGGAAATAGGTGAGCGCATAAAACAAATGCGGCTTGACCTCGGCTTATCTCAGGACGACCTCGCAAAGCTTATAGGCTATAAGTCAAGATCATCAATCAATAAAATTGAGATTGGCGAGCGAGATATAACTCAATCGACAATACTTGCTTTTGCCAAAGCCTTACAGACTACTCCGTCTAAACTTATGGGTTGGGATATAGATGATATACAGCAACCATTAGACAGCGAGCATCAAAACGTCATTGATCTGTATGATAAGCTACGTCCAAATGATAAAATCCGTATTGTAGCAAAAATGGAAACAATCATTGAGGACTACGACCAGCCACAAACAATCTTCCGTGCCGCAAAATCGACCGACAATCACGCACCGGAGATAACAACAACGACAAAAGACTTTAGCAAAATCCCACCTACAAAGCACAAACTTTAAAAAGCGGGCATAAAAAATCCCTTGACGCAGATAATAGCGTCAAGGGGTGAATATGCTTGTGTAATATATATGGTTTTTATAAAAATATCCGTGATGCGGCTTGGCGTGCTTTGCTCGACTTTGGGTGTGACCGCTTGCCGATAGACTTATCAGACATCTGCGGTCAGCTCGGCGTTGTACTGCTCGATAATACCACGGCGCAGGAGCTGCGCCCGACAGAGAGCGGTGTTGCTGTACGTCAGGACGGAGTGTGGTACATCATATTTGATGATACCGATGTCCGCGGTAAACAACGCTTTACGGTTGCGCACGAGCTCGGACATATCCTGCTTGGACACGCACTCAAAAACGGATATTATACTCGCAGGAGCAACATCGTTAAGCCCGAGGACGAGAGGGCGGCAGATATGTTTGCGGCACGTCTGCTTGCGCCATCGTGCGTATTGTGGGGGCTGGGCGTGACTACTGCCGAGCAAATCGCCGCTGTATGCGACATAAGCATTACAGCGGCACGGATAAGAGCGGAGCGGCTCGACCTGCTCCGCAAGAGAGATAAGTTTTTGACCTCACCCATTGAACGTGAGGTGTATAAACAATTTGAGACGTATATCAACAACAGCCGCTTATAATGAGCGGCTATATCTTTATGAGGTGACTATTTAGGAATAATAGCAAATCCATGCTTACGGGTACGATCACTACATATTTTACAAATAAGACGGCAAAAACGGGAACGACTGCCGCAAAAAACGGAACAGACGAGCTTGACAAGCTTATTGCGGAGATGTCCGCCGAGGAACGTGCAGAGCTTGTTGAGATGATACATAATAAGGAGTGATTAAATGATAACCGGTGCAGCGTATATCAGAGTATCAACAGACGATCAGGTTGAGCTGTCCCCCGACTCTCAGCTCAAAATGATCGAGAAATATGCCAAGGACAATGACATCATTTTAAGCCAAAAATATATCTACGCCGATGAGGGCATAAGCGGCCGTACAGCAACCAAGCGCCCCGCTTTTATGGAGATGATCGCAACGGCAAAGACCAAGCCAAAACCATTTGACGTGATTTTGGTTTGGAAGCTCTCCCGTTTTGCCCGTAACCGTGAGGACAGCATCGTATATAAGTCGATGCTCAAAAAAGACTGCGGTATTGAGGTCGTGTCCGTGTCTGAGCCGCTTGGCAATGACAAGACATCAATACTTATCGAGGCTCTGTTAGAGGCTATGGACGAGTATTACAGCGTCAATCTTGCCGAGGAGGTGCGGCGAGGAATGACCGAAAAAATCTCCCGCGGCGGAATTGTCACTTTCCCGCCTATCGGATATAAAATTGAGGGCGACAAGTACGTCCCCGATGATAATGCAGCTATCGTTAAAAGAATTTTTGAGGACTTTGTAAACGGCTGCTCTCTCCGCAAAATATCAGAGGAGCTAAATAACGTTGGCTATCAAACGCAGCACGGCAATAAATTTGACATACGCAAAGTGTCATATATTTTATCAAATCCCACTTATATAGGCAAACTGCGTTGGTCGACAGTCGGCAAAGCATCAAAAAGTCACAGCTATGTGCCAAACGACAGCACCGTAATTGTGGACGGCAAGCACGAGCCAATAATTGATAAGGCTACATTTGATGCAGCTCAACAGTTACTTGCTCAAAATAAGGCCAAATATCCCAAGCATTATAATCAGCGCTCCACTGATTATTTTTTCCGCGGCATTGTCCGATGCTCAAATTGCGGGGCAACTCTTACGCGCGTTTTTTGGGACAAAAATCGCACGGAATCATTACAATGCTATGCATATTCACGCGGAAAATGTAATGTGTCGCACTCCATTACCCTTGCCAAGCTCAAAGATGCTGTTGTAACCAAAATGCAGCAGGATTTTGACAATCCTAATTTTATGCCGGTACTTGATATAGCGGCAAAGATAAGCGTCAACTCCTCTCGTGCCAAGGCTATTGAGGACCAGCTAAAGCGTGAGCGGGCGAAACTCGACCGAGTAAAAGCCGCTTACGAGGACGGGATCGATACTCTTGACGAGTACAAAGCCAACAAGACCAAGATAACGGCGGAGATTGAGATGTTACAAGCCAAACTGCAATCCGAGGCAGATAAGACCGCCAACAGCTCTGATGTGGACTACGCAGCTTTTAAAGATAGATTGGCATCGGTTATAGACGTTATATCTGCCGCCGATGTAACGCCCGAAGCCTTTAACGATGCGCTTTTTGAGGTTGTGTCAAAAATCGTTTTTAATCGACCTAAAACGCAGATTGAGATATTTTATAAAGGCTGATTTTTATTTGCAACGCAATTATAACTGTTTGACACCTGCACCGCCCAATTGAGTAATAATAAGCTGTGCAAGCTTAGGGTTTGGGTTTTTGATATTTACCGGGTATTGCAGTCGTTTTTCATAAGCCCACATCAGTTAGCACTCCTTTCCCAAGGCCATGGGTCATCTGTCCAATAGAAATGTTTATCGGAGTTATTCTGGCGCGCTGTCAGCGGGCCGTAGTTTTCGTTATATGCTTCGATGGCTTTCTTTTTGCGCTCTTTTATCTCGTTGAACTTCGCTAAAGCGTTTCTGTCATTCGGGTGTGTATCAAGAAATAGGTTGAGGTCGTAAAGATAGAAATCGTACATCTGTATGACCTTTAAAAGATTACTTGCACATTTCATCGCAGTCACCTCCGTCTCCTAAAAACGGAAAATAAAGCTCAGGAAAGACAGTTCCTTTTTCAAGAGCAATATTTTCAGGGTAGGTCTCATCATATTTTTGGAACGGAACATAGCACATTGCAAGCGGAGTATCTTCCGGGAACAGGCTTGTTTCATTTTTATAGTTTTTATCCATAGCAGCTCCTCTTTCCATTTTTAGTTTTATCACTTCCATTTTCATTATATGAAATGAACAGCAAAATGACATAACAAAAATTACCTGCAAAAAAATCTAATATTTTGTTGACAAGAGGGCACTATTGTTATACAATAAACATATATGATCATTTAAACCAATTTTACTGAGAATTTTTATGAGGATTTTTAAAATGAAGAATTTAATGTCAAGATCAATAGCACTTTTTACTGCGATACTTATGTCTGTAAGCGCAGCTTCTATAAATATTTTTGCAGATGATGATGCTTACCCCGAAGATACGATGATCGATGAAATTTTCGATGATGATATATCCGATACTGGCGAGAATGGTTATGAAACAGCGAATAATGGCGATGATACATCAAATACTAACGAAAACAGTGATGCTGTTGAAGATCAGGAGGGTGTTATCGGAAGCAATGAACGAACTAAGGTAACAAAGCCGGCAAACCGTATTCGTGTGATTTCCGACTTGAAACCAACACTTGACCTCGGCAGCACCTATCAGATTAAATATAGGCTTTATCCTGCTCAAAGTGATGATTATGTTACATATAAATCGATAAATCCGAGTGTTGCAATGGTAGATGATGACGGACTTGTTACGGTAGTTGGTATAGGAAGTGCTGTTATCAAGCTTGAAACTTCAAACGGATCATCCGCAAGTGTCAAAATAAATGTTCCCGACCCATACGCTTATGGTGTGAATAACAAAAAAGTTACAAAGATCTCCCCCATAAGTGACAACATCACACTGCGTCAGGGCAGCAGCGTAACGCTCGGCTATATCCTTTATCCTCTCGGAGCATACGATGAAGTAAGCTTCCGCTCGGAAGATACATCTATTGCAACTGTGGACTCTAATGGCGTTATTACAGGTGTTTCCGACGGAATAACGGATATTGTTTTAAGAACTTCATCGGGCAAAAAAGCTATTTGCAGTGTCAGTGTTTACAGTGAATATTTCAAAGGCATTGATGTTTCAAAGTGGCAGGGCGATATCAACTGGAAAAAGGTCAGCGCGAGTGGTATCGATTTTGCAATGATAAGAAGCTCTTTCGGTTCGACCGATGTTGATATAAAGCTCAAACGTAACGTAAACGGCTGCGAAAAATACGGTATTCCTTACGGATTTTATCATTATACTTACGCAAGAAGCGTTGCCGAAGCTAAGAAGGAAGCAAGATTTTTCCTTAAAACAATAAGAAAATACAGTCCTGAATATCCTGTTGTTCTTGACATTGAGGAAAGCTTTTATAATTCTATGTCGCGCAAGGAAGTTACCGATATCATAACAGCATTTATGGAAGAACTTGAGAATGCAGGATATTTTGCAATGATATACAGCGGTGCAAAATTTCTCACGGATAATACATATATAGAAAAGCTCACTGCATACGATATCTGGGTCGCTTGCTGGGGAGATGAGGAACGTCTTATAAGCAACTATGACTATCACTACGGAATGTGGCAGTACAGCTCTACCGGAAAGATCAAGGGCATCGACGGAGAAGTTGACCTTAACTATGCATTCAAGGATTACCCACAGAGAATACATTCCAACGGATTGAACAATCTTTAAACATACAGAAACCTCATTTTTACATTTTTCACGAAATATAAACGCTACAATATTTTTACTATACTATCTGATTGTGGGAGGTTAAAAATGTCAGACAAAAAATACGCAGTTCTTATTGATGCAGACAATGTTTCGGATAAATATATCAAAGCAATACTTGACGAAATTTCAAATGAAGGAACAATAACATATAAACGAATTTACGGTGACTGGACACGTCCCGGACTTTCATCATGGAAGAATATTCTTCTCAACCATTCTATCACGCCCATTCAGCAGTACGGTTATACAACGGGAAAAAGCTCAACCGATTCGGCAATGATAATCGATGCAATGGATATTCTTTATTCGGGCAGCGTTGATGGCTTTTGCATCGTTTCAAGCGACAGCGATTTTACCCGTCTTGCGGTAAGGCTTCGCGAATCGGGAATGAATGTTATCGGAATGGGAGAAAAGAAAACGCCGAATGCATTTATTGCCGCCTGCAACCGTTTTAAATATCTTGAAATAATCGGTGGAGAAAAGGTTTCCGATGACAAAGGGGAAGTGCGTGAGAGCGAATCGGACGATATGACTATAACCAATATCAAAAGGGCTGTTGCCGAGATCGTTTCCGATGTTTCGGACGAAAGCGGCTGCGCGGCACTCAGTGATGTCGGAAATATTCTTATAAAGCGCTTTCCGAGTTTTGATGTACGTCATTTCGGATATAAAAAGCTCACGCCTTTTATAAAATCATTCGGACGTTATGATATTATTTCGGTTCCGAGTGAGCTTAATCCGAACGTTAAGGTTGTTCTTATAAAGGAGAAAACCAATGAACGCTGATCTGACCGGCTTTTCTGCCGCGATTTTTGACCTTGACGGCACACTTGCAGATTCCAACACGGTCTGGGAAAAGCTTGACAGAATTATTCTTGAAAAATACGGTATCACAGCTGATGACGAATTTATTGTCAGGCTTGCTTCACTGACTTATCAGCAGGCTGCCGATGCTATGAGAAAGCTTGGCGTTCCTATAAGCGACGAAAGATTTACCGAAGAGATAAATGAACTTGCCCGCATTGAATATGCGAACAATATTCAGTTGAAATCCTATGCATCGGAGCTTTTGCACGAAATGAAAAACTCAGGTAAGAAGATAGTTCTTGCGACAGCCTCCCCTGCCGAGCTTTACGAGCCTTTATTGCGAAGAAACGATGTATATGACCTTTTTGACGGCTTTATTACAACAGATGAAGTGGGAAAAGGTAAGAATGAACCCGATGTCTATCTAAAAGCAGCCGAAATAGCAGGTTTTCCACTTTCAAAGTGCATTATTTTTGAGGATACGCTCACTGCGGTCAGGACAGCTTCAAAAACTGATGCTTATGTTTGCGCTGTTTACGATAAATACTCTGAGCAGGATATTGATATGATAAAAACGCTCTCGGATAAATATGTATATTCTTTTGACAAATTGTTATAATTTTAAATGATATTGTAATTTTCACAAAAATGTATTATAATAAACATATAAAGCATTGTACCTACTGATGAAATCTCTAAAAACAGGAGTATTGCTATGGATTCTTATATTGTAAGACAAGCACTTATGGATTCTAACCAGAAAACATTCGGCTATGAAATATTATATGCTGACAGCAGCTTTGCTGAAACGCAGACAGATGACTCAACTGCTGCCAATGCTATCGAGAACTTTCTTTCTTCGATGAACAGTGAGAAGTTTTTGAGCGGCAAGGTCGCTTTCCTGACCTTTACACAAAGTTTGCTTGAAAAAAATATTCCCAAGATGTTTGAAACGAGCAAGCTTGTAATTCAGATAGAGGATTCGCTTATTACAAATCCGATGTCGCACAGCTACATAACAAAGCTCAAACAGAGCGGCTACAAGATCGCTGTTATCGACTTTGAGTTTGCACCGAGATTTTTCGGTATTCTTGACATTGTTGACTATATCAAGATCAATTTTGCCCGTGAAGATCCATCACTTGAAAATCTTGTAAAGATCGGTATGTCGTTCGGCAAAAAGGTAATTGCCTACAACGTTGAAACTGCTGAGCAGTATGAACGTGCTAAGGCACTTGGCTGCTCGTATTTTCAGGGTTCGTATCTTGCACAGAAAACTTCATCTACTGTTAAAAAGGCTAATCATCTCCAGAGCAACTTCTTCCTGCTTATGATCGCAGTTACGAGAGATGAACCTGATATTGACGAGATCGAAGAGATAATTTCCCGTGATGTATCACTCACCTACTCTCTTTTAAAGCTTGTAAACTCTGCTTACTTTGCACTCAGAAACCGTGCGCGTTCGGTAAAGCAGGCACTTGTTATCTTAGGCCTTGGACAGCTCAAGCAGTGGATATACCTTCTCAGCTTCAAACAGGACGATGGCGCACAGGAGGAGCTTATAAAGCTTTCGTTCCTCCGAGCAATGTTCGCTTCCGAGCTTGTAGTCCTTGCACACGATATGCCTATTTCACGTTCCGAGGGTTATCTTCTCGGTATGTTCTCAACGCTTGATAAGCTTATGGATATCTCCATTGATGAAGCACTTGAACAGCTCCCGATAAGCGATGAGATAAAGAATGGTCTTCTTAAGGGTGAAGGCAAGGCAGGAACGCTTTTATCTCTTGTTCTTTCATACGAAAAGGCTGACTGGAGAAATATGAGCACGGCTGCCGAAGAGCTTGGAATCCCCTCTTCCCTCATTGCACAGAAATATTTTGAGTGTGTAGAGAATGTAAATGATATTTGGAACAGTCTTACACAGGCTAATGACAATATGATAGATTGATAAAATAAAAGCTGCATCAACGGTGCAGCTTTTTTATTTGAATTTTCTTAGAAAAGTCGGTCTAAACCATTTGATATAGGCTTCTTTTATCACTGTCAGGCAATAATCATACAATACATAGATCAGGCTTATGGCGATGAACAAAACGGGGATCATAAAGTCGCCGAGAAATCCGAATTCCTCGAAAATATCGAGAGTTCCAAGCACATATATCGTAATATAATAAATGAGTATCATTGCGGCATCAAAAACCGCAAGCTTTATAAGCCACGCCATAAGCTTTGCTTTCATTTTGTCAACAGCATCTTTGAGTATGGGATAATATCCGAAAAGCGCACTGAAAAATATGGCGGCTTCTTTATCGGGCGTTATAAAAAATGACAGGATAGCAACAACTATATATGTCACAAGCGCCCATGAAGGCGAAATTTCGATAGCAACTACTGATATCAACATTCCTGCAAACAGTGGCAGCGTCATATTCAGCGGAGGAAAAACAGCCGTCAGAAACATCAGCGTAAGGCAGAGAGCTGCAACTATACCGCCGAGAGAAACCTTATAGCTAACTTTTTTGGAATTTATATTTTCGGAAACTTCAGTTTTTTTCATATTCACCAACCGTTAAAAACGTACAAAATCTTTTATAATATTATAACATTTTTTTGCTGATAAGTCAATTATTTTACGGAATTGTTTTATTGAAACAATTATAGAATGTTAGGCAAAACGTTTGATTTACCATACTTTACAAAAAATACATTGACAAAAAAAGATTTTTGAGGTAAAATGTTAAATATATTGTATCTGATAAGGATTTTTACGATGTATCAGGCAAAAATCTCTGATCGGATATCTCATTTTTTGAAAGGGAGATCCTAAAAATGATATTGAACGGTTCACAGATCATACTTGAATGTCTTCTTGAACAGGGAGTTGATACTGTTTTCGGCTACCCCGGCGGAGCTGTACTCAACATTTATGACGCACTTTACGATTACAGCGACAGGATAAAGCATATTCTTACTTCTCACGAGCAGGGTGCTTCGCACGCCGCTGACGGCTATTCCCGTACAACGGGCAAAACCGGCGTAGTTATTGCAACATCGGGTCCGGGCGCAACTAATCTCGTTACGGGTATCGCAACTGCATATATGGACAGTATCCCTATGGTTGCTATTACGGGAAACGTCGGAACAGCTCTCCTTGGTCTTGACAGTTTCCAGGAAGTTGATATCACGGGCATCACAATGCCTATCACAAAGCATAACTACATCGTTAAAGATGTAAATGAACTCGCTGACACTATCAGAGAGGCTTTCTATATTGCAAATTCGGGCAGAAAAGGTCCTGTTCTTATTGATATTCCTAAGGATATCACAGCTGCAAAATGCGAATTTGAACATAAAGAACTGCTGCAGCCTACATATTCTGTTGATGAAGCAGAGATTGAAAATGCTGTAAAGGTAATTTCTGCTGCTAAGAAGCCGATGATCTACGCAGGCGGCGGCGCAGTACTTTCAGGCGCATTTGATGAGCTTGCTAAGTTCGCAGAACTCGTTGACGCTCCTGTTTCGCTCACGCTTATGGGACAGGCTGCGTTTGACAACACAAATCCGCGCTATACGGGTATGCTCGGTATGCACGGCACAAAAACATCTTCCCTTGCTGTCGGCGAATGCGATCTTATGATCGTTGTCGGTTCAAGATTTTCCGATCGTGTTACCTGCAATGCCAAGAGCTTTGATGAGATCATGCAGGGCAAAAAGATACTTCAGTTTGAGATCGACAGTGCCGAGATCAACAAGAATGTTGAAATTACCGATAAGGTTGTCGGAGATATAAAGCTTGCACTCTCTCTTATAAATGAAAAGCTTGAAAAGCAGGATCATCACGAATGGATGGCTGAAATTGAAAAGTGGAAAGCTGAATATCCGCTTATTCAGGTTTCTTCCGACCCTGATGACATTCTTCCGCAGTATGTTCTCGAAACGCTTTGCGAACTTACTAACGGAAATGCCATCATCACAACGGAAGTTGGTCAGCATCAGATGTGGACAGCCGAATTCTTCAATTTCTCCAAGCCGAACAGCATTGCAACTTCGGGCGGGCTTGGCACAATGGGTTACGGATTGGGTGCCGCTATCGGCAGCAAGGTCGGCAATCCTGACAAGTACGTTATCAATATCGCAGGCGACGGAAGCTTCTATATGAATATGAATGAGCTTACAACGCTTGCAAAATATGATCTGCCTGTTATCGAACTTGTATTCAACAACTCCGTTCTCGGAATGGTTCGTCAGTGGCAGAAGCTTTTCTACAACAATAAGTTCTCGCAGACAACGCTTGAAAAGGCTACTGATTTTGAGATGCTCGGAAAAGCTCTCGGTGTTGAGGCTCACACTATCAGCAAGAAAGAAGAAGTTCGTCCTACACTTGAAAAGGCGCTTACATCGGGTCACCCCGTTCTTATCAACTGTCTTATCGACAAGGATATCAACGTTCTTCCTATGGTACCTGCAGGCGCATCTATCGCTGAACCTATCCTTGAAATAAAGTAAAGATCAACTGCCGCAAGACATTTTTGTTTCCTGCGGCAGTTTTTATTCTCTATTTACATAATCGATAAATTTTTGCATTGTTGCATTGAGCCGTGAAGTTTTTATGAATGCAAGTCCGACTTCACGGGTGTTGATCTTTGAATTAAGCGGGATTTCTCTAAGCTCACCACATTCTATCTCTTTTTCAACGAACTGCTTTACGACGCAGGAAACGCCCATACCTATCTTGGTGAATTCAATGAGCATATCCATATTGCTGACTTCGAGAATATGCTTCGGTTCGATATTATTTTCCTTGAAAAACTTGTCAACATGGTGACGGGAAACATTTTCACTGTCGAGAAGCATTATGTTTGCATTCTCAAAGATGTCCGATTCGTTGCGCAGAGCGAGATTATCAAGATAATTCGGCGTTGCGGCGAATATATCCTCGATCTCACCCAGTGAAATAAATGAAAGTTCGGTCATATTATCGGGTTTTACCATAAGTCCGACATCGATAACTCCGTCCATAAGCATTTTGTGTATTCTTGATGAGGACTGGCACTCTATAGTTATTTTTATATGCGGATTTTCATTGATAAAGCCTTTAAGATACGGTAAAAGCATAGCTTTGCAGAGTACAGAGCTTGCACCGAGCCGAAGCCGACCTATTCCAAGCTCATTTATGCTGCGGAGCTTGTCCTCTCCTGCTTTGATTATGTCAAAAGCCGATTTAAGCTCATCATAGAACGCTTTTCCCTCATCTGTGAGCGTTACTCCCCTATGGTTTCGGTTAAACAGCACAGTTCCGAGGCTTTCTTCCATTTTTGTTATCGCTTTGCTTATCGCAGGCTGGCTTATGTAGTTGAGCTCTGCCGCTTTTGATATACTTTCACATTCGGCTACTGCACAGAAAAGTCTGTATCTGTTCAGATTGCTTTCAGAGATCATAAATTCAACTCCCAATTTTCATAACCTGAATTTATATCAGATATTCATATTATGTATTTGAATTATACCACAAAATGTGTTATAATGCAACTATAAGTTTAAATATTGAAAGGACGATTTTTATAATGGGTATGACAATGACGCAGAAAATACTGGCTGCCCACGCAGGACTTGATTCTGTCAAAGCAGGTCAGCTTATAAACTGCAAGCTCGATATTGTACACGGCAACGATGTTACGACCCCTGTTGCTATCAATGAATTCAACAAGGCAGGCTTCACAAAGGTTTTTGATAAGAGCAAGATCACGATGATAATGGATCACTTCACTCCTAACAAGGACATCAAATCTGCTATGAACTCAAAGCAGTGCCGTGAATTCGCGTCCAAATATGATATAGACTACTACTACGATGTAGGTGAAATGGGCATTGAACACGCACTTCTCCCCGAAAAAGGGATCGTTGGCGCAGGCGACTGCATCATCGGCGCAGACAGCCACACCTGTACTTACGGCGCTCTCGGTGCGTTTTCTACCGGTGTTGGTTCGACCGATATGGCAGCAGGCATGGCAACGGGTATGGCTTGGTTCAAGGTTCCTTCCGCTATTAAATTCAATCTCACAGGTAAGCTCAACAAGTATGTAATGGGCAAAGATGTTATTCTCCATATCATCGGTATGATCGGTGTTGACGGTGCACTTTACAAGTCTATGGAATTTGTTGGCGACGGACTTAAGAACCTTTCTATGGATGACAGACTTTCAATGGCTAATATGGCTATCGAAGCAGGTGCGAAGAACGGTATTTTCGCTGTTGATGATGTTACTGTCAAATATATGGACGGTCGCTGCAAGCGCCCTTATACTGTATATGAAGCTGATCCCGATGCTGAATATGATGCGGTATATGATATTGACCTTTCGACTATCAAGCCGACAGTTGCATTCCCTCATCTTCCCGAAAACACGCGTACAATTGATGAAGTCGGCGAAGTAGTTATCGATCAGTCTGTTATCGGCTCATGCACAAACGGCAGACTTGAAGATATGGCAATGGCTGCTGAAATTCTCAAAGGCAAGCACGTTCACAAGAATGTTCGCTGCATTGTTATTCCTGCAACTCAGCAGATATATCTTGACTGCATAAAGCTTGGCTATATGGAAACATTCATCAAGGCAGGCTGTGCAGTTTCAACTCCGACCTGCGGACCTTGCCTCGGCGGACACATGGGTATCCTTGCCGCAGGTGAAAAGGCTATCGCTACAACAAACAGAAACTTCGTTGGACGTATGGGTCACCCCGATTCCGAGGTTTATCTTTCCTCGCCTGCTGTTGCTGCCGCATCGGCTATCACGGGCAAGATCAGCTCACCCGAAGAAGTTATGTGATATAAGGAGATGAATTGAATGAAAGCTTCAGGTTTTGTACATAAATATGGAGATAACGTTGACACAGACGTTATCATTCCCGCAAGATACCTCAATTCCCCCGATGCTAAAGAGCTTGCACAGCATTGTATGGAAGATATTGACCCCGATTTCGTAAAGAATGTTAAGCAGGGTGATATCATCGTTGCAAATGAAAACTTCGGCTGCGGTTCTTCCCGTGAACACGCACCTATTTCCATTAAGGCAAGCGGTGTTTCCTGCGTAATTGCAACAACTTTTGCAAGAATTTTCTACAGAAATGCTATCAATGTAGGACTTCCTATCCTTGAATGTAAAGAGGCATCACAGAAGATTGAAAACGGAGACAAGGTTGAGATCGACTTCGACACAGGCAAGATCACTAATGTTACAAAGGGCGAAACCTATCAGGCTGAACCGTTCCCCGAGTTTATCCAGAACATTATCAACAAGGGCGGTCTGCTCAATTCGATCAAGTAAAAGGAGTTATACAGATGAATAAAAATATCGCTGTTATAAAGGGTGACGGAATCGGTCCTGAGATCGTCACCGAAGCAATGAAAGTTCTTGACAAGGTTGCAGAAAAGTTCGGTCATACCTTCAATTACGAACAGCTCCTTATGGGTGGCTGTTCAATCGATGTGAACGGAGTTCCGCTCACCGATGAAACGATCGAAAAGGCAAAGGCTTCCGATGCTGTACTTATGGGTTCTATCGGCGGAAACACCTCGACTTCACCTTGGTATAAGCTTCCTGCTGACAAGCGCCCCGAAGCAGGACTTCTTAAAATAAGAAAGTCGCTCAACCTTTTTGCAAATCTTCGTCCTGCTGTTCTTTACAGCGAGCTTAAAGAGGCTTGCCCACTCAAAGCTGAGATCGCTGATCGTGGCTTTAATATGGTAATTATGCGTGAGCTTACAGGCGGACTTTACTTCGGTGCAAGAAAGACCGAGGAAGTTGACGGCGTTATGACTGCTACCGATACGCTCACATACAGCGAAAAGGAAATTCGTCGCATTGCAGTCCGTGCATTCGATATTGCAATGAAGCGCCGCAAGAAGGTTACAAGCGTTGACAAGGCTAACGTTCTCGATTCATCAAGACTTTGGAGAAAGATAGTAAACGAAGTTGCAGTTGACTATCCCGAAGTTGAGGTTGAGCATATGCTCGTTGACAACTGTGCAATGCAGCTTGTGAAAGACCCTGCACAGTTTGATGTTGTTCTTACGGAGAATATGTTCGGCGATATCCTCTCTGATGAAGCCTCGATGATAACAGGTTCTATCGGTATGCTTTCTTCTGCGAGCCTTAATGATACAAAGTTCGGTCTTTATGAACCGAGCGGCGGCTCTGCTCCCGATATTGCAGGTCAGAACATTGCTAATCCTATTGCAACGATACTTTCCGCAGCAATGATGCTTCGCTACTCATTCGATATGGATAAGGAAGCTGATGCTGTTGAAAAGGCTGTTGACAAGGCTCTCAAAGATGGTTACCGCACAGGTGATATTATGTCCGAGGGTATGAAAAAGGTTTCCTGCTCGGAAATGGGCGATGTTATTGCAGCAAATATATAAATAATTGATTTCTGAAAGCCGTTCGATAAAAATTCGGACGGCTTTTTTCTTGACTTATTTTCAGAATATGGTATAATCAATAATGGAGTTTTATTGTAAAAATACATTGAGAAAGAAAATAATGGAGAGCATATATGATTTTATCACTTGAAAATGTCAGCAAGATATATAACGGAAATACCGTTCTTGACAATGTAGCGCTGACGATCGAAGATAACGACCGCATCGGACTTGTCGGCGTAAACGGCTGTGGAAAGTCCACGCTTTTAAGAATAATCACAGGTGAGGAAGAACCTGAAACACAGCCCGAGCCTAATGTTGCCCATGTTGCAGTGACCAAAAGTGCTTCTATAGGATTTCTTGCGCAAAATACGGGACTTGACCGCTCATCGACTATCATTGAAGAGATGACATCGGTCTTTTCTTGGCTGTTAAAGATAGGTGATGAACTGCGTGAGCTTGAAAAAACAATGGCTTCGCCCGAGGCTCACAGTGATGAGAAAAAATTTGCAGAGATATCGGAAGAATATGCCCGTAAAACTGCGATTTTTGAATCGAATGACGGTTATCTTATCAACGTAAAGATAAACAAAGTCCTCAACGGTATGGGCTTCGGCACGGAGACCTACGACAGAGTTATCTCAACTCTGAGCGGTGGTGAAAAGACACGTCTTGCACTTTCAAAGCTTCTGCTTGAAAATCCGAACCTGCTTATCCTTGATGAACCTACGAACCACCTTGATTTCAACACAATAATGTGGCTTGAAGATTATCTGAAAGATTACAAGGGCGCACTTCTCATCGTTTCACATGACAGATACTTCCTTGACAAGCTTACGACTTCGACCTGCGAGATAGAACGAGGCAGGCTCAAACGTTACAAGGGCAACTACTCCGCTTTTACAAAGCTTAAAGAAGCAGATGTTATTCGTCAGATGAAAGAATACGAGGCACAGCAGGAGGAGATCGCCAAGCTTCAGGATTTCATCGACAGAAATCTTGTCCGTGCAACGACTTCAAATATGGCGAAAAGCCGTATAAAGAAGCTTGAAGCTATGGAGCTTATTGAGAAGCCTGTAACAAACACTAAGTCGGCGAAGATAAAGTTTGAGTATGATATTGCACCTCCGATCGATGTTCTTACGGTAAAAAATATCGATGTTTCGGTCGGCAGTGGTTATGACAGAAAAACGCTCGTTGATAACCTTTCATTTGAGGTCAAGCGTGGAGAAAAGCTTGGTATCATCGGCTCAAACGGTATCGGAAAATCGACTTTGCTGAAAATTATCCAGCATATACTCCCCTGCTCTCATGGTTCGGTCGAATGGACAAAGAACATAAAAATATCCTATTTCGATCAGGAGAATTCGCAGCTTGATTTCAATAAGACAGTTATGGAAGAGGTTCACTCACGCTACCGCACAATGAGCGACTTGGAGATACGTTCCATTCTCGGCTCTGTACGCATGGTCGGAGAGAATGTTTTCAAGCCGATAAGCGTTATAAGCGGCGGCGAACGTGCAAAGCTTTGTTTTGCTATAATGATGCTTGAACGAGGAAATGTTCTGATTCTGGACGAGCCTACGAACCACCTTGATATTGATACAAAAGAAGTTCTTGAAAAGGCTCTCTGCGATTATGACGGAACGATAATTTTCGTATCGCACGACCGTTATCTTCTTAACAGACTTGCAACGAGAATACTTGAGATTACTCCCGATTCTGTCGAAAGCTTTAACGGCGGATTCGATGAGTATATGGAAGTAAAGCGGTCAAAACAGCTTGCCGAGGAAAAGCAGCTTGAAGCACAGAAAGCGGAAAAAGCAAAACAGGAAGCTGTTGAAAAGAGCGTTAAGGCTTACAGAAGTAAGGAGCAGCGTTCGGCAGATGCCAAAAAGCGAAACCGTATCCGTGAGCTTGAAAAGGAGATCGAAAAGCTCGAAGCGGAAATGCAGGCTTTGCAGGAAGAAATGGCTTCTCCCGAGGTCTGTCAGAATTATCAGCTTATGCAGGAAAAATGCGCCGAATTTGAGCAGAAAAAGCTGCTTTCCGCTGAATATTCCGACGAATGGCTTGCGCTTTCGGAAGAAATGGAGAACTGATACTGTCTTTTTAAACAAAATCAACATAAATATGCTTTGAAATTTATGATTTAATACAAATAATAATAAAAAATGCCGTATATGTATTGACATAATATATTATACGGCATATAATATATACAGAGTTAAGAAAAAGCTGATTATTGCAATCAACATTTCTTTTTACACCAAGGAGGTACATAAATATGGCTTTTCCGGTAAGTGCAGCGTTACTGGACGCTCTTGTACTCTCGGTCGTTTCAAAGGAAGATACCTACGGTTACAAAATTACTCAGGAGATACGCGAAGCAATGGATATGTCGGAATCGACGCTCTACCCTGTCCTTCGCAGACTTCTGAAAAATAACTTCCTTGAAAGCTACGATCAGGAGTATATGGGGCGAAACAGAAGATACTACAAGATCACAGACGAGGGATCAAAACAGCTTGAGGACTATCAAAGCGAATGGATTATCTATAAAGAAAAAATCGACAAACTTATGATAAATTCCGATGACAACAGGAGTGAAAACAATGAATAAACAAGAATACCTTTCCGAATTGGAGGCGCACCTTGCTTCTCTCTCAGAGGAAGAACGTAATGACGCACTCCGGTTCTATGAAGAATATTTTGAAGATGCAGGTCCCGAAAATGAACAGCAGGTCATTTCCGAGCTTGGAAAACCTTTTGCACTTGCAAAGAGCATTATCTGTGAACAGTCTGCTTATTCAAAAAGCAAGTCATTTGCCAACTATAAGGCAAGCATTTCCGCAAACTACAACTCGGCATCATCGGAAGAAGCTGAACCCGATGTTGCTCCCGATACAGCACCTCAGCAGCCTCACACGCAGTACACGGCTTATAATTACGCTGGTTCGTCAGCTTCAAATGAAAATACCGACGAAAAGTTCGGCTCTTACGACAAATATAAGGAAAGCTACGGCGGTTACAATAATGACGCTGCATATTCGTCCAACACAAATACGAATAACAATAACTATGATAACTCCTATAAAAGGAACGGTAGTTACAGCCGCAGTTCTTCTGCAGGCTCATCTGATACAGTAGGTTTTGTACTTTTTGTACTTCTTATCGTGTTCGTTATTGCTCCTGCTGTAATTACGCTTGGCTGTATTGCTTTTGGTTTGCTTATCGGAGCGATTGGCTGCCTTATCGGTGCATTGGTTGTTCTGCTCGTAGCAATTTTTAAAATGTCGGCATTTTATCTTGGTGCATCGATCTTATGTGCAGGTCTGACAATGATATTCCTGCCGATCGGACTTCTTTTGGCTGTAAAGCTTCTTCCCAAGATAGTTAAATGGACAGCCCAAACTGTCAAGAATCTTGCGGGAGGTGTTATCGAATGAGCAAGCTTGCAAAAGTATGCGCGGTATTTTTACCGATAGGATTTGTTTTTTCTGTTGTGGGCGGCATCATAATGTCAATAAGTGAATCACCTGATTTTGACGGTTCAACGGATTATGAAGTGGTTTATACATCAGTGCCCTATGATGATGAATATAATGAAGAATGCGATGATGGATCAGCAATTACCTACAGTTCAAATGAAGCGGATTCCATTGTTCTGAACTGCAAAGCGGCAACTATAAATTTATTCAAGTGCGAAAAATACCTCGTCAATACAGATGAACTTGACAGTAATGACCTCTCCGTAACCAATTCAGACGGAACATTAAATGTCAACTACAGTAAAGAAGCAATTGAGGATACAGACGGTGATCCGCTTTCTATCGGTATTCCAAAAAGCTGTAAAAACATCACTATCAAATGCAATGCAGGTGATATAACAATAGACGAATTTATGGGAAATACTATTGAAATATCCGTGGATTGCGGTAACATTGAGATCAGCAATTCAACTGTTTCAGATTCATGCGTAATAAACAATACACTTGGAAATGCGTATTTTTACGGTTCTGATATTACAGGACTCAATGCCGATATGGTTTCGGGAAACATAAGTATTTACAGCACTATGTTAAGCGGAAGCAATAAGCTTAATGTTGATGTCGGAAATGCATATCTGACATTCAAAGGTTATCCTTCCGATTATACGATCAATGCCAATGTCAAGGTTGGCGAAATTGAATGTGATTATGATCTGAGCGAAAACACCTATTCAGATGATAAAATAGACATTTCAATTCTTGCAGGTAATTGTTCAATTGACTTTTATAATGAATATAATGAATAACTAAAAGGAGTAACAGCTATGAAAAAACTTTTAAGAACAAATGACAACAAGGTAATTTGCGGTGTCTGCGCAGGTTTTGCAAACTATTTCGGTATTGACCCCACGGTAATAAGAGTCGTTTGGGCAATACTTGCACTCTGTTCATTCGGAGTTGCCGCTATTGCATATATTATTTGTGCGATAATCATTCCCGTTGATAACGGAACATCTGTGATGTGACAATTTCAAATAATTCCTCCATATAATTTAAGGGACTTTGCATTGACCGCAAAGTCCCTTTTAATATTAAACACCAATAAAATACAGGAAAAATCTGCGCCGAAATCCAATATAAACCTGTTAAAAACAGCTACGAGATTGTCGGCTTGATTTTTTCCAAATTTTAAATGGTGTTTAGTATAATTTATTTCAGCATTTCAAGAAATTCTTCTTCACTGATTATTTTTATGCCAAGCTCCTGCGCTTTTGTGAGTTTAGAACCTGCTTCTTCACCTGCGAGAACGTATGTCGTTTTCTTTGATACCGACCCCGAAGCCTTACCGCCGAAGTTCTCTATCATAGCCTTTGCTTCATCACGTTTAAGCGTTGGAAGTGTTCCCGTAAGAACGAATGTCATTCCTGCAAAACGGTCATCACCAGATCTCTGTGAGGTGTATTCCATCTTTACACCCTTTTCACGAAGTGTCTTAACAAGCTCTCGGAAATGTACTTCCGAAAAGGCTTTCTCAACATTCTCAGACATAACTGTACCGAAACCGTCTATCTCAGCGATCTCCTCAGCGGTTGCAGACATTATTTTGTCTATGCTGCCGAATTTTTCGCACAGAAGCTTTGCGGCCGCAGAGCCGATATTTCTTATTCCAAGGCCGAAAATTACACGGTCAAGCGGATTATCTTTTGATTTTTCGATAGCTGCAATAAGATTTTCAGCAGATTTTCTGCCAAAACGTTCAAGTGTTTCAAGTTCGTTGACATTTAAGCTGTAAATATCTTCAACATTTTTTATAAGATGTGCATCAAGCAGCATTCCAACGACCGCATCGCCCATTCCGTCAATGTTCATTGCGCCCTTACTTGCAAAATGGATAATATTTCGCTTTATCTGTGCAGGACAGTCAATGTTTGTGCAGCGGAGTGCGGCTTCATCGGCAAAGCGAACTGTTTCAGCTCCGCAGACGGGGCATTTGTCGGGAAGTTTATATGGTTCAGAACCTTCCTGATGCGAAACGGAGGAAATAACCTCGGGAATGATCTCCCCTGCCTTACGAACCATTATCTCGTCGCCGATGCGGATATCCTTTTCATCGATAAACTCCTGATTATGGAGCGTAGCTCTGCTGACGCTTGTTCCTGCAAGCTTAACGGGTTCAAAAATCGCCACAGGAGTTATCGCACCCGTTCTGCCGACGTTTACTTCGATGTCAAGCAGTTTGGTTTTCTTTTCCTCGGGAGGAAATTTATATGCAACTGCCCATTTCGGAACTTTCGCGGTTGCTCCGAGAGAGGTTCGCTGTGCAAAGTCATCGACCTTTACAACGACTCCGTCAATATCGAACGAATATTTTCCGCGCATATCGCCTATTGCGCTGATACGTTCCTTGACCTGTTCATAAGTTTCGACTTTTTGATAATCTGCGATTACTTTAAATCCAAGACTTTTAAGAAAATCAAGCGACTGTTTATGCGAAGTCAGCTCTTTACCCTCTATCTGCTGAATATTGAAAACGAATATGTCAAGCTTTCTTGAAGCTGCGATCTTAGGATTTTTCTGACGAAGTGAGCCTGCCGCCGCATTTCTTGGATTCTTGAACGGTTCTTCCCCATTATCCTCCTGTGTTTTGACAAGATCATCAAAAACCGGCAGCGACATATAGACTTCCCCTCTTACTTCAAGGAAAGGAATTGGTTCTTTTAGCTTTAACGGAATAGATTTTATCGTTTTTAGATTGGCAGTAACATCTTCTCCGATGAAACCGTCACCTCTTGTCGAACCTCGGACAAAGCTGCCGTTTTCATATTCAAGCGAAACGGAAAGACCGTCTATTTTCGGTTCAACTACATACTCGGGATCGGAAACCTCTGTCTGACACCGTTCTGTAAAGGCTCTGACCTGTTCAAAGTCAAAAACGTCCTGCAGACTTCCCATCTGAACTTTATGCTCAACTTTTTCAAAATCATTGAGCGCCTCACCGCCGACACGCTGCGTTGGTGAATTAGGATCGGCAAGCTCCGGATATTTTTCCTCGAGCGCTTTAAGCTCCTGCATCATCATATCGTAGGTATAGTCCTCGACAGACGGGTTATCCATTACATAATATTCATAATTATACTTTTCAAGCGTAGTTCTTAATTCATTAACTCTGTCAATTATATTTTTATCCATAATTCACCCTGACAAAAAACGGATACAGTTTGCACACGAAAGCATTATGCTTACTTTAATACAAATTGTACCCGTTTATATTGCGTTTTATTACAAAATTACTTTTTGAGCTTTACAGCAGCTTCTGCTTTTTCAGCGATGTTTTCAGCACAAAGTCCGAATTCCTTAAGGAGGTCAACTGCGGGACCCGAATGACCGAATACATCATTTACGCCGACCTTTACAACAGGAACCGGGCAGCATTCTGTTACAACGTCAGCAACAGCAGAACCCAGTCCGCCGATAACGCTGTGTTCCTCGGCTGTTACAATAACGCCTGTTTCCTTTGCAGCCTTGCAGATGATATCCTTGTCGATAGGCTTGATGGTGTGCATATTGATAACTCTTGCGGAGATGCCTTTTTCTGCAAGCATATCAGCAGCTTTTCTTGCTTCACCAACCATAAGTCCTGTTGCGATGATAGTTACATCATTGCCGTCACGGAGCTGGATGCCCTTGCCAAGTTCAAACTTGTAAGTATCCTTGTCATTGAAATTCTCAACAGCAAGACGGCCAAAACGCATATATACAGGACCGTTGAAATCAAGAGCAGCCTTTACAGCAGCCTTTGTTTCAACATCATCGGCAGGACAAATAATTGTCATACCCGGGATAGTTCTCATAAGAGCAATATCTTCGTTACACTGGTGAGTAGCACCGTCTTCACCAACAGAGATACCTGCGTGAGTTGCGCCGATCTTTACGTTGAGGTGAGGGTAACCGATAGAGTTACGAACTATCTCATAAGCTCTGCCTGCAGCAAACATTGCAAAAGAGCTTGCGAAAACCTTTTTGCCCGTTGTGGAAAGACCTGCAGCAACACCCATCATATTTGCTTCTGCAATTCCGCAATCGATGAAACGTTCGGGGTGAGCTTTCTTGAAAATGCCTGTCTTTGTTGCGGCAGCAAGGTCAGCGTCAAGTACGATAAGATCTTCATATTCATCGGCAAGTGCAGCAAGAGCCTCGCCGTAGCTTTCTCTGGTAGCTTTTTTGATTACATCTGCCATGTTCTTAGTCCTCCAAGCTTTCTAATGTTTTGTTGAGTTCGTCCATTGCCTGTGCATACTGTTCAGCATTAGGAGCTGTACCGTGCCAGCCGACCTGATTTTCCATGAACGAAACGCCCTTGCCCTTAACGCTTGTCATAACGATAGCAACAGGCTTGCCATTGATCTTTTCAGCTTCATCAAAAGCTCTTTCAATATCATCAAAATCGTGTGCGTTCATTGTGATAACGTGCCAGCCGAAAGCTTCAAACTTGTCCGTAATAGGCATAGGTGAGCAAACATCTGTGATCTTGCCGTCGATCTGCAAGCCGTTGTTGTCAACGATAGCAACAAGGTTATCAAGCTTATTGTGTGCGGAGAACATTGCAGCTTCCCAAACCTGACCTTCTTCGATCTCGCCGTCGCCGAGGATAGTGTAAACCTTGTAGGAAGCAGAAGAAAGCTTGCCGCCGAGTGCCATACCTGCAGCAGCAGAGATGCCCTGACCGAGCGAGCCTGTGCTCATATCAACGCCCGGTGTACCCTTCATATCAGGGTGACCCTGAAGCATTGCTCCGATGTGACGAAGCTTTTTAAGTTCGGATTTGTCAAAGAAACCTCTTTCTGCGAGAACCGCATAAAGAGCAGGAGCGCAGTGACCCTTTGAAAGAACGAAACGATCTCTGTCAGCCCACTTGGGGTTCTTAGGGTCAACATTAAGCTTTGCAAAGTAAAGATAAGTAAGAACATCGCTTATTGAGAGCGATCCGCCCGGGTGACCCGACTTAGCGTTGTAAACGCCTTCGATAACGCCCATTCTGACTTTGCAGGCTGTCTTTTCAAGCTGTTTTTTTATTGTTGCATCCATATTCATACCTCCGTATATTTTAAATGTTCGTTAAAGAACATTCATGACATAATAAAGTGCCTCGGCAACTGCACCGTTGTCACAATCTGCTTTTGTGACCATGCAAGCGATCTTTTTCACTTCGTCCAAAGCATTTGCAGGTGCTATCGGTATATCGGCATTCTGCAGCATTTCAATATCATTGTTAAAGTCACCGCAGGCAGCGACAGTATATCCGTAACCGCGATATAATTCAAGCATTCTTTTGAGTGCCATACCCTTTGAGCAGCCGTTCGGCAGTATCTCGTAAAAATATTTGCTTGAACGCACAAAGGTCAGGTTATTCCAACCCTTATTTTGGGTATAATCGGTAAGTTTGTCTATCTCGTCCGGATCGGCAGCAAAAAGAACCTTGCACCAACCCTCGGGAGAGATGTCTTTTATATCAGCCGAACGGGGAACAATATCTTTATAAGAAATATCTATGTGATATTCTTCCTGAATACTGTACTGCGGAACAAGTATCTCATCGGAGAGGTCTATCTCTGCACCGACTTTCGGAAATTTTTCAAGTATATCCTTTACGGCTTCGTATGCTGACAGATCAACAAAATTCTGCCATGCATATTTCTTTTCTTTGCAGTCATAAATAGCGCCGCCGTTCAGTACGATCATAGGTTCATCAAGCTTCAATGTGCTGAAATACTGCGACGCAGACTGAACTGTTCTTCCCGTTGCGACTGTAAATCTTCCACCGAATTTTCGGAAATCATAAATTGCGTCAAGATCTTTTGGGTTGAGCCGCTTGTTTGCAGGAAGCAGCGTTCCGTCCATGTCAGTAATAAAAATTACATTGGATAAATCTTTCATGGCTAAAAACCTACATTTTTTTCAATTTATTGATGACCGATTTAAAGTAATCGGGTAATTCACTGTCAAATTCGTAATATTTTCCGTCAACAGGGTGAACAAAGCCTATTTTTTTGGCGTGAAGGCATTGACATTCACAGAACTTAGACGGCTTTCCGTAAACATCATCACCGAACACCGGATGACCTATATAAGCCATGTGTACTCGTATCTGATGTGTTCGTCCTGTAAAGAGCTTGAGCTTTACAAACGAATATCCGTTATATTCTTCAAGAACCGTATATTCAGTCTTGGCAGGCTTTGAATTTTTCTCTGTCACGCACATTTTTTTGCGGTCAACAGGGTGTCTGCCTATAGGAGCTTCAATAATACCGTGACTTTCTTTTAGACGACCACATATTATAGCTTGGTACTCTCGTGTAAAGGTGTGCGCCTTTATTTGTTCAGCAAGTCCGAGATGTGCACGATCCGTCTTTGCGACTATCAAAAGTCCGCTTGTATTTTTGTCGATGCGATGAACTATTCCGGGACGGATAACTCCATTGATAGACGAAAGCCTGTCCTTGCAGTGATAAAGCAGTGCATTGACCAATGTTCCGCTGTAGTTGCCGGCGGCAGGATGAACTACCATTCCTTTTGGCTTATTAACAACAAGAAGATCATCATCTTCGTAAACTATCTCTATCGGGATATTTTCTGCCATGACATCAAGTTCGGTAGGCTCGGGTACAATAACGGAAATATTATCTCCATTCTTTACTGAGCAGCTTTTGCTGACAGTCTTGCCATTGAGAGTGACCTGACCGTCCTTTATAAGCTTTTGCAGCATTGAACGGGTAAGGTCAGCACAATTATCACTCAGCCACTTGTCGATCCGTATCTGTTCCCCGTTTTCGAGGTTTTCTACGGTAAAGAAAAGCTCATCCATGCTGTTTCTCCGATTTGTTCTCAATAAAGCAAACATAGATCACAAGGCATATCGCACCAAGGACAACGCAAATATCCGCAAAATTGAATATCGCAAAGTTAAAGAGCCTGACTTCGATATAATCGATAACATAGCCAAGCCTTATGCGGTCGATAAGGTTTCCGATTCCTCCTGCGATAACCGCCGCTGCACTGTAAACCATAAATGGATTTTTTTTCTTGTCCTTTATAACCCAAACAGTGAGAAGAATTATCAGTGCAAGCGTGAGAATTATCAGAAACCAACGTGCTCCCTCAAAGCTGCTGAACGCCGCTCCCCTATTTTCGACATAACGAAGTCCGATCACATCAAGGTTACCAAATTTGATAAGATCGCATGAGGAAACCTCGGCAAAAACCGAATTTACCATAAAATATTTGAGGAACTGGTCGGCAGCAATAAGGAGTACAATTATTGCAATTGAAATAATCAACATATAAATATCCATGGTGCAGACCGAAATTATCAGTCTGCACTATTTCTTTACTTTAAAATTTTTGCTACTTCTTCTGCGCAGCGGTCGCAAAGTGTAGGATAAAGAGCGTTTTTGCCGACAGACTTGGAGTAGATCCAGCATCTTTCGCACTTTTCGCCGTCAGCCTTTGCAACATCATAAGAAAGATTGTCAGCCATAAAGTCGCTCTTGAATTCACCGCTGCCGCCGTCAATGATCTCAACGCCCGAAACAATGAATACCTTTGCAAGAATATCGGAGTAGCTGTCAAGCTTTGCGTGGAGTGAAGCATCACTGTTTACATGGATAATAACCTTTGCTTCAAGTGAAGCACCGATAAACTTGTCAGCACGTTTAACTTCGAGAGCCTTTGTAGCGTCAGCTCTGAGCTGATAGATGAAGTTCCACTTCTCAACAAATGCATCATCTACCTGAACGTCAATTGGTGTCGGGAAGTTATTCATCATAACGCTGTTTGTATCGTCTGCCTCGGAATGCGGCATATACTTCCAGATCTCTTCTGCTGTGAAAGCAAGAACAGGAGCAACAAGACGGGAAAGTGCGTTGATGATGTAGTACATTGCTGTCTGAGCAGCACGTCTGTCAGCGGATTTTTCGCCTGTGCAGTAAAGTCTGTCCTTGATGATATCAAGGTAGAAGTTGGACATATCTGTTACGCAGAAATTATGGATTCCGTGTATTGCAACATGGAAATCAAATGCGTCGTAAGCAGCCTTACACTTTTCGATAAGAGCATTAAGGCGGAGCAATGCCCACTTGTCTATCTCATGAAGCTCATTGATAGGAACAATGTCTTTCTTTACATTGAAACCATTGCTGTCGCCGAGGTTTCCGAGAATATAACGTGCAGTGTTGCGGATCTTCTTATAGGTATCGGTAAGCTGCTTAAGAATTTCGTTTGAGAAACGAATGTCAGCGTGATAATCGGAAGAAGCAACCCAAAGTCTGAGGATATCTGCACCGTATTTATCTGTGATCTCGCTCGGGTCGACACCGTTTCCGAGGGATTTATGCATTGTTTTGCCCTCGCCGTCAACTACCCAGCCGTGAGTACATACAGCCTTGTAAGGCGCTCTGCCGTAGATAGCTGAAGATGTGAGGAGTGAGGACTGGAACCAACCTCTGTACTGGTCTGCGCCCTCAAGATAAAGGTCAACAGGTGTATCAAATCCGCGTTCTTCCATAACAGCTTTATGTGTAACGCCGCTGTCGAACCAAACGTCAAAGATATCTGTTTCCTTGACAAATTCCGTGCAGCCGCATTCGCACTTAAGTCCCTCCGGAATAAGATCCTTTACATCGTGGATATACCAAGCATCAGAACCCTCTTTGCGGAAGAGCTCGGAAGTCTTCTTGATAGTTTCATCGGTAACGATAGGCTTGCCGCAGTCCTTGCAGTAGAATACCGGAATAGGAACACCCCAAGTTCTCTGACGGGAAATACACCAGTCGCTTCTGTCGTTTACCATTCCCTTGATACGCTCTTCGCCCCATTCAGGGATCCACTGTACCTTGCTGATGTTTTCGATAGCATTATCCTTAAAGCCCTTTACGGAGCAGAACCACTGTTCAGTTGCTCTGAAAAGGATAGGATTTTTACATCTCCAGCAGTGAGGATACTGGTGGACGATCTTTTCAAGTGCGAAAAGTGCGCCGCTCTCTTCAAGATCCTTAGCGATGATCTTGTTGGAATCTGTAGTGGAAAGACCTGCATATTTGCCTGCCTCAGCAGTCTGGATACCCTTTGCGTCAACAGGAACAACAATGCCGATCTCAGGATATTTCTTGCATACTTCAAAGTCGTCTACACCGAAGCCCGGAGCCGTATGAACGCATCCCGTACCACTTTCAAGTGTAACATGATCTCCGACGATAACGAGAGAATCTCTTCCCATAAATGGGTGAGCAGCTTTCATATATTCAAGCTCTTTGCCTGTGAATGTTCCTTCGGTCGTGTAGTTTTCTATCTTTGCAGCTTCCATTGTTGGCTTAACAAGTTCAGCAGCCATAATGTAGTTTTCGCCGTTAGCCTTTACAACTGTATATTCATAATCAGGGCCAAGGCAGATAGCAAGGTTGCCCGGAAGTGTCCAGGTCGTTGTTGTCCAGATAACAAAGAATGTCTTATCAAGATCAAGTCCCATTGCTGTGAACTTGCCCTTATCGTCTGTTACCTTGAACTTAACATAAATTGAGTGGCATGGGTCATTTGCATATTCAATTTCAGCTTCTGCAAGAGCAGTCTGGCAGTCAGGACACCAGTAAACAGGCTTCAATCCCTTGTAGATGTAACCTTTCTTGTACATCTCACCGAATACTTCGATCTCGTTAGCTTCAAAACCGGGTTTGAGTGTGAGATATGGATCGTCAAAATCGCCCCAAACGCCAAGTCTTACGAACTGCTTCTTCTGATTTTCTACCTGTGTGAGAGCATATTCGTGGCAGTGCTTACGAAGCTCAACGGGAGAAATAGCTCCCTTGTCAACGCCAAGCGCTTTGAGTGCTTTAAGCTCGATAGGAAGTCCGTGTGTATCCCAACCGGGGATATACGGTGAGCAGTAACCGCTCATATTTTTATAACGAACAATAATATCCTTGAGTACCTTATTAAGAGCAGTACCCATGTGGATATCGCCGTTTGCATACGGAGGACCGTCGTGAAGAACGTACTTAGGCTTTTCGCTGTTCTTCTCGATCATTTTGTAATATGTTTTGTTTTTTGCCCAATCCTCGAGCATAGCGGGTTCTTTCTGAACAAGATTTCCTCTCATCGAGAATTCCGTTTTCGGAAGATTGATAGTTGAATTAAAATCCTGCGCCATTTGATTTTATCTCCTTATTTAAAAGTAGAATATAGCAGCTAACACTACGCTGCAAAATAGATCACTTATTCTGACCGAATTTGAGATTGCCGAATTTGCTTTCGCCGCTCGACTGGTTGCTTTCAAACGGGAAGCCTGTTCTTTCTCTTTTTACTGAAGAAGTATCAACAACTCTTGTTGCTTCCATATTTACGGGAGCAGGCTCTGCCTTTGGCTGTTCAGCAGGCTTTTCTTCAACTGCTGTCGAAGTGGGAGCTTCTTCCTCGCTTTCATCTTCAAATTCGGGGATAGATGTTATCTGTTCAAGGTGAGCCTTGTACATTGTAAGAAGATTTTGCTTGAAATCGGAAACCTCCTGCTGCATCTTAGCGAGGCAGTGTTTTTCCTTTTCAAGCTGAACTCTTGTATTTCCGATGATCTCTTCTGCCTTGACATGAGCTTCGGCGATGATCTTGTCGGCGTTTTCATGTGCTTCCTGAACGACTGCTCTTCCCTGCTTCTGGGCGCCGATAAGAGCGTCTTTAAGAGCATCTTCGTCCTTTTTATATTCTCTAACGCTTTCAACAAGAACCTCGATCTTTTTTTCGATCTCTTCTTTGTCTTTCTGCATCTGAGTTATCTGGAGTGCGATCTCACGGAGAAAATCGTCAACTTCTTCGGGCTTGTAGCCGGGTCTTGTCTGTTCAAATTTTTTATTATTGATATCCTTAGCTGTAAGCATCTTTTTGACCATTCCTTTCTGAATTCCATACGAAACGGAACTCTTAGTCTGAAAAATTCAAACCTTTAAATATATTTCTTTATTGTGATATGTATTCTGTCTTTCTTTGTAGTGCCGTTTATGCTGCCAAAAATAAATTTACCGTGACCTCTTGCGGAAAAAATATCACCACAGTTCATTTCTTTGCTTACTGATTCGCAGGGGCGTGAATTGAGTAAAACATTGCCGCTTCTTATAAGCTGTGCTGTTTTTTCACGGCTCAGTTTCAAAGCAAGGCTTATTACGCAGTCTGCGCGAAGTGATGAGATCGTTCCCGAGATCTCCTTAAAGCTTTCGTTGGGTTTTATTTCGGGTGAAGGGTTCACACTTATTTTTACGCCCTCCGAACCGATCTTTTTTACTTCATTCATTATCGTATCGACAATAGTATTGTAAACAAAAGCTACTGTAAGTCCATCATTTACAATGATATCCCCGATCATATTCCTGTTTATTCCGCAGGACATAAATGAACCGAGAAAATCACGGTGAGAAAGCTTTTTTTCGCTCCGATATCTTATTTCAAGTGCTGTTATCGGAAAATCCAATGGTTCACATTCGGAATACGGAGGAAAAACACCAAGAACACATCTCGAGGCTTCGTCAAATCCACCATAAAAGCAGAAATTATCAAAGCCGATGTTTCCAAGCACAGAACGAGCTATCTCAACCTGATTTCCGTCAAGAAATGCTGTAAATCTCGGTATATATTTTCTTTCGCAGATGTCAATGATATCCGCAGTATGCGAAGCAAACAACCTGTCCTCATCGGATAGTCTGTCAAAGTATGAACCCGAAAGCTTCATCAGATGATAACGCCGTTGTTTTCGAGTTCACCTACGAGATCTTCGCCGACAAATCCAACATTGTAAGGTGTGATGATGAATGTATTGTTTGCAACAGGCTTGATGTTTCCGCCATTTGCATAAGCAACGCCGCCGAGAAAGTCGATGATTCTTCTTGTAACGTCAGGTGTTGTAGATTCAAGATTGAGTACAACAGTTTTCTTGGAGTTAAGGTGGTTAGCGATCTCCTTTGTGTCGGCAAAGACCTCAGGCTTAACAAGAATGACCTGAAGCTGTGCAGTTGCGCTGATATTTACGACTCTGTTTGTCTTAGGGTCGTCATCTCTGTCATAATTATTGGGCTGTTCATTTACATAATCATCGGAACGATCGTCGTCCTCAGCACCCATTCCGATTGCTTCTTTAATAGTATCAAGAAATCCCATATTTTACATCCTCTCTTTATTTTCTGGCACCAAAAATACCGGAACCAATTCTTACTATATTTGAACCATATTTAATGGCCTCAACGTAATCAGCGGACATTCCCATTGAAAGAATATCCATTGATACGTTTTCTGTTTTTTTGTTTCCCATTTTGCAGAAAAGCTCCTGCATTTTTGCAAAATAGGCTTCGGAGTTTCCTTTAGGCGGTATAGTCATAAGACCACAAAGCTTTATTCCGTGAAACTCGGACACACCATAGATAAGCTCGTCCAGCTTTTCGGGAGAAATTCCGAATTTTGATTCTTCCCCGCCGATATTAACTTCGGCAAGGACTTTCATTATTTTTCCGTTCCTTTCGGCAGCCTTACTTATTTCTTTTGCAAGGTCAAGGCTGTCCACCGAGTGTATGCACTCAACGGAGTTGATTATGTATTTTATCTTATTGCTCTGCAAATGTCCGATAAAATGGACTTCCGCAGGCTTGTAGATATCCTTTTTTTCAAGATATTCCTGAACTCTGTTCTCGCCGAGAAGATCAGCACCGCAGTCAATGACCGTATTCACGATCTCCGCAGGAACGGTTTTCGTGACAGCCATAAGGCGGACGGTTTCATTGCTTTTTCGATATTTAGCTTTTGCTTCCTGAACGTTGAACAGCGCTTTTCGGTAGTTTTCACAAGCATCATTATTCATTTGCCGCTTCATCTCCGTTAGTTACTTCTGTCACCGAAACAGATTCAGCAGTTGTTTCGGGAGCGGTCGCTTCTTCCGACTGTTCTTCCGTACTTGCTGTTGTTACCTGTTCCATTACCTCGGCAGGTATCTCACCGCTTAGGATAATATCTTCATAAACGCTGATATAGCCTGTATCTGAGGTAATTGCAGACAAGAGATATTCATCACATTCGTATATAACATCAACTTTTTTAAAGGCGATCCGCTGTCCGAGAAGAACATAAACGCCCTTTTCGTTGTTTTTGTTGAATCTCACAGCCTCTCTCGGAACTTTTATACCGTTAAAGTCATCGAGGATTATCTCAACTCTTTCGGTTCGGTACTGAACGAGGTTGAAGTTCAGCTTTTCGCAGGATAAAACAATAACACATTCCTCAGGGTCATCGGTTTCGATAACATCTGTGATCTTCGCTGTGAGAAGATCGGGCGTAGATGAAAGCTTTACCTTGACTTCTTTTCCGGGATTGAATGAAGCGTCTTTAGGATTAACTATTCCTACAAGATCCCATTCATAGTCATCAACTATCTTTCCAACCGCTTTTTTTGAAACTTTGGCTGCATTGTAGCCGTCGTTTTTTATGACTTCTTTTATGTCATCGGCTGTTATGGACGAAAGCTTGTCCGTTGAAAGGATATCTTCATATCCGTCAACATAGCTGATAAAATATCCCGAATTGGGAACGGTTATGATATCAATAGGATTGTTCTGTTTTGCTTCAAGAAGCTTTATCTGCTTTTCCAGCTGTTCTATCCTATCATTGTAATCTGTTTCTTCGCCGATAACGATCTGATAAATTCCCGTAAGCATCTGGAAATCATTGCTTTCCGATCTTAAGGAACTAAGATCATTTCTTGCGGCGAGTGTTGTGATCGTGCGGTATTTTTCATCGATAAGACTTGAAATGAACTCGGGCTGTGCAACTACTGTCGTACCCGGACTTTGTTCTTTTTTCAATATCTCAACTTCGTTTTTGAGGTTTTCGATCTGCTGGTTGATATAGATATCATTTGCAGATCTGTACACATACGCAACAACGGAATCCTTGGCTACCTTGCTTCCGTCGGAAGACGGATAACTCAGAACGCCGTTTTTTCCTCCGCTGACAATGGTTTCGTTTCGGACGTAAACGCCATTGAAAGTGACCTTTTCAGCCGATGAATATACCGTAGCTGTTTCTGTTGTGTAATCATCTTCAAAAACCTGAACGAACTGATGAAAGACCGTAACGAGCATAAAGATTGAAAGGATAAGAACAAGAACTTTTCCTGTAATTGTATCCATATTACTCTCCCGAATGAAGAATTACTGTTCGGAATCGAGTATCGGGATAGGCTTGCTCGGAACTATCGTTGAGATAGCGTGTTTGAAAACAAGCTCCTGCTTTCCGTCGCAGTCAAGAATGACCGTGTAGTTATCAAAACCCTTAACGATACCCTTGAACTGGAAGCCATTCGTGAGGATAAAAGTAACATATATCTTATCTTTTCGTGCCTGATTGAGAAAAACATCTTGTAAATTCATATTCTTATTCATTGCTATCACTCCTTAGGATCATTAGCACGGTTCAACGTTTTGCTAACTTTTGATATTGCATAATGATCTTTTCATACACACAGTATATTATATCACAAAATTTCAGTTTTGGCTACTATTTTTTTACATTCTGCAATAATTGTACTAAATGCTGTATCTTCTTCGATTTCTACCCACTGAATTCGTTCATCTCGACGAAACCAAGTGAGCTGGCGCTTTGCATAATTGCGCGAATATTGCTTGATTTTGTCAATACATTCCTCTTTTGGTTTAACTCCATCAAAATATGGAATTAATTCCTTGTAACCTATTGCCTGGCAGGCTGTTCCAAGTTTTTCATTTTCGTAAACAGCGCGGCACTCCTCGATAAGACCTTTTTCAAGCATGATATCCACTCGCCTGTTTATTCTGTCATAAAGAACGCTTCGGTCTTTGTATGTCAAGCCGATCATGCACGCATTGTAAAGACTGTCCTGCATACGGTTGAGCTCCTTGTGCCTGCTGAACGGAATTTCCGTTACCTCGTAAACTTCCAACGCACGGATAATTCTGACAAGATTTGCGGCAGGTATCTTTTCGGCGGCTTCGGGGTCAATTTCACGAAGCTTTTCAAGCATTGCTTCGTTGCCGATGCGCTCGGCTTCTTCTGTAAGCTTTCTGCGAACGCTGCCGTCTGTTATCGCATTGTCGAAGTTGATGTTGTCTATGAGTGAAGAAACATAAAGTCCCGTTCCGCCGACCAATATCGGAAGCTTCCCTCTTGCGGCGATATCCTCTATTTTCTGCTGAGCAAGCTTGACATATTCCGCAACGCTGAATGACGAAGTAGGCTCTAACTCGCTTATAAGATGATGAGGTATTCCCTGCATCTCTTCTTCATCAGGCTTGGCGGTCGCAATGTCCATACCTTTGTATATCTGCATAGAGTCGGCTGAAACGACTTCGCCGTTGTATTCTTTTGCAAGTTCGATGCCGACCGCGGTTTTTCCCGAAGCTGTCGGGCCTACGACCACGATCAAAGGCTGTTTCTTTTCCATTAAACGATTCTCCTGAATTGTTTATCAAGTTCATATTTTGTAATTTTGAACATAACGGGTCTGCCATGAGGACAGTAGCGAATGCTTTCATTCTCAAGAAGTGTGCGGACTATCTCCGCAAGCTCCTTGGGACTGTTTTCATCGTTTGCTTTTATTGCAGCTTTGCAGGCAAAGGTATGATACATATCGTCAAGGATAACGGGAAGAGGATTGTTGCGGTTATTGCTGAAATTGCTTGCAAGTTCGATGATAAGATCGGCAGGGTCGCAGCCGTCCAGCATTGCAGGGATACCGTTTACGCTTACAGAAGTATTTCGCTTTTCAGTAAACGAAAAACCAAGGTCGAATGCTGTCTGCTTGTTCTGAACAAGAGCATCATACTCCTCATTTGAAAGCATAACATCTATTGGTTCAAGCATCATCTGACATTGGAGATTCTGCTGACCTGCTTTGAGCTTTTCAAAAAGTATTCTTTCGTGAGCCGCGTGTTTATCAACGAAGATAACTTCCTTGTCGACTTCGGCAATGATATACTCTTTGAATGCTTCACCTATGATGCGGAAGAATATCTCCTTTTTAGGCTGTTCAATGATAGGTGCTTGCTCGTTTATGTATTTGTAACCGCCGCTGTGCTCGGGAATATCGGGAGTCGGAGTTTCGGGAATATCCTCGGGCGGCTCGACAGTATAAGGGATATCCGTCTGCGAGCTGTCATTTTTATAGTCGTTATATTCGACCTGAACCGAAATATTTTTCTGTGGTATCGGCTCGGAAACAGCAGGCTTTGGCTTTGCCCAAGGCAGATCGGCATAGCTGCCCGTCGGCTTTGAAGTGTTTACCGAAGCGATCCCCATAACGGGAACATTCTCTCTCCTGCCGACAAGATCGCTTACCTCGTTTACACGAAGCGGCTGTTCAAAGCGTTCAGGCCGCGAAAAATGCTGAACGGGTGCAGCAGGTTCAGCTTGCTTTCGCTGTTCTGTATTGAACATAAGCTGTGTACCGATATTATAGCTTTCGGGAAGCGGTTTTGTATAGTCGGGTATCGGCTGCTTTATTTCAATGTTCATCGGCTCGGAATTATTGTGTATAGCCGTTTTTACCGAGAAATAAATGCTGTCATGGATAAGTCTGTCATCATTGAAGCGAACCTCGATTTTTGCAGGGTGAACATTGACATCGAGCATCACTGGCGAAACTTCCATAAGCAGAACGCAGGCAGGAAATTTTCCCTCCATTATGCAGTTCTGATAAGCTTCTTCAAGCGCATAAGAGCAAGTATAGGATTTGACATATCTGCCGTTCACGAAGAAATACTGAAAGTTGCGCTTAGGTCTGCCTTTGAGCGGTTTTACTGTGAAGCCTTTTATCTTCACGCCATTGAGCTTGTATTTTACGGGAATGAGTGATTCTGCGAAGTCTTTTCCCATAACGGAGTATATCGAAGAATAAAGGTCGCCGTCACCCGGAGTAATGAAATCCTGATTGTTGTTTCGTATGAATTTGAATGCGATCTCGGGGTGGGAAACGGCAATTTTACTCGTTATATCCGATATTGCATTTCCCTCGGCAACGTCTTTTTTCAGAAATTTAAGTCGCGCGGGAACGTTGAAGAAAATATCACGGATAATGATTGTTGTACCGTCGGGGCAGCCTGTCTGTTCGTTCAGTTTTTCTTCCGAGCCCTCAATGATATAGTGCGTCCCGTACATACTTCCTGCAACTTTTGTCAGAACCTCGACTCTTGCAACAGCACATATCGAAGCAAGCGCTTCACCGCGGAATCCGAGCGTATTTATGCTGTTAAGGTCTTCCTTAGAGCTGATCTTGCTTGTCGCATGACGAAGAAAAGCCATCGGAACATCTTCCTGCTCCATTCCGCAGCCGTTATCGGTGATACGGATATATGAAATACCGCCGTTTTTTATCTCAACGGTAATATTATCAGCACCGCTGTCTATCGAATTTTCAATAAGCTCTTTTATAACGGAGCTTGGACGCTCGATAACTTCACCTGCGGCAATAAGCTCCGAGGTTTCTTTCTGAAGTAGATTTATTCTTCCCATTTTATCTCCATTTTAAAGCGTTTGAAATTCTTAAAGCGAACTGCAAAGCTCTTTAAGGAACTGCTTTGCTTCTTCCCCGCTGAATTCATCTGCATTTGTCTTTCTAAGTCTGTCAAGGATGATTTCATCATTCATTGCTCCGAATGAAATTTGCAGGTCGTTATCATCGGCTTTGCGCTGCCTCTCGGCAGCTTTTTCTTTCTCCATTTCGGCGAGTATCTCTTTTGCACGGGTCAGGACTTTGTTAGGAAGTCCTGCAAGCTTTGCAACTTCTATGCCATAGCTGTCATCAACTCCGCCGGGTACTATCTTTCGCAGAAATCGTATATCCTCGCCTATTTTCTTGACAGCGACGCTGTAATTTTTAACGCCGTCAAGCTGATCTTCAAGCTTTATAAGTTCGTGATAATGCGTTGCAAAAAGCGTTTTGCAGCCGAGCACACGCTGATTTGCAATATACTCTGCGACCGCAGTTGCAATGCTTATTCCGTCAAAGGTCGAAGTTCCTCTTCCGACTTCATCGAGAATAACAAGGCTCTGCTTGGTTGCATTTTTGAGAATATCAGCGACTTCACTCATTTCGACCATAAAGGTTGACTGACCTGCGGTAAGGTCGTCCGATGCGCCTACTCTGGTGAAAATTTTATCAACAATAGTTATCTTTGCTCTCTTTGCAGGGACAAAGCAGCCTATCTGCGCCATAAGTGTTATGAGTGCTACCTGACGCATATATGTCGATTTACCCGACATATTTGGACCTGTGATTATCTGCATACGGTTGCTGTTCATATCGAGGTATGTGTCGTTCGGAACGTAGATCTCATCTTTGAGCATAAGCTCAACAACGGGGTGGCGACCGTCCGCAATATCGATAACGCCATCGATAGCAATATCTGGTTTTGTATATTCATTTTTCAGCGAAACATAAGCGAACGAGCAAAGAACGTCAAGCTGTGCGACAGCCGAAGCTGTTTCCTGAACACGGGTTATCTTTTCGACGATAAAATCACGGACTTCCGCAAAAATGTTTGCTTCAAGCGAAAGAACTTTTTCGTTTGCACCAAGAATTTCGTTTTCATATTTTTTGAGTTCTTCCGTGATAAATCTTTCGCAGTTTGCGAGCGTCTGTTTTCTGATATAAGTATCGGGAACAAGGTCATAATAGGACTTCGTTACTTCGATATAGTAGCCGAAAACTCTGTTATATCCGATCTTCAGATTCTTGATGCCCGTTTTATCTCGTTCACGCTGTTCGATTCCATCAATGATGTCTTTTCCTCCGCTTATAATGTGACGAAGATTATCAAGTTCCGCATTAAAGCCATCCTTGATAACACCGCCCTCTTTTGCGGTTATCGGAGGTTCATCAACTATCGCTCTTTCGACAAGACCCGAAATATCTTCAAGGGTATCTATCTTGCTGTTAAGTTCGGTAAGAAGCTTTGATGAAAATTCACCGAGTATCTTTTTTATCTCGGGGAGCTGCAAAGCTGTCAGCGAAAGTGATTTTACATCTCTCGGAGTTGCTGTCTTATACATTATTCTTGTCATAAGACGCTCAATATCATAGACTTTGGAAAGCGCATCGGAAAGCTGCTGGCGAAGCACGGATTTTCTGCAAAGCTGTTCGACCGCGTCAAGTCGGTTCGTGATTATCGCAAGCTTTACAAGCGGCTGTTCGATATAGGATTTGAGAAGACGTTTTCCCATTGAAGTATTGGTATGATCAAGCACCCATAAAAGGCTGCCTTTCTTTTCCTTGCTCCGCATTGTTTCAGTAAGCTCGAGGTTTCTTCTCGCTGTATAATCAAGCTCCATAAAGAAGTTATCATTATAGCGTTTGATCTCGGTGAAACGTCCGACAAGCGTTTTCTGTGTATTGTAGATATAGCCGAAAAGTCCGCATACACAGTCTGCTTCGGGCGTACCCTCGTGAAGTGATATCTCGTCAAGATCATCAACGTTGAACTGCTTTAAAACGATATCTTTTTTGCTTGAAATATCGAATTCTTCATCATCAAGAAGCTGAACGGAAACGTTCATTTTTGTACGGATAAATTCCTGAACATTTTTGTAATCAAGAAATTTTTCATTGAAAAGAATTTCAACGGGTTCAAAGCGAACAAGTTCGTTGACAACCTCCGCTTCAAGATTTTTTGAAGTCTTGTCAAAAAGATGAACTTCACCCGTAGATATATCAGCAAAGCAGAGCGCACAACGTTTGTCCAAAGCATATATTGCTGCGATATAGTTGTTTTTCGACTCGTCAAGCATATTGCTTTCGGTGACAGTACCGGGAGTTACTATCCTGACGATATCACGCTCAACAATGCCGCCCTTTGCGTCCTTCGGGTCGGTGAGCTGTTCGCATATAGCGACTTTATAACCCGCATCGATAAGTTTTTTTATGTAAATTTCGCAGGCGTGATAAGGGATACCGCACATTGGCGCACGTTCTTCAAGACCGCAGTCACGTCCTGTAAGTGTGAGTTCAAGAACTCTTGAAGCTAAAAGCGCATCGTCAAAGAACATTTCGTAAAAGTCGCCAAGTCTGAAAAAAAGCAGGAAGCCCTTGCATTTTTCTTTTACGGCGAAATACTGCTTCATCATAGGCGAAAGCTTTTGCATATCAATTTCCACAGAATAATCCTCCATTATTTTCCGATGACAACTTTGATGTGATTGACCTGCCGTTAAAGCAGGTCAATCAGAATTTGATCAATGGCAGCCGCCGCACGCAGAACAGTTTCCTCCGCAGCTGATGTTTACTTCTTCGCAGGAACAGGTAAGTGGGTCTTCGCCGTTTGCGGAATAGGTAATTATCATATTGATCTGGTTGAGAAGGCTGTCCATAGCATTTTTAGCCTTGTTATAGTTTATCATATTTTCGTTCGCCATAATTGTGCCGTAAAGCGACTTTATTCCGTCATCGAGTTCGGCAAGGCGCTCTTCATCCTTGTTTTCCTTTGAAACCTCTGCATTGAGCTGCATACGCTTCATATTGAACTCATTTATCATATTCTGAAGCTCTTCGTCCTTGTCGTTTGCTTCCTTCGCAATATAGTAAGCGGCATAGCGCTCGTCTTTCTGAATGAGAACACCAAGTTCTCTTGCTTTTTCTATTACATCATTCATTTTTTAGACCTCCTGAAATGGTATTTGCTTATATTATCTCACCGCTGACTGCCCAGTTATACGTCTTGGTGATTTTTACTTTTCTGCGCTGACCGATGAGTGAAGCATCGCCCTTGGCCTCTACGATGATGAATTCATCGCTCTTGCCGGTGATAAAACCCTCGTGCCTGCTTTCCGCATCAAAAAGGACTTCCAGTTCACGTCCCATAAAGCGCTTGTAATTTTCGGACGAAACCTCACGCTGCGCTGCAAGAAGCTCTGTCATCCACTTGCTTTTGTCCTCATCGCTCGTATTGTCTATCATCTCGGCGGCTTTTGTACCGCTGCGCTTTGAATAGATGAAAGAATAGATGTTGTCAAACCTGACCTTTTCGACGACCTCCTTTGTTTTAAGAAAATCCTCGTAGGTTTCGTTCGGAAATCCGACGATTATATCCGTTGTGAGCGAAAAATCAGGAACTTTGCTGCGAACATAATCGACCGTTTCCATGTACTTTTCTGCGGTATATCTGCGGTTCATTTTTTTTAGTATCCCGTCACTCCCGGACTGGAGCGGAAGATGCAGATGCTTGCATACCTTGTCACATTCAAGGATAGTATCGATAAGTTCGTGTGTGCAATCCTTGGGATGCGGTGACATAAACCTTATCTTGAAATCACCGTCTATCCTGTTTATCCTGCGGAGGAGTTCCGAAAAGCTTATAGGCTCATCAAGTCCTTTTCCATAAGAATTTACATTCTGACCGAGTAGCATAATCTCCTTGTAGCCTTTATCGGCAAGCTCGCGGATCTCTTTAAGGATCAACTCAGGGTCACGGCTTTTTTCTCTGCCCCGTACATACGGCACGATGCAGTATGAGCAGAAATTATCGCAGCCGTACATTATCGGAACACCTGTTTTAAAGCTGTTCCGGTGAACCGCCGAAACATTGAGCGGAACTTCCGAATGCTCGTCCGTATCAAATACGAATTTTCGCTTTGTCAGAACGTCATACAGCAGATGCGGCAGTTCGGATAAAGCGTGTGTACCGAATATAAGATCGACCTGTTTGTAGGTACTGCGTATTTTGTCAACAGTTTTTGATTCCTGCGCCATACAGCCGCAAAGACCTATTATCAAGTCGGGATTCTTTTCTTTGAGATGTTTGAGTTCGCCTATCATACCATATACTTTGTTTTCGGCGTTCTCACGAACAGCGCAGGTATTGTACAGTATAAGCTGTGCCGAGTCGGGCTCGGAAGTTATTCCGTAGCCGCAGCTTGAAAGCAAGCCTAAGATACGTTCCCCATCGCTGACATTCTGCTGACAGCCGAAGCTATGTACATAGCAAAGCGGTATTTCGCTGCTTTTACTGATAAGCTCTTTTACTTTTTCTATATATTCGGTCAAAACAAATTCGCTCCTTAAATCTATCTATGGACAAATTTTATTATATCACTTTTTTGCTTCGATTGCAACTAAAATCGTATATTTTTCACACAGAAAACAAAAATGCAGACAAAATGCGCAAACTGAGGTTCGGCAGATCGTCTGCATTGAGTTTAATGTTCAGGGCAATTATTGTCAGAGAGCATTTTTAATTGCAGTCACAGTCACATTTTTTCTTTTCGTTTTTATCGCAGCAGCCGTATTTCGTAGCGTCTGATGAAGGCTGAGGGAAGAACTGCTCTGACGGAAATTCAAGCTTACCGAAAACATCACATGGTGATTCGCCCGTATCGGTCAGTGAACAATCCTTGCAGGGTATGCAGTAATCATAAGCAGGAACGATTATCGATACCGGACGTGAAAGCTGGATTATCGAGAAAAGTCCGAGCGAAACGGTAAGCACACGTTCGCACGGTTTGGGTTCTTCCTCACACGGCTTGCAGCAATGCGGCGGATATGGCTTCTTGCAAGCCAATTTTGTATCAAGTGCGATCGGGTCAAGTACACGGACCGTTGCTTTCGGCATACTTGCAGCATCATTGCAGCAGGCGCACTCATTACATTCAACGTCAGTCGGCAAAAGATCCTGATCGCTTGTAAAGACCTTGGACGTGCCCTCGCTGCCGTAGAGAATTACCCTCTTGTTCCATAAGGCTGTTCCGCAAAGTATAGTTCCTGCCTGATTTTTGCAGAAACCCTGTGTGAAAGCTTCAGCTGTGATCTTGAAACGATAAGTAATATCAACTGCATAGAAACCGTTTTTGAACGGGACGGGATCAACTGAAATGCAGGTGACTTCGACTTCTGCGCAGCGTGTTCGCACGATGTCCATTTCATCTGTGATCGGCGCAGAATCCTGTGTGAGTGTTATCGGCAGATCATATATGCAGTCACGGTCGGAGCAGCTGTCGAAGATCCGCTGAACATCAACGCATACTGCTTCTTTAAAGCAGTCATTCAATTCGCTCATAAAAAACCTCCTGTAAATAATATTTAAGCAAATCAAATTGCTTCGGGGGTTCTCTAAAACCGATACACGCAGCCGCATATTTTGTGGCAGAGGGTTATAGAGTTTCCCTTCCATACATATTATTCACAGAAGGCTGAAAAGGTTACTTATCTTATAATTTTATGAGTTTTTATCGGTGGTATGGAATGTTTTAAGGTTGCCGATCTTTTCGTTGCGCTCGGAAAGAACTTTTTCAACATCGCTCCATTCAAGTCCCTGATTTACGCAGAGAACCATAACATGATAAATAAGGTCATTTATTTCGTTCATAAGCTCATCGTTGTCGCCGTTCTTTGCGGCAATAACAGTTTCTGTAGCTTCTTCACCGACCTTTTTGCAGATCTTGTCAACGCCCTTTTCGTAAAGGTAGCAGGTGTAAGATTTTTCGGGAGCATTTCCCGCGTCAAAAGCCTTTTTGCGAAGCTTTAAAACTTCAAATATTTCTTCATAAACTGTCATAGTCAGTTTCCTTTCTTTTCGTTTAAATTTATGAGCTTCATCGTGTCCATGTCAAGCTCACGGTAGTAGCAGTTGTTCGCAACTCCGTTGTAACTTGTGTGGCAGATATTTCCCTTGTCGGGTGTTACCTGAAAGACGAGTGAATTCTGCTCGCAGTTGACAAAAATATGGTTAAGTGTGAATGTATTTCCCGATTCTGCGCCCTTGAACCAAAGCCGGTTGCGCGAAGTACTCCAGAAAACGGCTTTTTTAAGACGGATAGATTCCTTTAACGCCGCTTCATTTATGTAAGCAACGAGAATAACTTCTTTTGTCAGTATATTCTGAACCGCAACGGGAATTACATGGTTTTCCGATGAAATATTGTTTATCTTTTCCCAGTCGAGCATAAGCTCGTTAGTTTCTTCGATAAGTCCCATTTTCTACTCCAAATCTGATTTTTTATGTTGCTCTTACAGGTATATCATGACGAGCAAGTTCTCGTTTGACCTGACCGACTGTAAGCTCTTTATAGTGGAAAAGTGAAGCCGCAAGAGCCGCCGATGCGTTTGTCTTTTCAAATACTTCCGTGAAATGTTCAAGCTTTCCGCAGCCGCCGCTTGCGATAACCGGTATCTTTACAACACTGCATACAGCATTGAGCATATCAAGGTCAAAGCCGCCCTTTACGCCATCCGTGTCCATCGAGGTGAGAAGTATCTCCCCTGCTCCAAGTTCTTCGGCTTTCTTCGCCCATTCAACAGCATCAATGCCCATATCGATACGTCCGCCGTTTATAACAACTGTGTAGTGACCGTCCTCACATTTCTTTGCATCGATGGCTACAACAACACACTGACAGCCGAAAATATCAGCAGCTTCTTTTATAAGCTGAGGATTTTTTACAGCCGCAGAGTTTACCGAAACCTTATCTGCACCTGCACGGAGAGTATCACGAAAATCCTCTATCGTTCTGATACCGCCGCCGACTGTGAGCGGAACGAAAACTTTCTGTGCTGTTCTGCGTACAACATCGAGCATAGTTCCCCTGCCCTCGTTTGATGCCGTTATATCAAGGAAAACTATTTCGTCTGCGCCTTGTCTGTCATATTCGGCGGCACATTCAACGGGGTCGCCGACTTCTTTTATTCCGACAAAATTTATGCCCTTTACTACCTTTCCGTCACGAACATCAAGGCAAGGGATTATTCTTTTTGCAAGCATGTTTATATCCTCCCGTCAGACAAGTTCCGAAAAGTTTTTGAGCATTTTAAGACCTGCTTTGCCGCTCTTTTCGGGGTGGAACTGCGTTCCGATAACATATTTTCCGTCATAAACGAGAGCTGTTACCTTTCCGCCGTAATCGCAGTAAGCTGCAATGCTGTCATCATCGCATTTTGCAGCATAAGAATGAACGAAATAAACATACTCGCCCTCGGGAATACCCTTTAGAATGGGACATTCCTTGTTATATACAAGGCTGTTCCAGCCCATGTGCGGAACGGAAAGTTCTTCTCGTTCGATCTTTTCAACGCTGCCCTTTATAAGTCCAAGTCCGTCCGTTTCCTCAAACTCATATCCCTTGTCGAAGATAAGCTGCATTCCAAGGCAGATACCGAGAAAAGGCTTGATCTTTGCCTGCTCCTTTATCGTTGGAACAAGACCGCTTTCGTTGAGCTTTTTCATTGCCCAAGGAAAAGCGCCTACACCGGGAAGAATTATTCGGTCGGCGTTTTCAAGGTCTTTTGCGTCTGCCGTGAGTTTGTTTTCAATGTCAAGAAAATCAAGTGCATTTTTTACGCTGAAAATGTTTCCTGCGCCGTAGTCAACAATTGCGATCATTTACAAAACTCCCTTTGTGGAAAGTACAGCGCCGCCGTTCTGCTTTGCTGCGATTTTTAAAGCGTGTGCGCAGGCTTTGAACAAAGCCTCGATTATGTGGTGATCGTTCCTGCCGTATTTTTCAAGAACGTGAAGTGTAAGACCGGCATTGAAAGCGAATGCACGGAAAAATTCTTCGGTAAGGCAGTTGTCGAACTGTCCCGTTCTGTCATCGCTGAAATTCGCATCAAAAACAAGGAACGGGCGATTGCTGATATCAACGCAAGCAAAGCCGAGAGCTTCGTCCATAGGGATATATGCGCTGCCATAGCGCTCAATGCCGCTCATGTCACCGATAGCAAGCTTGAAAGCCTGACCGAGCACGATCCCCGTGTCTTCAACGGTGTGGTGAGCATCAACGTAGAGGTCGCCCTCCGCTTTTACGGTAAGGTCAAAGCTGCTGTGAACGCCGAGTGCTGTGAGCATGTGGTCGAAGAATCCGATGCCCGTTGATATATCGGTCTTTCCGTTTCCGTCGAGGTCTATTTTTACATAAATATCGGTTTCACGGGTCTTTCTTGTGAGTTCTGCTGTTCGCATCTTTGCCCCTCCTTACATTGCGGAAAGAATTTCGTCAAGAGCAGTTATTACCGCCTTGTTTTCTTCCTTTGTTCCTGCGGAAATTCTTAAATAGCCGCCCATAAAGCGAACTGCAATAGAGCGTTCAAGCAGCTTTGCGTGTATCTCCTTGGCGGAAGCTGTTTTTATGAAGATAAAATTCGTAACGGAATCGAATACCTTTTCAAGCTTTGTATATTTTACTGCAAGTTCATCGAGCGCAGCCTGAAGTTCATCTCTGCTGCTGATTATCTCACTGCAAAGCTCATTTAAGATATCCTTTTCGTTCAGAATAAGTGTGCCGACAGCCTGCTCGATAGAGTCGGTATTGTATGGCGACTTAACAGCACGAAGCGCATTTGTTATCATCGGACAAGCGACAGCAAAGCCAAGTCTTATAGCTGCAAGACCGATAGATTTCGAGCAAGTTTTGAGAATGATAAGGTTGTCAAGCTCGGGAACTTTGTCGAGGATACTCTGATCCCAGAAGTCCATATACGCTTCGTCAACAACTACAAGACAGCTTACACCCTTAACAAGACGGATAACGTCCTCACGCTTTAAGCCGAGCGAAGTCGGGTTGCATGGATTTGAGAAAATAAGAGCCTTTACATCGTTGTTATTGCAGTATTCAATAACTTTGTCAACGTCTATTTTCAAGGTCACACTGTCTTTGGGGAGATTTGTGACTTTAAGCTCGTACAGCTCGCTGTAGAAAGCATACATTGAAAAATCCGGCGAAAGTGTAAGCACCTTGTCCCCTTTTTCAAGAAAACAGCCGCAGATAATGCTGATAAGCTCGTCCGAGCCGTTGCCTGCCGTTACATACTGCGGATCAAGACCATAAAGGTCGGAAAATGCTTTTATAACCTTTGATGCGGTCGGATCCGGGTAACGGTTGAGCGCAACATTCTTTACGACTTCGGCAATTTTCTCGCCGAGCATTTCATTTATATTGAAACAGGATTCGTTTGCGTCAAGTCTGATTTTATAATTGCCCTCAATGGGGTCATAGGCCTCAACTCTTTTGAGCTTGCTGTTAAGTTCGTACATTCTTGTTCCTCCTGCGGAATTATTCAAATCTTACCTTGATAGCATTAGCGTGAGCAGTAAGTCCCTCACGTTCCGCAACGCATACGATATCGTCCTTTGCATCCATAAGAGCCTGCTCTGTGTAGTATATAAAGCTTGAACGTTTTGTGAAGCTGTTTACGGAGAGCGGAGAGAAAAATCTTGCCGTGC
>OHKP01000120.1_pt1 | contig 52959 bp, 41 predicted proteins | sample 1568861 | NCBI WGS metagenome assembly OHKP01 (sample SAMEA3879524, study PRJEB24766) | human gut metagenome | biome: human-associated habitat; feature: feces | place: USA | collected 1985/1987 | reverse complement strand
CGAACGAGGCGGATTGCCTCGCAAACGCCGAAGTCCAAACACGTGAGGAAGGGGGAAGTTTTATTTAAGGTATTTGGCGATAACTCTTGTAGTGGAAGAATATATAAATATTTTTATTTATTAGGATACATAAAGCAGTTTGAGCACAACATATTGTCTTTTGAAAATCATTCGAATTTTTGCGTTGGCGGCAGTTTTTTTTTGTGCTATCATTATACGCTGTATAGAAGGAGTTAATATCGTGGGTTTTGCAAAATTTCAGAGTGACTTTTTGATGGAGACGTTTACGCTCGTGGACAATCTGTTTATCAACGAGCATTTGCCCTATTGCGACGAAAAGCAAATCAAGGTTTATCTTTACGGTTTGTACCTTTGTATGACGCCGCAAAAGGAAAACAGCGTGCAGGAACTTTGCGCGCGTTTGGATATGACGGAAGCGGAAATCGTGTCCGCGTATTCGTATTTTGAGGATATGGGGCTTGTGCAAATTGTAAGCAAGCAACCGCTCGAAGTGCAGTATCTGAGCCTCAAACACTCTATGCAAACGCCAAAGAAATACAAGAGCGAAAAGTGGAACGATTTTAACGTGCACCTTCAACAACTTTTCCCCGAACGTATGCTCACGCCCAACGAGTATAACGAGTACTATATGTTCCTTGACGAGAGCAAAATCGAGCAGGACGCAATGCTTATGATTGTGCAGTACTGCATCAATTTGAAGGGTATGAGCGTGAGGTATCCCTACATACTCACGGTTGCGCGCAACTGGGCGGCGGACGGCGTTCGCACGGCGCAGGACGTTGAAAACAAACTTTCCGAATACGACCAACAATCCGAGCAGATGCAAAAAGTGCTCGTCGCGCTCGGCAGAAAGGGCGGGGCGGAACTCGAAGAAAAGCAAATGCTTCTCAAATGGACTCGCAGTTGGGGATACGAACTCGACGCAGTGCTTGCGGCGGCAAAGACGCTCAAAGGCGCAAAGAACTTCAAAAAACTCGACGCAAAACTCGACGAATTTTATCGTATGTCCATATTTACTGCAGAGGAAATGAACGACTATCAGGCGCACCGCGAGTATCTCAAAGACATCGCCGTTGCCGTCAACAAGAATCTCGGCATTTATTACGAGTCGTTCGAGCACGAAATCGAGGTGTACATTGCGGTTTGGACGGCAAAGGGATTCGACCTCGAAGCACTCACCAAAATCGCGCACCATTGCTTTATATCCAGCGTGCGCACCCTCGACGGTATGAACAACATCGTCGAAAAATTCTACAAGCAAGGACTTCTCACCGCAAAAAGTATCGACGAATATATGCTTTCGCAAATCGAACTCGACGGCAAAATCAAACAAATCATCGAGGCGAGCGGCAGAACTCGCGCCGTTACGACGCAGGATAGGGAATACTACCGCACTTGGAACGTTACATGGGGATTCTCGGACGACGTCATTATGTACGCGGCAAAGCAGGCGGAAGGCAAGACCTATCCCACCCCGTTCGTCAATCAGTTGCTCTCTACCTACAAGGCAAACGGCATAACGACGGTAGAGCAGGCAAAGAAATTCGCGCCGTTGCAAAGCGGTCAAAAGGCGAGAGAAAAGACGTTCGACGAGCGCGCATATTCGCAAGAAGAACTAAAAAGCGTGATAACGAGTATAGACAGTTTGAAGGACATCGAGTGGTGATATGAAACAAAGAGTTATGCAAAAAACGCTTTCGGAGCGTCAAAAACAGATAGAGGCGCAACGAGCCGCCTCGCGTGCGCTTGCGCAAAAGGCGTTTGCTATCGATGAAATAGGGAAGGCAAACAAAGCGTACATCGACGCCGAATTTGCCGCTATGGCAAGCGGCGACGACAAAGCGAAAACGGCGGAAAAAGCGCACGAAAAGTATAGAAAAACCCTCGAAAAATACGGTTTTTCCGAAAAGGATTTTGAGAGCAAACCTTCTTGTCCGCTTTGCGACGACACGGGATACGCGGGCGGCAAAGTATGTTCGTGCGTATGGGATTTGTACGTCGAAAACCTCAAAAAAGAGTGCCAAATCGACGAAAGAGCAAAGTTCTCGTTCGAGGATTGCGACCTTAAAAAGATACGCGACGAGGCACAAAGAAAAGCCACGAGCGCGCTTTACGATTCGATGAAAAAGTACGTTGCAAAATTCCCGACGGCAAAGTGCAAAACTCTGGTGTTTTCGGGCGGCGTAGGCACGGGCAAAACCTGCCTTGCAAGCGCAATGGCGCGCGCAATCGTCGAAAAGGGTTATTCCGTACAGTTTTTGAGCGCGTACGAATTTTGCTCGCTTATGCTCAAAGTCCACACTTCGCCCATATCCGAGCGCAACGCGCTTTTAAGCGACGCGCTCTCTTGCGATTTGCTCGTCATCGACGACCTCGGCACAGAGCCTATGCTCAAAAACGTAACCGTCGAATATCTGCTTCTGACTTTGGAAGAAAGACAATCCAAAGGACTTGCCACCGTAATCACAACGAATTTGAGCGGCGAAAACATATTGAATCGTTACGGCGAGCGCATTTATTCGAGATTGAGCCACAAGCAATACTCGATGATAATCCAAATGCAAGGCAACGATTTGCGCCTTTGAAACCATATTATAGATATTCAAAAACACAGCAAATGTATAGAATTCGGATAGTACTATCTAATAATAGTTATTATTGATTCAAAGTATAGAGAAAGTCATTTGTTTGGGTGAATTGTAAAAGAATAGGTATTTGCAATACTTATTCTTTTTGTTTATAACAATAATAAATTTAAATAAACATATTTAAACATTTGCAAACATTTAAAAACTTTGCATTTTATAATTGACAATTAAATTAAAACGTGATATTACAGTATTGCAATAATCAAATAGGAGACTTTTATGAGCAAACAAGTTGTTTTAGATTTTGAAGATCAAATTTTTGAGCAAGCGAATGTTGTTTTTGAGAATATAGGGTTGGATTTCCGCAGCGCAACTAATATGTTTTTAAAAAGGGTAATCAATGATGGTTCAATTTCATTTTTGTTTTCTCAAAAAACGATTTCTTCTTATAACAGAGTCGTTGACAAAGAGTTTTTGCCACCTTTTGATAAGGGTGACATGACAAAGTATAAAGCCATTCGTTTATTTTCGAGTAAAGGATATAACTTGGGAAAGAATGTAACATTTGCCTCTAAGAATAGAAGTGCATATAATTATTGGGCAAATGTTGAATTTGGGATGTTAACTAATGATTGGTATCTCATTCTTAATGATTGGGTTAATAAAGTAGTTTATTTGTTTTTTATTCCTGCTCATAGCATAAAGGCGGAAGAACTGACACCAAGAAGTGACAAACCATATTTAGTTGATTTGCAAATAATGTACAATGATACAACTTTTACTGACAATAGAAGTGGTTATAGTTTCAACAAGTTTTTAGTAGAAACATTAAACTACTGAGAATGCGACCAGTTAATTAGGCAGCGTTATATTGAGGGAAAATTATATGGACAAACAAAATCGAGAGCAAATCAACGAAATGCTGAAAGAATTAAGCAAATCAAATCCTCGCGATAACGACTATGAGATTATAACGAGAAATAAAATTGCTTGTTGTTATTCACTGCGTCGTTTACCGCGAGATGTGATTGTCCAACACAATTGCGAGAACTGTCATAAAGAGTTTACTCGTCGAGAAAAAGAAGGGCAAGAACAACGTTTAAATCATCTGGTCAATAATCTGAAAAGGGAAGGGCTTGTCGCAAAAATTGTTTATCATTGCAACGATTGTGTAGAAAAATATGGAATTGGTAGTGTTGAAATTTGGAGTAAAGCTATTGACGAAGACAAATGGACTATCTCTATAGAAAGCCGATCAAATGACAATTATGTAGAGCAAACTGACAATAGAGATGAATAATGGAATTACCAAATGTTTTAACAGTTGAACTGACATATAGATGCAACCATAAATGCTTATTTTGCAGTTGTCCATGGGAAGACCAGCCAAAATTAAAAGAAGCGGAGCTTTCTACAACAGATTGGAAAAACATTTTTGATGTAGTAAAAAGTTATGGGGTTAATCAGATAACATTTTCTGGTGGCGAAGCAATTTTGCGTGATGATTTGATCGATTTAATATCCTATGCACGCGAATCCGGTTTTACTGTCGGACTCATTTCTAATGGCAAAAACATAACCCGCGAGTTTTTACTACAAATTCAACCTTATGATGTTTTGCTTAGTATCAGCGTGCCGGGAATTGATACATTTATGCAAACCACAGGCGTTGATAATATTGAGAATGTTCTTGCCTTGTTTGATTTATGCAAAGAGTTGAAAATAAAAACCGTTGCGAATATTGCCGTAACAAAAAAGAATATAAGTGAACTATATGAGAATATTGCATTGCCGATCTTGCATGGCGCAACATATGTGTTACTAAATAGATTTTTGCCGGGCGGCAGAGGGTTGCAAAACAAACAGTACTTGCTTTCAGTTGATGAGATTAACAAAATGCTCGATACTGCTGAAGAAGTGCTGTCACGCGCAGGTATTTACGGGCACGTTGGAACGGAACTTCCATATTGCATAATAAAAAATCACGATAAGTATCATTATTTGCAAATATCTTCTTTCTGTGCAGCGGCAAAAGCATTTTTTGTGATTGATCCGAGCGGCTATATCAAGACTTGCAACCATAGTCCCCATCGTGTGTGTAAATGGACAGATATTGATACCCTTGAAAAAAATGAATATTGGAACAAGTTTGTTAACCGTGATTATATTCCAAATATGTGTAAAGGTTGTGAATATTTAAACATAAAATGTGATGGCGGTTGCAGAGAAGCAGCTCATGTCTATTTTGGCAATATAGAAGATAAAGATCCGTGCTTTGATATGGCTGAAAAATTCTACAATGAGAGGTTTAAACATTAATTAAATGAATATGCGCCATATAAAACACCCATTTCCCGCCGTTGTTGACTCGAAGTCGAGGATTCTCATTCTCGGCAGCGTTCCGTCAATCAAATCGGTGGAAAACAATTTTTATTATATGCACCCCAAAAACCGTTTTTGGAAGGTGCTTTCGGCGATATTCGGCGTCGATTTGTACTCGGCGACCGTTGACGAGCGTATCTCGTTTTTGCGTGAAAACAAAATCGCGCTTTACGACAGCGTGGAAGAGTGCGACATCGAAGCGAGCAAGGACAGCGCAATTTCAAACGTCGTGCCTGCCGACATCCCGTCGCTGGTTGCAAAAAGCGAGATTTCGCATATCTATTGCAACGGAAAAGCCTCTTTGCACTATCTTTTGTCCGCATATCCCGAGTACGAAGGCATAACGACGCTTTTGCCGTCCACAAGTCCTGCGAACGCGCAGTTCTCGCTCGAAAAACTTATTGAAGCGTGGAAAGTCATTCTCGAATGACTTTTTTTGTTTTTTCCGACTTTGAAAATATCGTACAAATGCAAGATTCGGTATTGATATTAATACTATTTTAATATATAATTAATATACATCAATATTCGCGCATTTGCGCAAAGGGAAAATTATGGCAGATTTGATGAACAAAAAAGAGAAAAAGGCAGGTGCTTTGACCGCAAATATGTGGATTTACGCTCTCGGACTTATGGGCATAAATCTCGGCATCGGCCTTATCAACAGTTATCAGGCGGAATTTTTCAACAAAATTCTTCAAGCGGATTTGATGGCTGTTGCAGGCATTATTCTGGCGGCGAAGTTTATAAGCATAGTTGCGGACTTCGTCATCGGAAACCTCATTGACAGAGCGAATTTCAAGGCAGGCAAAATGCGCCCGTGGATTCTGTTTTCGGCGTTTCCGCTTGCGATTCTGACGATGATTTCGTTCGTATACATTCCGTTTTCGTCCATTGCAGGCAGATATATTTACATAATCTTCGTCGTGGTGCTTTGGAACATCTCTATGACTATGGCGGACATCCCTTCGCAAGGCATGCTTTCTCTCATTTCAAAGAGCAGCGAAGAAGTCAACAACGCGGCAGGTCTGGGCAATACGCTCAAATCAATCGCACTTGCCGCCCCCGGCGTGTTCGTCAGTTTTGTGTGCATACTCACGGGTTCGGACGGCGCGGTCGGCAAAACCGAATATCTCATCACCGCAGGCATAATGGCAGGGCTTGGACTCATATTCCAACTTCTTATGTACTTCAAGTGTAAAGAGGTCGTCAAGTCCGACACTTCGGCGGGTATGAGTTTCAAAGAGATGTTCAGAGAACTCAAAAACAACAAGATGTTGCTCATAGTTTTCGGAACGTACATTCTCGGCTTCGGCAGAAACATCGGACTTGGCATTGCGGTGCAGGCAACTTGCATACTCATTCGCGACGGCATCGACCTTTCCTTTATCGGTATGGGCACGCTTTACGGCGACGCGTGCAGTTGGGCAATCGGCATTACGAGCGCGATTTCCTCAATGGTTACAATCGTCTTTAACCCCGTTATAAACAAAAAACTCGGAGAAAAGAAGTACTTTATGGTCGCGGGTTTCTACGGCTTTGCGGTTACGCTTATTTCAACGCTCATTTACACGCTCAGTCCGAGCGGCGGCTTCGGAAGAAGCATTTGGGCAATCTGGATTTATCAATTCTTCCTCGGCTTCGCATACGGTCCGAACGGCTATTTGCCGATGGTTATGACCGCCGACATCGTGGACTATCAAGAGTGGAAGACAGGCAAGCGCACCGAAGGCACGCAGTTTGCAATCCTTTCGATGTCCAACAAACTTTCCAACGCGCTATCGGTGTCGCTTGGTATATTGTTTATCGGCGCAATCGGCTATTCTGCGTCAAAATATGCCGACGTTGCGAAGTTCGGCGTGCAGGGTAGCGCGGAAAATCTGCAAGCAATCGCAGGTTACGTCACCGACGGTATGCAAAACAAAGCGTGGATTGTCTATTTCTTGCTTCCCGGACTTTGTATGCTTGCAAGTTCGCTGTTGATGTTCTTCTACAAGATTGACGAAAAGACGAAGAAACAAATGCGCGAAGAACTGGCAATCCGCAGAGCGGAAAACGAAGCGGCGCAAATCGTCGAGGACGAGGAATGCACACAAAACTGCGCCGAATGCGACAGAGAGTGCGATTCGAGTGCGGCAGATACGCAAGAAGAAGTCGAAAAGCCGTTTGAAGAAGCGCTCGCCGAGCATTATGAAGAAGAATTAAACGAAGTCGAAACCGACGATTCGACGACGGATAAGGAAGAATAATCGAAATCGATTGCGTGATATTTTACATAAAATTCAACTTCAAACGATTTGAACTTTCTTAAATCAAAGCCCCCGAAAAAAAACGGGGGCTTTGCTGTTCGTTACGATGTTTTATGTCACATTCATTGCGATACGACTTGCTTAACGTCATTTTTGAAAATGCGTTGACATTATTGTAAGTCTATATTGCGTTTCGTTGCCGCAATGCCGTTTTCAAAAGCGTTATTTGACGATATAAACTTTGCTTTGGCACTTTTCGAGAGATACGGAAATCGTGCCGCTCGTGGTGAGTTTTTCGCCGCTCCATTGCTCTTTTGCGGTATATTCGGTCTGTTTTTGCAATGCGACGTACTTGTCGTCGGCAAGCGTATTGAGGTCGAATTTCGCTTTTGCGCCGTGAGATAACTTATTGAAGAAGCACACCGCAACCGAGCCGTCCGCAAGGGGCTTTGCAAGCACGTCCACGACGCCTTTTTTGACGCGTTTGGCTTGCTTTGCGAGGGGGTCTTGGTTGATTGCAATCATATTTCTGTTGGTGACGATGCTCTTGACTTGCTCGCTCATATTGCGCAAGTCGTTGCCGAGAATGAGCGGCGCGTTCATCATACACCAAAGAGAGAAGTGCGATACGTTCTGATTGTAGGTGAGTTTGCCGTTGCCCACTTCGAGCATATCGGGGTCGTTGTAGTGACCCTTGCTTGCGTACTTATAGAGTTTTACGGTGTGTTCGTAGATGATTTTAATCCAAATCCACCACGGGCGAATATCGGGGGTAGTGCGCCAGAGGTTGCCCGCTTTCGCGCCCCAGTTGTACGGCTTGCCCCAACCCCATTCGCAAATTGAAAATACGATGGGTTTTTCCGCTTGTTTGCGCTCTTTCGCAACCCTTGCCGTAGCGTCTTTGAGTGCCTTGCCCATACGGCGATATTGATACATTTCGCTGTCGGCGTTGCTCGTTACGGGGTTGAACAGTTCGATTTTGTTTTTGCCCGCTTTGAGGTTTACGATGACTTGGAATCTTGCGGTGAGGTTGAAGTGCTTTTGCGGCGGGAAAAGAATCTCGTATTCCTCGCCGTCGTTGATTTTGGCGATGAGATACTTTTCGTACGAGCCTTTCTTTTTGATGTTTATCGTGAGCACGTATTTGCCGTCTTCGTCAACCTCGACGTTGTTGTAGGTGATTCTGCCTTGATTTGCGTCAAGACCCGAAACGTAACTGCCGCTCGGAAGTTTGGTGTCCGTCATAAATCTCGCAAGCCCCGAAAGAACGGCGTTGTGTACGGAATATTCCATAGGGTGCGAGTCGAATTGCGAAACGCTGATAGAATAGACGAGCGGCGCGTAGCGAGAGATGGGGATATGGTGGCAATAGTCATACTTGAAGTACTCGACGCCCCATTTTGCGAGGGTGTAGGCGTCGTATTGCTCTCTGCCGAGGCTCGCCGGCAAATCCTCGCAGGTGAGAGTGCCGTTCGAGGTGTACGCACCCAGTTTCAAGCCCATTGCGTTGACTTGTTTTGTAAGATTTGCAATACCGCTCGGGAAAGTTTCGTAATCTCCGACGAGTTCGCCGTTTTCGTCGCGCAACGAGGATTGCCAGCAGTCGTCGAGATTGATATACTTGTATCCCGCCTCGATAAGACCGTTGTCTTTCATCGCTTTTGCGGTGTCGAGAATGAGTTTTTCGTTAATGCGGTTTCTAAACGTATTCCAACTCGACCAACCCATAGGGGGAGTAAGAGCGACGCCGTTGTCGTAGTCGTCAAGTTCGGGATTTACGCTCGTAGGCTTTTTCTTTTGGAAAAGGCTTTTGATGTAGCAAAACGGGCACATATTGTTGCGTTTCATAATTCACCTCGTAAAGCGTCAGAGTTTATTTGACTTCTTTTCGTTTCTCGGATATGTTTTTCGCTTTTGCGATTTTCGGTTTTTTAACCTTGTCTTTTTGAAGTTTGGAATCCTTTGCTCTCGCCTTTGCGTCGATTCGCTCGAATTTCTTTTCGATTGCCTCGCCGTGTTCGAGTTTGATTTGGTTCATCATCGCAACGAATCCGACGTATGCGACGGTTACAATGGCACCGATTGCAAGCATTGCTTTGCCCATTTCCCAGTTGACGTGATTGTCAAGACGGAAGAAGTCGCGAAGCAGCGCAACGATGTCGATAGTCTTGCTGTTTATCTCGACGTTGATTGAGAGGAAGTAGATTCCCACGAATATGAACACCATAAGAACGTAGGTGAACAAGTTGAGCAAAATGAGCCATTTCGACTTGTCGAACTTGTGTTTTTTGCGCTCTTTTTTCGGTTTGTTGCGTTGTTTGCCGTCCTTTTCGTTGTCCGATTCGAGAACTTTCATAACCACGCCGTTTCTCAAAGAATCGCGTTTTTCGTTCTCGTCGAAATCGTCGTATACGCGAGCCGCTTCCGCTTTTTCCGCACGAGCCTTTTCCGCTTCCAACTCCTTCATAAATTCGCTGATTCCGAAAAACGCCGACCAACTCGAAAGTTTGGTGGGCAAGGACACCTTGAACAAAAGAAGGAATCCCACGAAAGTGATAATCCATATAAACACCGTTTGCGACTGTTCCGCCGTGATGTCGGTGAGGAAGAATCTGTTGCAGATTATGACCGCTATCGCGCCGAGCAGAACGGTGATTCCGCCCGGGACGGCGTTTGAAAGCACTTTGGGCAAGAATCTGCCCGTCACTCTGTCCGTATTCGGTTCGAGCGCAAGCACCACCGACGGCATACCTATCGTAACCGCGCCCATAATGGTGAGGTTCTGCGGCGTGAAGGGAAGGGGGTCGACGACGAGCATAAACAACAGCGCGAGCAACGTGTTGTATATGGTTTTCATAATGTAGAGGGCGGCGGAACGTTCGAGGTTGTTTATCGAGCGTCTGCCTTCGGCAACCACTCTCGGCATAGACGAGAAATTGCTGTCCAAAAGCACAAGCGAACTTACGTTCTTTGCCGCGTCCGAACCCGAAGCCATTGCCACCGAGCAGTCCGCTTCTTTGAGCGCAAGCACGTCGTTTACGCCGTCGCCCGTCATCGCGACGGTGTGACCTGCCTTTTTGAGTGCCTTGACGAGCATAAGTTTTTGGTCGGGAAGAACGCGCCCGAATATAGTGTATTTGGTTGCCGCTTCGTACACTTCCTGCTCGGTGCTCAACGTGGACATATCCACGATGTTGTCGCAATCTTCCAATCCCGCGCGCATAGCGACCGCTCTTACGGTCTGCGGATTGTCGCCCGAAATTATCTTTACGGTTACGCCTTCCTGCTTGAAGAAGCGCAACGTGTCGGGCGCTTCTTTTCTTATTTTGTCGGTTATGAACACGAAACTTTCAAAAGCGAGAGTTTTGGGCAGAGTGCCGTCGCCGAATTTGTTTTTCGAGGACGCAATAACCATAACTCTAAATCCCTTTTGTGCCATTTCCGACATAGTGTTTTCCATTGCTTTGGTGCGCTTTTTGAACACGAATTCGGGTGCGCCTATGACATAGGAAACGCCGTCTATTCTTGCGCCGCTCCACTTGCGTTGAGAGGAAAACGGCACGGTCTGTTCCACTTCGCCCACGCTATTCAAGTCCTCGACGTAGGAGCGAAGCGCGTTTATCGTCGCGTTGTCGTCGTCGAGCGCGCTCGTGACATTCTTTATGATTTGTTTTATGCCGTTTGCGTCTTTGCCTTTTGCAGGTTGCAACTCGTTGACTTCCATCGTGCCTTCGGTGATAGTCCCCGTCTTGTCGAGGCAAAGCACGTCGACTCTTGCGAGCGTTTCGACGCAATAGAGGTCTTGCGCAAGGGTTTTGTGACGAGAAAGCCTCATAACGCTCACGCAAAATACCGTCGATGAAAGCGCGACGAGTCCCGACGGAATCATACCTATAACCGTTGCTATCGTGCCCAGAACTGTCGATGAAAGGTGCGAACTTATCTTGTAGCCGAGCAGGGTGGTTATAATCTTTTCGGCGTCGTCGGGATTTTTTTGCACGAAATATTTAACGCAGAACAGCATTATGCCGAGCGGCACGATTATGCTCGCCATAACCTTGACTATGAGCATAAGCGAACGCCATATCTCGCTGTTGGGTTTCTTGAAATACTTTGCGCCCGAACTGATTTTGGTTGCGAAATTGTCGAGTCCGACATGTTCGACCTGCGCTTTTGCAGAGCCGGATACGACGAAACTGCCCGACATAATCTCGTCTCCGGGGTTTTTGAGGATTGCGTCGGGTTCGCCCGTAATCAAACTTTCGTTGACTTCGATGGAACCTTCCACGACTACGGCGTCCGCGCAAATCTGACTTCCCGTCGACAAAACCGTCAAATCGTCGAGTACGATGTCTTTGACGGCAATCTCTTGTTCCTCGCCGTCGCGAATCACGATTGCTTTGGGGGCGGATATGAGCGACAATTTGTCAATCGTACGCTTTGCTCTCATCTCTTGGAATATGCCTACGAGCGCATTGAAAATGATGAGCAACATAAAGCCGAAGTTGCCGAAAATTGAAACCAAACTTTCGCCTGAGTCCACAAAAAAGAAAATAAGCAACGCGAGTGCGATAAATACGAAATTGAAAAACGTGACGATGTTTTCACGCAAAATCTGCGCGACGCTTTTCGTCTTAATATTTGTGTCGCCGTTCACTTTCCCTTCGGCGATTCGATTTTCCACGTCTTTTTGTCCGAGTCCTTTTTGAGGGTCGGTGACAAACTTTTCCTCTAAGGCTTGTTCACCTTGCTCGTTTTCAATAATTTCGGACGGCATATAGACGTTGTTTTCGGGCTTTTCCGACATAATTCCCCTTGTGCGCACGCGCGCCTTTTTCAGTATATATAATCGATTATAACATAAAATGTTCATTATTCAAGAAAAAAAGCGTCGGTGAAAGGCAAAATGTACGATTTTTTTGCATATTTTCAGATTCAAGGCAATATATTTTGCGTATGAAAAGAAAAATTTGCTTGATTTTGGTTGCAATTTTGTGCTTGTCGCTTTCGTTCGTCGTGCTTTGCGCGTGCAACAAAAAAACGAACGACGAGCAAAAAGACAATATATCCCGACTCACCGAGCAGTACTATGCGGGCGAGAGCGACCTTTTTGTCGTCAGTATCGAAAAGGGAAGACGCGAAAAGAACTTCATTGCCGACGGCGTGGCAAAGGACGTTTGCGAATTTACCGAACTCATAATCGTTCCTCTCAAAACCAACGATTACACTGCGGTTTCCTACGTTATTTCCGCCGACGACAAAACGGTTTCGGGTGAGATAAAATGTTCGTCGAGCGGCGAATTTGTGACATCTATCGCGCTCGATTTCGTCCCCAAGACCATAACGGTCACGGCAGGCGAAGCCTCGTCCGACATCGAACTCAATTCCGTGCTTGACGGCAAACTGTCGGCAAACGACGTCGTCAACATAGCCAAAGAGTCTCTCAAAGACAAAATTGACCAAGAGTACGCCGAAGGCAAAGCCGAACGCGAAATTTACGTCAAACTCATCACCGCCGACCGCGAAAGTTACTATTATTACGTATCTTTCATCGGTGACGGGGTGGATTATTGGGCGATGTTGATTGACCCGACGAGCGGTGCAATAATCAGCAGAAAATAGTTTGAGCGTGCTATTGAGCGCATAGCGGTGTCAGCGCAAAAATCGTTTTCAAGGCAATGCTGACACGCAGGTTTGCGTATAAGCATTTGCCTTGATAGATTTATTGCACTACTACCGCGCAAGCCCTCTTTACTCTCAAAATAAGACGGATAAAAACTCAAACCGCAATTCCGTGCGAGTGCTTGCTTGGTGAGGGCGTGCTGCGCACGTAAGCGGACAAATACGCACTCATTCAAAACAAAAAGCACCGTCGCCGACGGTGCTTTTTTATGCTAATTTCAAATCAAAGCAATTAGTTGAACAAATCCTTGAACGCTTTGCCGAATTTGACGACAGGTGCTTTGCTTGCCGCGATCGTGATCGGTTGCTTTGTGAGAGGATTGAAGCCTTGTCTTTCGGCTTTTTCTTTAAGTTCGTAGGATGCAAAGTTTGCGATTGCCACTTTGTCGCCTGCTTTGAGTGCTTCTGCCACGACTGCCGCATATGCGTCTACCGCTGCGGTTGCGTCTTTGATGGAAAGGTCGGCTTTTGCCGCCACTGCTTTGATAAATTCTGCTTTATTCATTTTGTTTCCTCCTTGGGGATTGTACTCACATTATAGACGAAAAAAAGCCCCTTTGCAATACTTTTTTGAATATTTGCACGCAAAGAGCGGTTTTATACCTTGCGCTTTTGACTCTCAAACTTATAGTTTGAATCATTTGCGATTTTTTGTTTCGTATTTGACATAAACGCGGTTTTGTATTGTTTATTTGCCCGTTTTGCGTATTTACATTCGGTTTTGCCTTTGGTATAATTATATCAAACTTAAAAATCTCGGAGGCGAATTATGGCAAACGGCTACGGCATTTCCAAATGGCAAGATGCAAAGCAAATCAATCAAGAATTGAAGAACTTGACCGATCAACCGATCTATTGCGTATCGGAAGACGCTCTCAAAGACATTCTCAATCATTTCGATACAAAATGCGCAAAGTCCAAAGAAATCACGACTGAAGCAAAGAAGTACATTCCGGGCGGCGTTCAACACAACCTCGCATTCAACTTCCCGTTCCCTATGTGTATGGAAAAAGCGGAAGGCGCATACCTTTACGACCGTGACGGCAATCAATACATCGATTTCCTTCAAGCGGGCGGTCCAACCATTTTGGGAAGCAATTTCCCCGCGGTCAGAGAAAAAGTTTTCGAGCTTCTCAACAACTGCGGCCCCGTAACCGGTCTTTTCCACGAAGGAGAACTTCTTTTGGCAAAGAAAATCAGCGAATTGATGCCTGCTTGCGAAATGTTCCGTATGCTCGGTTCGGGCACCGAATCCGTTATGGCGGCAATCCGCGTGGCACGTTGCGCAACGAAGCATAAACGCGTCATCAAATGCGGCGGCGCATATCACGGCTGGTCCGATCAAATGGTTTACGGCTTGAAGATCCCCGGAAGCCGTCAATTCCTCGAATCTCACGGTATCCCCAACTGCTATGGTACAACCGACGAAGTGCGTCCCAACGACCTTGCAATGCTTGAAGCAATGCTCAAAAAGAACGTTATGCGCGGCGGTACGGCAGCAGTCATCGTAGAGCCCGTCGGTCCCGAATCGGGCACTCGTCCCATCGACATCGATTACAACCTCAAAGCAAGACTTCTTGCAAAAAAATACGGCGCGCTCTTTATCTTCGACGAAGTCGTCACCGGTTTCAGAGTCGGCATTCACGGCGCGGCAGGTTACTTCTTCGACGAACAATACGGCTACAAAGTGGACGACACCCCCGTCACCATCAACGGCAAACCTTGGATTATCGACGACAAGAAACTCGAAGGCGGCAAAGTCGTCAAATTCAAACGTCAAGGCACGGGCAGAGATATGTATCCCGACCTCACGGTATTCGGCAAAATCGTTGCGGGCGGCTATCCTTCCGCAGGCGGCGTAGGCGGCAAGAAAGAATATGTTTCCCTTATGGCTGCGGGTCTTGCAGGTATGGGTAAGAAAGCGTACGTCGGCGGCACTCTCGCTGCAAACCCGCTCAGTTCCTATGCCGGATACCTCGCAATCTGCGAAATCGAAAAGAACAACGCTTGCGAAGTTGCAGGCAAAGCGGGCGACCGTCTTGCAGCCGGCCTTAAAGCTCTCGTGAAGAAATACAATCTTCCTTACGTCGTCTACAATCAAGGCAGCATCGTCCACCTCGAATGCACGGGCGCAATGAGTTACGACTTCTCGAATATGTGCTTGCTCGGCTCTGTAATTCCGATGCTCAAAAAGAAACCCGAAATGCTCAGAAGAAAAGTTGCTATGGAACAAATGGGCGCGGCGTATATGGCAAACGGAATCGTCACTTTGGCAGGCAGCCGTCTTTATACCTCTATGGCAGACACTGACGAAATCATCGACGAGGCACTCCGCCGCTTCGAGAACGTCTTTAAGACAGTCGTAAAGTGCGAAGACAATGCGAGATTTGAAAAGAAACCTCACTAAGCGAAAACATCGTCGGCGCATGTCTTTGTGCGCCGACGTTTTTTAAGGCAACTCGTTTGTCTTGCGATACGAATGGTTAAACGTCGAGAAATCGCATTTTTAATGCGCTTCGCCGCAAAAATAAAAACTTGATTTTTCGTCCGCGTTTGATATAATATCGATATAGCAATAATAACTGTCGTGCGCATACGCGACAGAGTTAGGAGAACAGTATGAACGAATTGATTGTTGCAAACGTCAAAAAATACGCGAATATGCTCGCGGAAAAGAAATATTTGCAAAGCGGTTACATCGCGGTCAGAGAAGAAGACGGCATCGTCATCACTCGTCCGAGAATAAATTATTCCGACGTAAAGGAAGAAGATTTGACTTTCGTCAACGACAAGAATATCGAAACGCTCGAAGGCAACTTCCGCGCGGCGGCGGTTATCTTGTTCTGCGCAATACGTCAGGACAAAGAGGCTAATGCGGCGGCAATCGTCGACAGCGACAGCACCGTCGAATACTCCAAAAAGAGAAAAACTCTTATGCCTATTCTCGACGATATGGCGCAAGTTTGCGGCGTTTCAATCAAATGTGCGCAAAAGAACGTCGCTTCCGACGTGGTTGCGGCTCTTTCGGGTCAACGCAACTGCTGCTTGCTTCCCGAAGCGGGCGCGGTCGTGACGGGACGTACTCTCGACGAAGTTTTCACCGCAACGCTCGTTTTGGACAAGGCTTGCAACGCCGAAATCCTTGCGGAAAAGAAGGGCGGAACGCAACATATGGGCGTAGTCGCCGCATTTTTGGAACACGTCGTATTCAAACTCAAATATTCCAAAACCAACCAAAAACAACAAAAGGCTGCCGAGAGCGGTGAAAAGGAACAAAAAGAAGAAAAACCGACCGCAGTCGTCACCGACGAGGAAAAGAAAGTCGCACAAGACATCAAAGACGCAGGCGTAAGACTTCTTGACGAAAACCTCGTTCAAGGCACTTGGGGCAACATCGCCGTCAAACTCGACAACCAATATATGCTCGCAACGCCGTCGGGAATCGATTACGTTATGCTCAAACCCGAGCAAATGGCAAAAGTCAATATGGAAACTCTCGAATGGACGGGCACGAACAAAGCCACCAGCGAAAAAGGTATCCATGCAATTTTGCTAAAAGGCGACAAGAATATCAACGCAACCATTCATACGCACCCGTTCTACGGCTGTATCCTCGCCGCAATGGGCAAGGCTATGCCCGTTCCCGAAAAATATCAGGACGTTTTGGGCAAAGAGATTCCGTGCGCAAAAGCGGCACTTCCCGGTACGAACGGACTCGTGAAAAACGTTGCCGCGGCAATCGGCGACGCACCCGCTTGCTTTATGGGACATCACGGCGTTATGGTCAGAGGCAAAGACCTCGAAGACGCATTTGCGATTTGCCGTGCGCTCGAAGACGCTTGCCGCGACTATCTTGCAGAATAATCGCATATTAAAATAATCGAATATTTAAAACGATACAATATCGGAAACCGCAGATCTACTGCGGTTTTCGTTTTTTAGCGTTATCATTGTTTTATCGTTGTTTGTTTTTATATTTATTTATATTTCGCTTGGTTAGATAATGAAAAAAGCACTCGTCGAGTGCTTTTTCGTTAGGGGAAAATTATTAGGAACAATCAAATGAATGATGTGTTTTTTAGTTTAGCGTTGGTCGTCGCAACGGTATTCGTCCATTTCTCCCTCGTTGTACACCGCAGGACGTCCGAAGAAGCCTTTGAAAAACTTTTTGACGCGCAGTGCAACAATCCAGTCGCCGAGCATAGATATGCCGTGTACGATGAGGAACGTGCCGACCATAACCGTGAGCGAGATTGCGCCGCCGATGGGGTCAAAGAAAGTGAGGAAGCCGAAGATAATTTCCAGTATCGAGAGAATCAAAAGCGACCACCAGTACGGAACGTGGCATCTTCCTGCCGAGATTGCAAGTGACAATTCCGAAATGCCTTCCACGATAAACCACATCGCAAAGATGAAGGGCAAAAATCCTGCCACAACGCCCTCGTTTGCGAGCAATATGATGCCGAGAATGGTTGTGATTACGCCGTCTGCGAGGAATGCGCCACCGCCGACGAATCTCGCCGTGGTGAAGAATCCCGCAATTTCCACGATGCCTATCACAAGCACGATTGCGCCTACGATGTACGCAAGCACGGACATTGTCGTGTCAACGGGCAGACAGAAGCAAACCACGCCTGCCGCAATCATCAGTATACTTGCCAAAAACCATAGAATAGTTGTTGATTTTTTCATATTTTTTACCTCTTTCGGTTTGTTTTCTACACATATTATATATACCTCAAATTTGCAGTCAACAACACTTTATACCATATGTGAGGAATAATACGCAAAGGTAGAAAAATATGTGTCAAAACGGTATGCAAAACGCTAAAATAGTTGCAGTTTGAATTGTATATGGTATTTTGTGCAAAAAAACAAAATTTAACGATTAAAAAATAAAAACACTCTTGCGAGTGCTTTTGACTTATTATATTTTTATATTTTGTTTGATTATAGTGCTTTCGTTATTTCTTTTTAACGTCAATCATACGTCCGCAGTAGTCGCATTTGACTTGCAAATTGTTGCTCGTTTGGGTTATGCCGCCGCAGTACGGACATTGCACGGTGTACGTTCCGATATCGTCGGGACGATTGTTGAGCGGCAAAATTTTGGTGTCCTCGATTGTGTAGTCGCAAAGATATTGCTTGTCTATGCACACGCGCACCGCGTCGATAACCTCGTTTGGTTGCATCGAAAGGTGATTTGCGATTTCGGTCGTATCTCTGAACCCTTCGCGCTTGATTGCGTCGATTATGCGCGCGTATTTCTTTTGCGGCGCATAGCGCACCCACGCAATAGGCGAGCCGTAAAATCCCAGCACGACGAATACGATGCCGATTGCCATAATCGCCGTGAAAATCGCGCCGCCTTCTTCCTTGCGAGTTGCGCCGACGACGGTCATTGCGATTCCCAAAGGAAACATAACGGTGAGCGCGATAGACAATACGAGTTGTTTGGTCAGATTCTTTTGAAGTTTGCTTTTTTCGTTTTTCATAATTTTATTGTATTGCAAACGCAATATCTCGTCAAGAAGTATGCGAAAGATTGCCTGCAAATCGTTTGGAAAGAGTCTATAAAAAACAAACCTCGAATCTTGCGATAAAGCACATGATAAATTGCACTTTGTATGGAAAAACCGGCGCCGCATTTCCAATCTAAAATTTGTGTAAATTTTTTCGCCGACGTCTTGACGAAAAAACATTGAATGATATAATAACATCAATCAAAAATTATCCGATGGAGGTAACTATATGGCAAAGAAATCGTCAAAGAGCGTTGCCAATCAAATCATATGCTATGCACTCATTTTGGCTGCGTTGCTCGGTATCGTAACGATAATTCTAATTGCGGAAGGCACGTATAAATGGGAAGGCATTTGGTGCGGACTCGCAACCACGCTCGTGCTTGCTCTTGCGGGCGCGTGGTATGGCTGGAACAATGCAAAACTTCCGGGTGTAGGCGGAAAGGTCGCATACATCCTGACCGTGCTTATCATTTTGGCAACTATATTGTTCGTTCCGCTTTATCTTTATGCGTAATTGAAACGAAAGGCGAAAACAAAAGGCAACCGCAAACGCGGTTGTTTTTTTGTGTGCCGTTCGATAAGTTTGTTTATGTGCGTACGCGCTTGAAATCGGACGAAAAAGGTGCTATCATTGTCGCATAAAAAAAGGAAGTGCAATATGGCGTTCAACATTGTTTTGGTAGAACCCGAAATACCGCAAAACACGGGCAACATCGTGCGTACGGCGGCGGCAACGGGTTGCAAGGTGCATTTGATAAAACCCATAGGTTTCGATATAAGCGACAAGGCGTTGAAAAGAGCGGGGCTCGATTACTGGCATCTGACCGATTTTATCGTTTACGAAAACCTCAAAGAATTTTTCGATAAAAACGCAGAGGGCAGAGTCTGCAAAGAGGCTGACGGAAGTTGGCATATCGACGACAACTCAATAGACGGAAAAGCGCCGCACTTCTATTTTTGCTCGACGAAAGCAAAGTTGCGCTACGACGAGGCGAATTACTCGCAAAACGATTTCTTGTTTTTCGGCAGAGAGTCGAAAGGACTTCCCGAAGAACTCTTGCACGACAACTACGATATGTCGATGAGAATCCCTATGGTCAAAGAGGCTCGCTCGCTCAATTTGTCCAACTCGGTTGCAATCGTGGTGTACGAAGGTATGCGGCATCTCGGATTCGACAATCTGCTTTGCGAAGGACACCTCACGAAATTTTGAAAAAAATCGGATTTTGTCGGATTTCGGCAAAACGGCACAAAACACAATACGTGTTGTATAATTCAATAAAAATGCGGAAAACGGCGTAAAATCGCCGTTTTTATATTGTAAAAGCGGTTTGAAAAACACGATACGTATATATTGCAAAAATATAGCGTGCGGTACAAAACACGAAAAGTGTTTACAAAATGCGATTATAATGCGGTTATATAGCGTGCCGCAAACCGCTCGTTTTTTGCGCCGGACGTTTTCGGATAAAGCAACAAAACGCAATCAAGGATTTCAAACCGTAATATTTTATATTTTTCTTGTAATATTTGCGCGCGTGTGATATACTGATTATCGCTAAAAATATATTGATACGTGCATAAGGCGCAAGCGCATGCGGCGTATGCGCAAGCACGCTTCGATAGGTTTTAAGCCAAAATCTCGAAAAATCAATTTTCTTAAAGGAGAATATCTATGGCAAAAATGACAATCCGCGACGTAGACGTCAAAGGCAAAAAGTGTTTGGTTCGTTGCGACTTCAACGTTCCTATGGTTGACGGCGTAATCACCGACGAGAACCGTATCAACGGCGCACTTCCCACAATCAAGTATCTCGTCGATAACGGCGCAAAAGTTATCCTTTGCTCGCATATGGGCAAGCCCCACAACATCTTCACCGAGGGCTTCGGTCTCAACAAAAAAGAGAAAAAAGCCGTCGAAGCACTTCCGGAAAACGAACAAGCGGCGGCAAAAGCCGAATATATCGCAAAGGCTCTCAAAAACGACCCCAAGAAGTTCACTTTGAAGCCCGTTGCGGAAAAACTCGCAGAGCATTTCCCCGGCAAAGTCACATTTGCAACCGACCTCGTTGGCGAAGACGCACACAATAAAGTCGCGGCACTCAAAGACGGCGAAATCGTGCTTTTGGAAAACACTCGTTTCGACGCAGGCGAGGAAAAGAACAGCGAAGAACTTTGCAGAAAACTTGCTGACTTCTGTGATGTTTATGTAAACGACGCGTTCGGCACGGCACACCGCGCACACGCAACCACCGCAGGTATCGTTCAATACGGATTCGCACCCGTCGCAGTGAGCGGTTTCCTCATTGAAAAGGAACTCAAATTCCTCGGCAACGCGGTTGAAAACCCCGTTCGTCCCTTCGTTGCGATTCTCGGCGGCGCAAAAGTTGCCGACAAACTCAATGTCATCGACAATCTTCTCAACAAATGCGATACGCTCATCATTGGCGGCGGTATGGCGTACACCTTCATCAAGGCACAAGGCGGCAGCGTAGGTCTTTCCCTCGTTGACGACGAAAAGATCGAATACTGCAACAAGATGCTCGAAAAGGCAAAATCGCTCGGCAAGACCATATATCTTCCCGTTGACACCGCAACTTGCGCAGGATTCCCCGACCCCATCGACGCGCACGTCGACATCGAATATTGCGACAGTTTCAACATTCCCGCCGACAGAGAAGGACTCGACATCGGTCCGAAAACGCAAGAACTCTTTGCGTCTGCCGTCAAGAGCGCAAAAACCGTAGTATGGAACGGACCTATGGGTGTTTTTGAAAATCCGCAACTCGCTGCAGGCACGAACGCAGTCGCAAAAGCAATGGCAGAAACCGACGCAACCACCATCATCGGCGGAGGCGATTCCGCAGCGGCAGTCGCACAACTCGGCTATGCCGACAAGATGACCCACATCTCGACGGGCGGCGGCGCATCGCTTGAATTCCTTGAAGGGAAGGTTCTTCCCGGCATCGCCTGCCTCAACGACCGTGCAAATTGACGAATAACTGTGTCAAAATCAGATTTCTCACCCGTCGCGTACGCAAAAGTACGCTGGGCGGGTGCGAAACCTGACTTTTCCTTGTTCTTCATTCAATTTGCGCAGTCGTTTCACGACAAGCACCAAGAGTGAAGGGCATAAATACAAAAATAATTTTCGAGGTATATTATGAGAAAACCCATTATCGCAGGAAACTGGAAAATGAACAACACCATCGCCGATACAAAGGCGCTTATCACCGACCTTGCGCCGCTCGTTAAGGACGCGCAATGCGACGTCGTCATCTGCACGCCGTACACCGACCTTGCAACCGCTGTCGAAATGACCAAAGGTACCAACATCAAAGTCGGCGCAGAGAACGTGCACTGGGCTGAAAAAGGCGCATTTACCGGCGAAATTTCCGCAAAAATGCTCGTCGAACTTGGCGTTGAATACGTCATCATCGGTCACTCCGAACGCCGTCAATACTTCGGTGAAACCGACCAAACCGTAAACGCTCGTGCAAAAGCGGCTCTTGCGGCAGGTCTTAAACCTATCATTTGCGTAGGCGAAACTCTCGAAGAAAGAGAAAACGGAAAGGTCGAAGAAGTGCTCGTTCGTCAAACGAAGGGCGCATTTGACGGTATCGACAAAGACGAACTTGACAATATCGTCATCGCATACGAACCCGTTTGGGCAATCGGTACGGGCAAAACCGCAACGGCGGAAGTCGCAAACGAAACAATCGCAATCATTCGCAGAACTATGGCGGAACTTTATTGCCCCAAGTGCGCGGAAAATCGCGTTCGTATTCAATACGGCGGAAGTATGAATCCCAAGAACGTCAAAGAACTTATGTCTATGCCCGAAATCGACGGCGGACTTATCGGCGGCGCGTCTTTGAAGGCGGTCGATTTCTCGCAAGTCGTCAACTACTAAGTTTTTAACGACTAACTGAATTTAGCGTTCAAAAAAAGGATTGCCGAGTTTTGCGTGGCATAATGTGCCGCAAAATCGGCAATCTATCCGTATAAAAATTCAACTTACAACAAAAAGGATATAACTATGAAAAAACTCGTTTTGGTTGTTATGGACGGCGTAGGAAAGTCGAAAACGGGACTCGGTGACGCTGTTACGCTTGCAAATACGCCGACTTTGGATATGCTCTTGAAAGAGTGCCCGAACACCTATATCAAGGCGCACGGCACGGCGGTAGGCCTTCCCAGTGACGACGATATGGGCAACAGCGAAGTCGGACACAACGCACTCGGTTGCGGTCAAGTTTATTCGCAAGGCGCAAAACTCGTTGAGGAAGCCATCGAAAGCGGCGATATTTTCAATTCCGCCGCGTGGCAAGAACTTAAAAACAACTGCGTTGCAAACGCAAGCGCAATGCACTTCATCGGCTTGCTCTCGGACGGCAACGTACACAGCAATATCGGACATCTAATCGCCTTGATTAAGGGCGCAAAACGCGACGGCGTAAAGAAAGTGTATGTTCATATTTTGCTTGACGGCAGAGACGTTCCTGCAACGAGCGCGCTCACTTACGTCGATATGCTCGAAAACGCTATGGCGGAATTGAACGACGATAATTTCCACTCCTGCATAGCAAGCGGCGGCGGTCGTATGGTCATCACGATGGACAGATATTTCGCAAACTGGGATATGGTTAAAGCAGGCTTCTACACCCACGTTTACGGCGAGGGTAGAGGATTTGCGAGCGCAACCGAAGCCATCGAAACGTATCGCAACGAAAATCCCGGCGTTATCGACCAAGATTTGCCCGCTTTCGTTATCAAAAAAGACGGTCAACCCGTCGGCGCAATGCACGACGGCGACAGCGTGATTTTGTTCAACTTCCGCGGAGACAGAGCCATCGAAATCTCTATGGCGTTCGACAATGCGGACTTCAACGGCTTCGACAGAGGCAATATGCCCAAAGTGCTTTATGCAGGTATGCTTCAATACGACGGCGACTTGCATTTGCCGACGAGATTCCTCGTCGAACCGCCGCAAATCAAGTACACGTTCAGCGAATTTCTCGTCAATCACGGCGTGAAATCCTATGCCGTGTCCGAAACGCAAAAGTACGGTCACGTCACGTATTTCTGGAACGGAAACCGCTCTGAAAAGTTCAGCGACGAACTCGAAGTTTGGGAAGAAGTGCCTTCCGACAAGGTGTCTTTCGACCAACGTCCGTGGATGAAATCCGCAGAAGTCACCGACAAGGTTATCGAAGCGATAGAATCCGAGCAATACGGCTTTATCCGCTGCAACTATCCCAACGGCGATATGGTCGGACACACCGGCAATCTCGACGCAACCAGAATCGGCGTTGAAGCGGTTGATCTCGCTCTTGCAAGACTTCTTCCGATAGTCAAAAAGCACGACTACGCGCTCATCGTCACCGCCGATCACGGCAACGCCGACGAGATGCTTGAAAAGAACAAGAAAGGCGTTATTTCCGTGCGTACCGCGCACTCGCTCAATCCCGTTCCGTTCATCGTCTACAACTACGATTGCGAAATCGCAGACGGTTCGTTCGGACTTTCCGACGTAGCGGCAACGGCAGTGAAGATTATGGGGTTGGAGGCGGATCCCCACTGGAACCCGTCCATTATAAAATAATCGCACCAAACAGCGTCTAACTTTGTCAGAGACACCCGTCCGACAACTCATTTACGATTAGTAAATTAGGGTTGCCGTTCGGGTGTCTCTTTCGCGTTATACATCTGTTTGGGTGCGATTATTTTTATAATGATTACGAATAGTAGTTTCGAAGATGGAATAGGACTTCTTAACGGACACTAATTCAAGGCGTTCTTATAAACGGTATGTGCTAATTCACAGACGGAACACGAGCCGCAAGGCGGCGAGCCTGTGAGCGCCGAACTTGACGATTAGTACAAGTGAACGGGCGAGTGTGGATTTTTTTTCGCCCGTGAACGAGTGGCATAACAAGAGGACGATACCTTTCTATGTGAGTGCCGACTTCCCCTCTTGCGAACGATGTGTAATCTTGTAGAGAAATGGCGCAAGTTTGAGCAATAGGGGAAAGCCCGAAGGGAAGGGGTGATGTGTTATTTATGGTATACAACGGTCACTTTTGTAGAGGAAGAACATACCCGTGAAAAAGGGGGAAGTTTTAATTCGAAGTATATAAAAAAGCGGACACTCACATTGAGTGTCCGCTTTTTGTTTTTTAGATTGTTAATTTTCTGGTGCGGCGGCGTCTTGCTCGCTCGTCGGTTCGTCGGGAATAAGGGGCGGGTTGATAGGCGTGTCGCTCGGCGTATCGTTTGATTTGTCGTGCTTGTAGGTAAGTTTCAAAAGCAACGGCGTGAGAAGGGAAGACACGATAATCAATATCAGCACAAACGGCATAATCGACGCGTCTACGAGTCCGCTGTCAACGCCCTTTTGCGTGCAGACGAGCACGACTTCCGCTCTTGCCATCATACCGATACCCACGCGCAGACTGTCCATAAACGAATATCTGCAAATGAGTGAGCCGAGTCCGCAACCGAGCACTTTGCCCAACAGCCCGACGGCGATAAACGCAAAACCGAATCCTACGATTGTTGGCGAAATCGTGCCGAAATCCGCGTTTATGCCTATGCTTGCAAAGAAAACGGGGGCGAAGATCATATAGTTGCTGACCTCGACTTTTCTGTCGATATAGCCGGATTCCGAGAGGGTGGAAAGCATAATGCCCGCAACGTACGCGCCCGTGATGTCCGCAACGCCGAACCATTCTTCCGCGGCGTACGCAAAGAAGAAGCACATCGCAAAGCCTATGATGGGGATACGTCTATGGTGTTCGGGGTGGCGTTTGAGGTAGTGTTTGAGCAGCAAGTGCGCGACGATACCCACGCCGATTGCGGCGGCGAAGAAGCCTATCATTTTTCCGATTGCGATACCGATTCCGTCGAGTCCGTTGCCTTTGTCGAGAGATATGAAAAGGGAAAGAAGAATGACTCCGATAATATCGTCGAGGATTGCGGCGGCAACTATTGAAGTGCCGACTTTCGTGTTGAGTTTGCCGAGTTCTTTGAGGGCTGCAACGGTTATGCTGACGCTTGTCGCCGCCAAAATCGCGCCGTAAAAGAGATTGGTTATGACTTGGTGTTGAGACATATCCTTGAATCCGCCGTTAAATGCGCTCGCAACCAAAAATCCCAATCCGAGAGGAAACAAAACGCCCAAAATCGTAATTACTACCGACGGAAGCCCGCTCGTTTTGAACTGTTTGAGGTCGGTTTCGAGTCCTGCCGAAAACATAATAAGGATAACGCCGATTTTTGCGAGGAAGGACAGACCCTCGAGGGTGTAATCGGTGAATACGTTTTGGTTGGGAATATACTTGATAAAACCGAGCAGTATGCCTGCAATCAGCATACCCACCACTTGCGGAAGCCCGATTTTCTTGCCTAAAAGCGAGAAAAGTTTGGTGCAGAGAAGTATGAGCGCAAGCGGAAGCAGAATTTCGAAATATGCGATTGCGGATAACGTTTGAGTGAACATAGTCGCCTCCTTGTGTCGAATCGAGTGTTCGTTCGGCGCAACGTGGTTGTCGGGCGCGGAAACTTGTCGTAGCGTGTGAGTTTCGTTCGCCAAATCAATGTTATACGCTTTGTTTGAAATATAGTCAAGCGAATTGAAAAAATTAAAACAACCTTAAAAATTGTGTCAAAAACCGTGCTCGACCGCAAAATATGGTTTTTAATTTGACAATAAGGGTATATATTGATACAATACAAAAGAATATTGCGTACGCGCATACGGCGTATATACGCATGGATGTATGCACTCTAAAAACGCAAGACAAGAGGAAAGATGGACTTTTTGTCGTTTCTGACACACGCAGCGGATTATCTTGTAGGCTTTGCAAAGACGTTTGCAGGGCTGTTTGCCGCGCTTACCCTGTTTATGGTGGCAAAGTGTTTGCCGAATCGTATTCGCAGGTATTTTTCGGCGTGCGCCACGACGGTGATTGCGGTTGCATTGCTTTGGGACTCTTTCCATCAATTCTCGTTTTTCACACTCAGGGCCGTTTTCGTCAACACGACGATTGCGTGCCTGACGTTTTTGACGTTTTTGTTTTTCGTTTACATTGCAACCTACATTGCGCGAGGAAACGCGATACGCTCGTTCCAAAACGTACGCCGTGACATCAAGTGCGACTCGCGCACGGTCAAAAGTTTTGCATTGAGAAACGACGACATTTTCGCCTCGAACGCCTTTTTGAGCATTTCGCCCATTTGTATGCAATGACATTTAAGAACGTTTGGCGGCAAGCGTATTCTCGCTTGCGCTTTTGCGCGCGTATGCGTACGCGCATATAAGGGGTGTATGCCCCAAAAACTCAAAGGAGAATATTTTTATGCTTAAAGTAGAACACTTGAAAAAAACTTACCCAAAGAGCGACAGAGTCGCGGTTGACGATATATCTTTTGAATTGCGCCCGGGCGAAATCTTCGGCTTTCTCGGACAGAACGGCGCCGGCAAATCCACGACGATAAAGTGCCTTACGGGCATACTGCCCTTCGACAGCGGCACGATAACCATCTGCGGTCACGACATCGTGAAAGAGCCGATAAAAGCCAAGATGGAAATGGGTTACGTTCCCGACAACCATTCCGTTTACGAACGCCTTACGGGCAGGGAATACGTCAACTACGTTGCCGACCTTTACAAAGTTCCGGCACTCGTGCGCACCGAGCGTATCGACCGCTTTTCCAAACTTTTCAAACTCGAAAACGCGATAGACAGACAAATCAAGTCTTATTCGCACGGTATGAAACAAAAGATTTGTATCATCGCCGCGCTTATTCACGACCCGAAACTTTGGGTGCTCGACGAACCTATGATGGGTCTCGACCCGCAATCGACTGCGGAAATCATCTCGTATATGAGAGAACATTGCGCAAAGGGCAACACGGTTTTCTTCTCAAGTCACAACCTCGACCTCGTGAAGAAACTCTGCCACAGGGCCGCAATCGTCAACGACGGACATCTCATCGACATAATCGACCTTGCGGGCAACGACGCGAACAAGGCGAACCTCGAAGAAACGTTCTTCCGCGTAACGGGAACGTATGAGGAAAGACTTTTTGAGGACTATATCGCGCAAGAGAGCGCGGATATGCGTCCGCAGTTGCCGCCTCAAAACGATGACGAAATCGTCGTCGAGGAGGAAAAGTGATGGAAAAAACCGCATTTTCTATGCAAAGCGTGAAAACGCTTTTCAGACTCGACCTCAAATCGAGATACGGAATATCGCAAAGTACGGGGCGGTTGAAGAAACTCGCGCAAGCGGGCAACGCGCTGTTCTTTATCCTCGTTTACGCCGTGCTCGTGACGGGCATATATTATTTGAGCAACGTGTTCGTGACGCGTTCGGGTTTGCGTATCGAATTTTTGGTCATCATCGCGACGTTTACGATTGCGCTCGCAACCATAATTTCGACGAGTACGGTCATTAAAAACCTATATCAGAACGGCGACAACGAAATGCTGTTGCGCTTTCCCGTAAGCGGCAAAGAGATTCTCGTTGCAAAATCCATTTATTGCTATTTGCACAATCTCGTCACTTGCTTGCTCACTATGCTTCCGTTTTACATCTCGTTCGGAATCGCGACGCACGCAAACGTCGGTGACTACTTTGCGTATATCGGCATAGTGCTTTTGAGTACGCTTTTGCCGTTCTTCATCGCAAACATAATCGCCGTGCCCGTTATGAAGGTGCTCAACCTCGTCAAGAATCAGTTTCTTTTGGTGCTGATTTTCACGATTATCGTGATTTGCGCGGTGTTCGTGCTTTACCTTGTGTCCCTCAGCAATATTTTGAAATATCTCAAAGATTCCAATCAAACGATTTTTTCTGCGGATATGATAGCAAGATACAAGCACTTTGCGCAAAACGCATATCCGTTCAACTGGTATGCGGAAATCGTAAACGGAAGAAAATATGCGGGACTTTCAAACGGTCAATACGCGTTGAGATTCCTTTATATGTTCCTCGTCAACGTAGCGTTCGGCGTGGGCGCGTACTTCGTGACTACGAGAGAGTACTACAAAACCATTCTTTACGGAATCGAAACTCAAAAGGCTTCCTTCAAAAAGAAAATCAAAGACGTGCGTCGTCCCGTGTGGTATGCGCTTTTCAGACGTGAGTTCTATCTCATTTTGAGAAGTTTCAACTATTCCTTCCAGTACTTCGCAATGGCGTGCGCCGCTCCCGTAATGGTGTTTTTCTGCAACAGACTCGCCGCCACTATGGGTACGGAAAGCGTGGGCGCGAGCATTATGCCCGGTCTTACGCTTATGGTTATCGTCATATTCGTTACGATTATCGTGTCGTTTGCCTCGACCTGCATATCGAGGGAAGGCAACTGCTTCTACCACACGAAGATAATACCCGTAAGTTACACCAATCAGATTCTTGTCAAGTTCTTGCTTTACACAATGACGGGTTCGCTTTCGGTTGCGCTTTCTTGTGCGGTTTCGGGCGGATACTACACAAGCGAGGCGGGCGGGCATCTGCTTACGCCGCTTGACGTGGGCGCGATTTTCGGCATTGCGGAAATGTTTGTTCTGACCCTCACTTGCCTCAGTATGATTGCGGACATCAAGTCCCCGACGTTCAACGTTTCTGGCGACGGCGAACTCGTGGCGGCAAACAAAAACGTCGCTCTCGCACTCATCGTCGGCATCGTGGCGGCAATCGCATACGGTCTTTTCACTATGTTGTTCAGTTTCTTCCCGTTCTCGATAGGCGGTGTGCAAATCGGCGGGAATATGAGCGCAATATACCTCTGTTTGACCATCTTAACGCTTATGTTGCTTGCAGGCTCGCTTGCAGGACTTTTCGTCAACCTCAACAAGCGTTATCAAAAAATAATTCCGTAAGGAAAGGAAATTCGCATTATGAAAAAAGTGATGATAGGTATACTCATTCTTATACCGATTATTATTCTTCTCGTTGTCGCGATGGTTTCCTCGATCGTTTCGGCGCAAGCGCATATTGCGGTTGAAAATATAGAATTAAAGTATAAGGATTCGGACAATACCATATATGAACTTCCGCTAAATCTCGAAAACGTATCGGACAAAGTGATAAATCTCAAAGATTATCTCAACGTCGTCGTTTCCCCTCAAAAGGCGAACAACTACACCATAGAGTGGAAGATTTCGGGCGATATAACCTACACCGACAGCGAGTATGAGAACAAATACAATCAGTACAAAAACAATCCGTCGTCGAGCGCGAAAGTGTGGCCGGCGGCAACCTTTGTCGACGAAAACGGAAACGAAACGGCATCCAACACGTCCGGCAAAATGGTCATCGCATCGTACTGTACGTTTACGGTGCAGGTGGTTGCCGAAAACGTCAGCAAAACTCTCAGCGTAAAAGTGGTCGGCTACGACGTAAACCGCGTGGAAGTGCGCGCGCAGAGCGGCGAAGGCAAACTCTCGATAGGCGAATCGGTGCGCTTTGTCCCTTCTTACACGCCGATTGACAGTATCGTCAACGACAGCGAGTGGACGAGTTCGGATTCACAAGTGGCAATCGTCGACCAAAACGGCGTCGTAACGGGCGTAGGCGAGGGCAAAGCGGTCATATCTCACGGCGCAAGCGTGTTCTCGACAGGCGCAAAGGTCTACGGCACTTGCGAAGTCGAAGTCAGCGCAAACGGCGCAAGCGTGCGCTACGGCAGCAGAGTCGTTACGAGCAAATCTATTCTTACGCTTTCCGAACTCGGAATAAGCGGCGAGGCCGTAGAAGTCAGCGGTTGCAAGATTGAAAAGGGCAAAGTTACAATAACCGCAAACAAGGCGGTTTTGAGCGTGAACGGCAAGAACTTTGAAATAGAGAAGTGCGGTGAGGACGAAATTGCCATAAACAACAAAGAATTTTACGAATACAGCGACGACGGCTATGTTCTGGCGGTGGGCGAGCATACGCTCAAACTGTCGGCGATTTGGGCGGATATGACCAACGAAACAGTTTTGACAAACGTTTCGTGGAAGTCCAACAACGAAAGCGTTGCGACCGTCAATGAAAAAGGCGAAGTCAAAGGCGTTTCGAGCGGTCTTGCAACCATAACGGCAACCGCAAACGGAAAGAGCGTGAGCGTGACGATAAACGTCCAAAACAAACTCGCTTCCGTTCAACTTCGCACCTCGCAAGCCTCGCTTGCGGTCGGTCTTGCAAGAGAAACGGTGTTCGCAAGCCAAAGATTCCTCAATCCCACGAGCGTAAGAAGCGACGATACGAAGATTGCAAACAGCACGCACATCGTCGTTCAGGGCGAGCCTGAAAACGCAACCGACGAAGAACTCGATTTGTTCTATTCCGCATTCAACTTCGAAGTGGTCGAGGGCGGCGAATACGCGCATTTCGACGAAACCGTTCGCAACAAACTCGTTTTCAGCGACGACGGCAAGGCTCTTGAAGGCAAGGGTAAACAAAGCATAAAAGTCAGAGTGAGCGCAAAATATCCCAAGTACGAGGGTATGAGCAAATTCACCACCCAAGAAGTCACAATCAACGCAATATTCGGCGTTGCGGTATCTTCCGTTGCCGAAATCGAAGTTGCGTCAAAGAATCAGCGTGCATACGCCGAGTCGGACGGAAACTATATCGAAAGCCAACAGCGGTATAAATTCAAAAACGATTATGACGGAAGCGTCTACCGCGTGTGTACGAATCCGTCGTCAAAATCGACGTATGCGATTTGCTTCGAGGGTAACGTCGCGTATACGATTGCAGAGCAGGGCGAACATCTTGTTGGTCCCGATGACCGACTCAATTTCTACGGCGACGTGTACGGCAACAACTTTATGCTGTCCACCGAAACCAACCAACTCGACGAAAACACCAAAATTATGCGTATATCGTGGTCGAACGTCACGATGTCCAACCTCATTTTGCGCGCCAACAATTTCAAAAAAGACGATACGGAAAGCAATCTCGAAAGTGCGCAAGGCGCGCTTGAAAAAGCAGAAGACACCAAAGATTTCACGGGTATTTTGGGTATAGTCGGCAGTCACGTAAACTGGAACACATATCGTCTTGAAAACGTCAGATTGGAATATTGTATTTTTGAAAACGCAAAACAAGCGATTGACGTCAACAATGCGGACGCAACGTTTGACGGTTGCATAATCAGAAACCTCAACTTTATAGGGCTCAACACCCATTGCCGTATGAACAGCGAAGGCGAGGTGTTCTATCCGTACTATTCGCACTTGAACTTGAACAACATTGTGTTTTCCAACACACTCGGCTCGGTTGCGGTCGTCAACTACGAAAACTTTACTACAACAAAACGTTCCACGGATTACCGCTTTGCCGCCACCGCAGAGGCAAACGACAAGTGGTTTATGGACAACTTCTATGCAAACGGCATAAACTTCGTTCTCAATCAGACGGGATTTATCGACGCATACAACTGGCAACCCGTTTCGAGCGCGGCGATTATCGACGCCGGCGATTATACCGAGTTGGTTTCACAAGCAAGCGACGCGGTTATGAGGGCCAACTCGTTCTTCGAACCTCGCAGAATCATCGATTCAAACGACGCGTGCTGGATTCATATCGCTTTCATTTCGGTCGGAGTTACGGACAACTTCAGCGTCGAAAAGGTATACAGTCAAATTACAACGCAAGACAAGCGTCTTTCCTACATCAATACGTCGGATATGCAAGTGGAAAGCACCAACCCCGTGTACAAACTCGGCGAGCAGGTGCTCAAAAAAGTGTCGGCGGGTATCTGGGGATACGACAATAAGCAAAATATCCAACCCACCACGACGTATCAGGTCAACGACGCCCTCATCGAGAGGTTGCATAAGTGATATTGTCGAATTGTAAAGGATAAACTATGAAGAAAGTAATGATAGGAATCTTAATCCTCATACCGATAATCGTTTTGGTTGTCGTTGCGCTTGTGTCCGTCATCGTATCGGTGAACGCTCATATCGCTGTTGAGGATTTACAGTTGCTCGACAAAAACGGCAAGCAGATATACGACCTTCAAATACCTTTCGACGAAGTTTCTAACATCAACATCTACAACTATCTCGATGCAAAGATTTACCCCGAAAAAGCCACCGACAAGACGGTCGAGTGGCAAATCGTGGGAGATGTTGCGTATACGGACGTGCAATACGAGGCATTGAGAAACGAATACCTCGCAAAACGCTCCGCACTTACGGCGGAACTGGAAAACGAACTCGCGCAAGGCTCTTTCTCTACGGCTGAAAGACGAGACGCTTACGATATCGCGCGCGGCAAGTATTACAAGAATTCGTCCCTCATAATTGCCGAAATGGCGGATATTTTGCTTGAAAAGGTGTATCCGGCGGCGGCTTTCGTCGATGAAAACGGCAATGAAGTCGAGTCGAACACGACGGGCAAATTGATTGTCAGTTCTTATTGCAAATTCACCGTGCGCGCTCAAGCGGAAACCGTGTCCAAAACTCTCACCGTGTCCGTCGTCGGCTACGACGTCGAAAGAGTGGAACTCTCTGTGGGCGAGGACGAAACGACAACGTTGAGCGTCGGCGAATCTATGCGTATTCTCGCTGCTTACACGCCTATCGACAGTATCGTCAATCACACGATTTGGCAAGTCGAGGACGAAAGCGTTGCCGTCATCGATTCAAACGGCGTTATCACCGCTCTCAAAGAGGGACAAACGACGGTAATTTTGCGCGCAAGCGTGTATTCCACCGAAAACGGCAATACAATCGAATACGTTGAAGGAAAAATCGATATTTCTGTCGAGCAGAAGGGCGCAAGTTCTCGCTTCGGCGAAAACCTCGTGACGAGCAGAAAATCTTTGACTTTCGAAGAAATCGGCGTCGTGAAAGAGGATATAACGAGCGTTAACGGAGCGCCGGTGGACGCGATGGTGGACGAATCGGGAAGATTGAAAATCACCGAAAATACCGTCGTGATAACCGTAAAGAGCGGCGCACAACTCACTATCGCGAGTTGTGTTGACGATGACGTCACCGTCAACAACAGACGTTTTTACGAAAACGGAAGCGGCTACGTCCTTGCAGTCGGTGAAAACCTGCTCGACCTCGATTTGGTGTGGAAAGATATGTTAAAAACCGACCAAATCGAAAATGCCGTGTGGTCGTCCTCGAACGAAAGCGTTGCCACGGTCAACGATCTGGGCGAAGTCAAGGGCGTTTCGAGCGGCGTTGTGACAATCACGGCAACCGTCGGACAAAAATCCACGAGCATAACGATAAACGTACAGCGCAAACTTTCGCAAATTCAACTTCGCACGTCGGACGCGTCGCTTGCCATAGGCATTGCGCGCGAAACCGTGTTTGCAAGCGAAAGATATATCGACGTGAAAGCGAGCAATGCGAAGACGGCAAACTACACGCACGTTATCGTGCAGGGCGAACCCGAAAACGCAACCGCCACGCAACTTGCCGACTTCTATTCCGCATACGTCTTTGAAATCGTAGAGGGCGGCGAGTACGCCTCTATGGACGCGCTCGTTGCAAACAAAGTCGTGTTCAACGACTCTCTCGAAGGCAAGGGCAAGCAAAAAGTGGTCGTCAAGGTCAGCGCAAGATACCCCAAGTACGAGGGAATGACGAGATTCACCACCGAAACCGTCACTTTGAACGTCGTTTACGGCGTTGCGGTTTACAACTTCGACGAACTGAAACAAGCCACGCTCGATCAAGGCGAATATGCGCTTGCGGACGGCAACGTTCAGGACGACGTCGAAATATTCAGAAACGAAACCGAAAACGAAGCGTACGTCGTAAATAAAATCGGTTTGTCAAACGACAAGTATGCGATATGCCTTTTCGACAACTGCAAGTACAATCTCGGCATTGACGAGAACGGTCAAAACGTGATTGTGGATTGGAAAAACTGCTTGAGATTTACGGGCGACGTGTACGGCAACAACAAACGTATTTCCGCAAACACCGAGCAACTCGATAAGGACAGTTATATCATTCAAATCGACAGACCCGACGTGACCCTCAGCAACCTCATCATCAGAGGCAACGATATCGACGACGAATACGAAATCACCGACGCCGAAGATACGAGTGCTTTCGAAGGCAATATTCTGCGCGTAGGCGACGAGTGGAAACATTTTGAAAACATCAGAATCGAGTACAGCATAATCGAAAATGGCAGCAAGGGAATCAACGTATTCAGCACGGATTTGACGGTTGACGGTTGCATAATCCGCAACATCACCAAAGCCGCTATGTACGTTCCCACGAGAATGAGCCAAAACGACGGCGAAACGGACGGAAAATCGGGCAAAAAACTCGTCATTCCTTGCTATTCGCACTTAACTCTCAACAACGTTATTTGCTCGAATACGCTCGGCTCGCTCGTTTCCGTTGCGTACGAACACTACACGATGAAGTCGGGCACGACATATCGCTTTGTAGTCGGAAACAAAAAGAACGACGCCGACGGCTCTCTTGCGCAAGCAAACGAAAAGTATTTTATCGAGAATTTCTACGATAAGGGTATAAATACGAAGATAAATCAAACGGGTTTCCTTTGGGCGTACAACTGGCAAAACCTCGAAAATGCAAAACTCATTCAGACGAGCAACGAAATGATAAACAGTATTCTTTCGGTGTATTTCAAGCCTATCGTGCAGAACAGCGCGGTTTTCGACGACTATCGCTACGTCGACCAAAATAGCGGCAAAGAGTATTTGCATTTGGCGTTTATCGTCACGGGTATAGACTTTGCAAAGGGTATTCTCGACGCGCCGACTTATCTTGAACTTTCGATGGAAGAAAAGCGTATCAACGGCGTTGACATAAGCGACGCCGACTTTTCAAAGGCGAATATGCCGAGCGGATTGCAAGATATGTTGAAAGGCATATCCGTCAAAACGTACGGATATGACAACAAGTCGGACATCAATCCGCTTTCGCCGTCGTATCAAGTCAACAACGCCTTGATTGAAAAAATCCATTCGTAAAAGCAACGATAAAAACCGATTTAAGCGCAAAAAGTTGCGTATAACAAACAAGTTTTACAAAAGCATTAAGTATAAAAAGCAAAAAAAGAATCTCGCAAAACTGCGAGATTCGTTTTTTATGCGATATTCATTTTCTTTATTAGCGGTTGCAATCCGATTGTCAGAATGGACATCTCGAATAGACTGCGACGTAATCGACGAGGAAGTCGATGGGGAAGGTTCCTTCGGGGTTCTCGAATACGCTGTTTGCAAACACGAAGTCGGGTTTTGCCGCTTCGCCGTTTTTGCCGCCGATTTCGATTGAGAAGAACAGATAATCGTCTTGCACGGTCGAAATGTATCTCTTGTCGGTGATTTCGAACACGAGTTGTCTGTCGTAATAGAAGCGATAGTATTCGCTTGTCCAGTCAACGCCGAAAGTGTGCCAACCGTCGTAAATATTGACGTCAACATCGCTCACCTTGTCGGAATTGATGAAGGTTTCTTTTTTGAGATAGTTGTCGCCGTAGTCGCCCACGTGCACCGCGCATTGATAGGTGTCTTTGTCGGTGGGCATAACTCCTTTCAGTCCGACGGGGTTAAAGTAGGGCGATTCCATAATGTCGATTTCGGCACCCGTAATGCTGACGTCGCTCGTGGGATTGCCGTTCATCATACCTTGCGGCATAAGCCAGAACGCCGCCCAGATTCCGCTCGCTTTGGGAAGAAGCACTTTTGCTTCGAAATATCCGAAATGCGTTTCGTACTTGTTCATCGTGTCGATTGCGCCCATATAGAACTTGCCGTCCTCTTTTTGTACGGTGCGAAGCACGAGATTGCCGTCTTTTGTGAAGGCTTGGTCTTTATCCCAGTAGCCGCCTCTGCGCAATTCGTGATGTACGTTCCAATAAGTCGTGTCAAGTTCGCCGTTGAAATCGTCGAAAAATACTCGATATTCGGTGCTGTCTTTGTCAACGTCGCGCAAGTTTTCGGGTGGCTTGTCATTGCAAGCGACGAAGAACGAGCAAGAAAGCGTAAGCACAAGCACAAGCAGCACTGCAAAAACTATTTTTTTGTTCATATTATCCCTCTTTTTATTTTTTATGACTCTATATTATAGAAAAATTTGCGCAAAGTCAAATAGAATACGAAATGACCGATAATTAATAAAAAAGAGCAATTCGTAAAGAATTGTTTTTTTTGCTGTCGTTATGACGTAAAATCCGTTTTCGGTCGATTAGATAACCGATTTTTGTTAGTTTTCCGTAAAAATGAGTTGCACAAAGTCGAAAAGCGCAGCGCGCCATACGCTTTGGTCGTGTCCGCCTTGATATTTTTTGCTTAAATGTTCTATTCCGTTTTGCGCGAGTTTTTGGTCTATTGCGGGGTAGAACAAACTCGTCATCGTATCGACGTTGCCTATCGCAAGCATAACGATGTCGAAACTCTTGCCGTCCTCATATTTGAAATCGGGTACGGTGGTGTCGAAGGATACGGCTTTTTTGCCGAATCCCGACGGCGAGAACGCGCCGACGTAGTTGAAATAATCCTGATACGCAAAAGCGGTGAGCAATGTTTCGCGACCGCCCATAGAAAAGCCCGCAATGGCGGTGCTGTTTCTGTCCGTGAGGGTGGAATAATGCTCGTTGACGTAGGGCATAAGCGACGTAATGATGTCCTCGCCCGTCTTGTCGAATGCGGTGCAGTAGTTCTCGCTGAAAGTGGACGGCGGGATTTCGCCTTCCGTCACTATGCTGTTGACGGACACGATTATCATCTCTTTTACGTTTTTTTCGATTGTGAGATTCTGCACGACGTATTTTGCGTTGCACATTTCAAGCCAACTCTTGTGGTTGCAAGCCATACCGTGCAAAAGGTACAGCACGGGATATTTTTTGCTTTCGTCGTAGTTTGCGGGCAGGGTGACGTAGGCGTGTTTTAAGTCGTTCGTCACTTGCGAGCGATAGGCTATTTCGATGTCCTCGCCGTATTCGTAGCCGTTTTTTGCTTCGTAAAACTTCGGCGGTTCGGGCGTAGGGGTAGGTTCCGGAGTAGGCTCGGGCGTATCGTCGGGTTTTTCGTTGCACGCAAAAAGCGCGCAGCACGCCACGCATAACGTCAAAATAAGGATAATGATTTTCAAAAATGCTTTTTTGTTCATATTTCATCACAGCGATTCGCTTCAACAAAAATGTAGCACACATTGTCCGAGTCCGCAAGTTTTTGTTTTTTATTGCTATTATTAAAATATCCGTTAATTGATTTTATATTTTTATATTCGTACGAAAACGCACATTTTTTCGGTTGAAAAACGGTTTTAGAACAAACGAAAAGGAATGTTGCAACATTCCTTTTATGCGTTTAGATATTCTGTTCTCGACGGTTTTGCTATTGCGATCTTGATTAAGTCGTTTTGTCTTCCGACTTATTGATTCCTCGATTTGTCGTTTCGCGTCGAATCGATTTCCTTTGCGATTATGCCGTCGACTCAACCGTTTTGCTTTTCGGCAAGCATACGAGAGAGGAAGGCTCTCGTGCGTTCTTCTTTCGGTGCGGTGAAGATTTGTTCGGGTGCGCCTTCTTCCACGATAACGCCGCCGTCCATAAACACGACCTTATTTGCGACGTCGCGCGCAAACGCCATTTCGTGCGTGACTACAATCATTGTAAGTCCCGTTTTTGCAAGTTCTTTCATAACTTCCAGCACTTCGCCCACCATTTCGGGGTCGAGGGCGGAAGTCGGCTCGTCAAAGAGTATGACTTCGGGCGACATAGCAAGCGCGCGAGCGATTGCCACGCGTTGTTTTTGTCCGCCCGACAGTTGGCGAGGCTTTGCGTTGACGTACGCACTCATCCCGACGAGTTCGAGATATTTCATTGCGACGTCGTTTGCTTCGACTTTTTTCATTTTCAACACTTTGCGCGGACCTATCGTGCAGTTTGCAAGCACGCTCATATTGTTGAAAAGATTGAATGATTGAAACACCATCGTCACTTTTTCGCGGTATTTGGGCGCGCTTTTGGTTTTTGTCACGTCCTCGCCGTGAAAATATATTTCACCCGCAGTCGGCGTTTCAAAGAGGTTTATGCAACGCAGCAGGGTTGATTTTCCGCTTCCCGACGAGCCGATTATGCAAGTAACGTCGCCTTTGTCCACGTCGAAGTCGATGTCTTTCAGCACTTCGTGCGTGCCGAACGTCTTGCCGAGATGTCGCACTTCGATGACGGGTGCGGCGGTGCTTTCGCTTGCAATCTCGGTTGCGCTTTCGGTCGTATCGTTGCTTGCATTATATTCGAGATTTTCGACATCTAACGCGGTGTTTCCCATATCGTTCACACCGACGTCGTTTTGCTCGGTATTCGTTTCAAATCGTGTATCGTTTGTATTTTCGCTCATTGTTCGTTGCCCCCTAATGCTTTTTTCTCGCGCAACATAGATTCTGCATCCATATTTTGCGAACCCATAATCTGATAATCCTTTTTGCCGTCCATTTTCTTTTCGACGAGGCGCAAAATTCTGGTTATGGTGAAGGTGAGTATGAAGTAAACGACAGCGATTATGAGGTACGTTTCAAAGGTCTGATATGTGTTTAGAACGATGGTTTTTCCGTAGAAGAACAGTTCGGTGAAGCCTATGACGTTCAGCACCGACGTGTCCTTGATGTTGATGACAAATTCGTTTGCAACGCTCGGCATAATGTTGCGAAGCACTTGCGGCAAAACGACGTTCCACATTGTCTGCGAGTGCGTCATACCGATTGCTTGCGCGCCCTCGAATTGTCCTTTGTCTATGGATATAATGCCGCCTCTGACGATTTCCGCCATATACGCGCCCGTGTTTATGGAAACGATGATAAGTCCCGAAACGGTAACGTCAAGAGTTGCGCCGTTGTTGATTAGTGCAAAGCCCCAAAATATAACCATTGCCTGTACCATCATTGGCGTGCCGCGGAATATTTCGATATATGCGGACAAAAGAAAATCGCCCACTTTTTTCAGCACTGCCAAAAACTTGTTCTTTGGCGTTTCGATAGTGCGGTACATTCCGATTAGAATGCCGATAAACAAGCCGACGATTGTGCCGACAATCGCAACGAGCATAGTATATCCGACGCCTTTGAGTATCCAAAGATAATAGTTGGATATTATGTTGCCTACTCTTTCAAAAAATCCCATTGTTATCCTTTATCAGTTGTTTTGTGCCGACCATTCGATTGCGTTTTTCATCATTTGGTCGCGCTCTTGTTGACTTATGTTCGCAAGTGCTTGGTTTACGGCGTCCTTGTATTGAGAACCTTTTTTCATACCGATTGCGATTTGAGTGTCTTCGTTGCTTGCAGTGAATCCCGTCGAGTTGTTCAAAAGTTTGACGTATGTCAAATCCGGATTTGAAGCGCAGTCCGCAATCGCACCGGGTTCTTCGGCGACGTATCCGTCAATGGTTTTTGCATTGAGTGCGTTGGTCATTGCAGGGAATGTTTCCATTGGCGTTTTTCTTGTGTAGCCGATAGAATCTGCTTGTGCTTGCAATGCTTTGTCGTGGAAAGTGCCGTTTTGAGCAACCAACGACGCGCCTGCAAAATCACTCAATTTCGTTGCAGAAGCGTATTTGCTGTCTTTTCTTACGACGATGACGAGGTTGCTCTCATAATATGCGTCGGAAAAATCGATTGCTTGCAATCTTTCGGCAGTCGGACTCATACCTGCAATGATAAAATCGAGCGTACCCGCCGTTACGCCGGGCAAAAGAGAATCCCAATCGAGTTTTTTCACAACGAGTTTTTTCCCGAGCGAATCGGCGATTTTCTTTGCGATTTGAATATCGTAACCGTTTGCATAGCCTTCGGCATTGTCAATTTTGATTGCGCCGTTTGCATCCGTCTTTTGAGTAAAATTGAAGGGAATATATCCGCATTCGAGACCGACGACGATAGTGTCACTGTCTTTTGTGTTGCAAGCGGTCAAAGCCACTGCGCCGAGAGTAAGGATTGCAACCATAAGCATTGCGACGATGATAATTGAATACTTTTTCATTTTTTTTATCTCCAAAAAGTGTTTTTTGTAGTTTTGCGGATAAAAAAATCCGCAATGCCAACAACATTGCGGATACGAAATATCGCTCAACGTTGATAGCGCTCCACCTTGCGGTGACAGTGCAACGCATATTCTGCGTTGTCCCAAGAGCGACCGTTCCAGACCGAACGAACCGTTCTTTCGGCGGATTTTCCTTTCCCACCGAGGCGAAGTCTGCGCCGTCGGCTTGTCATAAAATCCGCACCTCTATCGAGATGATGTACAAAGTTTAGCACGTCGCTTGCTTAAAGTCCAGCGTTTTCATACAATATTTGAGCGCAAATTTTACCTGTGCGGAAAATCGTTTTTTTGGGCGGAAGCAACGAAGAAGACGGAAATTAGAAAACCATATCGAAAGATATAATCAAATCATATTTATAAAATATTAGACAACCGCTTTCCCCTCGACAGAAAATAAACCCTATAAAAAAGACAAAAAACGCTTGTCTATATTGCAAAAATGATGTAATATATGTTGGCAAACAAAATTAGACCTATGGGGGTATAGCTCAGCTGGGAGAGCGCTTGAATGGCATTCAAGAGGTCAGCGGTTCGATCCCGCTTATCTCCACCAAAAACACCGTATGTACGGTGTTTTTTTTGATATGCGGGATTTCGCAATTTTATTGCGGTGCAGCGTTGCTGCGCGAAGCGTCAGTCGGACGGAGTCCGAGTTGCGCATAAATGCGCCGTGCGACTGCTGTCGCACGCAAGTCTCGGTGACCGCGCCCAAAAGAAAAACACGAGTCGTTTGACTCGTGTCTTTTTTGTGGTGCGGTCACCGAGACTTGAACTCGGACGGTGTAACCATACGCCCCTCAAACGTACGCGTCTGCCTATTCCGCCATGACCGCTTAACATTGCCTATTATATGATTAAAAGTCGGGCGTTGTCAAGGAGTTTTACGCCTAAATTTTGCTAAAAGACAACATTTTTTTCAAACTCATATATTGTCATTATGAGCGAGAGCGTGAGTGGCGGCAACATTCAATCGGACGGCGTGGCGGCGACGTTTTCTTGTATTCCGAGCGACCCTTTGTCGCAAAACGTGCTTGCGAGCGCACTTGCGGATTCGATTTGCAGGGGAAAATCGCGCGCAGAGATTGCAAACATATTGCAGTTTTTGCAAATTTTGTCCTGCCTTATGAAAAATTATTCGATTTGAGGACTCTTGCTATTGAATCGAAATGCCGAGTGTGGTATATTAATTATATTATTTTTGCGCGCGCGACACGAAAAAATACACTGCGAGCGCAATGTTTTGCACAATGACTGACAGTTTCGGTTTCAAACGTAAAAGCGGAATGCTTATGGCGGTAAGTTCGCTTCCGAGCGAGTGGGGCATAGGCACTTTCGGTGCGCCTTGCAAGCGTTTTATAGACTTTTTGAGCGCGACAAAAACCAAGTGTTGGCAGATTTTGCCTCTCAATCCCACCGCATACGGCGATAGTCCCTATCAATCGCCTGCGTCATTTGCGGGCAATCATTACTATATAAACCCTCAAACGCTGTTTGAAAAAGGCTTGCTTGACGAGAGCGAATTGAAATCCGCTCGCCATATCTGCGAAAAAACCGATTACGGCTGGCTTTTCGAAAACAAAGCGGCACTTCTCAAAAAGGCGTACGAGCGTTTCGAGCATACTCCGATTTTCGAGCGTTTTTGCGACGAAAACGCGACGTGGCTTGACGATTACGCCTATTTTATGTCGCTAAAAGAAGCGTTCGGCTACAAGGCGTGGAACGAATGGAACGACGAGTTCCGCATCTACGACAACGCGCAAAAGCACAAGAGCGAATTCGCGCGAAATATCGATTTTTGGAAGTTCGTGCAGTTCGAGTTCTTCACGGAATGGAACGACGTTCGCGAATACGCCCATTCAAAAGATATAACTATCGTCGGGGATATGCCCATTTACGTTGCGTACGATTCGGCGGACGTATGGAGCAATCCGTCGATGTTCCTTTTGGACGAGGATTTGAATCCAACCGTCGTTGCGGGCTGTCCGCCCGACGCATACGCCGAGGACGGTCAACTTTGGGGCAATCCCATCTACGACTACGACAAAATGCAAGAGGACGGCTACGAGTGGTGGATCGAGCGCATAAAGCAGAGTTCCAAGATGTACGACATCTTGCGTATCGACCATTTCAGAGGTTTTGCAGGCTATTTCGTCATCAAAAACGGCGAAAGAACCGCAAAAGACGGCAAGTGGAAGATAGGTCCTCGCGAAAAACTTTTCGACGAAGTGAATCGCCGCATGCCGGGGGCGAAAATCATTGCGGAAGACTTGGGGCACATCACCGACGACGTGCGCGAATTGCTTGCATATTGCGGTTATCCGGGAATGAAAGTTCTGCAATTTGCGTTTTCTAACGACGACAACGAGTATCTGCCGAGAACGTACAAGGACGGCAACTGCGTGGTGTACACCGGCTCGCACGACGCCGATTGCACGTATTCGTGGTGCAAAAACCTCAAAGGCGACCGACTTGCCCGATTCAAAAAGGAATGTCTGCGCCTTTGCGGCGGAGCGAACAGAACGTACGCAATGATAAATCTTGCGTTCGGCTCAATCGCAAATCTCGCAATCGTTCCGTTGCAGGACTGGCTGTTGCTTCCCAACGAGAAGGGAAGAATGAACACGCCGTCCGTTGCGCAAGGCAACTGGGTGTGGCGCGCCCCGAAGAACTACGACAGCCCCGAACTCATCGAGAGAATAAAAAGGACGAACAAGCAATTTCACCGTGAAGCTTAAGTTCTCGATACGTCGGTATGTTATTGCGAGGAAGCGAAGTGACCGTGGGAATCCGGCGTAGCGAAATTCATCGAAAAACGATATAATTAAAGCAAAAATAAAAGCACTCGTCGAGTGCTTTTATTTTTGCGTTTATGCGTTTGGATTTTACATTTTTGCGATGTATGCCGCAAGTTCGTTGAAGATTACGTCAAGACCGTGTGCGCCTGCGTCGGGATAACCGATTGAACGCTCGCCCACCGTGCCCGCTCTGCCGAGAGTCGCAACGTGAGTCTTGGTTGCTTCTGCGCCGTCGTGTGCCGCCTTTGCGCCGAGGTCGAGACCTTCTTGCAATTTCTTGCCTTCTTCTGCCGCTTTGGTGAGAGCCATTGCGCAAGGTTTGAGAGCGTCAACGAGCGTCTTGTCGCCGATTTCCGCGCCCTTGCCGAAGGACTTTTTGCCCGTTTCATACACGCCGCGATTTGCTTCGGTGAAGAGAAGCGCAATATCTGTGAGGTTGACTTCTTTCTTGCCGAGCATTGCTTTGCCTGCGTATTTGAATGCAGAACCCCAGATAGGACCGGATGCGCCGCCGCAGTATTCTTTGATGATTTCACTGCAACTTACGAGGAACTGACCGATGTCGCCTTTCTTTCTAGTTGCCCAGTCCGCTTTGAGTTGTCTGAAACCTTTTGCGATTGACATGCCGAAGTCGCCGTCGCCCATTTTGTCCGCTTCGCAGAAGGGAACTTCGTTTTCGATGACGATATCTGCCATCTTGTCTACGATTTGAACGAATGCCGCCGTATTGATTGTTTCACCGACGACGGGTTTGCCTTCGACTTCGTAAACCGCAACTTCTTCGACTTCCGCTTTTGCGGCTTTCTTGGTTGCTTTTGCTTCGACGTGTTCTTGCGGAACGTAACCGAGTGCTCTGCCGATTGCTTGCACTGCTTCGAGAGCCGCTTCCGCTTGTTCGCTCATTGCCGCGCCCCAAGTGAGTGCGGGCGTGCAAACGGGGTAGTCTACGAGTGCTTTGAGTTCGCTGTCCACTCTCAACACGGAAATAGACGCGCCTGCCATATCGATTGACGTCATAAAGTTGCCGACGATAGTGCGGTGAATCTTGATTCCGTCCGCGTTCAACGCTTTCGTTACGGAATTGTTGAGGATATAGAGTTCTTGAAGCGGTGTGCCGCCGAAACCGTTGATGAGAAGCACGATTTCTTCGCCCTTTTGAAGTTTGAGGTCTTCTTCGAGGTCGGTGAGGATACGTCTTGACAAATCGTCGCAGAACGTGCCCGTCGAGTAGTCGATTTTCTCGCGGAAACGACCGGGTTCGCCGTGAATGCCTACGCCGAATTCCATTTCGTCGTCGCCGATTTCAAACGTGGGGTGACCTGCCGCCGGAACGGTGCAACTGGTGAATGCAAAGCCGAAAGAACGAACGTTGTCGATAACTTTGTTTGCAACCGCTTTGACTTCTTCGAGGCTCTTGCCTTGTTCTGCCGCCGCGCCCGCGCATTTATGCACCAAAACCGTGCCTGCAACGCCTCTGCGACCGACGGTGTAGAGAGAGTCTTTGACTGCGATGTCGTCGTTGACGTACACTGCGTCCACTTTGATTCCGTCGTCTTGAGCGTCGCTCATGGCGTTGTTGAAGTTCATACAATCGCCCGAATAGTTTTTGACGATGAGAAGCACGCCTTTATCCGTTGCGCATTGTTTGATTGCGTTGTAAACCTGAACTTGCGAGGGGGAAGCAAAGACGTCGCCGCAAACTGCCGCGTCGAGCATGCCTTTGCCTACGAAACCTGCGTGAGCGGGTTCGTGACCGCTGCCGCCGCCCGAAATGAGGCTGACTTTTGCGTCGTTGATGTCTTTCTTTTTGACGACTTTATATTTTTCGACAAATTCGAGTTCGGGATGTGCTGCGGCAAGTCCGTGACACATATCGTACACGAAACTTTGAGCCGTATTCATAATTTTCTTCATAACAGTCTCCTTATTTGCCGCGCCGATAGGGAAGAATACTCAAAAGGATATATTGTTTTGCATTATACAATAAATAACAACGATATTCACGCAGGTGTATTACGCATTATGTGAAAATATCGATATTCTATCCGTATATTCTGCGCTTTAAGCACGGTTTTTTATAAGACACACCCTTGCGTTTGCAAGGGTGTGCGCTTTTCAATTAGTGGCAGCATTCGCAGTCGCAGCCGTATCTGAAATCGTGACCGATTTTGTCTGCCGCTTTGATTGCCGCAATAACCATATCTTCCGTTACGGGGAAGGGCATATTGTGGATAGATTCGTCGGGGATGCAAGTCTTTGCAGCAACGATCTTGTATTCTTCTTCGGTGAGTTCTTCTCTGATGACTTCACCCGTGCGCGGATTCGTCATAAGGTCGTGCAAGCAGACGGGAAGACCTACTTCGTCGCAGAAGTTGAGAACTTCGTAGAGTTCTTCTTCGGGGCTGTTTTCAAGCACGAGTTGGCAGATTGTGCCGAATGCGACGACTTCGCCGTGCATGCAGCAGGAGTGAATGTCGTGAACGGCAGTCAAACCGTCGTGGATTGCGTGTGCTGCGGCAAGACCGCCCGATTCGAATCCGAGACCGGAAAGAAGAATGTTGGTTTCGACGATTTTTTCAAAAGCGGGGGTTACGACGTTGCAGTCGCAAGCGGCTTTTGCCTTTGCGCCGTCGCTGATGAGGTTGCGATAGCAAAGTTCGGCAAGTGCCGCTGCCGTGTAAGTGCCGTAGCCGAGAAGAGTGCCTTTCTTTCTGTCTGCGCCGCAGGGAAGACCCGCGTTGACGTTGGATACGCTGTTGACGTTTGCTCTTGCCTCGAAGTAGGTGGAAAGAGCGTCGCCCATACCGCTTACGAGGAAGCGAGTCGGTGCGTTTGCGATGACGTTGAGGTCGATAAGAACGACGGACGGGCTTTGACGGAAGTATGCGTAATCGTCAAATTCGTGATTGTCGGTGTAAAGAACCGCAGAGTGGGAAGTCGGAGCGTCCGTTGCCGCGATGGTGGGGCAGATGATGAGAGGATTGCCTGCCGCAACGCACTTTGAAGTGTCGATTGCTTTGCCGCCGCCAAGACCGATGGTGCAGTTGCACTTGTTTGCTTTTGCAAAGTCTTGCAACGCTTTCACGACCGTGCGTGAACATTCGCCCTTAAAGAGGTCGCAGGAAACGAATTCGACGCCGTATTTCTTTTGGGTCGCTTCGAGTTTTTCTTTGACGAGGTTGAGAGCAAACGGGTCAGCGATAAGAAGTGCTTTCTTACCGAAGGTTTTTACAAAATAACCAAGGTTCAACAATTCGTTTTCGCCTTGAACGTACTTTGTGGGACAAATAAATGCTTTTCTCATAACAATCTCCTTTTTATAAGGTTATTTTTTAATGTAAAATCATTATATATCGAACAAATGAATAATTCAATACCCAAAATGCTAAAATATGGAAATTTTTGCAAAATTTTTCAAAAAAACGTTGATTTTGAAGGTCGCCGCGCGGAAATTTCATAAAATTTTAATGTTTTTTCAAAAAAAAGTTGAATAATTTGAAAATGCGCTTATAATGAAAAACAATAAAAACCGCAAAAAAAACCGCAAAAACACGGCAAAATTTTTGCGGGATACAAAGCAATAAACGCTACGGAAAATTTGCATAAAGAACCGTAAAACGCACGGCGAATAATTTGCGGAAAACTACGCGAACAATCCGCATAAAAATCAACTTTACTCAAACATAAAACAAGGAGGTCGTATGGACGTTCAATCTTCAATTCAAAAACGTGTGGAATGGATAAGAAAAATCCTTTCCGAATCGGGCGCAAAAGGCATCATTTACGGCAACAGCGGCGGCAAAGACTGCACTCTCGTCGGCGCGCTTTGCAAACTCGCAACCGACAACGTACTCGGCGTCATTATGCCGTGTCAATCTTCGCAAAACTACGGCAGTGACCGCGACGACGCTTTGAGAGCGGGCAAGCATTTCGGCATACAGCAAATCGAAATCGACCTCACAAAGACAAAAGAAGCACTCGTTGCGGCTTTGGGTGACGAACTCACACGCGACAATGCGGGCGAAGCGAACTTGAAAATGGCAAACGTCAACATCAATCCTCGTCTTCGTATGACCACGCTTTACGCTTTGGGACAAGCGCGCGGCTATCTCGTCGCAGGCACGGGCAACCTTGACGAAGCGACTCTCGGATACTTCACCAAGTGGGGTGACGGCGCACACGACTTCAATCCTATCGCGGACTTGACCGTCGGCGAGATATACGAACATCTCAGAGCCTTGAACGCACCATCGACCATCATTGAAAAAGCGCCGTCCGCCGGACTTTATCAAGGTCAAACCGACGAATCCGAACTCGGCATCAAGTACGCCGACGTCGATAAATATCTGCGTGGAGAGCCGATTCCCGAAGATGTGAAAGCCAAGATTGAGAGGGCGCGTGCTCGGTCTTTGCACAAGACCCGTATGCCTCGCAAATACCCTGAATAAGCCGCCAAATCGCGTCTAACTTTGGCAGAGACACCCGCCCGACAACTCATTTACGATTAGTAAATTAGGGTTGCCGGTTCGGGTGTCTCTTTCTCGTTATACATCGATTTGGCGACTTATCAGGGTATTTGCTTATTCGCAGACGGAACACGAGCCGCAAGGCGGCGACCCATTGCCCAAACGGCGTTGCGGCAAAATCAATCGCCCACATCGTCATTCAGAGCGAAGCGTAGGAATCCCCTAAATAGAAATGTAAATCTTTGGGGCGATTGTCAAAAACCGCACTTGTTCTCGCAATCTCTACCGCGCAGAGAATCTTCGCTATCAAAATAAGACGGACAAAAACTCACGCCGCAATTTCGCAAGATTATCTGCTTGGTGCAGCGCACTTCGTGCACAAGCGGAAAAATTTGAACGGCGGTATGGGCGCGACGCGTTAAACAACACATCCTGTGAATGTGTTGTAGCCAAAGCGAACGAGGCGGATTGCTTTGCAAACGCCGAAGTCCAAACACGTGAGGAAGGGGGAAGCTTCATTTTTTTTTGCACTCTTTTGAAAATAATAAATAGATAGAGTATGTACTATATTTCGATATTTTATTATAAATATCAAATTATCTATTGCGATTGTTTTTGTTTTATGTTAAACTTTTTAAGGTTATCATTATTCAACTACAAAGGAGGGCTTACAATGGCTCATTTAAGCGAAGCGGCGGTTAAGCAAATCAATGTGATTTGTGACAGATACGTCGGCGAAAACACGCCTCTTATGATGATTTTGAGCGACATTCAAAAGGAATACGGCTATATTCCTCTCGAAGTGCAAGAAATCGTTTCTGAGAGGACGGGCATTTCCGTTGCCGAAATCTACGGCGTGGTGACGTTCTATTCTTTCTTCTCTTTGACACCGAAGGGAAAATACGTTATCGGTTGCTGTTTAGGCACGGCTTGCTATGTTAAGGGTGCGCAACAAGTCATCGACAAATTCAGCGAAATCCTCGGCATCAAACCGGGTGAAACCACCAAAGACGGTTTGTTCACCATCGACGCTTTGCGCTGCATCGGTGCGTGCGGAATCGCCCCTGCTGTTTCCATCAACGGTCAGGTGTATCCCAAAGTTTCCGTGAACGCCGTTCCCGCAATCATCGAAGAATACAGAGCGAAGGAGGACTGAGTTATGATTAGAAATTTTGCCGATTTGGACAGAACTTGTCAAGATTGTTCTTCTTGCCTCGACGCGAAGTTTACGGGCAGCGACGGCAGACGTCACGTCGTTTTATGCGGCGGTACGGGCTGTTTGTCCTCTCATTCCGACGAAATCAGAGAAGAATTCGTAAAAATTATCAATGAAAAAGGCTTGCACGACAAAGTGACCGTCAACCAAGTTGGTTGCTTCGGTTTCTGCTCGCAAGGACCTTTCGTTAAAATTTATCCCGAAGATACTCTTTACAGAATGGTCAAAATCGACGACGTGAAAGAAATCGTCGAAAAAGACCTCGAAAACGGTGAAGTCGTTGACAGACTTCTTTACGTCGACCCGGTCACCAAAGAGAAAATCTCCAAGCAAGACGACATCACGTTCTACAAAAAGCAAGTTCGTATCGCGTTGCACGGCTGCGGAAGCATAAACCCCGAAAAAATCGAGGAAGCACTCGGCGCGGGCGCGTTCAAAGGACTTGAAAGAGCGCTTCAAATGGACAGACAAGAAGTCATCAACGAGATTTTGGCTTCCGGTCTTCGCGGACGCGGCGGCGGCGGATTCCCCACGGGCAGAAAGTGGCAATTCGCATACGCTCAACCCGAAGGCGCAAAGTATGTCGTTTGCAACGGCGACGAAGGCGACCCGGGCGCGTTTATGGACCGTTCCATTCTCGAAGGAAACCCCCTTGCCGTCATCGAAGGTATGATGATTGCAGGTTACGCAATCGGCGCGCAAAACGGTTATTTCTATGTCCGCGCAGAATACCCCATCGCGGTCAACAGACTTCGTATCGCAATCAAGCAAGCGGAAGAACTCGGACTTTTGGGCGACAACATTCTTGGCACGAACTTCTCGTTCAGAGTGCATATCCGTCTCGGCGCAGGCGCGTTCGTATGCGGTGAAGAAACCGCGCTTCTCAACTCGATAGAGGGCAAGAGAGGTATGCCGCGTCCTCGTCCGCCGTTCCCTGCGGTCAAAGGTCTTTGGGAATCCCCGACAATCGTCAACAACGTTGAAACCCTTGCGTGCGTTCCTTACATAATGAGAGAAGGCTATGAGAAGTTCACTTGCTTCGGCACCGAAAAATCCAAAGGCACCAAAGTTTTCGCTCTCGGCGGAAAGGTGAACAACGTCGGTCTTGTCGAAGTGCCTATGGGTACGACCTTGCGCGAACTCATTTACGATATCGGCGGAGGTATTCCGAACGGCAAAAAATTCAAAGCCATTCAAACGGGCGGTCCGTCGGGCGGCTGTCTCACCGCAGACGACCTCGACGCTCTCATCGACTTCGACAACCTCGTCGCAAAAGGCTCTATGATGGGCAGCGGCGGCGCAATCGTTATGGACGAAGACAACTGTATGGTCGACGTTGCGAAGTTCTATATGGAATTTATCTGCGACGAGTCTTGCGGAAAATGCTCGCCCTGCCGTATCGGCACGAAGCGTATGCTCGAATTGCTCACCAAAATCACCAAGGGCAAGGCGACTATGGAAGACCTCGACAAACTTATGGACCTTGCTTCCAACATCAAAAACGACTCTCTCTGCGCGCTCGGTCAAACCGCGCCGAATCCCATTCTTTCCACGCTCGCGCACTTCAAAGACGAATATATCGCGCATATCGTGGACAAAAAATGCCCCGCACACGTTTGCAAGAGCCTTATGAACTACGAGGTTATCGCCGACAAGTGCGTAGGATGCGGACTCTGCGAGAGAAACTGCCCCGTGGCTGCAATCCACACCACCAACTATATCGCCCCCGGACACAAACTTCCGTCGAGAGAAATCGACAAAGAGAAGTGCATCAAGTGCGGTATGTGTATGGCCGCTTGCAGACTCAAAGCAATCGAGAAGAAATAAGGAGAGAGGATTATGGCGAAAATCAATATAAAAATAGAAGGCGTACCTTATCAAGTCGAACAAGGTATGACTATACTCGAAGCCGCAAAGGCTTGCGGATACGAAATTCCGTCTCTTTGCGCATATAATCACGGCGAATGTTCGCAAGGCTCTTGCCGCGTATGTCTTGTCGAAGCAACCGGCGCGAGAGGCCTCGTTGCGTCCTGCGTTTATCCCGTCGCAGAGGGTATGGAAATCACCATTTCTTCCCCCAAAGCGGTGCAGGCAAGAAGATCGTCCGTCGAACTCTTGCTTTCAAACCACAACAGAAACTGCCAAGAGTGCGACAAAAACGGTAAGTGCGAACTTTTGCACGTCGCAATCCTCACCGGCGCAAGAGAAGGTCTTTACGAGGGCGAAAAAACGCCCGTAACCGTGGACGCCGTTACGCCGTCAATCAAGAGAGACACATCGAAGTGCGTGCTTTGCGGCAGATGTATCGAAAGATGCAAGAACGCACACGGACTTTCCGTTCTCGGATTTGAAAAGAGAGGTTTCAAAACCATCGTCGCGCCCGCTCAAAACAGAAGTTTTGCCGACTCGCCGTGTATCCTTTGCGGTCAATGCGTAAGCGTTTGCCCCACCGGCGCACTTATGGAAGTGAGCGAAATAGACAAGGTTGACGAGGCGTTCAAACAAGGCAAATACGTCGTCGTTCAAACCGCGCCCGCAGTTCGCGCCGCTCTCGGCGAAGAATTCGATATGCCCGTCGGCACTCTCGTTACGGGCAAAATGGTCGCGGCTTTGCGCAGACTCGGATTCAAAAAGGTGTTCGACACCAACTTCGGCGCGGACCTCACCATTATGGAAGAAGCAACCGAACTTCTCACTCGCGTGAAAGAGGGCGGTACGCTTCCGATGATCACGTCTTGCTCACCCGGTTGGATCAACTATGCGGAGTATTATTACGGAGATTTGCTCGGACATCTGTCCTCTTGCAAATCGCCTCACGAAATGTTCGGCGCAATCCTCAAAACCTATTATGCGGAACAAAACGGAATCAAACCCGAAGATATGTTCGTAGTGTCCGTTATGCCTTGCACCGCAAAGAAGTTTGAAAAGGAAAGAAAGCAACTTATGGTCAACGGACTCAAAGACGTTGACGCCGTTCTCACCACGAGAGAACTTGCAAAACTCATCAAGCGCGCGGGTATCCGCTTTACCAAACTTCCCGACGAGCAATTCGACAACGACATTGTCGGCGAATACACGGGCGCAGGCGTCATTTTCGGCGCAACGGGCGGCGTTATGGAAGCAGCTTTGCGCACTGCCGCGTTCGTGCTTGACGGCAAAGAACTCGAGCACGTCGAACTTCAAGACGTGCGCGGTATGCAGGGTATCAAGGAAGCAACCTACCATCTCGGCGGTATGGACGTCAAAGTTGCGGTTGCTTCGGGTATGAAGAATGCAAAAGTCTTGCTCGACCAAATCAGAGAAGGCAAGAGTCCCTATCACTTCATCGAGATTATGGGCTGCCCCGGCGGTTGCGTTGCAGGTGGCGGACAACCGTTCGTCAAACCTTGCTTCCTTCCCAACGAGGACGATGACATTCTCGACACATTCCGCGATAAACGTGCTTCCGCACTCTATCAAGAGGACGAGAGCAAACAAATCCGCGTATCTCACCGCAACGAACAAATCAAGAAACTTTACGACGAGTTCTTGGGCGAACCGAACAGCCATTTGGCGCACGAGTTGTTGCATACTTCGTATGCTGCTCGCACTCGTTTCCCCAACTAAAATTGTGTGATTGAGCGACTAACTGTGTCAACGCCCTTTTGCGCACCCGTCACGTACGATTAGTACGTTAGGCGGGTTTGCAAAAGGGCGTTTCCTTGTTATTCATCTCAATCACGCAATTTTAGTGCAATTTTAGTAAAATCCTATCAAGGTGTGCCTTTCTTGTTATCTATCTGTTTGGCGCAATTTTAGTAAAATCTTAAATGTTATTTGATTGTTAAAAAACAAAATAAAAACCATCGTCCGCGAACTTGCAGAGCGGACTTTTAACGCACACTTATTCGGGGCGTGTTTATTAACTGAATGTGCTTATTCGCAGACGGAACACGAGCCGCAAGGCGGCGAGCCATTGCTCAAACGACGTTACGGTGAAAGCAACAAA
>OHKP01000107.1_pt1 | contig 56653 bp, 51 predicted proteins | sample 1568861 | NCBI WGS metagenome assembly OHKP01 (sample SAMEA3879524, study PRJEB24766) | human gut metagenome | biome: human-associated habitat; feature: feces | place: USA | collected 1985/1987 | reverse complement strand
AACTTTTTTCAGTAATAATTTCTATAATAGAGTCAACCTAAATCAGGAAAATACACTTGTCCGTAAATACCCACCATTTTCCGGACAAACGTACTGGATTTTGCAATCGAACTGACATTAATCATGAAAATTCAAAGCCATAGAAAAACGGTGACAAATAACGCGGTTTTTTTACACCAGTTTCAGACGGGGGCTTTTTAGTTATCCTAAACACAGGGTTTTCGCCCTGCCCCTATCTGGATCTCCGGGACAAGTGGCGCCGCCGCAAAACCGGAGAAAAGGAGAATATCAATGATGACCTCATCTTCGAGACCGAGCTTATCCGCCAAGTCGAAATCAACATTGACTATATCCTTCTTCTGGTCCAGAAATATCACGACTCCAACTGCACCGACAAGGAAATTCTGGTAAATATCTCGAAGGCTATCGGCTCCAGTCTCCAGCTCAGGAGCAAGAAGGAACTTATCGAAAACTTCATAAGCAGTGTCAATGCTGATACTGATGTCGATCAGGGCTGGCGGGAGTATGTCCAGCGCCGCAAAGCCGAGGAACTACAGGAAATCATTGAAAGTGAACACCTAAAGCCAGAGGAGACAGAAAAGTTCATTGAGAGCAGTTTCAGGGACGGACAGGTCAGGACCACAGGCACTGACATTGACAAGATTCTGCCGCCGATGTCGCGTTTCGGTGGCGGGAACAGGAAGGAGAAAAAGAAAACTGTTATCGAAAAGATACGAACCTTCTTTGAAAGATATTTCGGGCTATAAACGCCGTCCGTGCTTGCACCGGCTATCCCCGTCTTCAGAGTTTCTCGAACTTGTAGCCGAGGCGGGCCAGTTCGACGGCGGCGCCGATGCGGTACATCTCGTGGCAGGATGCAACGAAGACCTGATATGCGGCAATACTCTGTGGCTCAATGTTTTCGTGACGAATAAGGGAAATCGTCGCATCGGCACAACGGCGGAAAAGATTACGCAGAGATTCCGCTTCTGGAGAATTCAGGTCAATGCCAATGATATCGCTGATGATATGATCATCCATGTCATCGAAACCCTGACTTCCGTAATACACTGAGTAAGGCATGTTCGAACACATTGACCAGTCGGAATCCCAGCCGCAGGCGACCGCCATGCCCAGATAGGAGGCCCAGGCAACGGCAACTGTAGGATAATCAGCGATTTGCGGCATTGCGTCAGCAACATAGTCACCGCCCAGTTTCTGCCAATGCTCATCAATGTCAGGACTCGACAACAGCATTGACGGAGCAGTCTGCACACTACCATTGACAATACCCTCGACAGGAGCGGAAGTCACCTTGAAACCGCTTTCGCGGCAGATGCGTACAAGTTCACCCTCAAGTTTGTCAATGTAAGTCTCTATGTCGTAAGCATTATCCATCTGAATCAAATTTTTAAAATCACAATTCCGGCAAAACCACATAGCAGAATAATAACCATGCAGAGAACAGCAAAGGTACGATATTTTTCAAAAAAAATTACCCCCAGTTGTTGCAGAACAAGAAAAAATACATATCTTAGCGCCCTGACAGTTTTGAACAACTCAAATTTATAACTTAAAGGCAATACAATCAGACATACATATTACCTGAAACATAAGCGACAAGTTCTATTGTCGGTTACATGAACCTGACTCCCAGGAATACATATCATAACAAATCATAAGTAAATGAAAACAAAACTTTTCTTGGCTTTGGCCGCAGCGGCAGCCATCACTATCTCCGGATGTTCGAAATCCGAGACACTCGAGACACTCAAGACTCCGAAAATCGAAGTCTCCAACTTGTCAACTACAAGTTTCTCATTCACATGGACAGCAATTCCTGACGCGACAGGATACACCTATGAGGTGAAAGCTGCGAACCAGTCCACAGTAACTAGCGGCAACAGCGGAAAAACCTCAAACGTAGAGGTTACAGGGCTCAGTATGGCCAGCACATATACAGTTTCAGTCCAGGCACTCGGAACCGGTTCATTCACAAACTCAGAATATGCGACAGTGACCGTGACGACATTGGACAACACTATCCACTTTGCTGACATGGTGCTCGCAAGAAGACTCCTGGAAATGACAGAACCTAAGATTGACGCAGACGGAGACGGCAAGATCACATTCGAAGAAGCCGCTGTAGTGAAGGAACTCAATCTCGGATTCGCCGAGAAACCGGAGAGCACAGTCGATTGCGTAACTGACATCACAGGACTGGAGTACTTCACATCATTGGAAACATTGAGCCTGAAATTCAACAGCGTAAGCGACATCAAGCCTATCGAAGGCATCTCGACATTGAAAGTCCTCATCCTCGGCGAGAACCCGATTTCTTCCATCAATCTCGATAAACTCGGCGAGCTTACAGACCTCAGACTCTACGGCACAAACATCTCTGAGATTGACCTGTCAAAGACCCCGAAACTCGAGAGCCTCTACCTCCAGAGGACAAAAGTCAGCAAGGTTGACCTCACTCCGCTCCAGTCATTGGATCAGGCCCTTATCAACAAATGTTCCAACCTCAGCGAGCTCAAGGCTTCGAACCTGCCTAGCCTCACCAGACTTGATGCGGTAGAAGGCAATCTCACAAGCTTTGAGATTTCAGACTGTCCTTCATTGAGAGAGCTTCACCTGAACAGCAACAAGCTCACATCCATCAAACTGAACAACCTCAACATGCTCATGAGACTGAACGTTTATGGCAACCAGCTCACCAGCATTAACGTATCGAATCTGCCGTTACTCATGTGGCTGTTCGTGTTCGACAATCAGATTTCAAGCATTGATTTGTCTGCAAATGTTGCGCTAAGAGAGTTCAGGGCATCCAACAACCCGCTTACAGAAGTCAATCTGAGCACAAATGAGAACCTCGTTGCGCTCGAGCTCGAGAATATGAGCAAGATGAAGACTCTTAATATCAAGAACGAATTCTATGACGAATGGGAGAGCGAGTATCTCATCGTTGACGGAAACACCGCTCTCGAGAAGGTAATCACCGATCCGGGTGCCGAATTCGAACGCGTCAAGAAGTTGTTTGCAAACAATCCTAAAGTTCAGGTTGTAACAGAATAAGATTTCTGTCAATGCAAAAAAGGCCGACCATCAAAATCGATGGCCGGCCTTAATTGTTTATTCAAACTTTATGTTTGTCAGATGATTACTCAGCCTCTGCTGTAACGCCAGGACGCATGATTACTGTCTTGACAGTACCTGAAGCAAGAATTGTCTTCAGAATATTCTGAACGTCAGCAGGTTTGAGATTCTCAAGCGCGCTCTCGTACTCCTTGTCGAAGTCAACGGAGTGGAGATCCATGAACTTGAGTGAATTCATCCACCAGCCGTTGGTGATACGAGACTCAGGAAGATTCTTGTGGAGATTCTTCATGGCCATTGCAAATTCATCTGCTGTAGGACCTTCAGCGGCGAGGGCATTGAGACCTTCAAGGCTGAGGCTTATGAGCTTGTCGGCAGCAACCGGCTTGGTATCGAAATAAACCTGGATAAGAGCCTCAGGCTTAGGTTCGCTTGTAACTGAGCCGTAAGCAGATGCTCCATAGGTACCGCCCTCATCCTCACGGAGAGACTTGGTGTATCTCATGTCGAGGATATAAGTTGCAGCAGAAAGAGCAACCTTGTCAATGACCTTAAACTCAGGAAGTTTTGTCTGGAACACCTCGATTACGGTAACCTTAGGTGTCTGCATATCCATCTTGAAGTCTTCGGTAACCTTTCCCGGAACAATCTCAGGGTCTTCATACTTCGCGGTGAACGGCTTCTTGCCCTTCTTTATGGAACCGAGATACTTCTCAACGAGAGGAGTAACGGTGTCAATGTCAAAGTCACCGCAGATAATCATGGTAGCACCCGCAGCATCATTGAACAGCATCCTGTAGTTCTTCTCGATAGTAGCGAGGTTTGCATTGTCCACAACAGCCTCTGAAAGGAATTTGTGTCTAGGGTTGTCACCATAGAGAACCTCATTGATTACCTGAGAGAACTTGTAGTCAGGACGAAGGATGTAGTTAGGAAGGATAGCCTTGAGCTGTTTGATGCCCTGGTCATATTCAGACTGGTCGAAACGAGGGTCAGCGAAATAGAGGTAAGTAAGCTGAAGAGCAGTCTCGAGATCCTTAGGAGTGCAGTTTCCGTTCACGCCGTGGCGGAGAGCATTGATGAAAGGAGAAACAGAGACATTCTTGCCTGAAAGCATCTTGCCGACGGTAGTGCCGCTGAACTTGGAGATACCGCAGAAGCTCTGGAATGCGCCCCATACATTGCTGTCGAAGCTGTCGAGGTCCTCTGTAGGAACCATTGAGAAACCGCCGTTCTTGTAAAGCTGGAATGCGATATGGTCTTTCTCGTCATCTGACGGACGGAGGATAACCTTCATGCCGTTCTTGAGAGTGAGAATCTTGCTTCCGTAAAGACCGTCAGCAGTAGTCTTCACTGCGCTTCCCTTAAGTTTGGAAGGATCGAGGAACTCTGTTGCGACAACCTCGCTCTCGTTAGGTTTGATTTCAGCGCCATTGACTTCATCAATAGCCTTTCTGATGTCTTCGGCTGTAGGAAGAGTATAGCCTTCCTTCTCTGGGCCCTTGAATACGACTACCATATTGCTGTCAGGGATAATCTGCGCAACAGTCTGGTTGATAGCCTGGTCCGGAAGCATTGACATAAGCTGCTTGGTGAGTTCATACTCCTGCTCAGGCTCCATGTAAGCGTAGTTGTCGAAGAAGTTGTCGATAAGAGGCTGGACAAGTTCGGAGTTCTGCCTTGTGCTGGCCTTCTTGGCTGCGCTTTCGTAGTATGAGAGGAGATCCTCCTTCGCTCTTGAAATCTCGTCGCTTGAGAAACCATATTTCTCCATCTTCTTGATCTCGGTATAGAATGCCTTGAAAGCACCTACAGGGTCATTCTCATGTGCAGCGATATTGCCCATGGAAACTTCCATTGTCTCACAAAGGTTGCCGATACCGAAACCGGCATGGATGAACGGAGTGTCAGCCTTTGCTGAAATGTCTGAGAAGCGCTCGTCCATGATGCTTGAAATCAATGACTTGAGAATGTCGGAAACCTTTCCGAGGACGGTATTGTTGAACTCCTCAGGCATCGCCTCGTTCTTCCAATATACCTCAAAGGTAGAATTGACAGCCTCAGGGTCGGATACGATACCGATGACAGGCTTCTGGTTTCCAGGAATCATGATTACATCCTTCGACTTAGGATTGACAGGTGCAGGGATATCAGAGAAAATCTCCTTAATCTTAGCCTCAACGTAATCAGGGTCAATGTCACCTACAACGATAAGAGCCTGGAGGTCAGGACGATACCATGTGTGATAGAAGTTTGTAAGGCTCTCAGGCTTGAAAGTCTCGAGGTTTTCCTGGCTTCCGATAAGAGAGCATGAAGCATACTTGGAATCACCATAGATGTAAGGCTTTGACTTCTCATACATTCTCCAGTTGGCATCTCTTCTGGAACGTCTTTCCTCGATGATGACTCCCCTTTCGGCATCGATTTCCTTAGGGTCGCAAGTCACGAAATGAGAGTAGTCATGCATGATGAGGATACAAGTGTCCACAACTGTAGGACGGATGAGAGGAATGTTATTGAGCATATAAGTTGTCTGCTCAACTCCTGTCTGCGCATTGACATTGCCGCCGAATGACGCACCGATGCTCTGGAGCCAGTCGAGAATACCCTTTCCAGGGAAATTCTTGGTACCGTTGAAGCACATGTGCTCGAGGAAATGTGCCAGACCGTCCTGGTCAGGGGTCTCCTGGATAGCACCAACATTAGTCGCAAGATAGAACTCTGCACGATTTGCAGGCTGACCGTTCTTCATGATGTAATAGGTCAGTCCGTTTTCGAGTTGTCCTTTCCTTACGGCAGGATCATTCGGCAGCACCTGATTCTGGGCATTCGCAGAGAACGCGAACGCAGAACACAGAGCCGCAAATAAAAGAACCAATTTTTTCATATACTAAAATAGTTTATCAAATATTTCACAATATCACAATAACAAATTGTCACTGCAAAATCAGTGCAATATATAAATATTACACCATTCCGGCAAAAAATATTAATTTTGTAACGAATAAAGGGAAAAAATATAAAATCGATTTACATGCTGGAGGATTTCAGACTGAAAGTATTCATGGCCGTTGCAGAAACAGGAAGCTTCACCAAGGCATCCAGAAAACTAGGCGTATCCCAGCCGGCCGTGAGCCAAAATATAAGTTCCCTGGAGAAAGAAACCGGGGCGATACTGTTCCAGAGGGCCAGAGGCGAAGTATCATTGACAAGCGAAGGCCTCGTGTTCAAGGAATACGCATCGCGGATACAATATTGGTATTCAGCAACTTCCGAGATGTTCGGGCAAAAAGGGAAGCTCACCTCCGGCAAACCTGTCAGGATCTGCGCGGATTCAGTGGCTGCCGCCTACCTGCTTCCAAAGCCTTTGTCAATGATAACAGGCTCTAATCCTGACATTGTATTCGACCTCACCCAGGCCCGGGCAAGGAAGCCGATACTGGAGGCTGCCGACAGCGAGGAGGTTCCGGGAACGCATTTCGGAACGCCTGAGGATGCCGACGTGGAAATCTCAGCATCGCCAAGTCCGGAGACCATTGACTTCGAGGGAGAAAGCAAGCTCATAGGCGTAATGGAAGCCATCGTCATAGCTTCGCCAGCAAACAGGTCCGTAAATGCGGCGGCAGTCAGCGAAGAAGATACCGAAGCGACAGCCAAGCCGTTCTCGACCATCGCAGGAATACACATTTCCAACAAATTTGCAGTATGGAGCGGCTACAGTTCCCTGCTGACACCTGACCTGGAAGCCAGGACAGCATTGACCTCAGACTCCATCGAAGCGATAAAATCGGTCGTCGAAGAATCCGCATCGCTCATCGGCATTGTCCCGGCCCCTTGCGTCAGACAGGAACTTGCCAGCGGCAGGCTCCTCCAGATGCCGGTCAGACTGCCGGGATTCACGTTCGACATCCATTTCAATCCCCTGCCGGAATTTGCAGGACGCGACATCTGCCAACTCCTTAAAAGGACACTCTCAGAAAGTCTGAATTCATTGGCATAACGGAACACTTGAGACATTTTAAAAACCTTATATCATGAAATTGTTTACACTAATCACAGGAACCGTCGCAGTAGGACTTTCAATGCTGCTCGCAAATGTTCAGGTCAATGCTGCCCCACAGCCCAAGACCAAATTACGCCCGACCAAGACAGTCCTTCTTTATCCTGAAGGCCAGAATACAGACAAAGGCATCGAAGAAAACGGCAAGACAATAACCGCAGGACCTGGCGTATCCAACGGACTTACAGGTCCGGAAAAAATAGAGAGCAACGGCAACATGGACAATGTAGGCGACAGCGCCAGAATAGACATATACCTGCCTAAACGCCCTAACGGTCAGATGATTGTCGTATGCCCTGGAGGCGGATACAGATTCTTGTCCGCTTTCAATGAAGGTTCATATGTAGCAGACTGGTTCACAAAGCAGGGCGTGTCCGTCTGCGTCGTGAAGTACAGACTTCCGAACGGACATTGGACAGCACCGCTTACTGATGTCCAGAACGCATTCCGCTACTGCCGCGCACACGCCGAGGAGTGGGGCATCAAGCAGATCGGAATCATCGGATTCTCTGCAGGAGGCCATCTGGCAGCATCTGCCTCAACCCTTTTCACCGATGACATTACCAGACCTGACTTCTCAATCCTGGTTTATCCCGTCATCACCATGGACCTCGGACTCACCCATAAAGGCACCCACGACTGGCTCATCGGCAAAGAAAGCAAATGGCTGGACGAGAGTCTCAGTGTAACGGAATACAAACGAAAAAAAGCTGAGTATGAGTCACTTATGGACAGATATTCCCTCGAAAAACAGGTAACGGAAAAGACTCCGGCCACAATGCTGCTGCTCTGTTCAGATGACAAGACAGTAGCGCCGGAGAACAGTTTCATGTACTATGACGCATTGAGAAAGAACGGCGTGGACGCCCAACTCTATGTCTTCCCTTACGGCGGACATGGCTGCGGATTCACAACTTCCGAATTCGGCAGAGACCTCATCGGGCCATACCGCAAAGTGTTTTTCGATGCCATCAGCACTTGGCTCGGAGAACTCAGGAAGTAAAACCCGGACTTTACGAAAAGGACACATTTGAAGAACCCGTCAGGGACAGTCACAATGTGGTCCTTTCCATTGAATCGGCGAGCCTGAGAAGATACTTTCCATAATCATTCTTAGCCATCGGCTTCGCGACCTCGCGAAGTTTTTCGCGCGAAATCCATCCCTGGCTGAACGCAATATCCTCCAGGCAAGCCACCTTCAGGCCCTGACGTTTCTCGATTACTTCAATGAAAGTGGATGCCTCCGCCAAGGATTCGTGTGTGCCAGTATCAAGCCATGCAAAACCTCTAGGCAAGGTAGCGACTTTCAGCTGTCCTCGATTCAGGAATTCCTGGTTCACAGATGTTATCTCAAGTTCCCCGCGTGCAGAAGGACGGACATTCTTTGCAATTTCCACCACGTCATTAGGATAGAAATAAAGTCCGACGACAGCATAATTACTCTTCGGCTGTGCAGGTTTCTCCTCGATGCTGAGACAATTGCCATCCTTGTCAAACTCCGCGACGCCATAGCGCTCAGGGTCACTTACCTGATACCCGAAGACGCAGGCCATCGACTGCTCTTCCACCATTTTCACAGTATCGCGAAGAAGTCCGGTAAAGCCGGCGCCATAGAAGATATTGTCGCCGAGGACCATGCAGACGTCATCATTGCCGATGAACTTCTCTCCGATGATGAAGGCCTGGGCAAGGCCGTCAGGTGAAGGCTGCTCGGCATATTCGAATTTGACTCCGAACTGGCTGCCGTCTTCCAGAAGTCTCCTGAAGCCAGGGAGGTCAGTCGGTGTGGAGATGATAAGAATTTCCCGGATTCCTGCCAGCATGAGCACGGAAATCGGGTAATATATCATCGGTTTGTCATAAATAGGGATAAGTTGTTTGCTGATGCCCTTGGTAATCGGATAAAGCCGAGTTCCGCTTCCTCCGGCCAAAACTATTCCTTTCATATCTGATATGTCATAATTTAAATTATCTGCCGGCATTGACCTATATTATATAGGTGTCCGGCACCCGTTCGGGCGACAGCCGGGCCGACGCAGACAAATTTAATCAAAAATCGTGATTATAGAAGAAAGATGAGTATATTTGTCAAGACTCTGCAGACGCGGGGCAAAAAAACAAATAACGCAATGGAAGTAATCAAGACCAGCATTGACGGCGTCGTGATAATCGAGCCGCGGATATTCAGGGACGAAAGGGGATATTTCTTCGAAAGTTTCTCGCAGAGGGAATTCGACGAAAAAGTAGGACATATAGATTTTGTCCAGGACAACGAGTCAATGTCAGTCTATGGCGTCATGCGCGGCCTGCATTTCCAGAGGCCGCCCTATGCCCAGAGCAAACTGGTAAGATGCGTACGCGGAAAGGTCCTGGATGTGGCAGTGGATATACGTGTCGGTTCTGCCACTTACGGACAATATGTAGCCGTGGAACTGTCAGAGGAGAACCACAGGCAGTTTTTCATTCCGAAGGGCTTTGCACATGGGTTTTCAGTCCTGAGCAAGGAGGCTGTTTTCCAGTACAAATGCGACAATTTCTATCATCCTGAATCAGACGGAGGCATCAGCATCCTGGACGACAGCATCGGCATCGACTGGCAAATTCCTGCCGAGTCAGCAATCCTGAGCAAGAAAGACACGGCGCACCCGCTACTGAAAGATTTCGAAAGCCCGTTCATTATCAATGCCATAGATGTCAAATAACACAACAACAAATAACAGCACCCTACGAAACTTGAATAAGTTATGGATTTCAAAAGGAGTATAATCATTACCGGCGGTGCCGGCTTCATAGGCAGTCATGTGGTCCGTCTTTTCGTCAATAAATATCCGGACTACCATATCATCAATCTGGACAAGCTCACATACGCCGGAAACCTCGCCAATCTCCATGACATAAAGGATTGTCCGAATTATACTTTCATCAAGGCAGACATCTGTGACATTGACACGATCCGCTCCGTCATGCGCCAGTATCAGGTCGATGGAATCATCCACCTCGCGGCAGAAAGCCACGTTGACCGGTCCATCCGCGACCCGTTCACCTTCGCAAGAACAAACGTGATGGGAACATTGTCAATGCTGCAGGCGGCTCGCGAGTATTGGGAAGGCCAGTCCACACCATGGTCTGTGGATAAAGTCAATGCTGATGGAACGTCAGGAGAGAAGGTAGCCTGCAGATTCTACCATATTTCTACCGATGAGGTTTATGGTGCTCTGGAAATCACGGCACCTGAAGGCATTGACTCACCGTTTACGACAAAAGCTTCTTCAAGTCACCATCACGCCTACGGTACTGATTTCTTCACAGAGGAGAACAAGTACGCTCCGCACTCCCCTTATTCAGCATCCAAGGCATCTTCAGACCATTTCGTGAGGGCATTCCACGACACTTACGGCATGCCTGCCATTGTCACAAACTGCTCGAACAACTATGGTCCTTACCAGTTCCCGGAAAAGCTCATTCCGCTGTTCATCAACAATATACGTCACCGCAAGCCGCTCCCTGTCTATGGACGCGGAGAGAATGTGAGGGACTGGCTCTACGTAGTGGACCACGCACGTGCGATCGACCTGATTTTCCACAACGGAAAGGTAGCCGAGACTTACAATATCGGCGGTTTCAACGAGTGGAAGAACATTGACATAATCAAGGTTCTCATCAATACCGTCGACAGGTTGCTGGGCCGTCCTGAAGGTTCTGACATTGACCTTATCACATACGTTACCGACAGGAAAGGACACGACATGCGCTATGCCATCGATTCCCGAAAACTCCAGAAGGAACTTGGCTGGGAGCCGTCACTTCAGTTTGAGGAAGGCATTGAAATAACCGTAAAGTGGTATCTTGAGCACCAGGACTGGCTGGACAATGTCACTTCGGGTGATTATCAGAAGTACTACGAAAACATGTACGGGGAGTAATTCATTCTCCCAGAGAGGCCTTGTACCAGTCGAACAGCATCTTCACTCCATCTTCGATTTCGACCTTGTGGGTCCAGCCGAGGCTGTGGAGTTTAGTCACGTCGATAAGCTTGCGCGGCGTTCCGTCCGGCTTGGACGAGTCGAACACGACCTCACCGCCAAAGCCCACAGCTTTCACCACAAGTTCGCTCAACTCCCGGATAGTCAGTTCTTTACCCGTACCGACATTGATATGGCAATTGCGGATTTCACCCAGTGACGGGATTGCTCCGCCGCGGCCTTCGCTGTTGTTGCGATCCACTTTTCCGTCAGTCCTGGCCCCGTAGAACACGGAAGAATATTTGTCAATGCCGATGATGTCGCTGAAATTGATATTGAGAAGTACGTGCACGCTCGCATCTGCCATATCTTCGCTCCAGAGGAATTCGCGGAGCGGCTTTCCGGTGCCCCAGAGAACGACTTTATTATCATTGACCCCATAAAACTCAAGGGCCTTCAGTATGCGCTCCCGGCTGTTGCGTCCATCGACGTTGCCCTCGCCGATAATCGCGCGAAGCTTGTCCGTAGGATTGATCGGGCGCTTGTCCATGTCGGTTTCTATGGCACGCCAGTCTCCCTCGTGAATCAGCTTGGAGAGATAGATTTTTCGCATCATGGCCGGCATGACGTGGCTGTTCTCCAGATGGAAATTGTCATTCGGGCCATACAGGTTCGTAGGCATGACTGCGATATAGTTCGTCCCGTACTGGAGATTGTAGCTTTCGCACATTTTCAGCCCGGCAATCTTCGCTATCGCATATTCCTCGTTTGTGTATTCCAGCGGCGAGGTCAGAAGTGCGTCCTCCTTCATCGGCTGGGGAGCATCTTTCGGATAAATGCAGGTAGAGCCGAGGAAGAGCAGTTTCTTGACCCCGTGGCTGTAGGCGTTGCCGATTACGTTGCACTGCATCTTCATGTTCTGCATGATGAAGTCGGCCCGGTAGAGAGAATTGGCCATGATGCCGCCCACGAAAGCGGCCGCAAGTACCACAGCGTCAGGACGTTCCTCATCAAAGAACTTCTGAACGGCATATTGGTCCGTGAGGTCAAGTTCCTGATGCGTGCGTCCCACGAGATTGGTATATCCGCGCTTCTGAAGATTGTTCCATATCGCCGAGCCCACCAGTCCGCGATGGCCGGCAACGTAAATTTTGCTATTCTTGTCCAGCATTGTCAATGTCTTTTAGGTGTCCTGCGATCACTCCCCTTCCTGCATCTTTTTCATCCTGCCGATGCAATGGCGCAATGATTCTGTCCAATGCGGAATTTCGATATCGAAAGTGGTCTTTATCAATGTCTTGTCCAGCACCGAATAGTGTGGTCTTGCAGCTACGGTCGGAAAATCCACGCTCAGGCAAGGCTTCAGTCTGCAGACATTTCCGCACAGGCGCCCGACCTCGTAGGCAAGGTCAAAACGGGAGCAGAGCCCCTCACCCGAATAATTGTAAATGCCGGAACAAATGTCCGTCTTCCCCGAATGGATTATGTCAATGATAGCCTGCGCGAGGTCGCGCGCATATGTCGGAGTGCCGATTTCATCAATGACGACGTTCAGTTCATCCTTCTCGGCAGTGAGACGCTTCATGGTCTTTACAAAGTTCCTTCCGTAAGGTGAGTACAGCCATGATGTCCTCAGTATCACATGGTCGCATCCGGAATCTAGGATGGCCCTCTCCCCTGCCAGTTTGGTCAGGCCATATACGCCCAGAGGACTGGTGCCGTCAAGTTCCGTATATGGTTTGGATGATTCACCGCCGAAAACATAGTCGGTGGAGATATGTATCAATGTTATTCCGAATTCCCTTGCCGCTTCGGCGAGATTATCTACGGCGATATGGTTCTGAAGGTCAGCTTCTTCGAAGTTTCCCTCCGCTTTCTCTACGTCGGTGTATGCTGCACAATTGACGATAGTGTCAATGGCATTGACCTCTATCATTTCCCGCACCGCGTCGAGGTCGGTGATGTCGAGGATTTCAGTTTCCATGTAAGGCACCTCATGTCGGGCCGTGAAAAGGAAACAGTCGTCGGCATTGACAATGCGACTGCATGTATTGTCGTGTTCTCTGCCGGGGACGACGTCATGTCCCAAGGCCAGATTTCTGATTTCCATTCCAAGCTGTCCGTTGGAACCGGTAACTAAGATATTGTGTCTCATTGGTTTAAAGACATTTGAGTGTCTTCCTCCCGTCAGATAGAGAGTCAGAACATTATTCTATCCGCGGAAATCGGCATTGATTTCCTGATTTATCCTGCAAAAATAACATCAAGTTGAACATAATGCATAGTTTTCGGGGAATTTTATACAAAGATTTTGTTTTCGGAGAAATTATTCCTAAATTTGCAGTCCTTTTGGCGCATAGTGCGCTGGAAGAATATTTTAAACTTTATTAATTATGTTGAAACAGTACGAGACCGTTTTCATTGCAACTCCCGTTTTGTCTGAGGCTCAGATGAAGGAAGCGGTTGCCAAGTACGTTGACTTCATCGCCAAGAACGGCGGCGAGGTAGTGTACGAAGAGGACTGGGGACTTAAGCCGCTTGCTTATGCCATCCAGCACAAGACTTCAGGATTCTATCACCTTATCGAATTCAAGGCTAATCCTGAGTTCATCGCAAAACTCGAGACACAGTATCACCGTGACGAGAGAATCATCAGGTATCTTACAGTAGCTCTTGACAAGGATGCCGCTGCTTACGCAGAGAAGAGAAGAGCAAACAAGCAGGCTAAGGCTGCTGCACAGGCTGCTGAGGCTGCAAAATAATAAGGAGGACAGAATATGGCACAGACAAACAATGCACAGCAGAATAACGAGATCCGTTATCTGAACCCTCCTACAGTTGAGGTTAGAAAGAAAAAATACTGCCGTTTCAAGAGAGCAGGTATCAAGTATGTAGATTACAAGGACGCTGAGTTCCTTAAGAAATTCCTGAACGAGCAGGGTAAGATTCTCCCTCGCCGTATCACCGGAACTTCTCTCAAATTCCAGAGAAAAGTGGCTCAGGCAGTCAAGAGAGCTCGTTCACTCGCGCTTCTCCCGTATGTAACAGACCTTCTTAAATAATCAGGAGACAGGAATATGGAAATCATTTTGAAGAAAGAAGTGGCTAATCTCGGTCACGCAGATGATATCGTTAAGGTTAAAGCAGGTTACGCTCTTAACTATCTTATTCCTCAGGGATATGCAATCCTCGCTACTGAGTCTGCAAAGAAACAGCACGCAGAGACTGTACGTCAGAGAGCTCACAAGGAGGCTAAACTCGTTGCTGATGCTGAGGCTCTTGCAGCCAAGATCGCAGCAGTTTCAGTTAAGGTTTCTGCAAAGGTCAGCGAGAACGGCAAGATCTATGGTTCAGTTACAACCGCCCAGCTTGCTGAGGCACTCGTAGCTGCAGGTGTAGAGGTTGACAAGAAGGATATCACAATCCTTTCATCTGTCAAGGAACTTGGCGAGTATGAGGCTGAGGTTAAGTGCTACAAGAATGTAAAGGGCACTTTCAAATTCGAAGTTGTTGCTGAATAATTTCCAGTAATACATATTTTAGACAAGCCGACTGGTATTTCCAGCCGGCTTGTTTTTGTCGTATGGTTCCTCAGGCGATACCGTATAAGCAAAAAAATACGTATATTTGGGGTGGTGAAGAGATTGTCCAGTCCTTTGTTTTAACGGACGACTCAGTTTGGCCAGAGATGGCAAGCCCTCACACGGGTAATAACGATTACTAAGCAAAACTGGGGGTAATAAAATCATTTTTTTTGTCAAAAGACTTAAAAGGTTACAAAAAATGTCGATTTTATTAGTTTTGTTAAAAAAAATGTAATAACTTAATCCCAAAATTAAGCCTTACATCCGATGGATAACAAGACACAACCAACAGACACCCTTCAGAAAGGGAACATTCTTATCATAAACACGGGTTCCACCACCACGAAACTCGGATACTTTTCCGACGGAGTCCGCGTCTTCGACACCAAACTGGAGCACACCGCTGAGGATGTTGCCAAATATCCTTCCGTAATGGACCAGTCAGACATGCGTCATCAGGCAATCAAGGATTTCATGGCATCAAAAGGCATTCCTCTTGAAGATGTCGATATCGTGATGGCGAGAGGTGGTCTCATTACCCCAGTAATTACAGGAGTCTATAACGTAAACCAGGACATGCGTGATGTCCTCCAGAGTTGCCGTGACGGAAACCATGCGTGCAACCTGAGTGCCATCCTGGCCGACGATGTTGCCAAAGAAATTAACGAGATCAGAGATGAAAAGCATCTCACTCCACGCTTCGGCAAATGCGTTGCATATATCGCTGACCCTCCTATGGCAGACGAAATGCTGCCTGAGTGCAGAATGGGAGGCATTCCTGAGTTCACAAGAAAGACTCTTTTCCACGCCCTGAACTCCAGAGCCATCGTCAGAAGATATCTCCGTGAGCATGGACGCAAGACTAATGATGCAACCCTCATAGTAGCCCACATGGGCGGAGGAGCCACCATCTCTCTCCACAGGAACGGCAAAGTAATCGACACCAACCACGGTCTGGGAGGTGACGGCCCTATCACTCCGGAAAGAGCGGGCTGCTGTCCTCCTTTCGAACTGATTGACATGTGCTTCAGCGGCAAATACACCAAGGAAGAGATCCAGAAGAAACTTATCGGACGCGGTGGTGCTGTCGCATACTTCGGAACAAACAGCATGATAGATGTCGAGAACATGGCCGCATCCGGAAATGAACTCGCCCAGACCTTCCTGAAGGCATACGTCCTGAACATCTCCAAGTATATCGCTGCCATGGCGGCAACTGCTGACGGCAAGGTGGACGCAATCCTTCTCACCGGAGGTATCGCCCACAGCAAGATGCTCATGGACGCGATTACTGCCAAAGTGAAGTTCATCGCACCGGTAGAGGTTTACCCTGGAGAAGATGAGATCAACAGTCTCGCCGAGAACGGATACATCATCCTTTCCGGACAGACCAAGATCCATACATATAACAAGGACAGAATCATTGAAGATTAAACAATATACTTTTTATAATGAAAAATATCGATTGGAGCCAGCTGTCTTTCAGCTACACTCAGACAAAAGCATTGGTATATAGCCGATGCATTGACGGAAAATGGGAATCTCCTGTTGTGACAGAGGATTTCAACATTACTTTCAATTGCTTTGCGGGAATCTTCCACTATGCTCCTTCATGCTTTGAGGGACTTAAGGCGTTCCGTGGTGTTGACGGCAAAATAAGACTTTTCCGTCCGGACCGCAATGCCAAGAGAATGGCATCCAGCGCTACATATCTCGACATGCCGTACCCGTCAGAGGAGTTGTTCATCGAAATGTGCGTACGCTGTATCAAAGAGAACATCGAATATCTTCCTCCATATGAGGTCACAGGTGCATCCCTCTACCTCCGTCCTGTACTCTTCGGTATCAACCCGCAGCTGGGCATCAAATCATCAAAGGACGTAATGTTCGCTGTAATGTGTTCACCTGTAGGTACTTATTCTGGAGCCAAGAGCCTTTCTCCAGGAAATGCTGTCATTTCCAGAAACTATGACCGTGCCGCTACACATGGTTCAGGATGCTACAAGCTCGGCGGAAACTATGCACAGTCACTGCACGCATACAACCTCGCACACAACTCCGGATACCGTGAGCTCCTGTTCCTCGACACAGCTACAAAGACAACCATCGAGGAGTTCGGTTCTTCAAACTTCTTCGGTATCAAGGGCAACACATATGTAACCCCACGTTCAGGAAGCGTTCTTCCTTCAATCACCAACATGAGCCTCCGTACAGTGGCTGCCGACATGGGCATGGATGTGGAAATTCGTCCTATCAAGGTAGAAGAGCTTGCTGAATTCGATGAGGTGAACTCATGCGGCACAGCTGTTGTGATCACCCCGATCTGCAGCATTGACGACAAACCTGCACTTGAGTGCCAGGATATTTCACGTCGCTACAGATTCCCTTCAGGTGACAAATGCGGCGTTACCAGCGAGAAACTCTACAACCACATCATCGGCATCCAGAAGGGTCTTGAAGAAGACACACACAACTGGTGTATGTTTATCGACTAAGCGATGCTTGAATTAGACTCAATAGAAAAAATTCTTGTAGAAGACGGGACTGACGAGGCAATCCGTCTGCTTGAAGAGTATATCACCTCTTCTCCGGAACCATCCGACCGCGCCTATTATCTTCTGGGCAATGCCCACAGGAAGAAAGGCGACTGGCAGTTGGCTATAAACAACTATCTGGAGGCCATGGCGATAAATCCTGAAAGCCCGGCGGCTAACGCGTATGCGATAGCGAACGAAATTCTGGATTTCTACAACAAGGATATGTACAATCAATAAACAAAAAGGTATTATGGCTAAAATGAAAGGAGCGACCATAGTCGATACCGAGAGATGCAAAGGATGCAATCTCTGCGTTGTCGCCTGTCCGCTCAAGGTCCTTGCTCTGACGACCAAGGAAGTGAACCGTAAGGGCTACAACTTCGCCCATGAGGTTCTTGCTGACACCTGTACAGGCTGTGCGTCATGCGCTACAGTATGTCCTGACGGGTGCATAACCGTTTACCGTCTTAAAACAGTCTAAGCTATGGCAGATCAGGAAATCACATTGATGAAAGGCAATGAGGCCATTGCCCACGCAGCGATCCGTTGTGGTTGCGACGGCTATTTCGGCTATCCGATTACCCCGCAGTCTGAAGTCCTCGAGACTTTGGCTGTAGAGAAACCTTGGGAAACTACCGGAATGGTTGTTCTCCAGGCTGAAAGTGAGGTTTCATCTATCAACATGGTCTATGGTGGAGCCTGCACCGGCAAGAGGGTTATGACTTCTTCTTCCAGCCCAGGCATCAGCTTGATGCAGGAAGGTCTTTCCTACATGGCAGGAGCTGAACTTCCGGCTCTCATCGTGGATGTTATGCGTGGAGGTCCGGGACTCGGAACCATCCAGCCTAGCCAGGCTGACTATTTCCAGGCATGCAAAGGTGGTGGACACGGAGACTATCATCTCATCGTTCTAGCACCTGCATCAGTCCAGGAAATGGCAGATTTCGTTGACCTCGGATTCGAGTTGGCTTTCCGCTATCGTAACCCTGCGATGATTCTCGCTGACGGCGCCATCGGACAGATGATGGAGAAAGTGGTACTTCCTCCGTTCAAGCCTCGCCGCACAGAAGAGGAAATCAGGAAAGAGTGTCCTTGGGCTACGACCGGACGTTTCGGCGGCAGAAAGCCTAATATCATCACCTCTCTTGAGCTCCGTTCTGAGGAAATGGAAATCATCAACCTCCGCATCCAGGAGAAATACAAGAAAATCGAGGAGAGCGAGGTGCGCTTCGAGGAATATATGCTTGACGATGCAGAGTATGCAATCGTAGCATTCGGTTCCGCAGCACGTATCGCAAAGAAGAGTATCGAGATCGCACGTTCACAGGGCATCAAGGTCGGACTCCTCCGCCCTATTACCCTCTGGCCTTTCCCTACCAAGGAAGTACAGAAGCTTGGCGAAAAGATGAAAGGCATCCTTTCACTTGAGATCAATGCCGGACAGATGGTAGAGGATATCCGTCTCGCTGTAGCCGGACGCGTACCGGTTCAGCATTTCGGCCGTCTGGGCGGAATCATTCCTGACCCTGACGAGGTTGTGGATGCAATCAAACGTCTTTTCTAATTTCTAAAGACCATGACAAGAGAAGAAATAATCGAGCAAGGACAGGTTGTCTATAAGAAACCTACCTTATTGAATGACACTCCGATGCATTACTGCCCTGGTTGCAGCCACGGAGTTGTGCACAAAATAGTCTCAGAGGTAATCGAGGAGATGGGAATGACTGACAAAACCATCGCAATCTCTCCTGTAGGCTGTGCAGTGTTCGCTTACAAATATATTGATGTGGACTGGGAAGAGGCTGCTCACGGTAGAGCGCCTGCACTTGCCAGTGCTACAAAACGCCTCTGGCCGGACAGACTCGTGTTCACATATCAGGGTGATGGTGACCTCGCCTGCATCGGTACTGCCGAGACAATCCATGCTCTTAACAGAGGGGAGAATATCACAATCATCTTCATCAACAACGCTATCTACGGTATGACCGGCGGTCAGATGGCTCCTACTACCCTCCTCGGTATGAAAACGGCTACCTGCCCTTATGGTAGAGAGGTTTCACTTCACGGTTATCCTCTCAAGATTACCGAGCTTGCTGCAAACCTCGAAGGTACATGCTACGTTACACGTCAGTCCGTTCACAATGTTGCGTCCATCAACCGTACCAAGAAGGCTATCAGAAAGGCGTTCGAGTATTCTATGCAGGGCAAGGGTTCAAATCTCGTAGAGGTTGTATCCACCTGCAACTCAGGTTGGAAGATGAGTCCTGAGAAGGCCAACAAGTGGATGGAGGAGAACATGTTCCCATTCTACCAGCTCGGTGACCTCAAGGATAAAGGTGTTGAACTTTAAATCGACAAGGCTATGACAGATGAGATAATAATCGCAGGATTCGGAGGACAGGGTGTCCTTTCGATGGGTAAGATTCTGGCTTATGCCGGTCTGATGGAGAACAAGGAAGTTACATGGATGCCGGCTTATGGTCCGGAGCAGCGTGGCGGTACAGCCAATGTTACTGTCATCGTAAGTGATGATCCTGTTTCCTCTCCTATTCTTTCAAGTTTTGACATCGCCATCGTGCTGAACCAGCCATCACTCGAAAAATTCGAGCCAAAGGTAAAGCCGGGCGGAATCATCATCTACGACGGATACGGCATTTCTGAGCCTCCTACAAGAAAGGATATCAAGGTTTACAGAATCGATGCTATGGATGCTGCCGCAGAGATGAACCTTATCAAGACTTTCAACATGATCGTACTCGGCGGTCTCCTCAAGATCCGTCCTGTAGTCAAGATCGAGAGCGTTCTTGCTGCACTCCGCAAGACTCTCCCTGCACGTCACCACAACCTCATTCCTCAGAATGAGGAGGCTATCCGCAAGGGTATGGAAATCATCAAGGAAGTTCAGTAACCATTTACGTTCATATGTTTACGGAGCCCGTCTCGTCCTGGACAATGTCCTTGAAGAGACGGGCTTCTTATATGTTATTGCCTGCAGTAATCTGGTGGTTTGGTAATGTGTCGCTGGAGCATGTAAGTGCCCGGAAAGTAGCCATATGCATCCAATGCCCGCCGGTCGGGGCCTGCGGACCGGTACGCCCCATTGGTGCTGACTTTCCCACCGCATGCGCGGCGGGCCCCTTCTCGTGAAGCCGCGGAGACGTTCTAAGTAGAACGAGATGGCAAATTGCGGAGACCCATACGTATTTTTCGACCCTCTTGACAGCAGTGTATCCATGTTATCATCTAATAATCAATCATTTGCGTTACACGATAGATGTCAAGAGGTGGTTTCGAAAGGGGGCCTTGACAGGCTCGTCAAGCCGACATAATCCAGTATAACATTGACAGTCAACACATTAGGAGCAGGTAATAAAAATCAGCAGCTGTCAAGAAGGTCGAAATGCAAACCGGCCCAGATGTTCAAAAATGAAGGCCCTATGAATCCCGACTTTGGAGAAATTACTCAACAGTTGTGTAATAGTCAAGGCGCCGGTGGAAAGGGCGCGATATTCAACACATAGGCAAAAGCATTGGACTACCTGACAAAAGACGGATGTAAACTCTGATAAATGATAATTTAGAGGCGATGGCAAAGCAACTCTACGACTATTGGTTTGTGCAGTTTGACTTTCTTAATGAGGATGGCAAGCCGTACAAGTCAAGTGGCGGAGCTATGGTGTGGAATGAGAAGTTAAAGCGGATGATACCGCAAGGATGGAACAATGGAATATTATCTGATGTAGCTAATATTACAATGGGACAATCGCCAGATGGTTCTTCTTACAATGAATTGGGGGAAGGCTCTATTTTCTATCAAGGCAGCACAGATTTCGGGCTTCGCTTTCCTTCAATTCGCCAATACACCACGTCGCCAAATAGATGCGCCAATAAGGGCGATATTCTTATGAGCGTAAGAGCACCAGTTGGAGCATTGAATATCGCAAATAATGATTGTTGCATTGGTCGTGGTCTCTCTGCTTTATCGTCAAAAATAGGTTCTATTACCCATCTATACTATTTGATGAATGACTTTAGGTTAAAGTTTGAAGGAATGAACTCCGCAGGTACAACATTTGGGTCCATTACAAAGGACGAACTATTCAATCTCCCTGTTGTTATTCCTACGAAGTCTGTCATTTCAGAGTTTGAGAAAGTTTGTGAACCGATATTCGACAAACAAATGATAATCGGTGAAGAAATCAATGTTTTAACTAAACAACGAGACGAGCTTCTGCCCCTTTTGATGAATGGTCAAGCATCGATAAATTCGGACTAACGTCCGCATTTACGGCTGCGCCTCGGCATAGCTCAAACTGCGTTTGGCTCTGCACTCGGCTTGCTCGTAAATTATCATTTATCAGACGATTGACGTTTATCTTAGTGCAAAATGATAGTATCATATTGCCGATACACGCCTCCTCTGCTAAAGAGAGTTTCGGAATGGAGTATCGCATGATCTGATCCTTATCTCCACGAGGCATCTTGCTACCTTTTTTGCCTTTCATAACATAGTCGTAGAAAGAGTCTTGAAGTAACGATGCGTATAGAAATTCTTGAGAATGACCAGATTTCGCCCGAAAAACAAGGACATCAGCAGAAGCTCCACCTTCCCTATCGGCAAACCAAATTTTCTTAAGATATGGACGAATATTAGCGACTAAAACATCGCCACACTTATAGTGAGTAAGAGCACACTTCTGCGGAGGAAGATTTTGCGCGACACATCGTCCTTCTTTATTCGGAAGTAAAGAGTCTGTTGTAACATAATCTGTGAGCAGTACATTCTCCAGTGGAATTTTATCTGTCACAAAATATGCAATTTCGCATAATTGACACAACTGTAATCCCATTTCTTAATATTTTGCAAATCAAATAATTCTTTTTACCTTTGTCAATGGATTTTCAAAGCAAGGAGAGGCAAGCTCCAAGCTGATAGAATAACAGGGTTTGAATTTAATATTCTGCCCTGTTTTTTAGTATAACGGGCGAAGTAATCTTTCACTAAGCCGCTTTCAGCTTCCAATCTTGCTATCAAACATTTTGTTAAATGAAAATCCAAATTACTATCAGCTTGGAAAAGCGCCTTGATGATGATCACAAGGAAGTTTTTCATAAACAAGTACTTGTCCGCGGCCACTTTAGGGTGATCAGAGGCAAGAAAGTTTATGTAATGGCCCACTACCGCAAAAAGTAGGTGAGTATTAGCTTCATCTCGTCCGTTAGAGAGTCGCCGCTCGTAAGATTGGCGACTCTCTTTTTTCTCATTCATTGAATTTAAGACTATCCAGCTGTTTCATTATCTCCGCTTCCAGACGGTGACTTTCTTCAAACTGCGCTGTAAGCTCAGCTTTGTAACCGGCCATCCTCTTGTTGAATTCCTCTGCGGTAATATCCACATAATCAATCTTGATATCGAAGTACTGCCCGGCGGAAAGGGAATAACCTTTCTCCTTAATCTCGTCATAGGTCACTGCAACGGAGAAATCATCGACGCTCTCCTTGTTCTGAAATACTTCCACAATCTTGTCCACCTCGAAATCCCGCAAGCGTCGTTTCTGATTATTGCCCTCCTTGTACTCCTCACCCAGCTTGCTCGCATCGATAAGGATGACCTTGTCTGAACTTGCACTTTTATCGAAAAAGAGTACCGAGACATTAGTTCCCGTGGTGGCGAAGACATTAGACGGCATCGACACGCAACCATAGACAATCCTTTCATTCACAATCTTCTCCAGAATCCTTTTCTCCACCCCGCTCTTGGAAGTAATAAATCCTGTAGGAATGACAATCGCTCCTTTACCCGTCGATTTCAGAGAATTGATGACATGCTGGATGAAACAGGTATAGATAGCCATCTTCGGCTTTGCCGGATCTATCTTGGCTACAGCATTCGGGACTCCAGCCCAGAACCTGACTCCGTCAGCTGCCAAAGTGTCCCTATATTCCGGAAAATCAAGTTTGAACGGAGGATTAGACACGATAAAATCGAACTTCTTCAACGCGCCGTCCGGATTCCTGTGCGACGGTTCAAGAAGTGTATTTCCCTGCACTACGTTTGGGAGCGAAGCCGCGAAGTTGTTAAGAATCAAATTAAGTCGGAGCATCTCACTGGATTTTTCGGAAATGTCCTGGCTATAGATTGTACAGCGATCTTCCCCAATCTGGTGTGCAAGAGCCATAAGCAATGTTCCCGTTCCAGCTGACGGATCGTAGCAGGTCACACCTCGCAGTTCAGCATTGTCCCCGACAAGAAGCCTTGCCATTACTTGAGCGATAGCTCTCGGAGTATAATACTCAGCGTATTTTCCTCCTCCCGCATTGTTGAAACCCTTGAGAAGATGCTCGAACACTCTTGAGAAGAAATCATATTTTTCAGTAAAGACATCTTCGAAATTGAACGAAGCCACTTTGCGCATCAGTGACTTTGCAAACTCGTCTCGTTTCTGAGTGTCAGTCACATAGGATGTAACAGCCGAAAAAATGTTCACACGGCTCTTTCCAGATGTGGAAACCGAGAACGTGTCAGAATTAATCTTTGCGATGTCGATAAGCGTCGCATCTAAAAGGGTAGAAAAATCGCCCTTACCTGTGGCGTTGTAGAGATGAGCAAGAGTGTGCTCCGGCTTCAGTCTCGGCACCGAAGATGGAAGATAGCTGAACAGGTCTTCCACCTCCTCGTCTGTAAAAGTGTCATATTCGGCATCCCATTTTTCCGCTCGCCTCAACCGCTCTCCATAGACCTTGTCCTTCTTGGCTTCATAACCGAACTTGTCATTGAAAAATTTATAAAGGAAGATTTCTATGACAATTTTATATTCACTTCCTGTTCCAGCAAGACCGAACTCTGCCGTTGTACTCTTGAGTGAATCAATCAAGGCTACCGTTGACTCTGTAATGTTTATATCGCTCATTTATAGATAGTTTCTCTGTTGAAAATATTCTGCTGTAATAAGATTGTTGATGAATTTGCGGTCAGAAAGCGTGGCCGGTATGCCCATATCAACCAACTTGGAGCCGATAATAGCAAGCACATCCCTTTTGAATGCATCCTCATTGTCGACAATATGGGAATTAAGGTATATCATATTGTCTATCTGCGACTTCATTTGTGACAAATTCTCTGCGATTTCGTATTCTCCGGAAGAGATTATAGGCTTCTCCCTCTTCGCATTCTCTTCTTCAATTCTCTTGTGGATGCGCACAAAACGCTCGTCTCCCCTATACTTCTTCTTCAGAAGATTGTTGCGTCTGTTGATTTCACGGATTTTTGCCATTACAGTATCCATATAATCGATGCTTTCTTTCGCCTCCGCCGTGTTTTGTGGCACAAAACCCTTCTTGCGGAAGTATTCGCGGAACTGGTCGGCAAGAATCACATACTTATCCTCTCCCTTGTCAAAATTAGCCTCAAATTCGGCCTGCACCTTGTCACAACGCTCACGGATGTCATTCACGACTATTCTCATTTCCTCCGGGACTCCTTTCTTGAACTCAAAATCAAGTTCAGAGAGAGCTATGTTTATGATGCCCGAAACATCAGCCATATGCTCGGTGTTTTCCATCAAATTGATGCGTTCGATACGGTGACTTACCTCCGAAATCAGGGTTGGAATGCCGATCACCGCCAGTTTTTCAACCTTTGACTTAAGCTCCTCGTCACCGAATGCCCTGACCTGATTGATTATAGCCTTCGCTTCATTAAGAGTGGAACGGAGTGCATAAAAAGTGTCCTTGCTACTGATTTCGTCAAGTTCCTTGCGAAAATCCTCCGGGTTCTCACATGTGAAGTTGAAAAGGATATTCTTTATCTCCTTCATCTTGGAGATAACAGCCTCTTTGTCCTCGATAATCACGTTACCTACTGGTGCATCGACTGGGACATCCGCCGTATCCACAGTGCGGTTCAACTCCCTTAGATAACGGTCGTTGGTTGTCTCAAAATTTTCCTTTATATCGACAAAATCAACCACGTAGCCATATTTGAAGTCCTTGTATGGAGATTGACCCTTGTAAGCGCCTGCAACAAGTCGTGTCCGTCAAGGCTCCTGCCGAGATAGAGCTTTTTGAGCCTCGGCGCATCGAAACCTGTAAGAAGCATCTGATTGACAATCAGCACATCTACTGACTTCTGCTTCTTGAACCCTTCGATATAGGCCTTTCTCTCAAGTTTGTCGCCTTCATCATGCAATATAAGAGAAGCATTGAGAGGCTTCTTGGGAGAACCATATGAAATCATCGGGTCTTCGAGCATCATTAGTTTTTCTTCCTGCTTCTTCTCGACATACAGAGACCGTGAGAATCTCTCCCGCCACAGACGATACATTTCTCTTGCCTGTGGATTTGTCCTGCAAACTATCATCGCACCGATACTTTCATCATCCTGTTCCTTGCGGAAACGGCGGAAGTCGGTGATTATGTAGTCAAGAAGAGCATTAAGATAACTATCGTGCTCAAGGATTTTGTTCTTGTCAATGTCGCTCTTCTTGATTTCCACACCTCCGGCCAACTTGTCCAATATGCTTTTAATCTTTTCCTTATAGACCGTTTCTACAGGCTCGCGCATCAACTTCAGGGTATATCCGTCAGAGATTGATTTGTCGTAATAATATGTGTCGATATAGTCACCGAAGACACGCCAAGACTCTCTTTCTTCCTTAAGAAGAGGCGTTCCTGTTAGAGCTATCTTTACGGCATCCTTATCAGCTTCAAGCAGGTTTGCAAGGAAACTCCCCTCAGGATTGTAGCCCCTATGCGCTTCGTCTATAAAGAACACCCTTTGAAGAGATGTGCTGTAACTATTGTCCAACTGGATCTTCTCAGAGTCTTCCTTGAATTTCTGTATGTTGACGACCATTATCTCAGGCTTGCCCACGCTGTTCTCCACAGGGTCGATACTTCTGAAATCTTTCATCAGTTCATTCCTGCTGTTCGCAGTTCTTACAATCAGTCCTCTCGCTGCAAATTCATCGCTTGCCTGTTCCATAAGAGCGATGCGATCAACGATGAAATAGAATTTCACGGCAGTCTGCCTCTGAGCATAAAAATCTGTAAGGCTTCGCACAGAATAGTATGCGAGTGCGGTCTTACCACTTCCTTGTGTATGCCAGATGATACCGCTTTTGACTCCAGCGGCTAATTTTCTTCTGATGGCCAAAGATGCGAACAGTTGCTGATAACGCATCACGTGCTTTTCCAAAGAAACCTTCTTGCTGCCGTCTTCATTTTCCGTCATCTTGTTCACGTAGGCAAAACCATATCGGAGGAGAAACAGGAAACGCTCCTTGCTCAACATCGATGTCAGAATTCTGTTGGTAGGAGTAGATGGTTCTTTATTAGTCTGATAGTCAGGAAGATTTTTAATAACTACACAGTTGCGATGCTTGAGAACTCTTTTCTCAAGTTCCTCTGAAACCTCTTCATAAGGATAAGAAGAGACAAAGTTTTTGTCTGCCTCGCGAAAGACATTGAAGAACGCCTTATTCTCTGAGATGCAGCAATAAAAAGCCCCTTGAATCGGAACACGGTTGTCGTTATCATATTCTTGATTATTGGAGAAAATCATCAACTGCGTGATGTTGATAAAGCGCCTGAATGCCTTGTTGGACATTCTCTTGTTGATTCTGTCTCTTTCAGCGAGAATTCCATCGTGATTATTCGGTTTCTTGACTTCAATGAAGGCAAGCGGAAGCCCATTCACAAAACAAGTTATGTCTGGACGGAAACTGTCACCGGTGTCAGAATTCTCACATGTAAATTCAGTGGTAACGTGCCACTCGTTATTGCCAGCATTCTCGAAATCGACAAGCTTAAGACCACTGTTGGCAGAGAGTAAGGTATAGAACTCTTTGCCCAGATCATCATTCCGAAGCATTCCGACTATCTTGTCAAGCATCTGATGGCTTCCAGCCTCATCCAATTCGGGATTCAATCGCCTGAGTGAGCGAAGAAATATGCCGGTCAGAATGTTTGTGTCAGGATTATAATCTGAGATGTCATCGAGATAGGTATACCCCAGACGACATAAGTGCAATGCCGCCGGCACTTGCACGCGAGTGTTTTCCGTAAAGCTGTTCATTTCCTATCATCAGTCTTGCCAACATACAAATTTAGCAAATTTTACCGACATAGAAGGCAAGTTAAGAAATACTTGAGAAGACTTCACCGAATCACAACTAATCGCCCGTAACGGCGGATGCAAATATCATTACAGCCATCACTTCACTTACAAAACGAAAGAAAAACATACCGCAGAAATCTTTTTGTCAATAAAAGCACGTCATAATGTTGCAGATTATCATAGAATAATTAAATTTGTAATCGGCGGGATGGAGATTGTGTGGGCGGAATGCCGTGAAAGACATAGACTTACAACAATATAAATGTATTACCAATTTTCTTATTATGAAAAAACATCTTTTAGCCGCATTGAGCGTACTGGCGTTGGCGGCTGCAGGTTGCAAGGAGGAAACTAAGAACTATCCTCCGGCGACTGTCGAGATACAGAACATCGTGCCGCAAGATGTTTCTGTGCAGTTCGAACTGACACACACCAATGCGGTGTCTGTCGGATACCGTATTGAAGACGCGGACAATGCCGGGAAGAAAGAGTTCACTGTCATCGAGACATCTGGCCTCAAGACAATCGTGTGCGAAGGCTTGACACAGGAAACAGATTATCAGATAACAGCAGTCGCTTACAATGAGAATGGTGATGTCTCCAAAGAAGACAAGAAGACATTCAGAACGGAAAGGACTCCGGCAGCACCGGCCAGCGCGGAGATCAAGATAAACGATATAACGTACAGTTCAGTAACATTCAAGATTACGGTTAAAGACGCCGTCTCATATTCTTTCGGCGTGTCCGCTGCAGGTTCCGAGCCTGAAATGATAGATGTCGTACCGGACAATCCCTCAATGAACTTCACCGTCAAGGATTTGACGGCTGAAACGGACTACAGGATTTCCGTCATCGCATACAATGCGGATAACGTTGCTGCCGAGACAGTTGAAAAGGACTTCAGGACAGGCGTATTCGTGCCTTTCGGCGAAATCACTTCAGTAGCGACCGCCCACGGAATCTTCATAAAGACCAATGTTGACACACAGAAATACCCGACCTATTTCCTGCAGGTTTTCGACCCGGAGCAGACTTATGTCAATGAAGAGTCCGTACAATTCAAGGTGGATTCCAAGGAGCAGTTTGTCTATTACCTCCAGACGGCAATCCTGAATCCTGATATAAGAAGGAATTCTTTCCAGGAATGGAACAAGACAAGGCTTTCAAGCAAGTCAGACAGGATTCTCCTCTACGCCGTTCCGGTAATCCAGAACGGAGCGAACTATATTTGCGACGACTACGGCACTATAGTGGAGCATGTACTTGAGATTCCTGAGAAAGACATCATCGGACAGTCTGATGCAGCCATTCTTCTGGGCGATCCGGACATAAATGAGGACATACTGACAGTCAAACTCACCAAGCAGGGAGAACCTGTGGCATACTACACCGGAGTAGCATTGAAATCAGAAGTCGATGCAGCAGGAGGAATTGCGACATATGCCCAGCAGGAACTGGATGCCAAGAAACTGGACTACAGCATCACATCCATAACGAACTTCAAGGAAGAACTGGAAGTTCGCGACCTTGCATTGAACACGGACTATGTGCTCTTCTCGTTTGCATACGACGTGAACGGCAAAATCGGCAGTGTCCAGTCCAAGGAGTTCAGCACAAGCAGTCAGTTCGAGTACATGAACAACATTTCAGTGGACGTCGCACTCAAGGAGGTAGCCTTCACCTCTGCCGTTTTCACCGTCAAGAGAACAAACTTCAGGAACGGCAAGTACAACTTCGTCACAATGAAGGACTTCGCAGAAAAATACGACAGCAGCATTGACAATTACGTGATGCAGGAGCTCATAGGACAACAGAGCAGCTATCCGATTTCACTCTACAGCGACAATGACATCAAGGGATCCAGGCTACAGTACAATACGGACTATATCCTGATTGTTCTTCCGGAGTCCGACCAGAAAGACGGATATGGAAAACCGGCAACAGTACGCTTCCACACAAAAGCATACGAGAAGACCAGCGACGTAAATCTGTCATTGACAATCAATAAGGTGGAATCTTATTATGGCTCATCCTTAGCAAGTGTCACGGTAACCCCGTCCGGGGACTGCGCCGGATATTACATGTATCTCATGGAAAAGTCAGTATTCGATGCGGTGACGAACTTGGGCGAGACCGTCTGCAAGATGCCGACCATCAAATACCGCAGCAGTTCCGAGGAACAGACATTCAACTCGGAATATTTCTTCAACCCGTCATATCTGGTACTCATTCCGGTAGATAAGGAAGGCAGATTCGGAGCCCCCGTACATTCAGAATTATTAAGTAATCCTTAAAAAATAACTTGGTAATCTTTGCTCGTCTTTTCGGTCTATATTCCTTTTCTCATCAGTCGTGTACGTCCAGTACACTCCTTCTTCGAAAAGAAATCTATCCTCGAAAATCCTTCTCAAATCTTTACCAACTTATTTTTTCATGCTTACTACAAGAAACAAAATAATATATGAAATCAATATTCAATCACTGGTACGCTGCACTGCCGGCTATTTTGCTGACGATAGCGTCTTGCTCAGACAACCACAAAAAAGACGACCCGAACAAAAAAGAGGAACCTGACGTGCCTGAGGTTCCAGTCCCGTCAGGACCAACTGTAGAAATCTCTGATGTGACAGCTGAGGCCAATACCGTTACCTTCACCATCACGCCGAAGGATGTCGCATTCTATTCATACTGCATCAAGTCGGAAGCCATGACTTCCGATCCGTCAGTCTGCGATCCTGCCGAGAAGAAGACATTCAACTACAACAGGCTGGCTCCTGATACCGACTACATTCTGATTGCCCAAGGCTATAACGATGATGAAGTCGAAATCGCAAGGCAAGAAGTGCCGTTCAAGACCAAGGCTTCCGAAGAACCTACATTGGAGATACCTCATGGCGAGACACCTTTCATTGAATACGGAGGCAGAAAAGTCGAGGCAAAATCCGTAATCTATTACGAAGAGAATGACCTCCTTTGGCTGTTCGTTTCCCCTAAGGAAGGATTCGACAATCACATTGACCTCCTCTATGGAAACAGCGGTAAAAACGACTATATATCATTGAGTTTCACCCGTGACCAGCTCAACAAGAGCATTGATATGAAGAGCGCATCAGAGCGTTATCTCCTGTTCAATTCAATATTGTCGGAACTGTATCCGAAGCCCGCAGTGCCTATGATCAGCATTGATTATCACCAGAATATAACCGCGGGAGCTTTCAATGTTACCAGAAATAAAGAAAATATCGAAGGTTATATAGAGTTCACCGAAGCAGAGACAGGCAAGAAGTGCAGAATCTATGCGACCTGCATTTATGATGAAGAAGCCGCAACAAGGGTAACTTTCATGACAAAGGACGGCAAGAAGGAAGGCATCGGAAGCGGATTCTACAGACTTCCGGATGACACCCACAGCGAAGTATTCCTGTCACCTGGAGCAGCTCCTATGGGAGATCTCATCACCGAAGTGGACAAATACTATATAAGGATACGTTTCGCCGATGCTATCGCCAATGAAAAGAAGTTTGTCAATCTTGCTGACATCACCGGTGATTTCGAGTTCGAATATACAGATGCCGCATCCGGAAAACATTTTTCGATAAGCAATGGCAAGCTGAACGGAGCCACCGGAAAGGTGATAATTTACAAATATGCCCTTCAGGGAGATTACCGCATAGAGTACGACATCACAGCTGACGGAATCCATCTGGAAGGCTATGCGGACCATTCATTCAACTTCTATTCATACTACTCTTCGAACCAATACCAGGAGGGCAGTTATAAGCCAGTAGATATCAAGTCAGTTATCATTGACGAAAGCAATCCTGATTATTATCAGATCTGGCTGCTGCCGGCAGAAGGTGTGACGACTTTGGAAGAGGCCGCTGCTGTGAATGGTTCTGTCAAGGTCGTAGTATCGCCATTGTCACTGAATGCCAGGACACGTTACTTCCACGATGAAAAGTCCGCAGGAAGAGACATGTCCATCACATACAGAGGACAGGAGTTCAACAATAGCGACACCAGCTACAAGGGATATGTACGCGGTGCCATGCTCGGAAAGAAGATTGCATTGGAATTCGGCGAGGAGAAGATCGGTCTGGAAGGTTACTATGCAGGCGAGTATGTAAAAATCAAATAGTTTTGAGCAACCGCTACAAGTTTAGAAAGTACGCAACTTGAGCACCTGCCACGTATGGCGGTTCCGGAAACGGGGCCGCCCTTATTATTATCCTTGTGTCCGGATGGAGTTTTGCCGTCAGCAACTGAAAAACAATCTATTCCGGATTTCCTTCCCGCAGTCGCCAGACACGTGGCGTCAGACCGGTGTGCTGGCGGAAATATCTTGTAAAAAATGAGGCATCACAAAAATTATAGTCCCAAGCAAGCTGCTTGAGAGACTTGTCCGTCCCCGAGAGTTCCTGCTTGAGTTTCAAGACGACATAATGGTCAACAAGAGTCTTGGCGCCGTGGCCGGTAATGCCTTTAGTAATGACATTCATGTATTTGGACGAAATGTTCAGCTGCCCTGCATACCAGTTCACATCACGGTACCGCCTGAAATTCATCTCAATCAGTTTCATGAAAGAATTGAACAGGTCCCGTTTTCGCCTGGAAGAGGAAGACGGCTGGACCATATCTGGAAAACGCAAGATATAGTCATGAAAACCTATGAAAAATGCCTTGAGCTGATAAAGGACCAGTTTGTCCAGACACTTGCACGTGCTCTGTCGAAAATACAGTCCAAGCAACATGAACATTGACTTTACAATATCAGAAACCACTTGAGAATCAGTACGGCATCTATCTTCGCGCAACTTTTCATAAATACTATGTTCGATATCCAGACTGGCCTCTCTAAGGATGTTCGGACTGAACACCAGCATATCGACAGTAAAATCAGAGGACTTGCCGGCAACCGATACGACATCGCCGGGGAAAATAGTAATGACCCCGCCATAAGGCAGAGACCAGGCGTGATAATTTACATTGACCATCGCACTGCCGCAGCGACACAGTACAATCATGCCGTTTTCAGACAGCATGTCACCACTCCCCTGTCTGACAGAATCACGACCTGAAGCCGCATCATGACGGAATCCTTCCATTATATCAGAAACACCTTCAATCAGCGCAGCAGTCTTTTCTCCACCAATAACATTATCCATCTCATTCCTTTTTATACCGCAAATATCGGTAAAAATGTTTCAAATAGCCACAATATTTCCGATTTATCCCATTATTGTATCTATTTGTCCAATGCCTTTCTGACCAGACAGCGATACCTTTGCAGTCGAAAAACCAAAGAGAAATGACAATGAAAATGAGAACAATGGCGGCAGAATCAGCTGTCGCAGTTTTTTTGTCAATGCTACTGACCGCAAGCCCGCAAGCACTTGCAGGCAGCATTGACAATAATCCTCAACGGCAGGAACCGGCAGGAGCGCCCTCCGACACACTGCGACTGACATTGACAGATGTATTTACAAGGATTGAAATTGAAAACCAGACCATGTCCATGCTCCGTACCGCACAGGAGGCCGCCGAAGAAGGAATCAAGTCTGCCAAAAACGCGAGATATCCGGAAATCAATGCCGAACTGAATGTCAGTTACATAGGCGACTGTTTCCTGACTGACAGAAACTTTTCTAACTATACAAAGGCCCCGGCACCCCATTTCGGAAACGGATTCACGCTCGAAGCGCAGCAGGTTGTCTATGCCGGAGGTGCTGTCAATGCTGCAGTAAAAATGGCAGAACATGAGGGGCACATGTCTGAAGCGGTAATCAGCAAAAGCCGTCAGGGCCTGCGGCTTATGGCTGCAGGAGAGTATCTGGACCTGTTCAGGACAGACAACAGCATAAAGGTCTATAAGGAAAATATAGCATTGACAACCAAACTGATAGAGGAAATCAATGCCAGAAGGGAGCAGGGACTTGCCCTGGCTGCAGACGTTACCAGATACGAACTCAGACTGGAGATGCTGAAGCTTGATCTGGTCCGCCTCCAGAACACGAGAGAGATCATGAATTACCGTCTGGTCAATTCACTCGGTCTGCCTGAAGGGACTGTCATTTCATCGATACTTGGAGATGACGAAGATATGCGGGACAGGAGCCGTCAGAATTGGCAGGAAATTGCAGCAGAAGCTTCGCCTGAAATGAAAGTTTCCGGAATCAAGGCCGACATGGCATTGACAAGACAGAAACTTGTGCGAAGCGAGAGGCTTCCGAAGATAGCGGTCGTGGCATACGAGAATTTCAACGGCCCGATTACTTTCGAGATTCCTCCCATTGACAAGAACCTCAACATCTGGTACGTCGGACTCGGAATCAGATACAATTTCAGTTCACTGTACAAGTCCGGACATAAATTGAAACAGGCCGCCATCGAGGTCAGACAGGCGGAACAAGCCAAAAATGTTACGGAAGAAAATCTCAGAAATGACGTACAGAAGGCCTATGCCGACTACATGCAGTCATACGTTGAGCTGGAAACCAGGGAAAAAAGCCTCCAGCTGGCAGATGAGAATTATGAGCGGATTCACGACAGGTATATGGAACAGCTCGTACTCGTGACCGATATGCTGGACGCGTTCAACATGAAGCTGGACGCAGAGCTCGGAGTCTCTGCCGCAAATGCCGAAATCCTGTATCGCCTCTGCTGTCTCAGATATGCGGCCGGAATCTTATAAGTCAATGATAATTAACATGTTAAAAAAAACATACAACCATGATCAGCAAGAAAACAATCAAAAGAATATACAATGTAGTGATAATCCTTCTGCTACTCTGCGGAATCGGATACGTTTGCTCACGTTTCATCCATCTGGGAAATGTGGAATATACAGATGACGCAAGAGTCGAGCGCCATATCTCCCCTGTCAATACCAGGATACAGGGATTCATCAGCGAAATCCGGTTCGAGGAGTATCAGCATGTCAGAAAAGGAGACACCCTCGTTGTCATTGACAATACTGAATATCTTTACATGCTCGCGCAGGCGCAGGCTGATCTTGCTCGCGCGACTTCGGGAAAATCGGCGGACGTGGCCAGCATAAGGACAACAGAGAGCAATGTGACCGTAGCTGAAGCCGGCATGGAAGAGGCAAAGGCCAACCTCAAGAATGCAAAGGACGATTATGAAAGGTATAAGGCTCTGCTTGCCAAGGATGCAGTAACCAGACAGCAGTTCGATGCCGTGGAGACCAGATATAAGGCAGCACAGGCGCGATATGACCAGGTCAGCCGCCAGCGCAAGTCCACGGAACTCGTAGGACATGAACTGACCGGTCGTCTGGGACAGAGTGAGGCCAATGTCAATCTGGCCGAAGCTGCGCTCGAACTCGCCAAACTCCGTCTTTCATATACCATAATCACAGCACCTTGCGACGGATATGTGGGACGCAAAGATATCCACGTCGGACAGTTGGTCCAGCCAGGACAGTTGCTGGTAAAAGTCGTGGATGACGCAAATGTCTGGATTATGGCTGATCACAGGGAGACTCTGCTCAAGCACATCGCTGTGGGCTCGGAAGTCAAGATTTCAGCAGACGCCCTGCCTGACACCGAGTTCACAGGACATGTGGAGTCCATCGCATCTGCAACTGGAACAGCATGGATGGGAGCGCCCGTCAATAATGCCACTGGTAATTTCGTAAAGGTAGAGCAGAGGATTCCTGTAAGAATAAGGATTGACGGCAAACCTGAGGAACTTGCTGCACTCAAGGCCGGGCTCAATGTGGAAACTGAAGTGAAGTATTGATATGCCAATGCCTCCTATGGTATTCTCGATGCCGATGTATCGGGAATTTGTTCCGAAAAGTGTCCGTCCGTGGATTTATGTGTTTTTCGCGATAGTATTCCAGCTCAGCGGCGGAATCTATCTCGGGACACTGTCCAACATGATGGGAACCACATCCTTCATGCGTGAGGATGTACTGATGATAGGACTGTGCGGAGTCGTCGGCGTATGTATGCCGTTCCCGCTCCTGTTCAGATTCAAGTTCCGGTTCACCAACCGGCAGCTTCTTCTGGGTGCCGCACTGGGAATTGCCCTGTGCAACCTGCTGTGCATGCACGTGCAAAGTATCCCCGTCCTCTGCGTCATCTCTTTCATAGCAGGATTCCTGAAGCTATGCGGCACATTCGAGTGCATGTCCAACATCCAGCTTTGGATGGCTCCGGGGCGCGATTTTTCCATATTCTTTCCGCTCCTTTATATGATAGTCGTCGGCTGCATGAATATGTCATCATGGGTAGCAAACCAATTGACATATCATTTGGGAAGCTGGATGATGATGCACTGGTTCATGATAGGACTGCTGCTAATTGTAGCATTGACAGTGTACGACCTGACGAGGAATGTCCGCCTGATGCCGAAAGTGCCGATGATAAGTGTCGATTGGCTCGGCTGCGTGCTCTGGTCTTTGTTTCTGCTCGAAGGCATCTGGATTTTCACCTACGGCGAATATTACAACTGGTTCGACAGCAATATTTTCCGCACCGTCTGCGTGGCATGGCCGGTATCATTGGCAATATGCATCGCGAGAATGCTGCATATCCGTCATCCTTTCATTGACCCGGCCGCTTTCAAGTACAGGAATCTTTATCCGGTGCTCGGCCTCTTCCTCGTGCTCGAAGTCATGTGCGCGACTCCTAAATCGCTCCAGAATGTGTTCACCTCCGCAGTGCTGGACTATGGGGCCATGACGACAGCCCGCTTTTCGGTCTGCGAACTCGTCGGCACCCTGTTCGGTTGTTCGTTTGTCCTCTGGTGGATCAAGGTCGTGAAACTCAAGTACACGAGCCTGCTGTCCATAGGTTTCACGGCGATTCTCATCTATCAGCTTATAATGTATTTCGGGCTTTCGCCTCATGTCAATGTCGAAATGTTCTATCTTCCGACGATACTCCGTGCCTTCGGCTATGCAATATTCTTCGCTGCGCTTACTATATATCTGGAGGAAATCATGCCGTTCCAGCACTTTTTCATGGGGCTTACCATATGCGGATTCATCCGTAACGGACTTGTAGAAACGATAGCGTCCGCCGGATACGCACATGCCCTGAGATATTACACGGCAGAGTATTCCACCCATTATTTTTCATCGTCAATGCCGGCGGGTCTGGCCCCTGACATCACAGGATATGTGGCCAAAATGGATGCTCTGGCACCACTAATGTCCAGTGTCAAGACCGTTTTCGGCAGGTCTTGCTTCATCGGAGCTGCCGTACTTCTGGTCTTCCTACTCTATGGTGTGGAGCCGGTCCGCAGGACGCTGAAGAAGGTATGGTTCTGCCGACATTCTGCGACTCGCACACCCACATTGTCTTCGCCTGCACACGCGAGGCTATAGAGAGGAGCCTTTGAATACGCGTGACTCTGACGGAGGCAAGATTCCGACGCACATATTATATTTCCACATATTCTCTGTATATTTGCCGACTGGAAAAAACAGAACAAAATAGACATATATGATAGTAATAAAATTCGGCGGAACATCCGTAGCTGACAGCACGGCGATTTCGCGCACCATAGAAATCATTCGGAAGAAACTGACAGAACGTCCGATAGTCGTGGTATCTGCATTGTCCAAAGTGACAGACTTGCTCTACAAGATTTCGGACAAGGCGCGGGAACGCGACAAGAGCGGAGCGTATGAGCTTATGGCTCAGCTGCGTACACGGCATCTGACATTGGCGGAAGAACTTATCAACACCGACAGTTGTAACGCTTCTGAGCAGGACTGCGCGTCAATGCTGGAGGATGCGAAGGGCAGGATTAATACCATCTGCGACCGTCTGGAGCATTTCGTCGATGCGGTATGCGAACTGGGCGAACTGTCCGACCGCAGCAAGGCTGTAATCATCGGAAACGGCGAATATCTCTCGTCGAACGTCATCTGTCTCGCGATGAACGCCAGAGGAATTCGCACGCACCTGATGGACTCCAGAAGGATGATAATCACTGACAAGGTCTTCCTGAAAGGAGAGCCGAGGACGAAATTGACCACGGAGAAGGTCAATGCAGAGGTCAATGCAGAATACGTTGACTGCGAGGCTGTCATCACCCAAGGATTCGTATCGGAGACAGAAGACGGAGAGCCTACCGTCCTGGGAAGAGGAGGCTCTGACTACACGGCATCATTGATAGGAATGGCGGTAGGAGCCACCAGAATCGAGATATGGACGGATGTGGACGGCGTGAAGACGGCTGATCCGAGAAAGGTGGAGGGCACAAGGAGCCTGGAGCGGATTTCGTTCGAGGAGGCCGCCGAGATGGCTCATTTCGGGGCGAAGGTGCTGCATCCGATGACCATAGAGCCGGCGGTCAGGAAGAATATCCCGATCTATGTCCTGAACTCGATGAACCCTGACGGAAAGGGCACGGTAATTCTCCAGAACTCCAAGATAGACGACGGCGTGAAGTCTGTTTCCAGCAAGGAGAACATTCTGGTAATCAATATCTTCTCCACGAAAATGATCAATGCCGCCGGCTTCCTTATGAGCGTGTTTGAAATCTTCAGCAGGAACAATGTATCGGTAGACCTCATCAGTACTTCGGAGGCGAACATCTCCGTCACGGTGGACGCTTCCCAGGTCATCGACAAGGTCATCGAGGAACTGTCGTCATTCGCCGAGGTCTATGTGGACCGCGACAAGGCACAAGTCTCCGTCATCGGAAAGAATCTGGACAATGTCACAGGCATTCTAGAGAAGACTTTCGCCCCTCTGAGAGACTACAAGATATATATGATCTCCCAGGGAGCCTCGTACGTGAACATCAGCTTCATCGTGGACCGCTCGGCAATGGACACCGTGGTGTCGCTGCTTCACAAGAGCCTGTTCAGATAAGCTCGTCACATAGACATTATATCTGATGCGGGGTGCTGCTGCTGAAGCAGTTCCCGCATTTTTTTCATATACGGCTCAGTATGCTTGTAGAACATCTGCAGCCCGGCGCAGAGGGAATTGAGTCCCTCCTCTCCCGTCTTTGTCTTGGAAAAACGGTGCTTAGGACATTCGCCGTTGCAGAGATGCACCCATTCGCAGCGGCGACATTGAGACGGAAGAGAATTGCGCTTGGCGATGCCGAATGACACAGCCTTGTCTGACTGCATCATTGTCCTGAGGCTCGACGAGGATACGTTGCCCAGCAGATATTCCGGGTACACGAAATGGTCGCACGCATAGACATCTCCATTGTGCTCGACCACTGCATTGGAGCCGCAAGTCTCGCAGAATGAGCACGTTCCCGGAGTCACTCCGCAATATGAAGCCAATGTGGCGTCGAACATCCCGACGAAATACCGCCCCACATCCGTCTTTACCCAGACATCGAATATATCGCAAAGGAATCTGCCGTAGCCAATGTCGCTCACTGACCAAGAGCCGAAGCCGTCTCCTCCATATTCGGGGGCGACGACCGACGGGCGGGCATTGTCCACCCTACGACCTTTTGCATTGACCTGGTACCGAACTTTCTCGACGACGGGGAGGAACTGCATGAACTGGCTCCCGAGCGACTTGAGGAACTGGTAAATTTCGACGCCCCGCCCCTCCGAAGCCTTGGACACCGCCGTCAATGTGTTGAATTGCACGCCTCCGCGTATCAATGTCACCAGCCCACGCATCACTTTGTCGAATGACGGGATGCCGGTCTTGCTGCTTCGGTACGCGTCGTGGACATATTGCGGTCCGTCAATGGAGATGCCGACGAGGAAGCCGTTGGAGGCGAAGAGGTCCGCCCATTCAGGAGTCACGAGGGTACCGTTGGTCTGAAGCGTGTTATGGACGACCTTGCCATCGGCATATTTACGCTCCAGCGCAATGGCTTTCCGATAGAAGTCAATGCCTGCCAGCAGTGGCTCTCCGCCGTGCCAGTTGAACGTGACCTCGGGCACATCGCACGAGCCGATGTAGTCGCTGATGACTTTTTCGAGGAGTTCTTCCGACATTATCGGCTCTCTGCCTCCGTAAAGCGATGCCTTGTCCAGATAGTAGCAGTAGCGGCAATCCAGATTGCACAGGGAACCGGCGGGCTTGAGCATTATGTTGAAGGCTGCGGGTCCTGTCATCTTGACGGCATCCGCCAGCGTTATCGTTTTCTTGAATGAGTCTTCCATACCGCAAAGATAACCCTTTTCACGGATAATCGCCGTCACAAAAGATTCTATTTTGGGACTTTAAATCACAAGTAAAACGAAATTTTGAAATAAGAACCTGTTTTTTGAAAAAAAGCGTAACTTCGTAGCGAAAGTAAAACAACTTACGAATGAAAGGAAAAACGATTTTCGGACTTGCGGCGCTTCCTGTCGTCGCCGGAGCTTGCGCTAATGCAAAACAGGAACCTCAGAAGCCTAACATATTGCTAATCATAGCCGACGACCTCGGAATAGGAGACGTGAGCGCCTACGGATATGGAGCCATCCCTACTCCACACATCGACTCACTCGCTTCGGAAGGCGTACTTTTCAACAACGCTTACGCAACATCAGCGACATCGACTCCGAGCCGCTACGGAATCCTCACCGGAGAGTACCCGTGGCGAAACGCAAACGCAAGAATCCTTCCGGGAGACGCACCACTGCTGATTTCTCCGTCAATGCCGACCGTACCTAAGATGATGCAAGCCAATGGATACCAGACCGGTGCCATAGGGAAATGGCATCTCGGAATGGGTGACGGCAACCTTGACTGGAACAAGCATATCAGCCCTTGCGCAAATGACATAGGATTCGACTACTCTTGCCTTATCGCAGCGACTAACGACCGTGTACCTACAGTCTATGTAGAGAACGGAAACGTGCTCGGACTAGATCCAGACGACCCTATCGAGGTCAGCTACGAACACAACTTCCCTGGAGAGCCAGATGGAAAGAAGGATCTCGATATGATACGTATGATGTGGGACCATCATCATAACGAAGCCATCATCAACGGAATACCGCGCATCGGCTATATGCGTGGCGGAAAGAAGGCAATCTGGACAGACGAGGATATGGCTGACTACTTCGTGGACAAAGTGAAGAACTACATCGACACGAGAGACGAGAGCAAGCCTTTCTTCCTCTATTACGGTCTCCATCAGCCGCACGTTCCGCGCACTCCTAACCAGAGATTTGTAGGTGCGACGAACCTCGGGCCTCGCGGGGATGCAGTGGTAGAGGCGGACTGGTGCGTTGGCGAGGTTATCAATTACCTCAAGAAGAAAGGGATCCTGGACAATACTCTCGTAATCTTCACATCCGACAATGGTCCTGTCCTTCAGGACGGATATGTGGACCAGGCTTATGAGCACAGGAACGACCACGACGCATACGGAAAGCTCCGCGGCGGAAAATATAGCCTCTATGACGGCGGTGCCCACGTACCAATGCTCGTGTACTGGAAAGGACATACCCGCAATATGGTGTCCAACGAACTCGTGTCGCAGCTTGACTGCTATGCGTCACTGGCATCATTGATCGGTGCTGAGACGCCTGACAGTCTCGACTCCCAGAACTATATGGATGCTTTCCTCGGCAAGGGAAAGGGCAGAGAGTCTCTCATCGTAGAGGCAAAGAGCCGTCTGGCAATGAGAAAGGGCGATTATATCATGATTCCTCCTTACTACGGACCGGCTTACAGAAAGACCAAGAAGGTGGACCTGGGCAATGTTCCTGACTATGTTCTGTTCGATGTGGTCAATGACCTCGGACAAGAGCATGACATCGCAGCCGAGAAGCCAGAGGTGCTCGAGGAGATGAAGAAGGAGTTCCACGATTTCGTAGGCAGCTACTACGACATCGACATCACCGAGAAGCTCAAGAATTATTAGTCAATAAGTTCAAATAGATAAGCAAGAGTCTGGTCAAAGTACGTTTTGAGCAGGTCTCGTGGATCATATGATGGTCTTCCCATCGTCTCAGGTATAGCTTTGGCAAATCCAAGTCGTTCGAGATTCAGAGAATCAACGAAGGCATCAAACAAACGCACCGGGCAATCGCTCTCAACATAATCGTCCAAATACTCAGGAAAGAGCAAGGCTTCGTTTCGTTTGGTTTTCTCAATATATCTCATTTGCGTATCTTCTTAACTATTATAAAGTTACGAAAATAATCGCATATTTCAGGTCATTCTTCCTCAGACACAGCTGCATCAGGTTAGATTCCGTAAATATAATAAAAAATCAAATATGCAAACAAAGCCGCGCGCAAGACTTGGAATCCTGCGCGCGGCTTTGTTACATATAATCTTCAAGTTCCGCAAGTGCGAAACACCGAATTATTTCAAATAAGAATCGCTTACGACTTTCTGGCTGCGGGCGATGAAATCGCTCAGAGCCTTACCCTTAAGGAGTCCATTTGCAAGAAGAGCCAGGTCAGTAAGCTGCTGGAGAACCTCATTCTTGGAAGCGAACTCCTCGATTTCTGCCTTGTGGGCAGTATGAGCAGCTTCCTTGGCCTCACGTACAGCAGACTTGGCATCCTCAGCAGCCTTCTTCTGCTCATCAGTGGCATCCTTGGCCTCGCCTGCTTTGATTACTTCAGGATCAGCCTCTGCAACTACAGCCTGTGGCTTCACTTCAGCTTTCTCAGCCTCAAGAATCTTGGCAATAACAGGATTCTCGGCATTGACAGTGATATTGTAGGAAGCAGGCATGTTGCCGTAGAAATTCAGGCCACCGCCCATGGCACTCATCTCACGATAACGACGCATGAACTCATTCTGAGTAATGACGATCGGCTCGCCGGTCTCACCGAGATTGTCAGCCTGGACATAATATTCATACTCCTTAGGAAGGACTGCCTTGAACAAGTCAGAGATATCATTCTTCTCATTCTCAGAGAGTTCCAGCTTTTTCCTGTCCTCCTTAGGGATGAGATTGTCTATCGCGTCAGAATCCACACGGCAGAACCTGCAATCTGTCAGTTTCTGCTCAAGGAGATTCACGAAGTGTGAATCGAGTTCGCAATCCATGAGGAGAACATCATAACCCTTGTTCTTTGCACCCTCAATGAAAGAGTACTGGGACTCCACATCGGTAGCATAAAGGTAAACCACCTTCTTGTCCTTGTCGGTCTGCTCTGCCTCGATAGCCTTCCTGTACTCATCGAAACTGAAATACTTGCCGTCAGTATTCTTCAGAAGAGCGAATTTCATAGCCCTCTCGCAGAACTTCTCGTCTGAAAGCATGCCATACTCGATAAAGAGCTTGAGGTTATCCCATTTCTCTTCGAGAGACTTCCTTTCAGTATTGAAAATCTCCTCAAGTCTGTCAGCGACCTTCTTGGTGATGTATCCTGAAATCTTCTTCACATTGGAATCACTCTGAAGGTAACTTCTGGAAACGTTCAGCGGAATATCCGGAGAATCGATCACACCATGAAGCAGTGTAAGGAAGTCAGGGACAATGTTATCCACATGGTCGGTCACGAACATCTGGTTGCAGTACAACTGGATCTTGTTCTTCTCGATAGCCATTCTCTCCTTAATCTTAGGGAAGTAGAGAATACCTGTCAAGTGGAACGGATAGTCCACATTCAGGTGGATGTAGAAAAGCGGATCCTCATAGGTAGGATACAGGGCCTTGTAGAAGTTCATGTAATCCTCTTCCTTCAGGTCAGCCGGCTTGCGTGTCCAGAGAGGCTCCACGCTGTTGATGACCTTGTCCTTGTCCGTATCGACATATTTTCCGTCCTTCCACTCCTGTTCCTTGCCGAACACGATCGGGAACGGCATGAACTTACAGTATTTGCTGAGGAGCTGTTCGATTTTTCCCTTGGAAGCATACTCTGTAGAGTCATCATCGAGATAAAGTGTGATGACAGTTCCCCTGTCAGTCTTGTCACACTCGCCCATCTCGTACTCAGGGCTGCCGTCACATGACCATTTGACAGCCTTTGCGCCATCCTTCCAGGAAAGGGTCTCGATGGTCACCTTCTTGGAAACCATGAATGCCGAATAGAATCCTAGACCGAAATGTCCTATGATATTACCGATCTGGTCCTTATATTTCTCGAGGAACTCGCCTGCTGAAGAGAATGCAATCTGATTTATGTATTTGTCCACCTCTTCCTCAGTCATACCGATACCGCGGTCAATGATTCTGAGTTCTTTCTTGTCTTCATCAAGTTCAATCTTCACGAAAAGGTCTCCCAGAACGCCCTTGAAATCGCCTGAAGAAGCAAGTGCCTTCATCTTTTCGGTAGCATCCACTGCATTGGCCACAAGTTCCCTGAGGAAAATCTCATGATCCGAATACAGGAACTGCTTGATCACCGGGAATATATTTTCCGTAGTGACACCTATTTTACCTTTCATCTCTGCCATAATATTTATGTTTTAGTTATTCAAAAAAAATACCGCCCGGAATACCCGGACGGCAGTATAAAAGTCAAATAACGTTCCAATCAGATTGTCATGACATTTTGTCAGAAGGATTCAGCCTGATGACCGCATCTAGAACGACTTCACATATTGTATGGACCCGTCTTTAAGATACGTGGCCTCCATTGTGTCCAACACTTTTCCCCGACAGCGGAACGACAATGAAAGTGCACCTGTGCACAAAGCTTCCTGATTACGGAAAGAACCCGGATATTTCCAGGACACAAGCATATCTTCAGTCCTGAATCCAAGAGTATAGTCAGATGCCTCGAACCTCTCCCCCTCAAATGAAATCTTCCACGGATGATGGACAGTTCCAGGTCCTACCTCCTCTGTCATCTCAGCAGTCAGTTCGAAATTGTACCGGTAGTTCTTATGGGCGTCACCGTCTTTCTTCGTCACTTTCCAGACATTGCCTTCCTGCCTGATATTGAAAGTTCTGTGCGATATCGACCAGAGGGTATCCCGACCTGAAATCATACATTCCAGCGGACCGGCCTTCACCCCATTGGTATCGACTATCACATATGTGCCACCGGTAAGAGGAACATTCAATGTCTCCTTAAGGCGAAGGACATAATCCAGGGTAAAAATCGAATTCCTGGCAACTTCTTCCATGATGTCATCAGAATAATGCTCATAATACTGGCGGTTATATTCATATTGGCCCCAGAATCTGGTTTCGTCTTCATCGCATCTGGACATGCAGGATGACATCAGAATTCCTGCAAACAAAACAAATAGTATCTTCTTCATACTGAGTTATTTTAGAATTTATAACCGACTCCGAAATTGATTCCGTTGAAAATCTTTCCGAATATCAATTCCGCCTTACCGTAAACCTTGCCTCCAAGCGTGTAGGATAAAGGTTTTATCTGATACTCGAATGCCACGTTCTGCGGACAACCCTCATAGAATCCGGCACCGAGTTCTACTGATCCTGACAATGTGGAAAGCCTGGTCATCAAATAGTAGAACCTGACTTCCGGCATCACATAGGCTGCAAAAGATTTCGTATATATAGGCTTCACTTTCTTCAGTCCATGATAGACATCACCGGATACGACAGAAAGAGACAGGTCCGCTCCGACGGCGATACGACTTGCGACCCTGACCTCGAAAAGCACAGAATAAAGACCCGAATACCTCACATTGCGCACGGCATCCGAATACATGTCCGCAACCATGTGATTTTCATAATTCTTAAACGAACCGTTGTCTTTGAAGAGAACGCAATGATGATTCAGCTCACCTGCGGCAGCATTGACCGAAACATCGAATTTGAACGGCCTTATGGGCCTGAATGCCAAGAGGTCCTGAGACATTGACAAAGAAACGGCTGCCACGATTGCGGCAGCCGATAAGAATTTTCTCATCTTCCCGCTCATAATATGTTGTTGGTTAAAATCCGAAACATAGATGCAGGAAACTTGAAAAATGTTGCATTTTTCCGCCAGTACGGACAGAAATTATTTATACATAAACCTCTTGATACTCATCTTAGGAGTCTTCTCGAAAGGCTTGTCCACGACCTCAACCTTCTGGAGCTGGCTGTATGACGGCAGAGCCCTGTTCGATGCGATTCTGACACGCTCAGGAATATCTGCGACGGTCTCGGCATCAAGTCCGTTCTTGCGGATCGCATCCTGATCGAGATAAATCAATGCTACAAGTTTCGAAGCACGGTCCACGACAACAGACTCCACAACATAATCCTGATTGTTCACCACAGCCTCGACTTCCTCAGGATAGATGTTCTGTCCGTTGGCACTGAGAATCATGCTCTTGCTGCGGCCCTTGATGAAGATGTTTCCTTCCGCGTCAATGATACCGAGGTCACCGGTCTTGAGGTATCCGTCCTCAGTAAATGCCGCGGCAGTAGCCTCAGGAGCCTTATAGTAGCCAAGACAGATATTGTCACCCTTAGCCTGAATTTCACCCACAACGTGCTGGGGATCATCAGAGTCAATGCGGACAGTCGCACAATCCACAGACTTGCCGCAGGAACCTGGGACATAACTGTCACACGGCTCGTAAGCAAGAAGCGGAGCGGCTTCAGTCATTCCGTACCCCACGGTATATGGAAGTCCGAGTTTCTTGAACCACTTCTCCACTTCAGGATTCAGCGGCGCACCGCCCATGATAATCATCTGGAGATTTCCGCCGAGGGCGCTGAGGAGTTTCTCGCGTATCTTCTTAAACAGCAACGACTTGATTCCCGGGATTCTGGTCAGGACCTTCATTACAGGCTTCTCGACGACAGGCTTGATGGCACTCTTGAACACTTTTTCCATGACAAGAGGCACAGTGATGAGAAGGTATGGCTTCACGTCACGCATCGCCGACAGAAGAAGGGTCGGCGAAGGAGTCTTGCCGAGGAAGGTGATGCTGGTTCCGTTGCAGAGCGGATAGAGGAACTCGTAAATAAGGCCGTACATGTGGGCCATCGGCAACATTGACACCATCGTAAATTTATCCGATGACGGAATATGGCGCTGGCCGAAGTCGATGGTCGCGCTCAATGCCTTATATGTCAGCATGACACCCTTCGGAGAGCTGGTGGTTCCGGAGGTGTAATTGATTATATCCAGGTCATCCCAATTGTCGGTATTGTAGGTAACGTTCTCCCCCGTGAATCCCATCGGATATTTCTGTGCAAACCTCTCGGATACGGAAGCGAACGCCTCCCTTACCTTCTCATCCGACACATAAAGAAGCGTAAAGTCATTGACACTTACAACAGCCTTTAGGCGCGGCATGGCCTTGATATCCAACTTTGCCCATATATCATTATCAGTCATAAGGATAAGACTCTCCGAATGATCTACAAGATGATTTACACTTTCAGGTGTAAAGTCTGAAAGAATCGGCACCACGACAGCCTCATAGGTATTGACCGACAGAAAAGAGACAGCCATTCTTGCAGTATTCTTGGCGCAGATGGCTATGCGGTCGCCCTTCTTCAGCCCACAAGCTTCGAAAAAGATGTGGAAACGCTCAATCTGAGTTGCAAGCTGGCCATAGGTGAAAGACTCACCTCTATAGTTGCATACAGCAGGCTTTTCCCAATAAAGTCTCACAGCATTCTGAAGTCTCGCAAAATAATGTTCCATAGTATTAATATTTTGTGTATCGGGCGCAAATTTAACAACTTTCCGTTATATTTGTGCAGAGGCATGCTACATTTGTTCAGCATTGCCAAAGACTTTAATTTCATCCGGTTATGACGAGAAAACCAATTGTTGCATTGATTTACGATTTCGACGGGACGCTTTCCCCGGGAAACATGCAGGAGTTCGGATTCATCCAGGCCATCGGCAAGACGCCTGAGGAATTCTGGAAAATGAGTGACGGCATCGCGGCAGGACAGGATGCAAGCAATATCCTGGCCTACATGAAACTGATGGTAGATGAGGCCAAGAAGAATGATATCAAGCTGAAACGCAGCGAGTTCAAGAAATTCGGAAAGGATATCAAACTCTTCGAGGGCGTGACTTCATGGTTCGACCTTGTCAATGAATACGGGAAGAGCCGAGGCGTGAGAATCGAGCATTACATCAATTCCTCCGGACTGAAGGAAATCATCGAAGGCTGCCCTATCGCAAAACAGTTCAAGCACATTTTCGCAAGCACATTCATCTACGACTCCAAGGGCGAGGCTGAATGGCCGGGAATCGCTGTGGACTACACGGCCAAGACACAGTTCTTATTCAAAATCAACAAGGGAATTTTCAGCGCGAGGGACACTAACCAGGTCAATGAAAGTATCGCGGAAGACAAGAAACGCATACCTTTCACGCAGATGATATACGTGGGAGACGGAGAAACCGACGTCCCATGCATGAAAATCGTCAGCATGTTCGGCGGGCATTCGATAGCAGTCTATAACCCGGAAAATCCGGGAAAACAGGCAGTTGCTGAAAAACTTCTGAGACAGGGACGAGTGAATTTCATCACTCCGGCCAACTACAGCCACTACAGCAGGACGTTCAAGATAGTGTGCGGCATCATTGACAAAATCAAGGCAGACTGGTCGCTGGGCCTCCTCCGCGGACAGCCGAAGAGCAAAACTGTAAAATAATTTTCATCAGACATGCAAGATTCGCGGGCAGACGCATTTATGTCGGTGAACAAAAATAAGTCATCATGAAAATTATGAATAACTTAACAAAAATCGCAATGGCGATTGCAGCGGCCGCCACAATGCAGTCCTGCCTTAAAGACGACGGAATTTCATACTCAGAACTCATCCCTAACGCAGTTGTCACCATCAAACCTGTAGCACAGAACGGTTATCCTTTCTACATGCAGCTTGACGACAGCACCGTGATTTATCCTTCAAACCTGAAGCAGTCACCTTTCGGAAACAAGGAAGTCCGCGCGTTCATAAATTATAAGAAGGAAAGCGAAGAGAAAGGAGCCCAGGTAGGTTTCATAAACTGGTCACGTGAACTCCTCACGAAGAATACTGTAGAGTCGCTCGGTTCCGATGAAAAGAACACCGCGAAGTACGGCAATGACCCTGTAGCCCTTGTAAATGCATTCCCGACTGTATGCGAAGACGGTTATCTCACACTGAGATTCAGAACGTTATGGGGAGCTTACATAAACATCAAGCATGAGGTCAATCTGGTTACAGGCGTGGATCCGTCAGACCCTTACCTCGTAGAATTCAGGCATAACCGTTTCGCTGACGCTCCGGAGGTACAGTCCGATGCTTACGTGGCATTCAGACTGAACACATTGCCGGACACCCAAGGCAAGACAGTGAAACTCAAGGTCAGATACAGAAACTGGAACGGCGAGACAAAGGTTGTCGAATTCGACTACAAGACCCGTCCTGGAGACGGAAAATAACACGGCATTCACAGCCGGATTTTTCAATACAACGGAATGCGATTGGCAGACATCAAAGCATATTCTGAAAAGAAACTCGCAGATGATATCCGGAAAGGCAACGAGACAGCGATGAAAAAGCTGTATGATACCTATTCCGGATATCTTCTCGCTTTGTGCTGCCGATACATTCCTGACAAGGAAACAGCCGAGGACATTCTTCAGGACAGTTTCATCAAGATTTTTTCTTCCTTTGACAAGTTTTCATGGAAGGGCCCCGGCTCGGTAAAAGCCTGGATCAGCAGGGTCACTGTCAATGAAGCTCTGCAATATCTCAGACGACAGAAAAAATGGAACTTTGTGGAACTTCCCGACAAGCTGCCTGACAAGGCTGAAGAGACGGCCGAAGAAGAGCCTGACGTTTCGGAAATATCAAATGATGTCCTGATGAAGATGATTCAGGAACTTTCCGACGGTTACAGAACTATCTTCAACCTTTTCGTTTTCGAAGGCAAATCACACAAGGAAATCGCTGAAATGCTGGGCATTACAGAAAGCACCTCGGCATCCCAATTCCACAGGGCGAGAAAAATTCTCGCAAAGAAAATCACAGAATACAAGAAACAAGAGTCAATATGAGACAAGATTGGACAGACAAGTTGCGAGAAAAGATGGACACCTACAGCGTGGAGCCATCGGACAAGGTCTGGGCCGGCATCAGTTCCAAGGCCGGATTGGCCGGACAGGGTTCCGCGACCGGAAAGTCCGCCATACCGATGTGGATATGGCGTTCAGCAGCCGCAGTTGCCGCCGTCATGACAGGGGCTCTGATTTTTGTAAAGGTCAATGACAATGAGGCCGACAACTATACCGCCTACAACGAGGCTGAGGCCCCTGAAATTGTCAATGACAGTCCGGAGATTCTTCCGGAATCTTCTGCCGTCCAGACACTTACACTCTCAGAAAATCCTATAGAGAAAACACCGAAATTCAAGGCTGGGCCGACTGAAAAAGCCGAGCATCACAAGGCGGCATATGAATCCGCGCCAGTGATGGCAAGAGTCCAGCAAACGGAAGAAACGGAGAGCATTGACATTGACAAAACAGATAATTCCGGCACTGAAGAGGTTGCTGCCGCAGGCATTGACATTGACACGAACACCGGCATTGACAATTCCGATGAAACGATGAGTTGGGAGGAATATCTGAGATCGGAGCCGCAGGAGAAAAGGCGCGCGGACAGGCGTGGTTTAAGTATCGGACTCGGTGCGGCAGGGGCCGGGAGTTCGTCATCGATGGACAAATTCGAGCCGAGAGCAGTGATGGGTTCCAATCCGCTTGAAGGCGAGGCCGGAACTGTCGGCTGGGCTGATGACAGGATTCTCACAAGTGCAGGTACGATTGTATTCAACCAGCCGGAAGTCAATGATTCCTATACGCATAAGATGCCCGTAAAACTCGGATTGACAGCAAGATACGCATTTACCAACTTGCTCGGAATCGAAAGCGGATTGACCTATTCCCTCCTTCAGTCAGACATAAAGAGAGGTTCTGAATCCACGACCGGTGCATGGAGCAGCAGCGATCAGACTCTTCATTATCTGGGAGTTCCGCTGAATCTGACGTTTAATTTCCTGAATTCCAAATACGTAGATGTATATGCCTCAGCCGGCGGAATGATGGAGTTCGGAGTGAAAGGCAGCATAAAGACGACCGACCACCTCCATAATTCGATGACTTCCACACACCAGAATGCGATCACGCCGAAAGGTCTGCTCTGGTCTGTCAATGCGACCGCGGGTGTTCAGGTCAATGTCCTGCCGTCTCTCGGTCTATATGTCGAACCGGGCATGAGCCATCATTTCAAGAACGACAGGCAGCCACGGTCTTCTTATACTGACAAGCCGACCAATTTCGCACTTGGTTTCGGCCTCAGATATACATTCAGGAAATAGTCCGGGTATCTGCCTCACAAGAGGGTCGGGCCAAGTCGCCAATCCCAAGTCACAATCATAAAAAACGCTCTTCCGTGCCATGACACACGGAAGAGCGTTTCGGTTCAGGTTTTCTATATTAATGTTAAGCTCGCGTCAAACGACTGATTAGAACGCGATTGATACTCCGACACCTGCAACAATACTTGTGCGGTAGAAGTCATCCTGTCCGGGAATCTGAAGATTCTTTATGTCAAGTTTCTCTGCAAGACCTGGAACTACAGGGGCAAGCTGTCCGAGTACAGGAGTAAGTTTAGCTGCGATGAGAGCGCCGTTTCCACCATAATCTGCCTGTTCCTTAGTGAAGTGCATGAAGAATGTCTTATAGACACCAAGGTCGATATTGACTTTCTTGCTGACATGGAACTGTGCTCCGAGGCCGCCTGAAATAGAACTTGTAGAGTAGCTCATATCTGAGATGTAACGTGCATCATTTCCGAAACCGAATGTGCTGCTGTTGGCTCCGATACTGAGGGTAACAAGTGGGCAGACGTCATATTCAAGACCTCCGAGAATTTCGAAAGAATTGTGTTTCAGATAGTTCTGCTTGTCATTGAGACCAGTCTCATTGTTATACTGCTTTGACTGCTTGTCGAAGTAGTAGTTTACACCGAGAGCTACGCGGAAGTTAGGCTTCACGGAATACTGAGCTCCGACATTGATATTGCCAGGGATATCGGCAGCGATGGTCTTTTTGTCATCGAACTGTGAGATACCGGTAGTGTTCGCCTTTGTGTCATTGTTCAGACGAACCTTGGTATTGAACTCGTAACGTGCTGAGAAATTGAACTTTCCGGTCTTGTAGTCAACTGAGATAATCGGCGTGTATGCGATGTCTTTCTGATGTGCGTCGAGGTTTTTGTCGCTTACGAGGTCACCTGCCATTGCGGTTGCCTGGTCAGCTGAGATCATCCCTCCGGAGAGCTGTGAAATGGCAGCGCCAAGGACATTGGCAGCAGGAAGCATCTGTCCGCCGTACTGGAGCTGGATGTTCTTGAGGCTTCCCACGTAATAGTTGGAAATGTAATTCAGACGGACACCGGCAGAAACACTCCAGTTCTTGCTGATCTTGTAACCAAGGTTAAGCTGCCCCGCGAAATTGTACTGCTCACCGGTAAGATTAATATCTGCATCATAACCGGTTATCATATTGGTTCCCACGAGATTATTGATCAATGCAGGAATCATCGCAACAGGTGCTTCGAATGAGCCGAGTCCCTGGTCGTACTTAGCCTTTCCTCCTCCGGAAACGACTCCGAAATGGAATGAACCGAACCAGTTGTTGTGCTTGTACACGAGATCGAGGTGCGGAAGAACCGGCACGAATGACTTTCCGGTGTATTTCTTATATCCTTTGCCGTCATTGTCAATGCCATATTTCAATGGCTCATAAGTCGAAGTGGTATATCTTCTCTGCACTGCAGACTGAACGTCGATTGCCAGATGCCAGCCATTCTCCATGAACGCAACACCCGCAGGGTTGAAATAAGCGCCCTGAACACCGATTACGGCATTCTGTGCAGGATTTCTCAAGAATGCAACATTCTGATTGGTATTGGTGACGAAGCCTCCTGCGAAAGCGGAGACTGATGCAGCCAAAAGTGCTGCTGTAACAATTAGTCTTTTATACATTTTGTCGCTTTTATTGGTAAAAACTTCGACAAAATTAAGCCTAATCGACCAAAATATAAATTTTTTCGACCATTTGACATAAAGATAACGTTTTGGCAGACAGGAAATTTATCCTATCTGCCAAAACCCACAAAAAAACGCTTATGAAAAATATATAATGTCCAAGTCCGCAAAAGCGGAACTCTGATTATTTTGATTTGATTTTCCCGTCCGCGGTCTGGTATGAAACAGAACCGCTTCCCGTGACAGTAATGTCAGGCTCAGCACCGCATTTCATCTTGGCCGCATCGATGTCGCCTGAGCCGACTACCATGTAAGTCGCCTTGCCAGTCTTGCCGACCAATGAAATGTCGCCGCTTCCGGTAATGTATGCTTCGACGCTGTTTACATTGACATTATCGAAATCCATGTCACCGCTGCCTCTGACAGAGGAGGTCAGCACATCGGCATTGACCTTATCAAATTCGACATCGCCGCTGCCTCTTACGAGGGCATCCACCCTTCCGGTCTTGATTTCTTCGCAATCGAGTGAGCCAGAGCCGCTTATGTCAATGCTGAATTCCGAAGAGAGGATTTTTCCGAATTCGGCTGTACCGCTTCCGGTGATGGCAATGGTGACGAGGTCATCCGGCATTGACAATTCCTTGCAAGTGAAGTCTCCACTTCCTTTCAGGTCCAGACTTCCCAAGACCGAGCCATGAACGATGACCTTTGCATCCATGTTCCAGATTCTACTGTATGATGCCGAATCTTTAACGCCGATGGTCAGTTCGCCATCGTTTTCTGTGACATCAATGTAAGGAAGAATATTGTCAGAAGCATTGACAGTCACGAAGTTCTTCCCATCCTGGAGGTACTCCACATCAATGCCGTTACTTGCAGTAAGGCGATGACAGTTTCCAGTCTTGATTTCTTTGGTCATCTTGTTTCCACTGGCCTTGATGGTATAGTCATTGAAAAGTCTGACCATTTCGAGAGCCTTGTTCTTGTCAATGCGAACGATGCATGATTGTGTGCCGGTCACCAGCAGCGCGAGAGCTGCTATAAAACTGATATATTTCATAAAATCAATTATTTGGAATTACCGGGCTATTTCAATGTCATTGAAAATCTCGGGCCCGATTCCGAGAAGTTCCATCTGGTGGCGGATTTTCGGGAAAATGTCATCCATAAACTCCTTCCTCTTGATGCTCATTACTTTATCTCTTGCATCCGGAGAGATGAAATAGCCCAGTCCCCTCTTGTTGAATATTATTCCGTCGTTCGTGAGTTTTTCATACGATCTCATTATCGTATTCGGATTCACTCCCAGCTGGGCTCCATAGTCCCTGACTGAAGGTATTCTTCCGTCCGGCTGGAGTGTTCCTTCCAGAATCTGGTCACATATTGCATCCAGAATCTGGAGGTAAATCGGCCTATTGCTATCAAACTCCATGATTATTAATGCTTTATGGTTTTCAATCTAAAATATACCGCTGTCGCGAATGCGGCAAAGACAAGGATATCCCAAAGCGTCGCAATGATATTGAATGCAGGTATCGCCCAACTCAGGAAGTCCGGATTCGTGAGATATTGTTCAGCAAAGCGTTCTGTCCAAAGTCCAAAACTGTCAATGTCAATCAATCCGAGGCTGATGACGATGCCGAAAAGAATGCTGAAGAACATCTGAAGGCCGACAATGATGAGGAGAGGGTACAAGATCTTGTGCTTCTTGAAGAGGAGGGCTCCCAACAGGAAGAACATGGCTGAGCCTGCAGAGTGAATCCACATTGAGAAAAGGCTAACGCTAACAGGGGCATCGCTTGAGAACGGGAATGTAAGTATGGTGTTTACGCCGTCTCTTACACACTTGAACAGGCTTCCGCCGCAGCTGCCGTCGATGGCACAGATGATACCGTCCAATGAAAGATAGATGAGCCCGAATGTCAGTGGCACCACGAAGATGGTGTTCAGTAGCATTGACAAGAATTTTTCCGGTACCGATGCAGGTATCATCAGGAAGGACGAGCCGGCCTTTTTATCGGTAATATATCCGTAAACGCTTGCAGGATAGATGAGTACCATCACAACAGTGGTAATGACGGATGCCACGATTCTGGTTGTCTCGCCCGGGGTATCCCACTGTCCGCTGAACAGGAGCGAATAAATGGCGATGAATGTATATAGAATCACCGGTACGGCTGACATCAGAAGCAGGGTCGGACCGAATGACGCCACCCAGCGCTTCAAATCGTATCTGAAATATTTTCCGAAACGGTTGAATGAAAATGTATTGTTCATGATATTAAACTTTATTTGTCCTTATTTGTTGGCCGCTACAGGGAACAGGCCTTTGATGAGTTCCTTGTTCTTATGGACGGCATTGAAGAGAGCCTCGATATTTACCTTGCTCTCAAGACCTTCCGCATTCGGATAGACCTGAATGAAGCCGCCCGGAAGTTGCTCGCTGTAAAGTGATTCCGGACGGATCTGGGTGCCGTAGTCGAAGTAAAGTTTCCGGGAGATTTCTTCAACGCTGGCGTTCATGAGCACGTCCTGTCTGTCCAGAATAATGATAGGGTCAATGATATTCTCGAGGTCTCTGACCTGATGGGTCGAGATGATTATAGTCGAGTCTTCAGATGTGTATTTCATCAATGCGCTTCTGAACTGGGCTTTAGACGGGATGTCAAGTCCGTTGGTCGGCTCGTCGAGATAGAGAAACCTGCATCCGAGTGCCAATGCCAATGATATATAGGTCTTTTTCAACTGTCCTGTGGACATGGCGTTGAGTTTTTTCTGAGGGTCGTTCTCGAAGAGTTCCATAATCTCCAGAAAGCGCTCCTGGCTGTAGTCCGGCCAGAATTCGCCTGTCATCATCGCATAATCGGCTGCCTTTATCGGCATGGTAAGCATCTCGTCTGCGAGGTAGAACTGCTTGGACAACAACTCAGGTTTTCTGCTGTATGGGTCAATGCCATCGACTGTTATGCTTCCTTCTGTCGTTTTTTTAAGTCCGCAAAGCAAGGTCAGCAAGGTTGTCTTTCCTACTCCGTTTTCTCCGAGGAGTCCATATATTTTTCCGGCCTCCAGGTTCATCGTGATGTTTTTCAGTACCGGAACTTTTCCGTAGCTGAAACCTAGATTCTCAATTCTTATCATAGTGTATGGGTTTATTAATACACTGCAAAGTTACAACAGTTTTTTGATTATGCAACAGGTAAGGCCAAAATTTTCGTTAATTTCACTTATTCTCCGTAAATTTGCGCACCAACTAATAACACAAATGCGCATTAAATATCTGATTTTGTCCATAATGCTTTCATTGTCAGCAACATGGAATGTAACAGCACAGGATGAAACCCTTCTGAACTTTGGCGTAATGACCAGGTTTGACTACCAGAGAGAGTACATTGATGGTTCTCCTCTTCGTGAGAACAGCGGTTTTAAAGGCAAGAATTTGAGTATATATTTCAATGGTGACCTGACTCCTCGCCTATCCTACTTCTACAGGCAGCGTCTGAACAGGGCGCACAAGGATGAGTCTTTTTTCGATGCTACTGATTTCCTTTATCTGACCTACAAGCCGACTGATCATTGGTATCTTTCCGCCGGTAAACAGACTGTTTCTATCGGAGGTTATGAGTATGACCTGGCCCCTATTGACATTTATTTTATTTCCGAGTTCAGCAATAACATTGACTGTTACCAGCTTGGTGCGAGTGTTTCGTTCCTTTTCAATGACAGGAATGATGAGCTTGTGTTCCAGTTCTGCCAGAGTCCATTCAGGGACATAGCCGGCAAGGAGGACACGTATTCCTATAATCTGCTATGGAGCGGGGCTTACAAATGGTTCAAGCCTCTGTGGTCGGTGAATTTTGTCGAATATGCTCAAGGGAAGTTCATGAATTACATTGCCTTGGGTAACATGTTCAGTTTCGGTGACGCGTCGTTTTTCGTCGATGTGATGAACAGGTCAATGCTTAGAGATCCTTCTTTATTTCTTGATTTCACAGTGGTAGGGAAATTCATGTATGACATCTGCGACCATGTCAGCGTATTCGCGAAGGCCAGTCATGACCACAACAAGATTAATTCGAGCGGAGATCCGTCTGTTATGCCAGGCACTTCCATGACTCGTGCCGGAGGCGGTTTCGAGTTCTTTCCGCTGAAGCAGAACAAGGATTTACGGATCCATGCGGTTTTCTGCAAGACGTTCGGTTCCAACGGCAATCCATATGGTGCTCTTGTCGATAAGCAGACGTATGCTAATATCGGTCTGTCCTGGAGAATGAATCTCCTGTCGTTCAGGAAGAAGCAGAAAATATGAGTGATGGCGGCAAAACGGTGTAAAAAAGGGGCAATTTTTACACAGAATGTATCAAAATGACAAAATGGTGTAAAATCAGGCCGATATTTACACAATTATGTCAGTATGGGCTGGTTCCCATCCGGAGCCAGCGGACGGGAGCACCATTGGGGC
>OHKP01000101.1_pt1 | contig 57423 bp, 54 predicted proteins | sample 1568861 | NCBI WGS metagenome assembly OHKP01 (sample SAMEA3879524, study PRJEB24766) | human gut metagenome | biome: human-associated habitat; feature: feces | place: USA | collected 1985/1987 | reverse complement strand
CTGTCATTAGCTTTCAATCTGAAAGTGGATTTTACTTTTTCAGTGCCCTCCTTTCTCGTGATACCTCTTCTATTAAGCTGCCATCAGTCATTGACTCGACGGCTACCAATGATTTTACAACAAATAAGCCTGCTACTGCAAGCTCACAAATCTCGTTTCCTCTTCAAAATATCTATATTACGTCACCATATGGCTACCGCAATGACCCATTCACTGCCAAGAGAAAGTTTCATAATGGTATAGACCTGCGTGCCAACTATGAACCTTGTTATGCCATACTTGATGGTATTGTAGAACGCATCGGCAATGACAAACGTTCCGGCAATTTCATTACTCTTCGTCATGGTAACTATACCATCAGCTACTGCCATCTCTCACACATTCTCGTTCCACAGGGTAGACCTGTCCAAGCTGGTACTCCAATCGCCATTACTGGTTCCTCTGGTCGATCCACAGTTCCCCATCTTCATTTGTCAATAAAATACAAACGTAAATCTATAGATGCCAAGGTGTTATTAGACTATATCATTCATTCCAAAGACTCAAAATTTTGGTGTCAGGGTGTAAATCAGTAGAAAAGATTTTGGTATTAGGGTGTAAACACGCAAAAAAGATTTTGGTATTAGGCAGTATTTTGGCAAAATAAATTTTGGTATTAGGCTTTTTTCATGTAATTTTGTGGGCAAAAAGGGAATAATGGCAGATATAATATTCAAGCGTAAAATCTATTCCAAACTAAAGGAATGGAAAGAGACCTCTAAAGGCAAAACTGCATTGCTTTTAGAGGGAGCGAGGCGTATAGGTAAGTCTACTATTGTGGAAAAATTCGCTCAAAAGGAATATCGCTCATACATTTTGATAGACTTTAATGAAGCCTCGAAAGGAGTAAAGGGACTGTTTGATGATTTGATGGACATGGATTATATTTTTCTGTACTTGCAGAATATTTATAAGACCACATTGTATGAAAGAGAGTCTGTGATTATCTTTGATGAAGTGCAGCAATGTCCAAAGGCTCGTCAGGCAATCAAATATCTAATCAAAGATGGTAGATATGATTATATTGAAACAGGATCCCTTATTAGTATTCGAAAGAACACAAAGGATATCAGCATACCCAGTGAAGAATATCGACTTGAAATGTTCCCATTGGATTATGAAGAGTTTCGATGGGCAATGAATGATGATACAACTATGCCTCTGATGCGAAAGTTCTTTGAAAGAAAGATGTCATTAGGTGATAGCTTGAATCGTCAGAAAATGCGCGAATTGAGATTGTATATGTTGATAGGAGGAATGCCACAGGCAATCAATGCCTATTTAGACACAAACAATTTGCAACATGTTGATATGGTTAAACGACAGATCATACAACTATATGCAGACGATTTCAGGAAAATAGACCCTACTGGGAGAATTTCAAAATTGTTTATGGCTATACCGTCTCAGTTGAGTCGTAATCTGTTGCGTTACCAACCAACACCTGTAGTTGGAAAAATGGGGGCTGACAAAATCGACGAGATGATTCTTTGCTTGGAAGACAGTAAGACTGTAAACGTGGCTTATCATGCGGATGATCCCAATGTTGGAATGTCATTGACAGCTGATTATGGAAAATATAAGTTATATATAAGTGATACTGGATTGTTTGTGACATTGGCATTTTGGGATAAGGATTTTACGGAAAATATCATATACCAGAAACTGCTTAATGATAAATTATCTGCTAATCTGGGATATGTATATGAAAATTTGATTGCGCAAATGCTTCGTGCTTCAGGCAACAAACTGTTTTACTATACTTTTCCTAAAGATGATACCCATTCTTATGAAGTTGACTTTCTCTTGTCAAGAGGCAACAAACTTTGCCCTATTGAAGTAAAATCGTCTGGATATAAGACTCATGCGTCGTTAGATGCTTTCTGTCTTAAATATTCAGATAGAATAAGTCAGCCATATCTACTTTATACGAAGGATTTTCATAAAGACGGGAATGTATTGCTAATACCAATTTATATGACTCCATTGCTATAAATCTCAAAGGCGGATGCCCAAGACTCTCCATCTTGCACATCCGCCTTTGCCTATACTCAATTTATGAAGCTACTTCTTCACTCCGTATATCTCATAGTCCTTCTTTCGTCTTTCTACTATCGGAGGATTCTTCCCGTCATAGTACATATCAAACCATGTTGATGATTCTTTTGGTTTCATACTATCACTCAGCACAAAATGTTTGCCGTCCAATGACCGTTGCTGTATGTAATAATGGTGTTGTCTATATGCCGTCTTGACGAATACTTCTCTTGGTCCCAGGAAGCAAATGTCATCGTACATCCTTATCTCTGCTCTTCTGTAAGTTTCACCATTGTTTCTTCCACGTCTCATATACACTCCCCCGATCTTCAGGAAATCCATGAAACCAATGGTGACAAATTCTGGCTTTCGGGTTAAGCAGGTCATATTCTCCAAATATACCCAGTATTCCTTGCCTTGCTCCGTAAAATGAAGCAGGGCGTTGTCCAGCAGCTCTGCAAACTCATACGTCTGTTCCGGCTTTTCCATTGGTTTGTACAGTTCTGTGCGTACAAGGTATTTGCCTTCTCTGTTCTGCACTATTCTTATACCGTATGCCTGGGGGTATATCTTAGCATAACTGCCTAATGACTCCCATTTATCCAGCCAATTTCTTCGATAATATACTTGGTAATTATTCTTCGTGATGCAGGTGACTCTCAGATTGGCAGGTTCTTTATAGTCAGCTAACTGTGTTCTGCATCCGATGTAATCTATTTTTATTTCTGGTCTGAAAAAAATTATGTACTGTTTCTTTTCCTCTTCAAACTGCTTGACTTCTTCTTCCCATGTGCTTCTCTTTTTCGCTAATTCTTCAGCTGTCATAGGATGTAACATGGTATCCCAAGCCTTGCGCCAAGCCAAACCTCCTTGCTCGTCTTCCCAAATCGACAGATTTTCTATTTTCTCCTTGAACATGTATAGTCTGTCTGGCTCTGATGGCTGCACAAAGAAATTGCGGAACCGCAGCCCTTCGTCGGTTCCATTGTCCAACGCATTCCGTAATACAAAACTGTTCTCGTCCATCTGACGTGTCTTTACTCTCGGATAGAGGCGCAATCCGTCTGTAGTGGAAAACTCTAAAAAACCATGCTTCTCGATTCTCGGACGCTTGAAGTATCGCACACCATTACGCAAGTCCATCCAGGGGCGTTCTCTGTCTATCTTCCGTCGAGAATACAGCTTGGCTATTCCGTATGCTTTCAGTTCTACCTTATTATACTCACTGGGTAGCACTTCCTTGCCGTCCTTATCCACAACACCCGACAGACCTTCCTTGTTGCTGACTATCTTGTAGCCGTATGCTTCCTTCAAGTCCATACGTTGCCCCTCATGTGTCATCACGGTGATTAACTCTGTTCGTGCGTCCGAAGTGATTCTCTCTTGTTCGTTACAAATAGAATAGGCTATGTTATACAGCCCTTCCACTTCCTCTGTCAGAATGCCCTTACCAGCGACACGTCCCTCAAACATGGCTTGCCAGTCTCTGTCATCTGACGGGAGTCCAAACAAACGGTACAGCCCGACATTGTCCAATATCAAGCAATACTTCTTGCCCTCAAACACACGCATGCCACGTCCTACTTGCTGCAGGTACTTCGCCAACGACAGTGTGGGTCTTGCCAACTGGATAAACTCTACATCGGGACAGTCAAAACCTTCACCAAACAAATCAACGTTCACCAACACTTGTATGTTGGCTGTCTGTTCCAATGTCTTATCCCTCACGTCTGCCTTAGAGTCTGCACTCAATGTTTCACCTAATGGCTTAGTAAGGCTCAAAGAGGCATAGTTAGGCTTACTATCAATGCTTGTTTCCTTAAACCTTTCAATGATCTCCTTTCTTTCTTCAAGCGGTGTCTTGCTGCTTATCGCCACGGCATTTATGCCATGCTGTCTGTACGCTTCCGCTATATGTTCCGCATGGGCTATGTCTATGGCGTAAGTGATGCCTTTCTTGTTTGCTGCATATCTTATCACCGTATCGCAAAGCCTCTCGATACTTGGCTGCACATTCATTTTCTCACTCATCTCTCTCAGTGAGAAGTCTCCGTCGGCACCTCGTTTCTTCAGCGAGTTCACCAAGCGCCAGTCCTCGCTGTCCTCTCTGATGGACATATAGTCATACAGCGATAACCACCCATCGGCTATAAACTTCTTTGCAGACCATGACTGCAGCAGCACATCAAACAAATCGGTGAAGCCTCGTCTGGTCAGTCGGCAGGGTGTGGCTGTCAGTCCCAGTTTCTTTGCCTCAGGATAAGCATCCATCACCTCCTTGTAGGTTTTCGCCACGGCATGATGCGCCTCGTCGATAACTATCAATGATGGAATTTCCTCCATTTCTTGATAGTGTCTCGACAGCCATTGTATCGACATTACTTTTATACGGGAATTGTCCGATAAAAGGGAAAGAGTAGTGCCAGAAGTGAAGAAGCTATTCATCATGGTCTCAAGCGTTTCTTTTATCTGTTCTACCAATTCACGCCGATGTACCACAATCCACACCCATGTATTTTTCCCTTTTAACTTTTCTCTTTTCACTACTTCTGCAAGAAGTATCGTTTTTCCCGTACCTGTCGGCATCTGTACCATCACTGACTGACACGACCGAAAAGCCGCCTCAATCCGTTCACTCATTTCTCTTTGATAGTCGTATAGCTGAATATCCTTCATATCAACTTCGTCTCGGTAACCACATCGAGGGTATTTCTTTACGAGTCTTCGAATTGGCATTGGTGATGTCAATCAGTATCAGATACCACTGTTCCTTTCTTCTGTGCTCTCCAGATATATAGTAGACCTTATTGGGTTGGTCTCTAAGTATCATATACAGGTCCAAGAACTGGAATATTCTGTCATTTGCCAAGCACTCCCGATGATGCATCGGTATGCCTGCCATGTCTCTGTTTTTATAGAAATAATAGTTATAGCCAACTCTCAGCACGTCCATGAATCCCATATGCTCTACAATCGGACGCTCATCAAACTCCTGCATGGTGTACAGATTTACCCACGTGGTTTTGTCTTCTCCTGCAAACACTACTTCTGCGATATTGTCATCTGAGAGTTTTACGCTCTTTAATCCTTCCAGAATGATATGGTGGTCATTGTTGCTGATGGCATACTCGTTGCGCATGAAATGTTCACAGACGTATGCGTCCTTACTGTTGTATTCCTTTCCTCTGTTCTTGTTGATAGCATAATAGGCGTATGTCACAAGGCATTCTTCTCCATTGATGGTTTTATAGATGCTGTTGCTCTGCTGTTTGCGTTTTTCCCCAGTAATATATTCTCTTCCATAAGTTGTCACGTCCTGCATCGAGCCTTGCGCATTATCCATATAGAGATATTGCTCCTTGGTGCCTACTGTCAGTGGTGACCATGGGTCTTTTCGTCCTACGTATTCAATGGCTTCATTTTTATTGTTCAGCAGGTAGTACTTTGTTATGTCACCTTCTGTCTGACTGACTAACTGCCAGTTAAAACGCATATCATCGTAGGTCTTATATATCCCATGCATATTGTCACCAATACGGATATAATTCCCATCCTTTATATAGCCAAATTTTGTTTTTCGCATAATGTAATTAGATAATCGAAATAATCTTAAATGGTAGTTCCACAAATAATTATCTACGCATTAAATCAAATTTATGCGCTTTATCTCTTCCATGTTTTCCCTGATGAACTCACTGACTTTCTTGCCGTTGTTCGGGTATATTATGCTTATTCGGATGCTGCCATCCAACGCCCCATATACCTCGTCCACCAATTTATTGAATGGGCTATCCTTACATATATCTGGCAACCATAGTATCACGTCTCCACGCTTCACGGTTACATGATAGTCCTTTATCAGATAGTGTTCCACCAATTCCCTTATCTTCTTTTCTATTTCAACACTATTCATAATTTCTCATAGATATATTTGATTCATCCGATATTCAGAGTGATATAATTTGGAACTTATAGAATGATTTGTAAGTCCCAACGGTTTTTATTCTGTTTATCGCCGTATTTGTTTTCCGAGTGGCACATCGTGCCACTGCTTTGCATTCAGATAAAGCAGTCGAGAACTCGTTCTCGTAAGGCTTTGTATGGATGAAAAGCAAGTCGAAGACTCGGAAAACAGATACGGGGTATATCTCGGTTTTTGTTTAATTCCACCCTGTAGTAGGTTTTTGTCTAATCATATAACTCTCCCTAAAAGGGCAAAGCCCCTCTCGGCACCCCATAATCCGTACAACTCTCCATTCCCTCAATCTCTTTCCACGCCTCATGCAAATAAGCATTCACATCCTCAGGCAGTTTCCCTTCTTTCGCCAACTTCTCAAACACCTCTGTCAAGTCTCTAATGGCATATTCTGGACTGTACATGTCATCGAAATACTCCCAGTGCCTGTCTATCACAAAGTGTCTGCACATGGATTTTGTCAGTTGCAGGAACATCAATGCTGCCGCCTGGTATTCTCCAACAGCAAGCAACTTCTCGATATTCTTGTTCTCTTCCAACATCAGCTGCCAGATGCTATAACAGTCCCAATCCACATTTCTTCTGTTGAAGATCTTCTGTTCATAGTCTTTGTTCAATGGTATCAACGACTTGGCTTCTTTCTCTGCTTCCAGCATCTGTCGCTCTTTTTCCCGTCGCCTACGTTCAGCCTCTTTTGCAGCGCGTTCTTCTTCGTCATTCATCTCTCGCTCGATCTTCACGGGTTCTCCCGTGAATTTATTGCTTGGTGCCAACATCTTTATATTGTTTTGCACTCGTTTGAAATCATCAAACCGTGACAGATGCGTAAAGATGTAGGTGAAGACCTCTTCTCGCTTCTCCTCGTTGTTCCATGCTGCTACACTATCCACCAAAGCTGCAAAGCTCGCATATATCAGTTTGCCGATACGTAGCTTGTATTCATTCAGATAGTCTCTAATGTCCTCCCTAAATATCAGCAAAGGCAGATGTTCGCACAATCCCATGGCAATGGCATACGCTGCGTCTGGCCGTCCTTTTGCCAACACTGCTGGTATCGACTTCTTCTCCCAACGCTCCAACAGTCGTAGCATATACATGAAGTCGTCTTTGTCATCAGGGAAGAAGGTCACCACTTGCTGGAAGTACTTGGCATATGCTTCCTCCAGGTCTATATACAATCCTTTGGGTACATAATCTATCTTCGGACGTTCCATACAGCTTCTCCTTCTGCGCACTTCGGCTGCTTCATCCAGCTTTTTCTGATGGGCAAGGCGTTCCTCTTCATTTTTACGAACCGCTTCCAACTCTTCTTGGAACTCTTTCGTCTGCATGGTGTCTGCACACAGATGTTTGCTTATAAGTCTTGACAGGTATTGCCTCCATGCCCTCCAGTTGCTTTCGTTTACACAATCAGGGCAAGGTCTGCCTCGCAAACTCCATGTCTTTTCAAACAGGTCGAAGTCCCATTCGTAGGTTTTCTTATCTGGCATATACTAAAAGTTTATATGGAATGTGTGGTGATAGAATTCTTTAAAGTGATGTCCACAGTTCTGCATACCCCACTGGTTTTTATTCTGTTTATCGCCGTATCTGTTTTCCGAGTGGCACATCGTGCCACTGCTTTGCAATCAGATAAAGCAGTCGAGAACTCGTTCTCGTAAGGCTTTGTATGAATGAAAAGCAAGTCGAAGACTCGGAAACAGATGCGGTGTTTTTATCGGTTTTCGTCCGAATTATTCTCCAACAAGTATTCATACCCAAACACAAACGTATCTCTCTTTGCATCCCCATATAGAAAATCCTCAAAACTGGTAATTGAAGACAGAAACATCTGCCCATACAGCATATTGATCGTGTTAATATGCCAAACCATAGCATTTCTGTATCGTTGCTCTGTACGCTTGTCTTTCATTACAAGTGTCAGAATATGGCATACTGCCTCCAACAGAAACTCATAATACGAACAATGACTCTCTCTGTCTGGCTCAAAGTAATCCACATCCTTACAGTGTAGCCTTGCAAGTCGTTCAAGAAGATAAAAAGCATTTCCTGCCGCCTCCTCATTCTTGCCATCTTCGTATTGCTTCATAAAGACTTCAAGCAATGGAACATATGTCATAGCTGCCTTCTTACCATCATTCCACATGTTCGGTTCTATCCAAACCTTGTCAATTTCCTCACGCATGGCAGGTGTGAACCCTATAAAACTGTAGTTCTTCCATGACCTCACCGTGCGCATGGCAGCAGGATATTTGTTCGGATGATTACACTTAATGTCTTGCAGCATATGTCCAAGTGTCTCTGCCATACACTTGGCTTGCATATATCGTTCTTCATCTGTCTCACTGGCTGCATAGTCACAACAGTCCGTGTACCATTCTTCATGTGGAAGATCACTTTCCACAACGTATTTACGGCTGTCAATAGCTTCCGACCAATAGGTCAGGTAGCGGATTAGTATTTCATGAGGCAATGCTTTCAGCTCTTCTACGACTTTCTGTATTTTCTTGTCTACAACTAAATCGTAAAAATCGCCTTCGGCGTTGTAGACGAAATCGAATGAGTCTTTGTGCATGTTCGTAGCTTTATTATTTATTTCTGTTATCTTTTTGCCATTTTTTACTAAGGCATTATCTTCAGATAATGTCTGTGCATTATAATTATAAAGGAATACATTAGATAACGATGTAGAAAAAATGTCTATCTTCCTTTAAGATAGTTATATACATTTTCATCATCCACACAAGCGATATTTAGTATAGGCACCCAATAGTTAATACCGTGTTTATGTTGCATCTCGTTAGCTTTCATCTTTATCATTCCTTTTATATTGTCATCATTAAGGCCATATTTTTCTGCAGCCTTTATATCACTTGCCAATTCATTTATTTTGTCATCCGAATTTTCACGGTACCGCTTTAAAAGCTCCAATTTCCCAAAATGATTTTTCAATCTGTCCTTTAGCGTTATGTCATAACCCAGCGGAAAATGGATTTCATATGTTATATCCAAATATCCTTTGACTAATATAGGGTAGGCATACAAGAATTGAATATCAGGTATGTCATCAATGTAGAAATCTATAATGCTTCGCTTCCCGTTCTTTATCCAGTCATCATTTTTCTTACTATTGCATGTAGAACAACATGGAATCAAGTTATATGGATTTGTACTATATTCGGGAAATGGGGTCTGCGGTATTATATGGTCAAGAGTACCTGCCAATTCCAAAAGGCAATTTGGGCAAAGATTAGACATCCTATTATTTTCATCAGTCGTCAGTTCAATCCTTAACTCACAGAATGCCTTTGAATCATATGAGTATAAATCTTTTAAGGCATTTCTTCTTTCTTCTGTAAGTCGCAAATGGGTAAGTTCCTCAAGTTTGTCTTCATTCAGCAAACGTTTGTATAGTCCAAAGCGACGACGCAACTTACATTCAATGTTCTCTACGATACCTTTGGAGCCATTCCGTTTCCTTGAAAGCACATACTTATGAAACTTGTATGCGTTTTTTTTATACCTGTTTCTCTTCTTCATTGCCGTTTGGATATAAACTCCTTATAAACAATTCTATGCCTAAGCCCAATGGCAAGTCTTTTGATTTAACACGCTCTATCATTTTATCGTACGACATACGACATGCCATTTGCGCTATTCGTCGTTTATAGTTTCTCTGAACTTCCCTTGATCCGAAAATATCATCTGTCAACATGGTCAAATCTGCGCCTATAGTTTCTATTCCTGGTTTTCTTACCACCGATATTTTTCCTTCTCTTTCCATGACATACACACAGTCAGAAGATAATTCTCGGACTAACATAGGAGAATGTGTCACCATGATACAACAAGATTCATAGTCCTGCAACATATCGTCCAATGCACAAATGAGTTCAGACATGGCGTTAGGATGCAAATGGGTTTCTGGCTCATCCAGTAGAATAAGAGAATCATATCTCATTTCTGCCTCTAACATACAAAACAAATAGAACATGATACTCTCACCAGAACTCATTTCCTTCATCAAGTCAGGAAATTTTGCTTTACAGAGCACATATTCATCACCACCTGTATTTTCAAAAAGTTTGGAAATAAGTTCTTCATTTACCAAATTCTTTAGAACGCGTCTCAAATGTTTTGCTCTTCCGAGTTGTGCCACCTTTTCGTATGCGCGTAATAATTCTGATGTCAAATCATTTTTACTTTTTGGAATATTGACATCATCATCCACTTGTTTTACCATACCACAATGGACATAGTTAAGCCGGGAATTGTTTTCTGCTTGCTTAAAGTTATCGAAATTACTTTCTGAAAATGAGATGACCTTGCTCAACAATGGTTTTCGTGGATGAAAGTTTTCTTCCGATGCAGACGATAAGTCACGTGGTAAGGTTGATATAAATAATGTTTTTCCAACTCCATTTTTCCCTATCACCGCATATATTCTTCGTGAAAGTAGATGCCGTGGATGTCTAAATGAGAATTGGAAAGATACATCATTTTCTGAATATTTGGGTCGAAATGTGTATTCAAAAGAATATCTGTCTTCTACATCTACTCCTTCAAGAAGAAGACGCGCTTCTCTAATATTTCGCTCGGCGGCATTGTCTCTTACCAAACAACTGTAATATTGGGTATTCCTAAACTCATCATCTATTTGTGAAAATATGGCCACATCTCGCAATGCCACAAAAATAGACATATAGGTATTTGGACAGGCTTTCTTTATGCCAGAATAATACTCTGCCTTTTGTCCCAATGTACAAAATTCTGGTGGTAGGTTTTGAAATACATTGGGGAGTCCATCATCTTTTACAAAATAAGGATGTTCCTGGCTACATTCTTTATTGCTATTTTTCCTTACTAACTTGACCAAACCAAACGAATACATATCCCTTTCCGTTAAATACAGGAACAGGTTGAACTGCACATGTGCGTTGCCGTCACTCCAACCATCATCTGATACTAATACGAATGCAGGATATTGTGGCGGTGCATCATGAGACGATTTGATATGTGAATATCCACTTGGGCGTTTTTCTACGTAAAACGGGATTTCATTACGGACAATGTCTGTCGTGTCCATTTCCGCAATCAAGTCCATAACTCTATAATATCCCTTACCATTCTCGTATGTCGTAATCGCCAGCTGTATGCCATATTGCTCTATCTGAGCATTTATCACTTTTACTAAATGTAAACGATATTCTTCATCTGCTATGTACACAGGATTCACGCAAGATTCCAAAAAGGGATAATAGAATTTGCTATCATCCAATAATTTGAGTCGTGTAAAGAACAGATTGTCATCGTCATAGTCATCATAGTTGTCCACCCAATGCTTGTGTACATCGTCATATAGATTGTTATAGCGGTCATCCAAGGACTTCATGGTTCTCAATTCCCGAATGGAAGATAGAAACTCCATAATAGTATGTTCTTCTTGGAGTTTCCCGACTAAACCTGTTTCAAGAATTTTCCGTACAATGGGAAGAAATTGTTCTCTTGATAAGTTTTTCATAAGATTCTATTGCTTGGAATTTTACAATATTTATAACCATTAATTCCACGTTTCTCTTTGCTAAAGCTAACTCCTACGCAAACAATTTCATGTTGCAGATGCTTATAAGAATCAGCATATCGTTTATCCATTATCTGTTGCAATGCTGTTTCAGCACAAGAATTGTCTTCATCTGTATATTTAAACTCGAATATATACACAATTCCTGAAAGCCTTATCGTCAAGTCAATTCTACCATCAGATGTTTCTCTCTCTGACACTGGCTCAAATCCTAACACAGACGTTATTACATGTACTATAATGTGAAAATAAGCTTCGTTGAATTCTGTTTTTCTTATTCCGTAGGGGATATCGCTTATAACAGCTTTCAACGTTGTCATGAAGGTATCTATCTCTCCTTTGGCAAGAGACCTTCTCATTAAAGAATAAGGCTCTGGTGCGTGTTCTTCTCGAAGATAAACATTAAGACACCTTTCTGCCATATTATTTACCGCATCAACAATTTCGCACATTGTTATAACCATGTACGAAGTATCTTCTCCTGCTAAATTAATTTCCAATAGGGGATAATTATCCGATATGTATTGTTTGAGATTTCTGACAAAGCATAAGAATTGATCTATAGATGAAAATTTAGAAGGAATGATACGATTTGGCTCCTCTGCAATTAAATGCTCTTCAATGTTTGATATAATATTGGACAAAAAGTCAAACAATTCACATCCTCTCTTTAGTAGATAAATGCCGCTTCTTTTGTTTCTTTGTACATCATGATAAAATGTTCTCCAATCACAATATCGTACATCAATCCACTCACGAATATAGTTATTCAATTCTTTTTCCTTATCCACAGTATTCATTATGATTTTTACTATTCAACCTCAGAATATATCAACCCCAAATAATTTGCACATCTATGTTCATCCTCAAAAAGTACGACATTTATAGCATCATTTCCTTTCACACTTCTATATTTGATTTCCATTTTAAATTTCGTAAGTAGGTAGATTGTTGGGATTACATTTAGCCATAAAGACAATAACCATATTTTTAGTATGTTTTGCTACAATAATCTGAATCTGCTAATTTCATCATAACTCTTTCATCACTTCCTCCACCTCTTCCAAAGGCACATTCAGCACACGAGATACATAAATTGGAGTTATCTCTTCCATTCTACCAGATTGACGTTCCATGCCAATCAAATACTCGATATTCTTTCTAAGGTCGCCAAAACTGTTGGAGAATGTAGGAGCTGTTTTGTCTTCCGTTTCCTTTGTCTTGAAAGCATCCAATGTTTCACTTCCATCCTCGCCATACTTTCCGTCCTTTGCCTCATAAATGACAGACGGTTCCAATACTTCCACATTATGCCATGCACCAGGAGGTATCACACAGCCATAATTCCCAATGGTAGGGTCAAGATGTATGCGCTCTTTTTCCTTGCCATTTTCGTCATAGATAACTTCTACAAGTTTACCACACAACAGCAATACATTCTCATTGCTATTTGGATGTCTATGAATAGGTACAACGGTTCCTGGCAGCAATGCATTCAGAATACGCTGGCTAGTATCATCTGACGATGTACGTAAGTCGTAGCTCTGACGCAAGCGCGGATTTTCTACAGCCTGTTCAAAGAGCTTGCCTAAAAATTCTTTGTTTATTTCCATTATCATTAGTCATTAGGTAATCTGTTCGCTTTATGAGGTACAAAAAGGAAAGAACAGAATTGCCAAAGCAGTGAGAGCAAACCAAACTTGTTTGAGGTTTGCCGAGTCGTGATGGCATTCGATGAAATCAACTTCCAAATTGCTGCTATAAAGTTTCTCATTATGCATATAATAGTTATACGAATGAGCGATTAACAGACATAGATGCAGCCAACACATCACGTCCATTAATCGCTCATCAACCAATTGCTTATCTTACGATTGCTTCTTTTATACTTTCTACGATATACTTCACATCATCGTCCGTCACATAAGGACCAGCCGGTAAACAGAATCCCACCTTAAAAATGTCTTCCTCCACACCGTTCGTATACACTGGAGCACCCTCATAAACAGGCTGCTTATGCATCGGCTTCCAAACCGGACGACACTCAATCTTCTTCGAGAGCATAAACACGCGCAACGCCTCCACGTTCTCATTCGGCTGGCAATCCGTAACAGCAGAATCCACCGCATGGATAACACCAGCAGCACCACCCACAGCCGTCTTGATAACCTCTTTGTAAGCATTCTCCTGACCCTGAATCTTCACCTCAGGATCAAGCGTCGCAGCACAAAGCCAGAAGTTCGCATCGTAACGCTTGTCCGCAGGTTGCTTGTGGATATGCACGCCAGGCACATCCGCCAACAGCTCCTCATAAAGCGCCTGCACATGCTTGTGGTGAGCAATATGGTCATCAAGCACCGTCATCTGACCGCGACCGATTCCTGCACACACGTTCGACATACGATAGTTGTAGCCGATAGCCGTATGCTGGTAGTAAGGATAAGCATCGCGAGCCTGAGTAGCATACCACATCACCTCGTTGGCATCCTCTGCATTACGGCAAATCATTGCGCCACCACCCGAAGTTGTAATCATCTTGTTGCCGTTGAATGACAGCACACCATATTTGCCGAATGTACCCAACACTTGTCCATCAAAGCGTGAGCCCATACCCTCAGCAGCATCTTCCACCACTGGAATACCATACTTGTCGGCAATAGCCATAATCTCGTCGATACGGTAAGGCATACCATACAGAGCCACCGGCACAATAGCCTTCGGATATTTACCAGTTTTCTCCTTACGGTCGAGGATAGCTTTCTCCAACAACACAGGATCCATGTTCCATGTCTCGTCCTCCGAACCTACAAACACTGGCTTGGCACCAAGATAAGTGATAGGATGACTCGAAGCACAGAATGTAAAACTCTGCACCAATACTTCGTCACCAGCCTTCACGCCACAACCAATCAGCGCCAAGTGAACAGCAGCAGTACCAGCCGACAGACAAACCACTTTGCGGTCAAGCGGCTCCGAGCCATCGCTCTTGCTATTAGCAAAAGCCTCCAAATCCTTTTCAAAGGCATTAACATTCGGTCCCATCGGTACCACCCAATTAGTGTCGAATGCCTCCTTCACATATTTCTGTTCCAAACCAGCCTCACTCATGTGGGCAAGACACAAGTAAATTGTTTTTCTTTCTTCTGACATAGTTTATTATATTTATTCAAATTAAAATTCATTTACTAAAGTTCAATCCTGCCATTACAAATGCTTCAACCAAAAGCAAGATGACAAATATCGTATAACTCTTTGATAAGAAATTGAAAGCATGAGATTCATGCATCATCCAACCACGGGTTGTTATCAAGGCGGCAACGATGGCATACCATCCTTTTCCAGCATTTCTTATCATGACATTCCACCAAGAATCATTGCTGACATCTACCCGCAAATGCATAGCAATTAGGAATAAGGCAAATACTATTGCGGTTATTGATATCCAATAGATAGAGATATACCACCATTTCAGGCCAACAGGAACTTTAACATCTATATCAAATCTTACTATTTGTCTTTCTTTAGAGCCTTTTATCACCATTGATTGCACTTCAAAGTCTTGACTTGATTGTCTCTCTATATTGGCTCTTTTACTATCATCTACAATAGAGATATTAAAATCTTTCGGAGATCTTACGTAAAACCAACAGTTGGATATCGGTGCCAATGGTCTGTACATATACGTTATACTTTTCTCCAATATTGGTTGAAGGTATTTACATCCTTTATTTGTTGCCTTGTTTTTGTCGCTTAACACAGAATCATAGTAGCTAAGTCTTATAGATTTTACATTACTATTACATGAGATGAAACATGGTTTTCCATCAGACTTTTCATAAAGATATTCAACCAAATCTTCTTGCGACTTCTTTATTTGTGATGCTAATCTTCCAAGTTCAGTTTTCAGACAATTCCGTAATAATTCCATTACTCGTTTGCGAGAAACAACGGCAACTTGTTTGTCATCAGTGAATATTGTCAGCCAACTTAAACGATCACGTGTATTAAACAGATAATACTCCCCATTTTTAAGTGCTTCAGTATTTTCTAACTCATATTCGTTGGTTAATCGAACCCTATTGGGCGTTTCAAATTCCATTCGTCTCTTTTCTCTTGCAACTTTGGCAATCATTTCACCGAAATGCTGTTCATAGAAAACTGTAGTTTCCGTTAGCAGTTTGTATATTTGGGGATAAGTGGATGAAAATGTTTTCTCATACAGCTTAACTGTATCAGCATCCATACCATTTGCCGAAGGGAATGCTACAGACTCTCGTTTCCTTGAGTCATTGAAATCTCCAAATCGTCCTATTTCTATCATAATAATCTTAATGGGCAAACAGACATACATCTATTGCATTGTTCATCTGATATCATACATGAGTGTCTCATTTCTTTTTGCTTGTCTACTCGTTGTTCTAAATCTATAGCACCACTATTATGTTGGGCCAACAAAATGGTCTGTTTTACAACCTTCATTGTTTTTATCGCCTCAATCATCACATCTTTGTCAATAGTTGCAGTCAAATGTTCATTTCTCGTCACGCAATTCAATATATTAGCTACACCCCAATATGCCATAAAAGAGGCTCCTATAGCAGAACTTATATGATCTTGACCTATAGAGGTGTCTGTTGGTATAGGTCCTAATGGCATTATAGGGGCATCAAACTTTCTTAATAGTTTGGCATGTTGCTCCAGCTTGTCTATAGGTATGTGTCCAATATTTTCAACGATAATTTTGACGCCCTTGCTTTTCAAATACTTGGAAATAGCTAACTGTTGCTTTGTTTCTGCTATATGAACTTCATCACAAGCATCGAATATGTTTCCAGGACGAAATGTTATTCCCAAACTGATAGTTATATCATATTGTAATGCAATATCAACTATCTCGTCAATATGCTCTAAAAACAGATTCTTCTTACGTCTATTAAGTTGCATGTCATAAAGACACATACCACCACCTCTGCTTGTCATCGGCATATTTCTGTTTTGGGCTAATTCAAGTAAACCAAGATTTGCTGTAAAATGAATTGTTACAAAAGAAACACCATCTTTACCCAACTGAATTAAATATTCCTTACATATTTGCCATTGCAGACCGTCCTGTTTAGTGAATGGAATATATGATAGTACAGTACCTGCATGAATATTTAATGTATCTTTCACAATCCTATACAAAGGAACATCCTGTTTGACAAGACTCAAATCCATCATCATATCTGGAATATCGCCAGAATCTTTAATTGCTTTTATCTTTTCTATTTCCCCTTGATAATCTGTAATTGTATTGGCTCCGACATTACAATTTATATATATGTTATGCTTTGATATATCCATAATTGTTGTTACTATGCACCTATCAATTTTAGGAAGTTCTCCCAACTATCAATTCCATGGGATTCCAAAAATTCATTTACGATTTTCAAACTTTCAACGTGTGATATATTGTTTGATGTAAAAGGACAGTCTGTCTCCAATAATAACTTATCTTTCGGGATACACTCCAACATTTGTGCAAATTTCTTTGTTCTTGTCATTGATAAGTTTACAGAGAAATAATAACCTCTTTCACATGCTATTTTCAGATTTCGAATTGTACCAGAATACCAATGAAGTATAGGAGTAAATTTGAAGTCAGTACCAATAATGTCTATCACTTCTTTTTCGGCTTCTCTCGAATGAATCGAAATTATCTTGTTGGTGTCATTCTTACATCTTGCTATCAACTCTGAAAAGAACGAAATCTGTTCTTTTGTATGTGACTTATCTGTAAAATCCAATCCAATTTCTCCTATGTATCTCGCTTCTGCCAAATATTTCCACATCAATGGGATTTTATTGGGGTACTCATGTACCAACTCTGGGTGAAACCCTAATGCTATACGTATATATTTTTGTTCATACAATGAAACCTCTTTCTGATATAAATCGGGGAGATTGGTCATTGCTATGGTGTATATACCGTTTTTTGTAATGGTTTCTATAGCTTTAGGCTTGTCTTTTTGCAAATCTAAATGGAAATGTGTATCATACAGATGTTTCGTCATAGTGTATCAATGAATTCTTTTAGTTCGGCTAAACCTCTTTGATACAAATCTGCAAAATCCTGACGATGATGTGTTATCGGTCCTGATTCTTGAATTGCCCAAATAGGAGTTTTCTTCTGGGTCAACCCCAATTTGTAAGAGCGCAAATTAGTTTCCGCTTCAATATCCTTATATTGTGGGTCACGATAAAACGATTCGTCTTTCAAACCTGCTTTCATTATAGCAGCTCGCCTTATAGTACATGGCAAGCATACGCCACAATGACTTGATTCAGTTTCTTTTTTCCAACGTCCCAAGTCTGGATGCGAACATGACATCGTTAATGGATAATTGCTTTTCAGAAAATCAAAATCCTTACATTCCAACATCATTTCTCCTTTGGTCTTGAATTGATATGGATTGACAATTGTGATTTTCAAGTCCAATGAATTCAATAATTCCTGCAACAATCCCATAAAATACGGATGGGTTGTACGAGTACTCAAGCTTCCCATTCGATGTTCGGTCAAAGGTATATTCATAGAGATAACTCCATTTTCTGGAATATACAACTTCACTGGCTTATTCATACCCGATGCCAATAATATGGCATGAGAGAAAAACAATAAGGAACGAGACCTTGTGGTGTCTTCCTTGCCTCTTTTTGGAGCTGCATAAAACTGGTAGAATCGTTTCGGTGAAACTTGAAAGTGTTTTTGCAGAGAATATATAACTCTTTTTTGATAAACACTAACCCCCTTGCCACCATTGTAATTCCCGACAAATATCGGTTTTACATTGCTGGATAAAAGGTCTATTGCTCCAATAAAGGAGTCAAGACCTCCAGACAACATACAAAATACATCTGTATCAATCTTCTGAGTTGATTTTCTGAAATGGCGTTTACATTTCTTGTATTTATCCTCATCGTCTGTAATACAAATTCTATCCCTAAAATGAAATATCCAATCATCACCAGTTAAAAAATCAAGCATCCGCTTCAGCAAATCAGAATTTACATTCCATTTACCAACATTTGCAACAGGCATATATACTTCTATGTGCCTCGTCCAACCGTCTGGTTGTAAACTTCTGAGAACAGACCTGTCTACATAGAAAACCATGAGCGAAAGATAGAATAAGTCTAATGCTTCCTTCGTAAATACGTATGGTATACTATACAATTGCTTCGACAATTTCCAAAACGTGTAATTGTACTGATTGTTGTCGTTCAGATTTACGACAGCAGCTCCTTCAACATGAAAAGAGTCAGAATCAAAAAGCTTACATACAAATGTATTCATCATTTGAAATTCTCCATAATTTTATAACATCCTTCGTAGATTGCTTTCACCTTGTTGTCTATATCACGTGGATTGACACCACTATGCAACATTTTGGGAATAACACTTTTCACGATACCTTCTATCCATGCCTTGGCTTTCTTTTCGAAACGACGAATATCTGTAATGCTATTGTCTTTTTTAAGAATACCTGCTGTTACCTGACTGATGAACTTATTATAGATATAGTTCTTAACTGTACCACAGACAAGTTTCTCCAATAGTGTTTGATTTAACAGATTATCAATTTGCTCAGCTTCCAGGTTTGAGTCTTTCAGAAGTTCTGATATCGTGTCCGTCACTGCCTTATTTACATAGCTGTCCTCTAATGAGTTCGGTATTGGAGCTAGTAAATCTCGTATCTCTATAAATACTTCTTTTGTGGTTTTACCTTCAAAAGAGATACCTTCTGACTCTAAACGATGTTTAACCTCTGATGGGGTACCCGAAAAGAATGAAATGATACTTGCTGTGGTTTTCCTTGCCTGAACAGATTGCTTTGCGGCATTTCTATGTCCTCCCAATGCTTTTGTATAGGAAGACATGGCATGTCTCACCGCACGTGAATCACTTCCAACAGACTTTGTAACTCCGCTTTTGGCAGACTGCCATGACACGGAAGGCTTTTCTTGTGGCTGTTCATTGGCTTCTTCGTCTGACGGAGAATTGGAAACATCATTTAAGTCGTTGTCATCAGAATAATCATCTGGCAACAATATTGTTTTCTTTGGTCCTTTATATATACTTGATGTACCCATACTTTTATTTCATTTTCATAAGATTTTCTGTTACCTTCACTGCCTCAGACAAATTGGCATTCTGGTTAATATAATCTTCTATTTCCTCTATGTCTTGTGCTGTTGGTAATTTGGATTTCAAATCATTGATTAGAGGTAACATCTCTACAACAAGTTTAGATGCTGGTATTTTCTTTATTTGTTTAACAGCTTGATCACGCATTGATTTGCATGACAAAGTTTCTATAAACGATTTGAATATATCCATATCGATTTCCTCTGTCTTTATCATCTCCTCATATATAGCATCTGTAACCAATGCACATTCTGAGTCGCTTAATGTTCCAAACAATTCCACCGCTTTTCCTCTTTCAGAGTCTGACTTTGCCAAAAACGACTTCAAGCATTGCTGTGCATTAGGACTTAGGAGATTATTGATAGCTTGGTTGACTCTTTGCGTACTGCGTGAAAAATAATAATATGGTTTCAAATCCTCTTTACACAATGGAACATCAATTGCCAACCAGTCTTTTACCCATTCATCATCCTTCCATTTACTAAAGACATTATTGTTCTTTACAGATTTATTCGTCTCAAAATCTTCCAAATCCTGTCTGTTATTTGGGTTCACCACTTCTGCATACATCGGTTCTTTGAAATATTCCAACAACATGAGCTTTGATAAGACTTTCTTGTCTAAGTTAACATCCCTTGTCTTCGCCATTTGTACTCTCATATATAGAGTATTGAGGAATCTCTTGCATTGCCTCGGATTTCCGTTCAGCTTGGCAGCAAGAACTGGAGAGATTATATGTGATAATGCAAGTGCATCTTTGATTTTTTCTTCTTTGTCTTTATGCGCACTCACTAATTTTTCTTGACTGATAGGATCATATATATATTCACCCTTAACACATTCTGCAATATTGTTGATTTCGGTTTCAAGCAACAGACATGTGAGGTAACGTTCCAGTTCTAATTCATCAAGTTTGGGTATGGTCACGGGATATTGTATCAGTTTCTCCAAATACTCTTTACTGATGTCAAGCTCATTTCCTGCTATATTCTTATAACGAGATTTTATTGCATAGTCTACCAAACGACTGTCTGCTCCTATGATAAAGGAAGTCTTTTCAACGAACAAGAACAATCTCATTGCTGCGAAAATGTCCAATATCGTATCTGGGGTACAACGGTCTAACTCATCAACAAATATCACCAAGTGTTCTATCTTTGATTCGTCAAGTATCTTCTTAAATTCTTCTTGGAATTCCTTTATATCATTACGATTTGATGTAGATTGATTTTTGTTTTCCGTCAATACGTCTTTCAATACATTTTTAATGTCGTCAGCATTGGCGTTGGTTAGTTTGTCTTTCAGCGCATTTGTTATGGCATCAATAGTAAGATATGTAATAGACCCAAGTCCCCCTGTTAAGAGAATATCTAAAGCTACAGAGCCTCCCTTCATGAGAATTTTCTTTCCGTCTACTTTCTTCAAAAGCTTGGTTATTCTCGTTTTTACTTGGGCAGGTATCGTCTTTTCTGTACGAAGTGCGTCAAGAATAGAACCACAAAAGGCTGTTTTTGCATCTTCATATCCTTCAAACAGCCATCCGTTGAATCGAATGCAACAAGCATCTTCCTTATGTTCTGCCTTTATCTTTTCTTCCACCATCTGCATAAGGCTCGACTTACCGCTTCCCCAATCACCATAAACACCTATAGTTGATGGGGTCAGTTTTGCGTCCATTGCAATACTCTCAACAGCATCTATGAGATAGTCGAAGTTAAGATAGTCAGACTTTGTTTCTGAATCTTTCCACATATTAAAACTGATTCTATTTAATTATACACTCTTACTATTTTTTATAGCATATAGAAGTTTCTTCTTTAAAAGTTGGCAGTCCGCAGACTACCAACTCCGTTTATTCATGAGTGTACGGCTCACTCATCTTGGAAAGAAAACCTTTCCCTACAATCTACTCTGAATTTACTCTGTTACCAGATTTGGTATAGTTACTATATGCAAATATTAGTATGGTCACATCAAGTATGACAGATGCAATTCCTAGCGTAAGTGCTACTGGACCAGTCGCTAAGAGACCAGCAACAGTCAGTCCTATAGACAACATACTAATAGCGGATTGCCATTTCCATAACTACCCTTGTACCAAGGCCCTTACGAGCATCAAAGTATCGAAGGCTATACATCCATAGCCGATCTTTGCCATCATTATTGACATACAGGTTAATACCAATGATAAACTACAGAGACCCACTTCAACTTCCGCAGTTGAGCACTTGAGTGTAGGCAGTGTCTCCTTTTGAAATGAAGATTTAACTGCCTACATTTTCTTACTTGTAAATACATTTACGTTCATAGTTGTATAACATTTAAATTTTTTATCAATTAGTTGCCCCAAACATCCCAACCTATGCAACTTCGGTCTTTCATCCATAAGGCATTTTCCTACTCTCCCGCATTTCGCAGTACCATCAGCGTTTGTAGTCTTTACTTCTCTGTTCGGAATGGAAAGAGGTGATATCCTACAGCTATAACCACCCAGACTAGGGAATGTAGCAGGTAGTGGTTTCGCTCCACAGGACCAAGCCTATTCAATCATACCTGCTTGCCTTATTAGTTACTCATGATTTTTAATTACTTTTGCAGGACAGCCAAATGCCGTCACATTATCAGGTATATCTTTAACTACAACACTTCCTGCACCAATCATACAGTTCTTGCCTATATTTAAGCATTGTATAACGGATGAACCAACACCGACCCATGTTCCTTCGCCTACATGTGTGCCACCGCTGATATGTACACCAGGAGCAACATGGCAATAATCCTCTACCACACAATCATGGTCTACTGTTGCTCCAGTATTTACAATGCAATGTTTACCTATTACAGCATCGGCATTAATAACAGCTCCAGCCATTACTACAGTTCCTTCACCAATTTTAGCAGAAGGAGAGATAACTGCTGAAGGATGAATGGCAGTACCATACTCAATAGTTGGATTGTTTTCTTTCAATCGCTCCACAATCATTTTGCGGATTCTGTTCACCCCAATGCTCACAATCATAGGAGAAAGTCCCATTGCATCATGCAATACGGGACGACCTCCACATTCATTCACATTAGGATTATCATCCACAAAAGCCTCCACTTTTATGCCATTGGCATTCAAAATGTCTTTAATCACCTTGCCGTGACCACTTGCTCCGAATAAATACATAATGGGATAGTTTTTAATTATGACCATTGAAATACTCCATTGTTGCTGACTTACCAGTCGTGGTATTTATATCTTCACGACAAAGCACCTTCTTTATCGTTATAAATATTACCTTCAAGTCTGTCATCAGTGAGCAGTGGTCTACATACCACACATCAAGCTTAAACTTCTCCGTCCACGAGATAGCATTACGTCCATGACATTGTGCCCAACCAGAAATGCCTGGTCTAACCTCATGACGGCGAGCTTGCTCTTTGCTATACAATGGAAGATATTGCACCAAAAGCGGGCGAGGACCTATCAATGCCATATCACCTTTCAGAACATTAATTAACTGAGGTAACTCATCTATAGACGTGGAGCGAACGAAACTACCAACCTTTGTCAGTCTGTTTGCATCTGGTAGCAGATTTCCTTCAGCGTCTTTCTCGTCTGTCATCGTCTTAAACTTAATGACTTTAAAGATTTTGCTGTCCTTACCCGGTCGTTCTTGAAAGAAGAAAGCTCCTGCCCCTTTATTAGCGAAATGCAGCCAGATAGTTACTACTAACAAGATTGGACTTATGCACACCAAGGCAATAAGCGCAATCCAGAAATCGAAGAATCGCTTGAAAAAATGTTTGTACATATAACTTTAAGTTAGTTTTCTATTTTTCATCATTCTCTATTTAGCTTCATCACATCCTCATCCCTCAACGGTTCATATGCTCCATCCTTTGCTTCGAATATCACGGTACCGCTTTCCAAGCATTCTGTATTATGCCACACGCCAATTGGGGTTACATAGAAGTTGGGAAATCCGTCAGCAGATGCTTCAAACGACTCTATCAGCACGCCGTTGTCATCATACATATTCTGTCTTACACGCCCACGAACCACGCTTGTCACCTCGCTTGTCTTTCTGTGTCGATGGATAGGCAACACTGTTCCTGGCTCCAATGCGTTAAGCATACGTTGACTCTGGGCGTTGGTGCTGTTGCGCAAGTCGTAAGCCTGGCGCAAGCGAGGATACTGTTTTGCCTGAAGTGTAAGCGAATCCAAAAGTTGTTGATCTATTATCATTGTTGTTTCGTTTTTTTAGAGTAAATGCTTCATTACAGCATTATAAGTATGCTCCACAAGATAATTCGCTTTCATGAATTCATATCCCTTTTCGCCCATAGACTTAATGTCTACCGTCAATATTTTGTCTACAGCATACGTAAAGGCCTTCACATCATTACTTGGAGCATATATACCGAAACCATTCTCCTCTGCAATATATCCAGTATCACAATTGGGATCAGTACAAGCAATAACGGGCATTTTATATTCAAGATAGGAAAGCAATCTACTTGGGAAGTTTGGTATCGTGAAACGATAGTCAAGGAATATTAGTCCCACATGACATGCACGTACTAATCTGTCATAATCAACCTTTGGCAATCCCTTCATTACGGTTACCGCTTTCGGTTTACGCTTGTTATACCAATCGGATAAACGTTGATAGTAAGTACCAGAACCTACAATAACAAAGTGACAATCGGTACGATCGGCATTAGCTTCAAGACAATCAATGAGGAATGGAATACCTTGCGGAATGCCCAAGTTGCCTCCATATATAAATATCGGCTTATCAGTAGGCAATCCATACCTAGTAAGTATAACAGCCGATACTCCTTCATCTTCAACTTCAGATGGAACCAAGTCCACACTATTAGGAGCTATCTCCACCTTGTCGGCACTCACCTCAGGATTATGCTTCAACACATAACGCACATTAGCAGGACTCATACAACCGATAAAGTCCGACAAGCGGTAAAGCTCTTCTTCTTTTCTACGGAACATCTTGTAAAGCACACTCTTCACACCTGTCTTCGACAGCATATTCATGTCCACAGCATTCTGTGGGAAAATATCCTTTAGCAGCAGATAGGTCATAGCCTTACCATCAGAAGCCTTCTTGGCATATTTAATGACCTTGTTAAAGGTGATAGGAGGAGTGCTATACAGAATAATGTCAAACTTTACATTTCCGAAATATTTCTTCAGTGCACGTTTAAACTGACTCTCCAACATCAACTGACCGATACCCTTCTCCACAACATTAGTCTTGGTAACATTAAGCGTCCTAACACCAAGGCAATGAATCCGACCTTCGGTCTTTACCTCTGTAGGGCGACAGTTTCTTCGCTCGTTAGGATGTATGATATACACCTCATGACCCTCATCACGGAACTTTCGCATCAAATCTGTATAAATGCCACGGGCTTCGATATTGGTAAAGCCAGGAAACATTGTTAAAAAAAGAATGTTCATTATTTTTTTAGTCTTTTATCGTTTTGAAATTCTTTAAATGACTCCATGCCAATGTTACAAAAGTCATTAGCAAACTGTCATTATACACCAACTGGTGTTTCCATCGGTTTCTCCACCATCTCTTTGTCTTAAACCAAATAATAGCAAACAAGCCTTTCTTTGGTTTCTTCTCTTCAAATTCATGATGAAGAATGTCTTTTAATATGCGTTGTTCCCAACATGGGTTTCGCTCTATTCTCGGAAAAATATCCTCTGCAAATCCTAAAATGTCGGTACAGATAGCATTGATATGATTGAAAAATTGGTATAATCCTATTTCTTTTAAAAAGAGGATTGTAGCATTCCAATCCACCTCGTGAGAGTGAGCCTTTACAAAAAATCCCCAGTCAAGCATTTGGCGCAAGTTGAGGTGTTCTCCTGCAAAATGCTGTCCCATGTGGCGCATCAGGAATATGGCATTAAAGTCTGCGGAAGGCAGATGTATCTTTGTTCCTTCTATTTCTATTTCCCTACAATTCTTTTCTGCAAGCAACTTTAATTGAGCCTCTATCTTCGAGGCATCACGATGAGCCTTTGTGTTTATAAAATCATAATGATTCTCTACCGCCACGCCATTAAAGTTAAAAACAGTGTGATGCTCATGTCCGTCATCTATTTTAATGCCCAACTGCTCTGCTATAAAGGTGTCAGCTTCTTTCCACTTGCCAAAATTGTAAATGTCCAAATCACCTACAGCACGATGATTCGGTATAGGCCAATCCAATGAAAGTCCATAACCCTTCAGCACCATCATACATATACTTTTACTTGCATATAGTTGAGCCAACTCTGTCATAACTCTTTCATGCTTGGCATACATCCTCTCAAAAGTCATCACCTGTCCTATCCACTGCATTCTCTGCTTCGATATATTCGACAATTCGAGTGATGCAAAAGGTATATAGTCTGGGTGAATAGAGTGGTAATATTGCAAGCCATCAAGAACAACTACAGGCACCACTTGCGTTGTGGCTATATTCATCAGCTTTTCCCAATCAACGTCTGAGGGTATGCTTTCATCAGCCTGTTTTTTTACAACTATCCTCAAAAGAGCCAGCAATAGTCTGCTTTCCTTTTCCATAGAAATATGTTTGTTATACAGATTATTGTTGTTTGCACATTCTTATGCCTTCTTCATATCCGTTACGAACATCCCTGAATTGCTCGGAGTCTTCATAGAACTCTTTCCATGCATGAGCGCCAGAGGTTATATGTTCCAACTTTTTAGATAGAACACCAGCCAAGATACAAGCATTATGAGCAATATCAGCTTTATATTCCTCAGACATTTCATACGTCTCATATTCTTTTCTGATAGTATAGAGCGCATCGTTAAAGAGATTGAGATTATTCTTATCCACATAATCATTTGCTATGATTTGTGCCATAAAATACAAGTCTTCTCTTAACGCTTTGCTATGTGAATATTTTAGGAAATACGCATACTGTTGCAAATATCTTAATCGTGTCTGTACGTCAAATACATCTGGGTTATTTTTGAATAAATAATACATACTCCTGCGTGCATCATAGCGTATAGTGACATCTGAGTCATGCAAGCGATCAGAAACAAAAGAAGCAAGGAGTTTTTTGTCATCTATCTGGTTTGTAACAGATAGCAATAAAAGACAAGGATATCTATTTTCTATGTAATCTACTAAAACAGACCCTAACTTTTTATTTATAGTAGAATCTACTCTCTTGAAGTCAATCTGATGGAAGAGACGGTCTAAAACATCAAGCAAATGGTTAATGAAAAATCGGAGTCCACCGAAAAAGTCTGCATCATCATCTTGTTTCAAGTGCGGCAGATATGATTCCAATGTCTGACTAATTTTGTTAACGACATTATTAATCTGCTCGTCATTCAAATTATGTATAGCAGGAACTATATTGTCAGCGAAATGCGAAAAATCAGATATGGCTTCCGAACTGTTGGTGAAGGTATAGTCGTGATTTATAAACACGTCTAACGTGTCTTTTACCCATCTGTCTTCTATTGCTCTGTCTGCATCGTTTGTCGCAGGTGCCGCATGATATGAAAAGAACGCATTTACATCTTTTTTTTCATTCTGGCGCCATTGTACTATTGCAGCTTCAAGTTTTTCTTTTATTTCTTTATTGTCTGTGCATTGCAGCAATGCCAATATTCGTAAATAAGAATGTTTACGAAGATGTTTGTCTTTAATATACTTTAGGGCATTATCGCACATTGCATCAGTCACATCAACGTTTGTATCTATCTCTGGCCATAGCAAATCTTCTTCCATCTCATTGCCTGCTACGGGTTCACTCATGATGCGGACAAACATTATGGCTTTCTGTTCTTCTGTTGCACAATTATACAAAGTCTTTAGGATTTCGTTACATTTGATATTCCTATCACGAGAATGAGCGATAACAAAATCAAACAAATCCATTACTGATTCATCATCAACTTTGGTCACAAGTCTTTGCAATAATGGTATCAAAATATCGTATGCTGTGCTTAGTTTTCTTTTGTCACATCCCTCGTTGAACACTTCTTTCAACAACTCTATTAGATCTGTATAGATGAGATATGCATCCTCTTCCTTTAAGTGTGAAACTGATCCTCTATGCACTACTTTCTCTACAAGTTCCTTGTGTCCCGATCTTATAAGTCTTGCCACAGCCTCATAAAAATGATAATCGGCAAGGCATGAAAGCACAACACCATATTCTTCTGTAGCATAATAATTTTCTTGATAAAATGTACTTCCATGAAGATAGCATAAGCGGATATACTTCTCAGGATACAACACTCTATTTACAAACCCTCCTTGCGACAAATGAGTAGTGTTGGTAACTTGATTCAAATTAAATCCATGCGACTGCGTCTTAACGGGTTGCTCCTTTATTGCCTTATCTAACAGACTCCTTTTAAAATCATCAATGCTCTTGTCTGATGAGAAGTCCATATCTTCTCGGTTGCGTCTGATGGTCCTTGGAATAACGTAAGAATACAGTTGCTTACAAGAATTTAAATAGGCAGAATCTCCATCTAACAGAAGCTTAGTTGTAAGGCGACTATAGTAGGCTGTCAGCATATCTTCTGCCATCAGTCTATCCCCCAATTCTGCATATACAGATGACTGCCATAAAGCTCCCAAATAGTCGTTCTCCATCAACTTCCATTTCAGAAGAATGGCAAAAACACTTTTATAATCTAAGATGGCAAGATTCCATTGGCATTGCTCATAATAAAAAATAGATCTTTGTTTGGTCGTGAGAGCTTCGAGGCAGTTTCTATTTATAAAGTCTAATATGGTTAAATACGGATCTATATCCCTCTTTTCTCGATAAATAGATAATAAAGAGATTAGCAATTGTGTTGCCTTCTCCTTCATCATGCCATTGTATGTAGAATAATTGCCTTTTACATCTTCAAGGGCATTAAGATACCAATCTACGGCTTTAGGATATAGGCAGATATCTAACAGCCAATCAAGTTCATAAAGGTAATCCAACTTTAACGTGTCGGGCAGTTTGTCATAGTAAACGCCATTGGACGGGAAACGTGTTATAGAAGAAATTTCACCTTTATAAAACACCCAACCAGTATAAGACTTTCTGGCTTTCTCCATTTTCTTGATGTCTTCCTCCAAATCCTTTTCTGATTTTTCAGGTTTCTGCAGATGCCGAAAATCTACGTCAGGATAAGACCACTGAGCGGCATGTTCTTTTGTTCCCAAATAAGTCAAGAAGAAATCCAAAGCCTCTTTATAGTCGTTTAGCCCAGTTATTTCAGCCAAGTTCAAGATATCTATCTTGCGGTTTGCAAACAACTGTTTCTCTGAGATATGATACCCCTTTGGTCTATAATCAACAAGTATGGCATTTGTCATCTGCTCACCCATCACATCCCTTATCCAGCCTAACCATGACAAGAAATTTGGATCATTGCCACTAAAGCCAATCAAACAGAAAAGGTTTTCAATCAATGACTGACGAACCGTATTTACAAATTCTGGATATTTCTGTGGATAAGTTCTAAACGCTTCTTCTGACATTACGAACGGACGAATATTCGGGAAACTGCCATGCAACTTTATTATTCTTGGCGGTTTGCTATAAAGAAGTGTTTCTTTAGTTGTCACCAAGGTGTATGCCGAACCGCTCTCGTTGCAACTTCGTTCCAACAATGTATCATAATTGGTTGTAAACACATCATGCCAACGTAGTTTCATCAATTTCTTATGGAGCACACCCGGATATACGCTCTTGTCTGGAAGTGCGTTCATTATGATTTCATCCAATTCTTTGCTACCCAAAGTGTTTTCAACTTGTGCAGCAAGTCTAACAGGATTAAGTCTATCCAACTCTGTATTAGACGGATTACGACCATAAAGCGATTTGAACAGATCCGCATTGAGTGCATTCCATTCCCTCATCTGTCCCGTACCGTCACTCTCTGCGTTCAAACTAAATCCGCAACCCACCATTACAGATGCCTTTCCTACAGAAAGGTAGCGTTTAAGTTTATCAAGCAAGACTATAACAGAAGCATCCAAGTCTTTTATTATGTCACTGTAGTTTGGTTTCATAAAAAACGTAGTAATGTAAGTATTTAACGAACTCCACACTGCATATACTCAAGCAAAAGCGTATCGCACTTTTATCTGAACGTTTGTAAGTAAGCAGTCAATTTAGGGCATACCCCAAAGAGTAGGCACTTTTCAGTGCCTACCTTTATTGACTTTGTTAAAAATTCGATTGTAAATTAACATTGTGGACTACTCCAGTCCGATACAAGAGGGTAAGAGTGAAGGATAATCCCTGCACCCCTCAAAGATTTTTTTGAAAAATTTACCAAGGTAGCTCCAAACAGAACAGCCGTGAAGCTTCACCGTACTAATGATACTATGGTAAGTAGCTGCCATTTGGCACCTAAATCACTTCCAAAATGAAATGAGTTGTTGCGTGCTGTGGTTAAACAACGCACGGTTCGTTCTGCCATATTATTATCTATTGGGAAAGCCCCATCCTGTGTATAGGCTGTCAACTCTGTCCAATAGTGGTTCAGATAGTTGAGTGCTTCTGTCAGATAGCCACTTCGTTGCTCCTCTGGTTTTGCTAATTCCAAATCTAAATGCTGACGCAAATCTATTAAAAGTGACTTGGTTTCAAGGCTACCACGATGCATTGTGCGTTCTTCATTGGTTATGCCTTCTGCATCATAACTACGCTCAAGAGTATACAAACGATTAATGACATCTAAAAGTACACGTGCATTTTCGTCCTTTCCTTGTTTCAAGGCTTTTTGAAACTTGGCCCTAAGATGTGCCAAACAAACTAAATGTACCGTGTCCTTCAAGTTCTCACTCTTTAGTTCGTTACCAATAAACGTATAAGCATTGTAACCATCAGACATTAGAGCCTTCAGTTCTGCGTCACCTATAAAGTCGGTCAACACTTCACGACCACGCGAACCATTGTCGTAAAAGAATACACCTCATATCCGTAGAATTACGAATGTAGTAGAAGTTTTTAAGACCTGATATGCTTAACATAAGCCCTCCAACTTCTCTATCATGCTGCTTAGTTCTTGATAGCTTAAATTCTTTCTTGAAAGATACAAACCATTACTCATACGCAGCTCCAACCATATACGAACTGTTGAGCAATGAACTTTGTCCTCAGACAAGGGGATCTTCTCGAATCGTTTTGTATCTATACTTCCATCACGAACTGATTGTACAGATTTTTCCGCACAATTTTCAGACGGACGATTATCAACCTGAACTGCAACAACATTACGACGAGAATCTTTGTATAAGATAGGCTGCACCTCGGCATAACATTCAAGCGAGCTTGATGTCCTGCTCTCGGTTTGCACTATCTTTGTACCATTTTGAAAAGATATTGTAAGGTACATTATTGTTTAGACAAAATGACTGAAGGGATTGACCATGAGGTAAAGCCTCTGTTTGGTACTTGAAATAAAAGCGTTCTAAATCTTCGTTGCTGTACATATTTTTAAAATTTTTGTTCAGCGCAAAGATATAAACTTCAGAGGTAAGCCCTAATTTGACTGCTTACATACAGAACAACATTGACCTTTGATACCATAATAGAACCATCGCATCCAATCACGATATATATGCCTTCGCTCGGCATTGTATGGTATTTTTTTATTCAAATGGAGTTATTATTGTTACTCCTGGCTTTTCTGTAATAAGGGAAATCACATCCTTGGAGCGAGCACACAATAAGTTCATCGAAAACAGTGTTGTGAGTTTTTAGTAATTTAGCGGGATTGCCACCGTAGACGCCCATTTCTTCAGTATTCTTAACTATGACAGAATAAGCTCCACAAACAGTACCTCGCGATATTTTTGTTACCTGAGGCAATACCTTAACGCCAGTCGAAAGCCATGAATATTCTTCAATTATTAGCTCTGGATATGGACGTGTTGTGAAGAGATGATCATCATCTATATAGTGAGATACTCGAATTATTTCTACATCTCGATTGATAATCACGCGATCCCGAATTGTAATTTTTTCTCTTAGATCAAGATACTTGGCATTAATTATACAATCATCACCTACGACCAAATTAGAACTTGCAATCCTTGCAATATTCCACGACAAGACAGTTCCTTCGCCAATCTTTGCGCCTTTCATTATTGCCCATCTTCTACAGAAAAAAACTTTCATATAGAAAAGTAAACGAATAAAAAGTCCTTTTAGGTAGTGTCTCCGACTTCTCTGCCTAATCTTTTGTATATAACTTTGTGGTATATTCATTTATTTCAGAAGTTTTTTGTATAACTCAATATAAGTACTAAAGCACTTATCTTTATTGAAATGCTCCAAAGCCCTCTTCCTACATTCCTCAGAGGACAATGGATTTTTTTTCATGTACTTGATGGCGTTGGCTAGGGACGAAACATCGCCTTGCTTTATAACAATTCCCGTTTTGCTATCAATCGCTTCAGGAGAACCTCCTGTACTATAGGTGATAACTGGGGTGCCGCAAGCAAGAGCCTCTATGTTGGTCGTTGGGAAGTTGTCCGAGTAGGTTGGGTTCACAAACACATCTGCATCTGAGTAGAGTTGTACCATCTCTTCTATATTAGATGTACGAGTAATGCCATTGATGCCAGCGGGGAGTTTATCAACTTGTTTTTGATTGAGGCCAACAAGGGTGATATCATAATTCTCTGACAGTTTGCTTCTTAATATAATAAAATCATCTAAGCCTTTACGTTTGTGCCATACTGCGGCAACACCAAGTATTCTAAATCTTTTATCTTGAGTTGTTTTTTTCTGAGGCGAAAATTTAGAAACATCTATGCCATTGTGTATAGTAATAACCTCTCTGTTAGAATGGAATGATTGTTTTATCAAACAACCCAACCAATCAGATACTGGAACAAACGTGAGATTTTTAATTTTCGACATAACCTCTTTCTTCAATGTGTATTGATAGCGGCTTTTGTCACATAACAAGGCACGCTTTTCTGGGCATGACTCACAGCCAGTCTTCCACTTCCAGCAGTCGAACATATCAAAATATGTGCAACCACCGGTAAAAGCCCAACAATCATGTTGCGTCCATACTACCGGAGTGGCAAGAGTGGCAAGATACTCAAATAGGATAGGATAATTCAGATAGTGGTCATGAATGTTATGCAATTGTATGATATCTGGCTTTATTTTGTCAATCCAGCAAACCAGTTTTTTTGTTGCCCCAACTGACCCCAGACCTTCACGATCGAAGAGTCGGTGACCGGCATAATGCCTATACATATCAAGCATCCCACCAATGCGTCTATCGGTACTCACACTTGGTTTAGCCCATCGTCCATAGGCGATATAACTCTCCCAACCGTGTGCAATAGCCACCTTAGCGATATCCTCGCATATTTTACCTGTGGATAACATATTAGATACCACATTTATTTGAAGCAATTTACGCATTGATTTTTATTTTTTTAAATGCACCTTGTTTTAATGTAATAGCATCTTTTTCGTTCTCATTCCAACTTAACAAACGCTGATAATATAGATGAGCATTATTACCACCAATCTTCTCTATGGCATGCTTTTCGCTATATATTGTATTAAGAAGAGCTTTTTTCAACTTTCTAAAGCGTATTAACAAAAATTTCTGCTGCAAACTGTTAAGATAAGGTTTTGCTGTATTTATTAATAAAGACTCATCAACGCTTATGAATTTTTTTGCAAATGCCATATCCAAGTTCTTACATGCAATTGCGCCATTTGAGTTAACAATAGAATCGCAACCAACAAAACCCTTAGAGATTGATGACGTTGGGAAGAATGTTAGGGACGAGTCATTATCGAACGACTGTATAGAAACAGCTTCGCCTCTATCATTAAAAACGATATTGTAGTTACCTGGTCTATGATCACGCTCATAGCATAACACATCCATTATGTATAAAATAACCAATTCCCTTTCAAGAGACGGATTTCTGAGAGCCTTTTTTTCCCCCTCAGAAAGATTCAATGGATTCTTACCTTTTGCACAGTTCATTATTGACCCTAAGCAATATATTGGGCTTCCAATGTATACCAAATCTATAGAACAAATAAGCCTCTCAACCCCAAACAACTTGTATAACTCATATTGGCATCTGCTTCTATTATAGTGAAATAGATTATGTGAACCTCCGCACTCATTAAGCTTCCAGCTCGCAAATTCACTCCAAGAATAATGGACAAATGAATCCACAACCTGCTTACCCAACTCCAGCGCCTTGTTTGCATTCAAACCAATTGTTGCAGGGGCGTCATTCTTAAAGTATTTGTATACTTTTGATTCAAAGTTATTTATACTACCCATAGAATAGAACTGCGTATTATGGTACGAACCATCAAGAAGTTCTAAAATGTCAGTGGTAGAGCACAAATTGGTAATTGAACAAAACCTATCAGAAATTTTCGCTAATAATAAGCCATATCTAACATGTTCGTCACAAAAACGGAAATACAATTTCTCTAGCCCTCTTGTAATCTCAATAAGGTTATTTGAGGAAGCAACATTTAACTCTAAATTACAATTTGAAACATCTAATTTGCGTACTTCATTAGTGTCAATTCTCCTATGCTTAGAAATAATATAGCACCTACACAATAGATATGTTAGTTTAATTTTTAGATCAATAATATTCATACTATAGCTTTACACTTATTTTTTCTTGAACTTAAGCAGAAGTAGGGTCACCCAATATATCATGGGCAGATAATAAATGAACATCACATATTCTTGGGCCAGATATCCTCGAGATATAAGAATGTAGCCTAGACCATCGAACATACTGAGATATAGAACTGCACCTATCGAATGTGGGTTGTTTATATAATTAGCCCACAGAAATTTAGATATTACACCAAGGAGTAGCCCATTTAAGATTATCCCCAGCCAACCTAACGCCAGATACCATTCAACAATATTCAAATAGGCGGCACCGATACCATCCGTACCCAACACCTTAATATTTGCATCCCTCAGATACTGTGCATCTGGCTTATTATGAAATACCGCGCGTGGTATAGGCAGGCATATGGCTGTGCCAAATACATCCTCAAACATCAATGGTTCGTCAGAATAAGCATCCATAACCTTTGATGAAAAATAATAAACACCTTCAATTTCTGATGCTTTTATATCTTTAGGATTGCTATCCAATACCTCGACTAGTTTATCAATATCCAAGCCAGATCCGTAGTTTCTTGTCTTCTCAATTACAGCCATTGAAAAAATAAAAAACAAAGCGGCAGGAATCCATATTTTCAGATTAATCTTCTTAGGACTCGGATACAAGTGATAAAAAACAACCACCGGTATAAAAAACATAAACAACCTATAACGCGAACCGCCCATAACTCCGATTATCGTAGCAATGATAGACACCAAGATGATATACAAACGATTGGATTTAGACGCATAAAACAAACATGCACTTGCAGGTAATAATGAGATTAAAAGAGTAATATACTGATCCGAGTGGCCCAATCTATGTTGGGTGGCATCATAAAATTCGGTCTGTTCTGCTACCAAATTTATGGAAAATCCATTTATGGAAAAATAAGATACAGAGCCTATGATAAAAAGCCAAATAGCTAGCCATTTTGTATTACTATAATATATAGAATTACTTTTTAGTGAAAACCGAATAACATAGACAATATACTCACGATTGCTCCCAACAACAACAAGAAAGTGCCATCATATTTTGAGGCGCTATAAATATCACCAGTGCTAGTAAAGAACGGATATAATATATAGTATGCATAATATATTGCAAAGAACACTATCGGTGAAAATAATCCACCAGTTTTTCTACTCCTATATGCATTAAAACATATTAGTAGCACTACAACGGATAATATATATGCTAAAATAGAGTCCATCAAATTAAATAATATTAATAAACCTAATCAATCAACGATTTGTACAAATTTACTACCTGCTCACCAAAAGAAACAGGATTAGATGCTATGTAAGTATCAATATTTGTACAAAAATCTCTATGAACACTAATATTTTTCATTTTATTCATAGCCTTACAATACGAGTCCATATTGAGTTCTGTTACTATGCCAAAACCATTGGCGCGAACGTCATCCTTAATCCCTGTATTCTCAGAAACTATTACAGGAACACCACAGCCTATAATTTCACCTATGGCCATAGCATATGCATCAAATCTACTCAGTAGAATCCCAGCGTCAAACTTCGGTGTTTCCTTACGTAAAACGTCACGAGATACAGCACCATGATAGTGTATATTGTCAAACTTCCAGTAAGGTTCAAAGATTTCTTTTTGATTTGCTAGCAAGCCACCGTATAAGTGTATTTCATTGTCCGGATTATCTACAAACCACTCAAGCATCAAATCACAACCTTTCTCAACAGAGACACGTCCTACGTAAATAAATTTGTTAATGACATCTGGAGTGGACTTCTTTGAATATGTTGGTGAAACGGGGATACCATATGGTATTATATGATATTTTTTGTCTGGGAAAGTCATCATCATCGTATCACGGACATATGATGACGCAACCACAATGTCCGTAACGTACTTGAAATGCTCTTTGATCTGCTCACCATATTGAGCAAGCCAAGAATTCTGTAAAGACGGCAAGTTATATTTCCTATATATAGGCTCCATATAAGCCAAAATAGCAGCAGGATTAGGCATATACATATCAGCCAATATCTTAGTCTCCTTATTTATTGATATATATTCATTCATTACAGAATAGGCATACTCTGGCCAATAATGAATAACCTTGTAGGAAGTGTGCTTGAGATTTCTCCGTACATAAGGACTTAAGAAGTCCTCTGTTCTCCAGTTTCTTGCAAATTTAAAACAAAATGTTTTTTTGCATACTTGAATAAAGGTTGGAATTATAGCAATACTGCTGTCCTTAGATACGGTCTGCAACTTCTTATACGGAATTATTTTTTTTACAAAATCCTTCACCACCTTAAAGGTAAGGTAATAAGATTTTAATTCTGAATGTTTCTGTAAAGCTCTGTAAATCTGTATTGAATGGTCAGGACGAGCAACTAAAAGAATATCTTTATTTTTTGTCATTTGAGTAATTTGTTTTTGTCATTTTTATAAACCATATATAAACCTAAAAGAAAGACAATAGCACCTATATTTTGTGAGAAAAAGAATGAATGAAGAGGATCTACACTGCATAAATTCATCACATACAAACTAATAAGCCAAACAGCATTCCATGTTATAGATATGTATAATAGATATTGCTGATGATCCTTCAAAAGTAAATCAATACGGAAGAGACCTATTAGCATTGTAAGAGGAATACCAAAATTGGAAACAATCATGGCGGGCCAATCCCCGACGAAATGTCGGCCATATAAAAAGAGGATAGGATATGCACCTGCAGAGAAGACCAACAACATGCCTATACCGATGTATAAATATAAACGTGTAATCTTAGCAAACTGACGATAATAATCTCCATATCGCTTCTCGCTATTCAACTCGCCTGCAAATGCGATGTAGGTGTTGGAGAAATATGATGGGATCAACATTGCTAGAGTTCGTATCTGCATCATTGCAGTCATACTGCCGATAGACTCCATTGATCCAGACTTGGATAGGATAACCTGGGCTACCCACATCACAGGCGCATCAATAAACGACATGAGAAACAACGGAATGACCATTGTGCATAGTGCACTCTTCTCTTGCCAAGCACCCGTTATCTGATGGATTCTGTTACTAATGTGGTATTTATATTGCAGAATGCTTAGGCTTACAATAGAATAGAGTGCATAGTAGCTAATTACACCTATGAGCGCTCCGTTGAGCCCTCCCAAAAGAATACCCAAAGATACTACACCTAAATAAAATACAGAAGATGTGGTCTGTAGGATTCCAATCAACTTAAACTTTTTAAGCCCTCGAAGGACTCCCTCAATAAGTGGTTGGAGCATAAAGATAGGAAGAAGAACGCCTATTATCTTAAAGAATTTAACTACAGTATCCGTAGAGAGTAGAGACAATAGTATCTTCTCTGGAGTAATAATAAGGCCCCCACCAATAACTATACATATAGTAAACGAGAATGCGAAAAGCAAAAATAAACGATGTAAAGACACGACAGAGGTCTTTGCCTCCGTAGTAAACTTGGTACATAGTGCAGAGAAGTTCAGAGCGCAGATACACAAAATCATATTTAAAGTATTGCGCACGAAGGATAATTCACCAAACTCCATTTTGCCCAACATGTTGGAACAAACGAAAGTTGCTATAACAAGAATAATTTTGGAGACTCCACTACCTGCAACCGTAGCCAAAAAGCTACGAAAGAGATGGGAACTATTCATTCTGTCTCTTAAATAGGGTATTAAAATATTTTTCATTTAAATAATGTCCAATATTTAAGTAAGTAACTGTTCAGAATTATATTTATATATATTGCTGTCCGGAAAAATTAATAATGTGGTCAAAAACTGCTATATCTGACTTTTCTAAAGCGTCTATATATTCTTCCCATACATCTCCAGAACTCCCATATTGGTCATTTTTTTGCTGTACCAGGAGTATGTATGTGTAAATCCCATTTACGCCATTCTGAACCTCTATTCATATAATGATTTTATTTTATTAATGGATATGTTCGTAGCTGTTGGTGGTATCGAACCACATTCTTTGCAGAACTACCTGTACAACAGCTGACCATATTGAAAGTTATAGCCCTTTCGTGGCGGGAGCATCTGCTCTGTTCAAAGCCATGTTAGGACTTTCAACTCCCAGATTGCCCACCATAAGTAGTATTTCTACTACATCTGTTGTTGAACCTGTATTGATTATTTTTGTTTTCATAATCTTTCCTCCTATAAAATTCGTTAGTTTCTTTATTATCATATAGACATTACCCACAGAGCGTAGTAACGCACTAAACCATAAGATAGGGTTTTCAAAGCCTTCAAACAGAGCTATAATTGAACAGAGCCAATTAAAATTTACGCCATACCATCTTATTTACAATACCAACATAAGACTGTACAATCTTCACAACCTTAGTTGATACATTCTCGTCTACATAATCAGGCACAGGAATACCATGCTGACCGTCACGGCAAAGTTCTACGGCAGTATCTACAGCCTGGAGCAAAGACTTCTCATCGATACCAGCGATGATAAAGTCGCCCTTGTCGATAGCCTCAGGACGCTCAGTTGATGTACGGATGCAGATAGCTGGGAAAGGATGACCTACGGAGGTGAAGAAACTTGATTCCTCTGGGAGTGTACCAGAATCAGATACCACTGCAAAGGCATTCATCTGTAGACAGTTATAGTCGTGGAAGCCAAGAGGCTCATGCTGGATGACACGTGAATCAAGCTGGAAACCTGATGCTGCAAGACGGTTGCGTGAGCGTGGATGACAGCTATAGAGGATAGGCATGTCATACTTTTCTGCCATGTGGTTGATAGCGTTGAAGAGAGAAAGGAAGTTCTTCTCTGTGTCAATGTTCTCTTCACGGTGAGCAGAAAGGAGGATATACTTGCCCTTCTCCAAACCAAGACGCTGATGAACGTCACTTACCTCAATATCAGTAAGGTTATTATGAAGAACCTCTGCCATAGGTGAGCCAGTAACATAAGTACGCTCCTTGGGTAGGCCACAGTCTGCAAGGTATCTTCTTGCATGCTCTGAATATGCCATGTTAACATCGCTGATGATGTCAACGATACGGCGGTTGGTCTCCTCGGGCAGACACTCGTCTTTGCAACGGTTACCTGCCTCCATGTGGAAGATGGGGATGTGGAGGCGCTTGGCTCCGATAACGCTAAGGCACGAGTTTGTATCGCCAAGAACTAATACGCCATCGGGCTTTGTCTGAGCAAAGAGCTTGTAAGAGCAGTTGATGATGTTGCCACATGTGGCACCTAAGTCATCGCCTACAGCATCCATATATACCTCTGGCTCTGCTAACTTCAGATCCTTGAAGAAAATACCGTTGAGGTTGTAGTCGTAGTTCTGTCCTGTGTGGGCGAGAATAACGTCAAAATACTGACGGCACTTGTTGATAACGGCTGCGAGACGGATAATCTCGGGACGTGTGCCGACAACGATAATGAGCTTTAATTTGCCATTATCCTTAAACTTTATATCTGAAAAATCGAATTTGGGTTGCTTTTCCATGTTCCTTATCTTTATTGTTCTACCTTATCAAAATAGGTATCTGGCTTATTGGGGTCAAAGATTTCGTTGCAGTACATTACTGTTACCAGGTCTTCGGTGTCGGAGAGGTTGATGATGTTGTGGGTGTAACCTGGGAGCATGATGACACTTTGGATCTTGTCGCTACTCACTTCATAGTTCAACACTTCGTCTGTGCCTTCCTTGCGGAGCTGGATGAGACCGTGACCTGAAACAACGATAAACTGTTCCCACTTGGTGTTATGCCAATGCTCGCCTTTTGTGATACCAGGCTTGGAGATATTGATGCTTACCTGACCACAGTTGAGGGTATGGACCAATTCTGTGAACGATCCACGTGGGTCAACATTCATTTTCAAGTCAAAAATAGCCTTTTCCTTTGGCAGATAGCTAAGGAAGGTGCTGTACAGACGCTTAGCAAATGAGTCGGCAGGGATTTCGGGTATCATCAATGTCTTGGGCATATCGGCAAATTTATGGAGCAAGTCTACGATTTCGCCAAGAGTAGCCTTATGAGTGATAGGGCAATAGCAATACTTGCCTTCTGCAGAAGGAAGTACTTCAAGTCCCTCAAACTCGCAATGATGCTCCTCACCCTTTAAGGCGTGAATCATTTCATCAACAAGTTCATCGATGTAAAGCAGTTCAAGTTCTACATTTGGGTCGTTGACGGTGATGGGGAGGTCATTGGCAATATTGTTGCAGAAGGTGGCTACGGCACTGTTGTAGTTTGGTCTGCACCATTTACCATAGAGATTAGGAAAGCGATATACCAACACCTTAGCGCCAGTTTCCTTGCCGTATTCGAGGAAGAGGTCTTCTCCTGCCTTCTTGCTACGTCCGTACTCGCTATTACCGAAACGGCCTGTCAGGGATGCTTGCTGTGAGCTGGAGAGCATCACGGGGCAGTTGTTGCCGTGAGCCTTCAGCGTGTCGAGCAAGGTTGAGGCAAATCCGAAGTTGCCTTTCATAAACTCGTCGTTGTCCTTGGGACGGTTTACGCCAGCGAGGTTGAACACGAAGTCGCATTCCTTGCACCATTGATCAAGCTGCACGGATGTTGAGTCGAGGTCGTACTCGAATACTTCCTTAACAGTAAGGTCGCCATAGCAGCGAGCCTTGCCGTCTTTTATATTGTTAAGTTGGGCGCAAAGGTTTTTGCCCACAAAACCTTTGGCTCCAGTAACTAAAATCTTCATACGCCTAAATTACTGCACGAAGTTACCCTCGCCACTCAACTCCTTCTTGATATATTCCAATGAACCAATTTTTGCTTTTGTTTCTTCAACTGTAAGCAAACGTGTGTTGTTAGAGTTAAATTCATGAACAGTATTGCGTTCTGTTTCTCCTTCTTTAAAATACTTATCGTAGTTTAATCCACGGTTATCAGCTGGAACACGGTAGAAGTTACCCATATCCTCTGCCTTTGCACATTCTTCGTTAGTAAGCAAGGTTTCGTACATCTTTTCTCCATGACGGATACCGATAACCTTGATTTCTTCTTTCTTGCCACCGAACAGCTCGCATACTGCTTCTGCTTGGGTCTGAATTGTACATGCAGGAGCTTTCTGCACGAGGATATCGCCGTTCTGACCATGTTCGAAAGCAAAGAGAACGAGATCAACAGCTTCTTCCAATGACATGATAAAGCGTGTCATCTTAGGCTCTGTCAATGTGATAGGGTTGCCATTGCGAATTTGGTCTATCCACAAAGGTATAACTGAACCACGTGAACACATTACGTTACCGTAACGTGTGCAGCAAATCTTTGTCTTGCCAGAGTAACGGCTCTTTGCCACTGCTATCTTTTCCTCAATAGCCTTGGTGATACCCATAGCATTGATAGGATAAGCTGCCTTATCGGTAGAAAGGCAGATAACAGCACCAACGCCAGCCTCAATAGCGGCAGTGAGAACATTATCCGTTCCAATAACATTGGTCTTAACAGCTTCCATCGGGAAAAACTCGCATGAAGGCACCTGTTTCAAGGCTGCTGCATGAAAGATATAGTCTACTCCAGGCATAGCGTTGCGACATGACTGAAGACTACGTACATCACCAATAAAGAACTTAATCTTGTTAGCCACATCAGGATATTTCATCTGATATTCATGGCGCATGTCATCCTGCTTCTTCTCGTCACGTGAGAAAATACGAATCTCACCGATGTCTGTACGAAGGAAACGATTTAATACTGCATTACCGAAGGAACCTGTTCCACCAGTAATCATAAGGGTTTTACCTGCAAAAATACTCATAGTTTTATTATTTAATTATTTCTAAATTCTAAATTATCTGACTCACACTCACCCCATCAATAGCTCTCTGATAGATATCTTTTACCATTCCCATTGACGGAACAACAGATAGGTTGCAACGAGTAGCAATTCTTTTAAAGGCTCTCATCACATTCTGTCGCACCCTTTTCACCTCGCAATCTGCCATTTGCATATCTGTTGATTTGATGAAAGGGAATAAGAATTCTGAATCAGAGGGGTAGCGGTCTGCGATTTCCTGCATGGCCGCATCCCATTGTACGGTTATACGTGGCAATCCTGGTATTTGTGAGATGTATGTTAATGTGAATCCTTTGATGTCGGTTTTCTTGATGTTTGCCAAATCTGTAAAACTGATGCCTCTGCCGTAGATGCAAAAGAAGAATATATCACGGGCAAAAGTTTGTGGTATGGAATCAGACAGGTCGGCATAACGCATTCTACGTAATTCATCAACTGACAGCAATTCACGTTCTTTTTTGGCTGGCAAAGCAACTCTTACGCCTTTCAGTAATTTAAGTTTTGGAACAATTCCTTCTTTTACTGCAATATTATATACCGAACTGATTTGGTATAGATAGAGTCGAGTCGTTGATTGTTTACGCCCTTTGGTATTCAACCATTCCTCGAATTTTACCATAAGTTCTGGAGTCAATTCGTTTAATGACAATTCCTCTTTACCCAAGAAGTTGACAAAGCAACGGAGTGCCATCTCACGATTGTGAGCAGCCTCAAAGTGACCTTCTTCTTTGTCTTTTTCTATTTTTCGACGAGAATATGCGAAGAAATCGGTTTCCATTTTTACTTCTCTACGATGACTAATAAAAACTATTCAAACAGATAGCCGTAGTTGTTTTGCAACGCCTCAAATTCTGTTTCGCAGCGATTATGCAGTTCTTTGTCGCTGTCCTTGAATATCTTTATAGCTTTCTCTATCTCTTCCTTTACGGTTCTTCCTGCTTCAAAGATGGGTCTAAGCTCGTCTTTGAAATAGTCGATGAAAGGTGCATAGTAGTAGCCTATCTCTTCTATCATAAAATAGAAGGTGTCATAGGCATCTTTCAGATCCAATTTCTTGTCTCTTACATCTGCAAGAGTTTGAAGACGGAGTATTTCTATATTTTCTACTTGAGCCGACACCTCTTGGGCGGTCTTCACTTGATGAAAGTATCGATCGATAAAGGCGTTGCGCTCATGCAGGTTGCGCTTGTAGAACAGCTCGCGCTCTTTTTTGTCTGCCTCGTTCTTATTTACTTCTTCAAAACGTTCGGCATGTACACCAGATAGAGCTACAGCCATTCCACCGACATCCATGACGAGCTTGCGGTCTCGGGCTATGCGGATTACATAACCTTCGAGCCCGGCATATTCACCAGTCACAATGCGAAGTAGGGTACGGTTCTTGGAATAATAAACAAAAGGACGAAGAAGGAAACGGAGACGCTCTGGCTCGGTTTCTGCCACACGCATAAATGGTTCCATTTGGTTGCAAGGGATAGTGGCAACCTTTCCTGTACTACAATTCTTACAGAGTTTATATGGTTTTATGTTTTTATCTAAGTAGTCCTGTAATGTTTCTGGGTCACCTTGCAAGAATATCAGTCCACTTACAGAAGGAGTTTCTACTTCGCGCATTCCGCCTCTGTTTCTGTGGTGGGGGACATATTTTATGGTCTTATGCACAAAATGGGTTACTCCATCTTTCTTTAGCTGTTCTTCTATCGACTTTACTTTTTGGTTGTGTACAAAAAGATAACTCCAAGACGTGCAGTTATCTTTATCGTCATTACTTGGAACCACTTCGGGAATGGATTCGTTTTCTTTCTCAGTCTCAGTTTCCTTGCTCGCTTGCGAACACTTCTTTATCGCTGAACCAGTCATTTTGTCTGGCTCAGAAACGTGTGTGCCCTCTGGAAATCCTTTGCTTTCAGTTGCCTGAAAACTCTTTATTTCGTCGGCTGTAGACTGAGAAACCGTGCAATCCTGCTCCATAACCTCTCCTCTACTTTATGTCACTGTTGGCTGTCATCACTTGGGATGACGATGCCAATTTTACAATAACATTGTTCATAAATTCATACTATCTGTGTGTATGTTTGTCCAGTTATGGGATTCAATGTTTTACAAATCAAATGTGCTGATTGTGCCGCATTTTCACCTCATAGTGGCTTTGTGTCTCTATCCGTTCATCCGTATTTTGTACGTCAAAATACGGAACGTGGTATAAAGGTACATTTTTTCTTGCATTTATTATCATCTTCTCCCGAAAATCTTCCGCCATTTTGCGATTTTACGTAGAAATGTTTAATAAATCTGCCATGCCAGAACCATAAAACACCTTGATTTTCAGTCCCAATTCGGTTCATCCGTATTTTGACGTACAAAATACGGATGAGAGACATTCATTTATTAAACATTTTTCTTGCTTATTTTCCGTATTATTTTCTTGTTTGCCTCGTTGATTTTTGACACATCAATGGAGTTCAGATACACTTGCGTTGTCTTTATGGAGTTATGCCCCATGCCCTCGCTGATTATTGGAATGGGTATGTCCATATCTCTCGCTATGCTTGCCCATGTATGCCGTGCGGTATATGTGGTGAGTGGCATTTTCAACCCTGTCATTTCACCTATCTTCTTCAAATTATAGTTGATGTTCTCCAACATACGATGATATTGTTTTTGTTCAGTTCCGTCATCTTGCTGAATAATAGGAAGAAGATAGGGACTGGCGGAATTTATTTGTGCGTATCGGTCGATTATTTCTTGCGCCTCTTTTACCCATTCCACCGTCAGATATTGGTTGGTCTTCTTGCGGCTATAAGCCAACATTTTATTTTTCAAGTCCTTCTTCCGCAGATAGGCGATGTCGACGAACGGCATTCCTCGCATATAGAAACTGAACATAAACACGTCACGGGCAAAGGCTATAGACGTACCTTCGGGCAATTGCAGCGTGGCTATGGCTCTCATCTCTTTTTCGCTGATGGCTTGTTTGGTGGTTTTGACGTATGACAGACGCACATGACTGAACAGATTGCTGTCTATCCTCACTCCTTCATCGGTTGCCTTATATAATAAGGTGCATAGTGTACGCAGATAGCAGCTTATACTGTTCTGCTTCAACCTCCTGTCTTTGAGCCATGCCTCATAACACTCCATCATGTCTGGAGTGAGTTCGTCAAAGGTCAAGTCCAGGCCTTCACGAAACTCCTTGAACCGCCGATAGGCGTTAGAGTATGTCATGGCTGTCCCTTGCCGTTTCATCTGCTCTTTCTTCGTCACCTGTTCTTGTAGAAACATAAAGACGGTCTTTTGGGTCTTGGCTTTATTGAATGCATCGCACAGTTCATTTATAGTGACATTCTTATGCTGGTTTTCCACTTCCACGATAATGCTGTCCCATTGCTTCAACTCCCAATTTATTTGGCTCTGCATCTTTTCTAATTCTGCTTTTCGTTCGCTGTTTGGCGGAATCAGCACTTCGCCTGCCTTTTCGTCCCATTCACATGGGTATACATGGTACCCAGTGCTTATCCACTTCACTTTTCGCTTGTGTATCACCTGATAATACAGCGTTCCCTCTGTCTCGGGTACTGACGATAGACGGAATTTCAATTTTATTGTTGCCATTAAATGTTTGTTTTTACGGGTTATTACTACCTATAAATAAGGTCTTGTCCTAACTATATTGTCGGAACAAGACCTTATTTATGTTTCCGGGTGACATCACAGTTTTGCAAGCCCCAACGGTTTTTATTCGGTTTATCGCAGCATCTATTTTCCAAGTAGTGTTCACGATCTGCAAGCACCAACGGTTTTTATTCTGTTTATCGCCGTATCTGTTTTCCGAGTGGCACATCGTGCCACAGCTTTGCATTCATATAAAGCAGTCGAGAGTTCACTCTTGTAAGGCTTTAGCTGGATGTAAAGCAAGTCGAAGACTCGGAAAACAGATGCGGTGTTTTTATCGGTTTTTGTCTAAAGCCCACCCTGCAGCACCCAGCCATATTCAAGGTTCATACAACAGCCTAAGCTCCGTATTCCGTCTTCTCCTTATTGAAGCAATAACCTTACCTTTCCATCGGCAGAAGTCCAAGTACTCCCTTTCTATATCCCTTTCCCCACGCTCTATCTTCTGCAACAATCGGCTTTTTCGGAACTTTCTTCTATCTCCAAGCACTTTATACGGCCCCACATTGTAAGCAAGTACTGCTAATAACAACGAATCCTTGCCGTACTTACGGAACATTCCGCAAAAGGTTCTCAGGTCACTGCGTAGCAGCGAGTCTGCTTGATCCAATGTCAGGTTCTTCTTGAAGTTTTCATGTGGCTGCACACAATGTCCCCATCCTATATAGGGGTAGTTGCGCTTGATGTCGTGCCAACCTTCATAGAACTTGATGCAGCGTACCGCACGTTCAAAAAGAGGGAAACGAAATATTCCCAAGTCCGACTGGCTCTGCACTGTAGTCTGTGCCTGTACCTTTACCACCAGGCACAAGCACATCATCAACGCTACCATTATCGTTTTTCTTATCCTGTTCATGTCATTACTCTTATCATCTGTTATCTCCGCACCCTTGGCTTAGTCTGCCCTAAAAGGCTTAGTAAGGCTCAATAACAAAGACTGCATTTACTTCACCTTATATCTTTGTATCGTATTTATCATTGACTTCACATCCTCTCCAACTTGCACGAAATTCTTATATAGGATGCGCTCTCGCTCATCCCTCGACTTAAATGTGTAGAACTTGGGCAACGCCACATAGGCATCTTCTTCTTTTTTGATGTCTGCCATGTTGAAATCCGTCTTGCAGTAGAACTTACTGGTCTTAAACTCCTCACTCTCTTGTATATTCATACTGCCACCGCGTCCTGTCTTGGTTTTCACAAAGTCACGTGCTGTCTGACCGCATATCCATCCTGTCGGCATATCCGAGATTTTCGAGGCTGGCACCAAGCTATCCATATTTTCATTGAGATTGATGCTTGTCTTGTCACGGTCAATGGTCACGCCTTTCTTCAGTTGCACAACTTTACCGAAGATGTCCGAGGACAACCACTCCAAGGTTTCCTTGCTTCGTGCCGAACCACTCACCACATTACCTACTGTGGTGATGATTTTTTGCATTCCGACTTTTCCGTAGTCGGCTTCCAACTGTGGCAATTCCTGAAATCCTAACGTAACACTTACCTTGTTGCTTCGTGCCGTACCTATCAGTCGGTCTATCTTGTGGAAATACAAGGTGGGCAACTCATCTACGATGATGCTTGTCGGGATATTCTTGCCTTGCCCGGTGTTCACTCTCGTTACCAGTCGATTGAGGATTAGGGCATTCAATGCTCCAATGATGCTTTCCATTTCGGGGTCGTTGGCTATCAGTAGATAACTGGGGTTCTTGGGGTCGCTGACTTTCAGATCGAAATCGTCTCCGTCCTTGTGGAATATCCAGTAGCTTTCCTTGGTGGCGAGTCTGGAGGTGTACACACGCAGTGTACCAATCATACCCTCCAGTTGCTCCATTGCACGATTTTTTAATGCCGTTTGGAACGGACCGAGCAATGGTGCCACCTCATTGTCTGTTTCCAATACCTCAAATATGGTCTGGTAGCTTTCATTCAAGAAGGAGAGGATATGGGGCATATCACTGTACTTGCCCAACCAATAGGCAGGTTCTACTTCGTGTCCCATTTTGTCGAATACCCTTCCTGTGGGTATCATACGCAGTGTTTGTTTATCCTGCACCTTCTCTGCTATCAGCATGTTGCCGTCCTTATCGTATGGTTCTTTCTCCCAATTACAGAAGAAGTAGATACATGCAGCCAAGAAGTTCACTGCTGATGTTTGAAAGAACTGGTCGCTGCCGCCACCGCCTTCTTTCTTGCCTTTCTGCAACGACTCCAACAAGGTTTCTGCCGTTTCACTCGCTGCTGCCAAATTGTTGATATACTTCAACTGGATAGGGTTCACTCTTCTTGAATACTCCACGTCTACGAAGTTTATCATATTGAATTTCATGCCCTTTGGCATCTTGCTGTCCTTGGCATTTATATTCTTCAGATAGTGGTAATACAGCTTCGTCGCAAGTGTCGGAAACTTATAATCATATAAGACGACCGCAAAGCCTTTCTCACTGTGCTGTCTGATGAATGGTTCGATGATGGAGAAAGTCTTTCCTGAGCCAGGTGTGCCCACCACCCATGTGCCTCTAAAGGGATTTACAATGTTTACCCATCCCTTTCTAAACTTACCCTTATAATAGTAGCGCATGGGGATATTCACACTGTAGTCATTGGTCTGCAGGTCCTTGCATTGTTCAAAGCTCTCGTTCTCGAAATTAAAACGGTCTTTCAACAGTCCTTCCTTCAGGAACTTGCTGATGTTATCCAAGGCTATATGCACCAATACCACACCTATGATGGATGTTGCCATATATAATAAGGTGTTCAGCGAGAACATATACACTTGCATTTCCATCGGTGTATTGAACAGCCAGACGGATAACACAATGAAGCCTACACCACTCACCAATGGATAAAGCACTTGTTTCCTTGCGTCAAATTCCAGATGCTTCTTGTTTCTCGTGCCTACACAAGTGATGCACACCAACAGAAAGGTGGCAATCTTGCTGTATGCCATATTCCCATCCTGGTATATCATCCACTGCTTGATACGACTATGCAAGTCGCATACGATGCTTCCCATCGGACTGGGATCTATGGCATATTCAAAGAACTCCATCAGCACGGAGATATAAATCACCGCCCTAAATATCTTGTAGAACCCTTGTAACTCCTTACTTTCTTCCATAAACCTCCCTCTCAATCATTCAGCGTAATTATCGGTCTCGCTCTATGCGCCTGTATCTTTGGCGTTTCCTGCATGGCTCCACTTCCTAAAGAGTAGAGCCATGCCTTGGCAGTCTGTTGTCCTTTCACTTCTGTCGATGTCCAATACCAACAGTCATTAGTCTCGTCAGGCAATGGGTCTCCACCGCATTTCTCGATGATGGGGTTCACCATAGCTTTGGCTGCATACAGCAGTCGCATTTGCGCCACACTCGGGATATAGGCACTCTGTCCGTATCTCCAAATGTCGAAAACTTTCTCTGCCAAAGGGGAGAAGGTATCAGTCGTACCATACAAGGCGAAGGTATTGGTGTTTCCATCATAAGCTGTCAAATCTGCTGACGTGCCTTGTGCCACACCGATACTATCTGCAAAGGATTCTGGAGCTATATCCCATAGATAAACGGCATAACCGTTTCCTTCCACATCTTCTCGTTGATTGATATGGAATACTACGGCTATGGCTTGTTTCCCCGACTTCTCATAGTCTGTATACGACATGACATTGCCATCCGTACACAGGATATGACAGGGCTTCATTGCTGTATCAGGGATATCACGATGTGCATCACAGGCTACAAACAGCACTGCCATCAGCACACCTATTATATAATGTGTATATCTTCGTTTCATCATTCGTCTTTCTTTGGTTTCACCTTCTTTCTTACCTTACTGGCATTTTCACACCTAATACGACACCTGTTCTGAATAGGTCTTCACCTTTTATCATTATGTCACTCTTCACTTGCCAATAGAGTTTCCAGCCTCCTCGCAGTGTGTAGTTATGCTCATAACCGAAATGTGCGCCTCCCAAGAAATCCTTGGTGTCGCTTCCTGCAGAAGCTCCGATACGTAGGTTGCCATGATGGTTACGTCCTCTGGACACGCATGGCTTATAGGCAATACCGAAACCATAGCTTCTATAGTTTCTCCAAAAGGAATTAGGACATATGTGGCCACAAGACTTGCATTCATCCCATTTGATATAACCATTGGCGAAATACTCCCACGCATTGTGGTATTTTGTCTCATGCTCATAGGATATGGTCATATCCAATCCTCGCTCATAGAGCGCACCAACACCTACTGATATTCTGTCGCTATTGGTTTGCGCTTTTATCGTTGAAGCAGTGGCGATCAATGCCACTGTCATCATTATGCTCTTCATTTTCATCATTCTTCCTCCAACATTACCGCATTAAACGAGTCTGCCGACAACACATCTTCATAGTCTATGCTCACACTGATGTTGCGTCCGCCTATCTGGTTCTCCGTCATTTCGATGGTCAGCACCTTGTCGTTGGGAAAGGTCATCTTTTTCAGCACCATGACATTTCGGTAGCCGTACTTGAAACTTTTGTTACCTTGCAACATCAACTCTGGTGTCAGTTCTACGACTTGTGCATTGGTGGCTTTCGACAGTTTCTTGTCTGCCAATTTCACACGTATCTCATCGATGTCAAAGCGTATGTTTGTTTTGTTCTCTACGGAAAAGTCAATGAAGAAGTAGTCGCCTACTGCATATATGTTATTCATGCGCATCACCATTCGATGTGCCTTGCTTGCCACATTTCGGAATTTTGCTGGTGAGTTCCACACTTTCCATGCATAGCGTGTCATGTCTTCTGTGGACATACTCACTGCCGGGTTGTTATAGGCGGTCTTCTCCTGCTTGCGTATTTCCTTGTCTGTTACAGCTTCCTTTAGGCGTGTCGTATAGAGTAGGGCATATTGTGTACGGTAGCGTTCTGTTACTATGGTCACAATCGCCAACACATCACCGTCTGCATGACCACCTTCCTTTGGCTTCAGTCTGATGGTGTTGTTGATGGGCTGGTCTCCCACTACCTTATCTGTAGAAATGTCTACAAAACGTATCGGTTCACTTGCCGTGATTACTGTGGTCACTTCCTCATTGACAGTTAGTTGTTCCAGCTCTTGATACGTTTCTTGCGCTTGCATGGTCATTGTCGCCATTAGTCCAGCTACTGCCAAGCCTATTCTCTGAATGATTTTCATATTCATGTGTTGTTACTTTTTGGTTTCCTTTGAATTGATGATATACACGAATGTCCCGTACTTCAGCTTCACCTTATTCTTCTTGATAGCCTTGCCGATGGCATTGCTGGTTTTCTGATAGGCATTCTGCATGGCTTGCATTCCCCATTGCGAGAAACTGCTGCCTGTACCGGATGTGTTCATGTTCATATTGCCACTCACAGCTCCACTTGCCACGTCTTTGGTTGTCTCTCTGAACTGGCTGCTCGGCACATATAGTCCTTCCAAACCATCTGTGTCATATAGTGACAAGCTGACTTTCACCAGTTCGTCATCTACCATGATACTGCTGATGCTGCCCTTTACTCGTTGCGACGCGAAACCGCTCATTGTGGCATATAGGTAAGAACCTCGTTTCACTACATGCTCATTGATTTCCACGTCATCCAACAGTCGCAAGCGCACTCTCGATCCATCCGTTGCCTTCACATTCTCATCAATGATGGCTTTTATCAACTTCGGCTCCTGCTCATTTTGGGCAAGGGTATTGAAATAGTCTGATGTAGTCCTCACCTTTTTCACCATCTCACTTGGTTTTTCCTCATCCGTGGGTTTGTTCACGGCATTTGGGTCGGTTGAAATCTTCCCCGAAACCTCAGTTGATGCTTGATTGCCTCCATTTGGATTGTTCGTTCCGTTGATGACTGTAGACTCACCATGTACTGTATTGCTACCACCTGCACTTGTCTGTCCTCTCAATCGCGCTTCCGCGAGGGCCTTCTCCAACTCCGCCATTGCTTCTTTCTCACGCGTTTTGGCATCGGCTGCTTCTGCTTGTGCCTTGTTTTTCTCTTGCTCATCAAGCAGGGCAATGTCGTTTTCTGTATATTTTGATTCATATTGTTCCTGGTTTTCTTCTGGGGTGTCTCGTTCGATGTTGTCTACAGCAGTGTAATCGCCAATCTTCCCCCATGCCTTGGTCATGTTCTCATACTTGCCTCCGATACCGTCTCCCTTTGTCTTTGCTCCTGGCAGTTCGGGGTTTAAGTATTCTGTGGTTTGCATACTCTTGTCCGTCACTTCGGCTTTCTCTGCATTGAACAAGTCAAAGATGAAATACGAGGCTCCCAACAATGGAAAGTAGAGTATGGCAGGAAGCATATACTTCGGTTGTCTAAAGTTTATCTTTTCTGTTATCTTCATTGCCTTGTCTGTTTATGGGTTCTACTTCTTGTTCACGCTCCCTGTCCACCTTTCCTTTATGATGTTCCAACGCTTTGTGTCGTTCTCTCAACAGACTGTCTTGCATTTCTGTCGCTGTCCGTTGATTGGGCTTGTGATTGTACACTACTGCCAGTCGATAGATGTTCCATGCAAAACTGCCTACCACAAATCCGAACACTATTACCAGAAAGGCTGTTCGGTGTCTGTCTGCAAATCGCTGTATGCTTGCTGCAAACTTGTCTATATGCAGCGTCTCCGCAAACTTACGTCCAGCCTTCACTTCTCGCTCATACCGCTCTTTATATTTCGGATCGTCCTTGTCGGGCATTTTCTCCCCGAATATCATTCGCTTGATGTTCATTGTCGTATGTCATTTCTTTGTCTAATACGTACTCTTTGTCTTCTGCTCAATATCCTTATTCAACAGCGTTCTCCAGTTTGTTATCAATAGTCCATGTGGATTATTGTCCGTTCTCGGCACTCGCTTCAATTGTCCTGCTGTCACCAGTTCTCGTGTCAGGATATTGCTGCGTCGCTCAATGCGCTGTCGTCCATAATAGGTGAACTCCATATTCTCCTTGTTAAACTTGATGCTGTCACAGAATATCGAAATCACGGCACTTGTACCTAAGATATTCGAATAGAAACCTTTCTCTTTCAATGTGTTGTACTGCGCCAATCCTGTCTCGTCCACCAGATACATGGCTTTCTCCATCGTGTATTTGATGTATTTGTCGTCAGGTGCCAGTGTAAAGAAGTAGTGATGAAACATCTCTACATGACTCTTGGCTTCCACATCAAGGGTCTCATCCATCGTTGTACGGTTTACCAATATGGGGACATTGCCATCCAACACATACACTTTCTGTTGGGCATCTGTCACCATACATCTTGCTGTCCATACACTCGACACGCTAATGATGATACAACCAATCAAGAAGGCGGTGCAGACGATGCCCACCAACTTGATTTTGTTTTCTAAGTTCTTGATTACCATAGCTTACTTCTTACGTCTCTGCAACTTAACATATTCACGATGTATCATCGGCATAATCTCCAGACGCAACTCTTCTACCAACGTTCCATAATATTCATCGAGTAATTCAATGAAATAAGTTTGCATGGCAAGCATATACCATACCCACCACAGTTCCTTCTCACGCTTGCGTCTATTCGTACATAGCTTTGCCATGTGCATTCGGCAACTGAGGTATTCTACCATAGGTACAACGTACTCTTCATCATTCTCAAAGCCTTCTTCCATTTCATCAAACCATGGGTCTACACTATGTGGCACATTTTTTATTTCGTGGTTCATTCGTGCTTCGGCAAATTTGACGAACTGCTCGTCTTCCAACCATGCCTCAATCTTCAGTTCCAACTCTGTCATCTTGTTATTTTCCATAATTCGTTGTTCTTTATTGTTTTATGTTGTTTTTTTACATTATCCTGCTCATTGCTCCCGATGCCGTCATCTTAGCCTGCTGAGCCACGCCTTCACCAAAATTCCTTGTTGAAAATGCTGTGTCTCCCTCAGGAATCATCCAAGCTGCCAAATCGGGAACGAGGTTAAGGCATTTCAAAGCCACTATACTTGCTGCCATCAGATAACCTGCTGAGAAGAACGCATTTTGTAGATAGGCTGCCATTGTCTGTTCACTGGCTGTAATGGCTGTAAGGTTCTCCACTTGTATGGACAGAACGATGTCAAACAACAGCAATACATAGAATCCGACGAAGTAGAGGATATTATGGCGTAAAACAAAGTCGTAATAAATCAAAGAAAATACACGTTATCCCATTGATACACAGATAGTTCTTTGATTTGATTTCTTTTATTTCCTTGATTGTTAAAAATCTATTTTTGGTGCATTTTTGTTGCACGTTTGTTACGCGAAACAAAATAATCTTTATAACTTTGACCTCAGAGAAACCCGAATGGGGGCATAAAATAGAAACAAATAAAAGCATATAACAGCATGGGAAGACAAAAGAAAGTATCAAAACCAAAAGAGCCTGTTCGTATTCGTCAGCGCAAGTTAAAGAATGGGAATATCAGCCTCTATCTCGACATTTATTCAGATGGTGTCAGAAAATACGAGTCGCTGTCGCTCTACCTCGTTCCTGAGAAAGACCCGATTTCAAAAGACCAGAACAGACACGCTATGCAAGTGGCAAACAAGGTGAAGTCAGAAAGAATATTGGGGTTACAGAACCGTGGCATCAAACAATGGGAGAAAATCAAGCAAGAGAATATGCCACTGCTGACTTGGCTCTGCAAATATGAGGAGTCGGACGGCAACTTTGCAAAATCCACATTGAAAGGCAGAAAGGAGATGCGCCACAAGATAGAACAGTACCTTGCCACGACTGGCGACATCAATATCTGTTTGTCAGAAATAGATGTTGTTTTCTGCCGTGGCTTTGTGAAGTTTTTGAAAACGGCACATCATGGAGTGAAGAAAGACGCTACAGCTGTTATCAGTCAAGGTTGCGCACATCATCATCAAGCGGTATTCAATGGAGCGTTGAATAAGGCAGTGCGTGAGGGTATCATAGCAAGCAATCCAATGAAACTGTTGGATGCTAAGGAGAAGCATCAGCCAGCCGAAAGCGTAAGAGAATATCTGACCATTGACGAGTTGAAAGCCATTATGAAAGCGGACTGCGCCAACACGGAAGTAAAAAAGGCATTTATCTTCTCTTGCTTTGCAGGATTGCGCTTGGGTGATGTACGTGCGCTCACATGGAACAAGGTGTTTCTCGCATCTGACGGAAAGACAAAGTTTGTCCGCACAATCATGGAGAAGACAAACAAACTCGTCAATGTTCCATTATCAAAAGAGGCTCTGAACTGCCTTAATGAAAAGGAAGACCCGAACGAGCCGATATTCACTTTGCCAGGCACTCCAACGGTATGTCACGACATTCGTAAATGGATGCAAAATGCTGATATTAAAAAGCATATCTCGTTTCACTGCTCACGGCACACCTTCGCCACGATGATGCTGACACTTGGAGTTGACATCTATACAACAAGCAAATTATTGGGGCATAGCAATGTCTCTACAACACAGATATACAGCAAGATAGTGGATGAGAAAAAAGTGGAGGCGGTCAACAAGGTTGATAGTCTATTTGATTAGCACTAATAAAAAAGGTAACTGAAAATGAGTATAGAGATAAGAACAAGAGTGTTAAAAAATGGCAGTCAGTCACTATACCTTGACTGCTATGAGAATGGTAAAAGGGAATATGAGGCACTGCATTTGTATCTTGTTCCAGAGGTGAACGAAGACGCAAAGCGAGAGAACAAGAACGCCATGAAAAAGGCGGTCGCAATCAAGGCTGAAAGACTCCTTGGTATTCGTAAGGAGGCAAATATTCCAAATGAAACGGCATTAAGAAAGGAATCGCCTGTTTTCTATGAATGGCTGCTTGGTTATCACAAGGGATTGATTGACAGCCAAGCGTATTCTCAGAACTATATCAAGAATGTATGGAAGCTGATAGCCATCATGCACCAATATATGAAATACAGCCATAAAGGTAGCATACGATTGATAGATTTCAATAAAAACGTATATATGGGCTTCTTGAACTATATGAGGGACATCTATGTTTCGCCAAAGTCTCCAAGCAACCCTCAGAAGTTGGCACAGTCCACCATGCACCAAATGCAGACCACACTCAACACCATATTGAACAAGGCGGTCAGAAACGGACTGATAAGTGCAAATCCTTTTGCTTCATTGGATAAAAGGGAAAGGGTCAGCAAGGCAGAGAGCAATATAGTGGCACTGACAAAAGACGAAGTCATGGCATTAGCTTCCGTTGAAACAGGCAGTCCTGCAACCAAACAATGTTATATGTTCTGTTGCTTTACAGGTTTAAGACATAGCGACATATCCAACTTAAAATGGAAGGATATTCGCCAAACTGATGCGGGATTGGCAATCTATCTGCCTCGTATGCAGAAAACCAAGCACCCCATTCTGATACCATTAGGCAAAAAGGCATTGGAATGGTTGCCCGACAAAGAAGATAAAAGTGAAGATAGCCTTGTGTTCAACACACCACAAATCTGCAACTGTGACAGAGCCTTGAAGCACATGGCTAAACGAGCTGGCATTACAAAGGTTCTCGGATTTCACACAAGTCGGCACACTTTTGGAACATTGGCTATCCTCGCAGGATGTGACATCTTGACTGTGAGCAAACTATTGGGTCATAAAAGTGTTAAGACTACACAGATATATGCTTCCGTAGCCATGCAGATGAGAGCAGATGCCGTCAAGCGAGTGGAAAAAGTATTTGGAAATTAGGGAAGAAAGACAGGGAGTAAGGAGGATAAAATCTCTTTATTCCCTTATTTCGTATCAAATGGGTATGAAAGTGTGAAATATCGTTATATTTTTACCCTTTAGAGCCATATAACGAATTATTATCGCAAAATTTAATGTATATTTGCAGTAAAATTCGGTGAAAATATGAAACTGAACAGAATAAAAGACACGTTGGAAGAAAAAGGCATCTCTCAGACATGGCTTGCAAAACAGCTTGGGAAGAGCTTTAGTACAGTAAACTGCTACGCCAGGAATAAATACCAGCCAGATTTGGAAACATTGCTTGAAATATCCAAAATTCTACAAGTCGATTTGAAGGACTTGATAACAGACGAGGACGAGCGAGAGTAAAAACGCCAAATGCAGGATTTTTAGAACTGGACAAAATAACTTCCGATAATAAAACGTTATTTGAACATGGGCATAAGCAAAGAACTTACAGAAGAGGACATCAAGTTCCGCTATATCAACGAAGCCATCACAAGCAAGGGATGGTCAAAGGATAGTATATTCATGGAACAGAAGGTTAAATTTACTGACGGTAAAATTAGCCTTCATGGTAATCTTGTGCATAGAGAGAAACCGAAGTTTGCCGACTATGTACTTTATGCAAATAAGGCAACACCCATTGCTATTGTAGAAGCAAAGGATGCCAATCATTCTGTTTCTCATGGATTGCAACAAGCCA